>Ga0310121_10001206_pt1 | contig 26976 bp, 19 predicted proteins | sample CB27_Tmax_986_MG_FD_203504 | JGI IMG/M metagenome (GOLD analysis project Ga0310121, IMG submission 203504) | Marine microbial communities from Western Arctic Ocean, Canada - CB27_Tmax_986 | ecosystem: Environmental > Aquatic > Marine > Oceanic | place: Canada: Western Arctic Ocean | collected... | reverse complement strand
GACCCAGAGACGCGGCGTGCTCACAAGGTCATCCACGTAGACGTGCTGCTCGGGCATCGTCACCGTTACACCCGCCAGCGTCCAGCCGCCATCAGCGATCTTCGGCGCGAGCGTGGCGAGGTACGGGGTGGAAAGGAACCGCCAACCCTCGAAGTTGTCAGCCATGGTCCCCTTCCAGTCGTTGGCCGCTGACGGGAGTAAGCTCGCTCTCTGGAACCTGTTTTACGATGGATTTGACGTCTATGGCTTCATCCACGACGAAATTCTCGTCAACCTACCCAAAAAATGTCCAGACTCCGACGCGGAACGAGTCATCGAAATAATGGAATCCTCGATGGAGGAGGTACTGTGCGGGATCCCCGCGAACTGTGAGTGGATCCTCAGCGACCGGTGGACTAAGCCCGATTGAGCAGGAGAGGATGACATGACCACCGATGAATTTCGACCTCCGCCGATACCGGCGGGACTCTCGCCTGAGGAACAACACGAGTTCCTACGGAAACACGGATTTGCCCACAACCTGAAGCACAAGATGGGTGGTTCTTATCTGTACGCAACCGCCTCCCAAATTGTCGGACCGGACGTCTCACCCGAATCTTTCGTCGCCTACCTCGATCAGCTTGTCGAAGAAGCTGGCCAACCGACAGACCCAATCGAGCGGATGTTGATCGAACAGATCGCCATGGCGCACCACAACATCGGACGTCTATACGTTCGTGCCGCTTCGGCGGAGACATTGGATCAGGTGAATGTTTACACGCTGCGGCGGCCCGGCTACTGGCAGAATTTCGCAGGGCGGTGCTGGCACTGAAAACATATCGAGAACCGACCCCACCCAAGAACTTCATGTTGGTTAAGCAACAAAACGTTGCCCAACACCAGCAAATCGCACTCGTTGACGGGGAAGCGGCAGCCAAAGGTCAACTTCCAACAGGATCCGACGCCTCAGAAAAACACCATAACAACGAACTGGGAAGTAAAGGAGTGATTGAATATGCCCCGCAAGAGAACCTCGTACCCGAACCCCAACCGTGTCGCAGCCGGAAAAAGGAACTGGTTGAAGCGAAAAGGCCTGAGCAATGAAGGACGACAGAAGTTACGAGAAGTCGCAATCGTTAATCGACCCTGGCGTTTCGCTACAGGACCTCGAACTCCCGAAGGGAAAGCCCGCGCAGCAGCCAACGGAAAGAAGCGGCAAAAAGGCAAACAGTCAGTACGGGAACTTCGGGCTGAAGTTGCGGGTGTTCAAGCCCTGATTCAGAGCTTACGCCAGACACAGCTTTCATACGCAACTCGCAATGAGCCAATTTGAAGTGGGTAAAGTCTCATGCACACACCCTCAAAAGGTAGCGACGCGGTGACGGTCATCCATGCCATAATAGATGGTTTACGAATCTCCGATCAGAACCTAAACGACAAGTGCTTGACGGCGTTGAGGTCTGTAGGCGGGCGAGTTGTCCCGTTTTTGCGAGCCGTTGTAAACGAGCAGTCCACCAAAGCACCGCACCGTCGACGCCTGATAAATGCTATCGAACTGATCAAGCGCGGCGACGCCATCGATGCTTGTGTTAGCGTTCACGTGGTGGCAGCGTTATTTGAAGCACTTCGGGTTCACAATAAGCGCCTAAACAGTAAAGCCATGGCGGCTATCCAACGTTTCCCCGGGAGTTTGGTTAACCGCCTTATCACAGAGGCTGTGTGCAACCGCAACAAAACAGGGTATTGCGTCCGACTCTTGGCGGCGGCGGAACAGCTTGGGACACCTCCGGACGCCATGCGCCATTTGGACTTGTTCCTTTTGGCCTCGCTCGCCAAACCTGAGTTGCGAAAAGCAGTTGGACGTCTCTTATGCCGAAACGTTAAACCCTACCGGGCTCCATACCCCGCAGGGGACTCTGACTGGCCGACAACCCGACAAATGATAAGCTGTCCGGGTCTTTTTTGGAGTGAATGTCGGGTTCGTTAGTCGACAGAAGGGCGCCCACGGACCAACCAGTTCCTTGCGTGAAAGCATGTGACTTTCTCTTGTTTGAACCCGGATTCCCCAGATAGCTCCCTGCGTTTTGGCACGCGATTTGCGCTAAACCTTTGAAAACAAGGGCATTTGTGCATTTCATGCCAAGATGACAGGAGAACCCAATGGGTGACGCCCAAAACGACGATTTGCGGGTCGGATTTGACAGCCGGTTGAAGCTGTCCTTCTGCGGCAGCAAGGTCACCAGTGACGCCGGGCTGTTGGCTTACCGCGAACTGGACGAAGCGTTGGAACTCACCAGCATGGGCGATGAGGTTCTCACCGATTCACGCCTGGGCGCGAACAAAAGGCACCTGCTCGTGCCCCTCCTGCGGCAGTCGATCTACAGCCGGCTGGCAGGCTATGAAGATGTGAATGACGCCGAGCGGTTGTGTATCGATCCGGCCATGCGGTACGTGGTCGAAGGCCGAGCGAGTCAACCAGAGAAGCAAGCCGCTTCAGCCAGCGAAGTAGGCCGGTTTGAAACCGAAATCCTCAGCACAAACGCCAATCTCACCGCGTTGATGCATCTTTCGGGCCAGTGGATCGACAAGGTCCACCAGCGGCAGCCCCCCAAAGAACTCATGCTCGATATGGACAGCTTGGTGAGCGAAACCTACGGAGAGCAAGAAGGAACCGCCTACAACGGCCACTTCGAGTGCACCTGCTACCATCCGCTGTTCCTGTTCAACCAGTTTGGCAATCTGGAGTATGCCATGCTGCGTCGAGGCAACAACGCCAGCGCGAAGTTCTGGCGACGCGTGCTGCTGCCCGTCGTCGAGCGCTACCGCCACCTGGACATCCCAAAGTTCTTCCGGGGCGATGCAGCGTTTGCCCTGCCGAAGCTGCTGCGGCTGTTGGAAGACGAGGGCTACCAGTACGCGATCCGCATCAAGGCCAACGCGGTGCTGGAGCGGGAAATCGAGCACCTGCTCACCCGCCCCGTGGGGCGTCCCTCGCACAAGGCGAAGGTCTTCTACCACAGCTTCCGCTACCAGGCGAAGTCGTGGCAACGCGAAAGGCGGGTGGTCGCCAAGGTGAAATGGCACGCGGGCGAGTTGTTCCCACGCGTCGGGTTCATCGTAACCAACCTGGCCAAGCACTCGAAGAACGTGGTCAAGTTTTACAACGGTCGCGGCACAGCCGAGCAGTGGATCAAAGAAGGCAAGAACGCGGTCAAGTGGACGAAGCTTTCCTGCCGCACGTTTAAGGACAACCAGACACGCCTGCAACTGTTCGCCTTGGCGTACAACTTGGCGTACAACTTGGCGAACTTCTTGCGTCGCCTGGCGCTACCCCGGGAAATCGATCACTGGTCGCTGACCGCGCTCCGGGAGAAGCTAGTGAAGACTGGGGCGAAGGTCGTCAAGCACGCGAAGTACGTCACGTTCCAGTTGGCCGAGGTCGCCGTACCCCGGCGGCTATTCGCCGCGATCCTCGACCGGATCGCACGGCTGGCGATGCCGCCGCCAAGTACGGTGGGCTAAGATCGGCCCTCGGAAGGTGGGATGTAGGAAAGATTTGCGCTCACCTTGCGCCATCGACCTGCCCATCAGGGCTTCAGCGACGCCTACCGGGCATCGATGGGCGGAAAAATGCCAAAAAATCACCTCGCGCTAGACACGGGGGGGGGGGGGGCAGCGGTTACAATGAGTCCTCACTCGGCTGGGAGCGGTTCCCGGCTGAGCTATATGGGAAATCCCGGCTAAACGCAGCGAAGCCGCAACCTCAAGATAGGCGAAGGCTGACTAGCACAGCGACGATCAGTGGCACCATCTTGCTGACACGCAAATGTTGGTTACGCTTTGTGTTTGCAGCGCGAGCCCGACGTTGGTGCCGGACTCGTCCCCGTACCACCGTTAACGAGGAGTCAATTCGATGAATGCAAATGCAGGCCAAGTCGCCACCCGATACCCGCAGAGCAACTTGGCGGCCTGCATGCTGCCCTGGACTGAAGATTTCAAGCTCAATGAACGGGTCTTCGAGACGCACGTCCAGAGTTCCATTGACGAGGGCTACAAGTGCCTCTACATATTCGGAACCGCCGGGGAAGGATACGCGCTGAGCGAAGACCGGTTCCGCCAGATCGTGGAGATCTTCGCCGGCCTGACCGTCAAGGATGGCCTCGACCCGCAGGTGGGCATCATCGGGACGTCGATGGAGCAGATGATCGCCCGCATCGGATTCGCCCACGGCCTGGGGATCCGCATGTTCCAGATGACGCTGCCCTGCTGGGGTGCCCTGGATGAAAGGGAGACCATGCTGCACTTCAAGACCGTGTGCGGCTCGTTTCCCGACTCTCGGTTCCTGCATTACAACCTGCCCCGCGCGCGGCGGATCATACGCGGGCCCGAGTACCATCGGATTGCGCAAGAGGTGCCCAACCTGGTGGCTACCAAGAACAGTTCGACCGACTACGCCCGCACGGCCGACCTGCTGGTTCACTCTCCGGAGCTGCAGCACTTCCTGCTGGAGGGAAATTTCGCGATGGGCTGCACGGTCGGCGAATGCTCCCTGCTGAACGGCTTCGAAGTGCTCTTTCCCCGGACGAACTGGGACTTCTTTAGCGCCGGCTTAAAGAAGGACGTTGCCGAGCTGTTTCGCATTGCGAAGCTGCTGCGCGACGCCGGCGAGGCGATTTTCTCCCACTGCACACGGGACATGATCGACGGCAGCTTCGACAAGACATTCATCTGGCTGCGTTTTCCCGAGTTTTCCAACCGACTTCTGCCGCCCTATATCGGCCTCAGCGAAGAGGAGTCCCGGATCTGCCGCCAGGTCTACAAAGAGAAGTTCAGCCACGTGCCGTGATGCGTAACATCGCCTTACAGGCAATCAATGCGGATCTTGGGCACTCCAGTCCAACATGCATTTTGCTCCGGCCCGCCACCCTTAGCCGAACGCGCTAGCGTCGGGTAGCGGGCCTTTCAGCGCCCCGCCCTGAGAGCCCCGAGGCTAGTGCCTGCGGCTCAGATGCGGAATCTAAGTTGAACAACTCAATTCGTGTTTCGCACTTCTTGCCCTTGTCTTACAGGGTTTTGTACAAATCCCAGATTTATTGCAAGTCAATTAGCGGCAATTCATCTGAATTTCCACCAATTCAGCTACGAAAAAGTGCGAAACTTGAAATTTGTCTTCAGTCTTCAGTCTTCAGTCTTTGTGCTTCGGGATGTGCGGGAAGAGCAAACAACATGGTAACCGCCACCAGCGCGACACCGAAAGCGACCCACAGGCTGACGGGAATTCCATAGTGGTCCGCGACCGTACCCAGCGCGAATGGGGCGATGCTCACCAATGCGCCGGCCATTCCCAGCAGAGCCGTGTTTCGCTTAACGAGGTCCGGCGACGATGCGGATATGATGTAAGTGAAGTAGTACACGCCGGCTAGTTCTCCGCCGCCAAACAGAGCAAATGTGCCCAGATAGAGTCTGCCCGGGACCGCCAGCGCCCAGCCAATGGCAATTGCCGTCAGCACAGCCGTGCTGATCGTGGCGGTTCGCCCAGCAAACCGGGCATAAATCCATCCCAATGCCAATCCGCATATCACCTTGCCTCCGAAGCGCAGCGCATCGCACAGACCAGCCATCTTCTTGGGCTCGACGCCAAGCACCTCCTCAATTTGCAGCATAGCGTTGTTCATCACCCACCAGGCCGAAAACATCAGCACATACGAGACCGTCACGATCAGAAACCGGCGGTCTCGCAGGAAGTCCCAGGCGCCTCCAATCACAAACGTCACAAACGATTCGCGCCGTACCACTTCTTGCGCGTGTGACAGATGGAAACGCGTAGCGAGAATGGCGGAGATCATCATCGCCGGCACAATCAGGGCAAACAGCAGGGCGTAGTCGCGCGGGTAGCTGAGCCATGCAATTCGGTCCTGCAGAATAAAGTGGGCCCCAACCGACCCGCCAACCGCCAGCACAGGGCCGATGCCGTAACAGAGGCTGAATGTGACGCCGCGCTTGGCCTCCGCCACTCCGCGCGCCAGCACCTCCCACATGTAAATCGCCTGGACGCCCAACGCAAACCCGCACAGCCCGCCGTAAGTGACCGTCCCTGCGATCAGGACGGTGGGGTTTTTGACCGTGACGAGCAACATCGCCATGGAGGCACCAATCACCGCCAACAGCGTAGACCCGCCCGCAACCATGGGCCGGACCCAACGCGTATGCGGCACCAACCACGCGACGATCAGCGGAACGCCCGTCATCAACCTAGCGGCCGACGAGGGCAGATTGGCTACGGCCTTCGATGCGCCAAGTTTATCGCACAGCGTCGTCTGAACGAAATCGACATACAAAACGGGCGCGCAGAGGTACATCAGGCACGTGATGATCACGAAATAAACAATGTTTCGCCGCTGGAGGGCCGCAGGCAGTTCCGCCGCCACGTCCGTCGTGCCAACCGGGGCAGCGGTAGCCCGGACAGGATCCACGGTCCCCAACAGCTCCTCCTTGGACGGCGGCGTAGCTTGAGTATCACTCATCGGTTGACTTCTTCTTCATCCGGTAAAACTTGATAGCTTATTGATGACCGTAATCCTCGGCCAACCGTTGGTTTGACGATCGTTTGTACCTGCCAATCGTTGCCGCCACCGACGCGGGGTCAATTGTGTTCGGCACTCCATTTGCAAATCCCCGGCTGATGAATGGTCTCACCAAATAACCTTGAAGAGAGGGTGTCTGTCTCCGACTTGGTCAGAAGACTGCGCAAATCGGGGACAAACGCTGGCGGTTTTCGGATAGGCTCTAAGTGCCGCTGCGTTACTCGAAATGCCGTAAATACCACGCCACAATTTCTTGTGGCCCCGACTCCGCCTCCGAGTACGGTCCAGGCACGTAGCGGCGTGAGTTCACTCCCTTCTGGTTGTCTGTCACGATTTGGGCATCCTGGTCGGTGGTTTTGTGCCATAGCCAGGTTAGTTCATCCAATTGAAAGTCGCGGTCCTCGACGGCGTGCGGCGCAACGAGCCAGGTGATTTCGACCTCCGTGTCATCAGGTGCCAGCGGAGTAAATCGGAACGTACACACATGATCGGGGCAGGCATTGACCGCATGGCCAGGTCGTGCGGCCATGCAGGTCATTCCCCCTTCCAGTTCGGTCATTTCACCCATCAGGGGCGCCATCAGCGCGCCGCTGGGGCTTTGGCTGCGGTATCCGGGTTTGAAGGGCGTGCGTACGGCGCCATACAGCGTGTCGGCGGTGATCGGGTGCACGTGGGTCTTGCGTCGCCGCTTCTGGTCCGCTTCAAGCCAGTTACTTACCAGTTCATCAAAGGCAGCGCGAACCTCCGCTGATTCGGTGCTGCGCGCCACCCCTTCCGGTTGTACCTGACAGTACTCCGGATGGGCATGGGCACAGTGGTAGCACTCCTGAAAATTTTCCCACACCAACTTCCAATTGGCCGACACCCGCCATGTCATCTGATGGGCGATCTTGGCGTCGGCAAGGCCGTGCGGCGTGAAAGCCGCGTTCATGTCATCGCGAAAGTGTGTGAAGTCCTTCGGGTGTTCGGCGAGGCTGATGTAGACAAGTCCCTGCACCTGTTCGACGTGGCATTTGTGCAATCCCCATTCGCTCTTCTCAAAATCGGGCGGCATCCGTTTGGCGGCCAGCAGGGCGCCGTCCCCTGCATACGTCCAGCCATGATATGGACAGACGAACGACTTCACTTGGCCCCGCTCCTCGTGGCATACCCGTGACCCACGGTGACGGCAGACGTTGTACATGGCCTGAACCTGGCCTTCCGCGTCGCGCACGACGATAATCGATTCGCCGGCGATGGAATACAGAAAGTAGTCACCGGGGTCCGGAATCAGCGATTCATGGCCGACGAACAGCCAGTACTTCATAAAGATACGCTCGGTGTCCAGCTCGAAGATCCGCGGGTCATTGTAGAACGGCTGTGGAAGCGTATACCCCGGCCGGGATGCGGTCACGAGTTCCCGGAGCCATGCCGGTGTGCGTTGGGCCATATTGTTGTTCCCCGTCTACTTGTCCAACTCATCAAGGATCGCGTGGGCGGCGTTATGTCCCGGCGCGCCGGAAACCTCCCCACCCGGGTGTGTCCCCGATCCGCACAACCAAAGTCCCCCGATCGGCGTTTTGTACTGGGCCCATCCCGGCAACGGCCGCCTCGAAAAGAGCTGGCCTGGCGACATGTCCAGGTGAAAGATATTGCCGGCAGTCATTGAGAATCGCCGCTCGATGTCCAACGGTGTCAGCAGCATCCAGTCATCGATCGCCTTTCGAAAGTTGGGGGCGTAGCGGGTCACCTCGTCAATCAAATGGTTGCCGACTTCCTCGCGTCGCTCATCCCACGTTCCACGGGCCAAACGATATGGCGCGAACTCGGCGAAGATCGACAGTACATGCTTGCCCTCAGGACAGATCGACGCGTCATAGACCGACGGGATCTGGAGGGACATGGTGGGTTTTCGCGACGGCTCGCCCGCCGCGGCATCGCGCCAGGCCCGATGTACGTATTCGACCGAGGGGCTAATCCACACGCGCGCCAGCATCTTCGGATCGTGATCAGCACCGAGGTGGGCGCTGAAGTCGGGCAGCTGGTTCATGGTCGCATGAAACTTGAGGCAAGCGCATTCGGTCTTCAATCGTTGTACCTGTTCCACGAAATCACCGGGCAGGTGTTGTGGATTCACCAATCCCAGAAACGTGCGCTTCGGATCAGCATTGCTGAGGACGATGTCAGCATGAATGCGTTCGCCGTTGGCTAATTCGACGCCACGGACGCGGCCCTCGGCCACGACGATTCGTCTCACTTCCACTTCCGTACGGATCTGAGCGCCCTGGGATTTGGCGAAAGCCACCATCGCCCGTGTGATGGCGCCCATTCCTCCCTTGACGATGCCGACAAGGTTGCCTTCGCCCGCCTCATCAAGAGCGTGGGGGCCCAAATAAGTGCTTCCCAATTCGTATGGATCACCACGGGCCGACGCAAATACTCCCTTGATCGTCTCCGATTCAAAGAACGCATCCAACATGTCCCGCAGACTGGTGGTCAGCAGCGTCTCGAAAACATCTGCGTACCCCAGGTCGTCGGCCCGGCGGCTCAGTTCCGTCAAGGAAGGCGGCATCGACAGGACGAACGGGGCGACGATTTCATCCGCGCGCCGCCAAAACTCGACCCACCGCACATAGGCCCGGGCGTCATGCTTCGAAAATGCCGAGATACCTTCCGCATTGCGGTCTGGATCCCCCCACAATACAAGATGCCGGCCATCCGGCAACGGGCGAAACTCGTGGGGTTCGACGGCAAACACTTCCAGCCCATGGCGATGCAGCTGCATGTCGCGAACGATCTTCGGCCGCATTGCGTACAGGAGAAACGAGGCGCTGGAGAAGTGGAACCCGGGAAACAGCTCCTCGGTCACGCAGGCCCCGCCGAGAATCGATCGCCGCTCGAGTACCAGTACGTTCATCCCGGCCCGCGCCAGATAGCTCGCGGCGACCAGCCCGTTGTGTCCGCCGCCAACCACAATTACGTCACTGCTAGCGCTCATCGGTATCTCCTGGAATCTCCTGGACCGCCCGGCGATTATACCGTTTCCCACACGCACTACAATGGTTGACTAGTTTACAAGGCGTTTGAGTGCGGCTTTGGCGCGGCCGTGGTGTGGCTCAACGTTCAAGCATTGCTCAAAAGCGGCGCGCGCCTCATTGGGTTTGTTCATCGCTTCCATGACCAAGCCATAGTGAAACAGCGCACGGGCACGCGTTTTGCCTCGAAGAAGATTGGCGGCTCGTTCCAAGTCGTGGCGATGAAACTCGTCGACGGCATGTTGTTCGGCATGCGCGATCCTGTGATGCTTTTCTTTGTCTTTATTCAGTTGCGATTCGTACAACTGACCAACTTTTCGGTGCAAGGACACGCTTGCTTGCATTTTCAACGCGCGCTCCCACGACTGTTGTGCTCCAGCCTGATCCCGCTGTGACCATCGGATGTCGCCTTGCAATTCGAGAGCGGTGGGAGTGTGTCCGGCATGCTCGATGAATTCGTCGATCGTCTTGATAGCGTCGTCTGTGCTGCCGATCTCCATCTGCATTCGAATCAAGTTGCGGATCGGCATTTCAATGTAATCGTGTTTCAGCGATTCTCGCAATCGATGAACAGATTCGTAAGACTTGCCGTTTTCCGCCAACTTTCGCGCTTCCGAAAGCATTCGCGGTGCACCGTATTGCGAGCGGACGGATTTCAGAAATGTGCGGTCGGAAATATAAAACGGAATCTCGATTGCGTGTTCAGCCTTGGCGAAGCTCTGGGCGGCGAGTTTGGGTTGCCCCAACGCCTCGTACAAGTTCCCACGAAGCATGTGCGTCCTGATCGAATTGCCGAAACGATCGAGTGACTTCAACAGCGGGTCGGCTTCGGTGGGGCGGTTGGATCGGATCAGGATTTTGGCGAGTTGATAAGTGCACGGCGCGTACGCTTGGCCTTCGCGAAAGGCTTTTTCGGCCTCGGCCACGTTTTCCGATTTCAAGTAGATGTTGCCGATGAAGTAGCTGCACTCGTGTTTGCGGCGTTCGGTGTCGGTGTGTTGTTGTACGCGTCGAAATTGATCGACTGCATCATCGAAGCGCGCGAGGCGGTCGAGGCACAGGGCGTGATGAAACGCGATGTCCAGATTGTTTGGCAACAGTTCGCCGGCGCGACGGTAGCACACGCTGGCTTGGCGATAGTAACCGAACGCCGCGTAGGCTTTGGCCAGCTCGAACCAGCCATCGCCGATGTCACTCCCGCCTTCGCTACCGGGTCCGGCCACGGTCGCTGCGACGAGTTTGTCGTAGACGGACTGAATGTCTTGTTCCGTCGCCGAATCGAGCAGGACGTAATCAATCGCCGGTGGTTTGGACAGGACGTAATCAATCGCCGGTGGTTTGGGCAGGTCGGCTTGTCGCTTGAGCACGATCGCTGCGCCGATCAGTTCGACAACGATGACCAGGATGAGAAGCTTGCTTGCCATGGCTATTTCGCGGTGCCTCCTGGAGTCGACAGCCACGCTGTGATGCGCCCGAATCGCTCAATGGGATACGGCACGTGAAATCCGCCCGCGACGATGTCATCTTTGCCGTCGCCGTTGATGTCGCCGCAATCAACGGTAATCAGATGAATCGGGTTGTTTGCGATTTTCCAAGTTTTGAAGTTTTGTTGCCCGTCGTTTTCAAGCCACACAACGCTGGGGTTTTCTCGTTTCTCAAATGAATTGAACATGCTGACCAGCACGACATCGGTATCGCCATCGGCATCCGGGTCACCGGCGGCGGCGGCGTAGGTGCCGTTGAAAGTGGCGATGCGCTTGGTAGCGAATTTCCAATCGCCTTGGTTTTCCAGCCAGAAACATCCGTGATACGGCAACGGCGCGCTGTACAGATCCTCGAAGTTGTCGCCGGTGGGCAGCAGAAGATCGATGTCGCCGTCGCGATCGAGGTCGGTTTTGACAAGACCGGCGGTGCCAAGGTCGTAGTTGAATGTTGAGTACAACAGGTGCTTTTTAAATTGCCCGCTGCCGTCGTTTTCGAAACCGATCACTTCTTCTTGGTCTTGCGACACAACGGCGGCGATATCCAGATCCCCGTCGGAATCGTAATCAGCCAACGGCACGTGAATCGTCCCGGCGGCGTAGAGCAATTCGTGTTCTTCAAACTTATGGTCGCCGTGGTTTTCCAGCCAATAGATGTTGCCGCGGCGATAGCCGAACACGGCCACGACCATGTCCATGTCTTTGTCGCCGTCGAGGTCGCCGACTTGGACATCGGCCACGCGGCGTACGTCGTCGAAGATGACGTGTTGTTTGAAGGGACCAGTTCCGCCGGAGTTGCCGACGTTTTCGAGCAACACGACTTTGCCGATCACACGATCGTCGGGATAAATGTTGCCGAGAATTGAAACCACGACATCGCGATCGCCGTCGGAATCCACATCGGCGACGGTGGCGTGTGCGGGCGCGAGCAAATCCGTCCCGAGTTCAATTTCTTCCCACGTGCCGACGGGGTGTTGTCGATACCATAGCACACGGTGGTATTGCGCATCGCATGCGATCACGTCCTTGATGCCGTCTTCGTCAAAATCGATGACCTGCACGTTGCTGATCCGCGGTCGTCGAATCGGGTCGGGGCCGATGGTTTGCTTGTTCAGTTCCAGAGTTGATTGCGGAAAGCGAGCCCCCGCGATTTCGTCCGACTTTCCAATCGCGTGTCCTGCACCAGAGAGAGCAATCATCGGCCGGATCAACCAAGTGACAGCAGGTATGGCGATCGCGAAAATAACCAGAATGGTGGTCGATCTACTCACATGTGGCATTGTAACACAAAGACCGGCGCAATCGAAGACGCTCACGGACCACCGCGAACACCGCAATGGACGACTCCGTCCCTATTCTTTCGTCTGTACCTCGAAATCATGCTGATTGGACCCTTTCTTCACTTCGACTTCGATGGTGCTCTCCTTGTTCCACTTGGCGGGAAGATACTGGGCAATCTCGGGAATGGCATGCCCCCGATTCGGCGGTTGGTAGACCCGCCCGGTCTCGCGATAACCTTCGATCCGGACCTTGTTTCGACCGATGATCGCCCCGCTTTGGGCGGACAGAGAATACGAGCCATCCTTGACAGTTGCTCTTGCCCTCGGGCCTCTGTCAGCGGGGTCGAACAAGACCGCTCCGTCCGTGAGCGGTTGTCCGTCCACCGTCACCTTTCCTGCGACGACTGCGCGGGGGGGGGGCTTCCCGCTGTCACCACATCCAGCTGCGCACGAAAGGCTCAACGCCACGGCCAAGGCGGCTACGGGCAGTCTCCGCTCCCAGACATCCCACAGCGTGCTACGTTGGTCATGCATGGTGGTTGACTCCTGTTCCGTCCAGTTAGTGCCTGAAAGAAAGTGTTGAAAGGCCCTTTCGCTTGCGGAGCGGCTCGAGCTAAAACTAGAAGTTGTCGAGCACCTCGCCGCCGTCCGGCGAGCAGATCCCCTGCCAGATATCCAGATCGATGTTCTCGATGATGAAGCGGACGGAGCCGTCGGCGAGCGTCAGATTCACGCCCCCCGGATGCATGCTGCGAGCCGTCTGCCGGAACGGTCCCCTCCAAGTGGGCGAACCGGACACGATGCAGGGCGCTTCCGGAACGGACTTGCACGTTTCCATAATGTCCTCATGGAAGAAGTCGTTCGGCGGATAGGTGTGGGAATAGAAGGAACCGGCGGGGTGGTTCAGTTCGCCGCGTCCATCGTCTCCTTCGACTTTGCGGATTTCGGAGACGATCGCGGTATGCGACGTTCCGTCGAGGAAGTCGCGAATCTTGCGAACCCCGTTGTTCGTAAAAACGCCTTCCTTGACCCGGTTCGCGGCCCCGTCTTGCCGCCGCCAATCGGTGTTGTCAGCGTCTGAAAACGTGTTGTCACGGGACGGGAAGGTGTCGATTCCCACGTTGCCCACGTAGTTGCCCCGCGCGCCATAGAAGCCGACGGCGTGCCTGTCCCAGCCGGGCGCGGCAAGGCCGACCGCGATATCCGAGGGGCACAGCATGATCGCCAAGCGTTCCTGAGCGTACGACTTAGAAAAATAATACCAATCGTTGGAGGCCCACTGCTCGTACAGGGCCGCCTCTTCGAACTGGGGCATGATCCTTGAGACCCAGCTGCCCTTCCAAGTGCGGTCCATGACGATCTGCCCCGGCGGAAACGTGCCGTAAATGCTCTCGTAGTTGTGCATGGCCACGCCAATCTGCTTGAGATTGTTCGTGCACGACATCCGCCGGGCCGCCTCGCGAGCCGCCTGTACCGCCGGCAACAGCAGCGCAATCAGGATCGCGATGATGGCGATTACCACCAGAAGTTCGATCAAGGTAAAACCGTATCGACAGGACGAACACGCACCGTGTCCACTCTTCTTGCGCACCATGGTACGAGGTGTCCGCTGCGGTGTCTCAAAGTTGGGATTGCGGCAGTAATTTGTTCACGCCAGTTTTGTTGCGATCCGTGACAGAGCCAGACCCATAAGTCGAGCTGCGCTCGCAACGAAACGAATTCGCAACCGGTACCGTCGCGATTTTACCGTGTCCATGCCAACTCTGAAACACCCCAGGCTCCCGCCGACACCGCTTTGCCCGCTGGACTCTCCACAAAACCGCTGGACTCCCCACAAAACCGCTGAACTCTCCATAAAACCCAAGTCAGCCAGAACGGTCGCCGCAGTGGCGCCGGCCTGTGGACAGTTGCTGGGTCGGTGGTCCCACGGGCAACCTAACCGTTTCGGCGTCTTGATCGCCTTGGAGCAACGCCCCGTTACCTCCGTTTCCGCCGGGCGCACGCCAGACTCAACAGCCCGGCTAGGGCCAACGCGATAACCGATGGCTCTGGAACGGCTACGAAACCGAAATTATCAAGGCCTCCCGTTGCTTGTTCATTATTGAGGTGAAACACCTCCACTTGCGCGTAATTGGTGGTCTCCATGAACGAACTAAAGTCGCCCGCTGACGACCAAAACCTCCCGTTTTCCCAACCGTCGGCCTCGGCGGTGGCGTCGTCCCACGACTGCGACAGTCGGTGCTTATGGGTCACCCAACCATCGGCCGAAGTCTGCGGCGTGTCAAGTGTGATCTCCTGTGTCCAGGTGCCCCAACTGGATGTACTAGATAGTATTACGTGGTAATTAGAAATTTTCTGCTCTCCGTCGACCTTCGCATCGAAAGTGACAAAGAGATCTGAGCCGTATTTGGTCCACAAGTTGCCGTCCATGTTCGTATCCGTGGAAGCCCAGCTCCCCCCGTCACTCGGCGACCCGCCAGCCCTTCCTGTGCCATCGGTGGTCCACGCAAGGTACCCGTCATCACTGCCACCCGTATTGCCACCGGAGGCCGGGTTCGAAACAGTAGCCGTGTCACCAGCGACGTCCCGCCAGCCCATCACATCGTCGACGGTGGACCCGGTCCAGGTCTGAAGATAATCCCCTTGGGCTACAACAGCTGATGCCAACACGGCGACTGTAGCCAGGATCGATAGTTTTCCGAAACTAGTCATTGTGTCTTTCTCCTGTTGGGAAATCCGCCCGCTGCCGTCCGGCGACCACTCGCCGCGACATGGGGCGTGGTCCATAAAACAAAAAAAGTGTTCGCCCACCCAAGAACAAGAGGGCTGACAACCGCGAACCGATTGTGTGATAGACCGGGATTTCCTATTTGGGTTGAACCGAAACTGAGCGTTGAACCGAAATTGAGCTCGGTAACCGCCCCAGACGCATTTCGCTCCTCATGTTAACATCGCGCCCTCCGGGTGTCTAGTAACTGACAGATTTTTTTTGAAATTTCCGCGCCCCGGAAGCCTCCGTAGGCTCGGCCAAGCGGTTGGTGCCTCGCCACAGCGACCTGGTTGAACAACGACAGGGGATGATGCGGCCGAACTGGGCAAGCTTGTCGCTGAAATGCCGTCAACGTCAAGTGAAACTTGACTTGTTCGCAAAGCTTGACCGGGTCGAATACGGGTCAGTACACTTAAGGGACAGAAGAGGTTGGTGGGGAAAAGGTTGGTGGGATAGTGTCGATGTCTCGGAGCCGCGGTGAAGCAAGGGCAAGCTACCGGTCGGGCAAAGGAAACTCATCAAGCCTTTCCTGCGAAGAACCAGGAGAATCTAATCGATGATCTGTCTGTTTTCCCACAAGCACCGATCGGCATTTACACTTGTAGAACTGCTTGTGGTAATTGCCATCATCGGTATCCTCATCGCGATGTTGCTGCCGGCCGTTCAGGCTGCTCGTGAGGCAGCGCGTCGCACCCAGTGCACGAACCATCTAAAGCAAATCGGACTTGCGTTTCACAATCATCACAACACCATGGAGCATCTACCGACGGGAGGTTGGGGATACAACTGGGCGGGAGACGCCGATCGCGGATTCGGGGAAAAACAGCCGGGCGGTTGGATCTACAATATACTTCCGTTCCTGGAGGAGCAGGCTCTGTACGATATTGGCAGAGGCATCGGGCGGTGGAATTCCCCTCCCAAAATGCAGGCCCATGCACAGCGCAATGTAATACCGTTGACGACGATTGTGTGCCCCAGTCGGCGCGGCGTCGAGCTCTATGCGAGTACCGCCGATGATTGGCTGACGCGCCGACACAACTACACTCCCGTTCCGGGGCGCCGCTTCCCGCTTACGGATTATGCGTCGAACACCGGAAATCCGCCAAGGGGCCAAAATCCGCGAATTCCCGGTGGACCCGGGTCGCTCTGGGAAGGGGACAATTCGCAAGACTGGTCTAAAATTACCGAAGGGGTCTCGGCTCACGTCCCCATCAAGAATTGGAACGGGGTCGTCTGCCAACGAAGCACTTTCCAGTTCGCCGATGTCACCGATGGCACCAGCTCGACTTACCTGGTCGGCGAAAAGTACGTCGGTACGGACAATTACGAAGATCTCTGGTATGGTAATCATGGCATGCTGTACATTGGATTCGATTCATCACACTCGCGTTGGGCCAATGAGATACTCTTGCCCTTGATGGATCGCCCTGGCTTCGGCGACTACTGGCGATTCGGCAGCGCCCACCCCGGTGGGTTTCACATGGCTTTTTGCGATGGTTCGGTACGGTCGGTCGGTTATCAGATAGAAGGGATAGTTCACCGCCAGCTGGGGAATCGCAAAGATGGACAGGTCGTTGACAGAGAATCCTTCTGAGAATGGCAGTAAGTTTGTCTTCCCAAAGGAAGTGCGTGGATATTTGAACGTCGCACATCGAAGGAGATTGAGGGCAACGTCAATCGGTCGACGTTCAATGTTCGATGTTCACGGGCTGGTTCTTCCCGCGTCCCGGCTCGGCCAAGCGTTACGAAAAGTTCACGCTCGAAGCACGATGACCATGCAACGTCGATCCATTCCGTGGGTTGTGGCAAGCTGGTGCATGACCGTCTTGCTAACCTGTGGATGCAGCCAAACTCCGTCGCGCGTCATGCCACCGGAGATTGATGCTGACGAATCGGGAAATAGAGCAGTTCAACAGTACGACGTGGATAATGACGGGACGCTTTCAAAAAAGGAATTGGTCAGCGTTCCCGGCCTGCTGACCGCCCTGAAGCGATATGACGCGGATCGTGATGGAACGGTGTCGGCCACAGAAATCGCGCAACGTATCCGTCTCTGGCAGGCATCGCGATTCGGCATCATGACGCTTCGCTGTCGCGTCACATTGGACAGTCGGCCACTCCCAGGGGCGACCATTCGATTCGTTCCCGAGGCTTTCCTTGGCGAATCCATCCGCACCGCTACTGGTATCGCCGATCCGAACGGTTGGGCGAACATCGGTATCGACACCAGCGACCTTCCTGCCGATCAGCAGCAGCTCGTGGGCGTGCAGTGTGGAATTTACCGTATCGAGATTACGCACCCGGAAGTGCCGATCGACGAGTCGTACAACGTAGGAACGACGTTCGGCCAGGAGGTTGCTCCCGACCTGGGGTTGATCGGCAACCTCGTCCTTCCACTCAAAAGTCGCTAGCGATTCTTTGGAATGCGTCGATAGCCAGGGCGGGCAGACTCAAAGCACGATGTGCTTCGTGGTCTTGAGATCAGCTTCCAACGTGTTGTCGCCCGCGCGGCGACCCGGCCAGCCAGGCTTGTTTTCAAGGCGCCACTTTACGTACCCGTCGGTGACGGCCTTGTTCTCCAGTCGCAACTGCACGTGAAGTGGGAACTTGACGAGGTACGGCTTATACTCTGCGATCTGCTCGACGGCTCGACTTGCGCCCTGGGCAATGGCCCTTTGCGCTTTCTCGGGCGGGTGAAGTTCCACAACACCTGCCTCGCCTTGACGCTTGACCGCAACGGCAACCACGTCTTTGCCAAGTAGCTGTTGGACTTCGCGACAAAGGCCAGTGCAACCGGTCGCCATAACGATCGGTACCTTGTGGTCGTGACCGGCGACAATCGCGTACGCGGCAACTTCTCCACCCTCCGCACCGTTGAACCAGTACTGCCGCCTCCGCGCGCTGGACCAGGTATGCGCCAGCACCCCGTCCTTGGCCCCTTCCATGGCGTGGAATCCGACCAGCATGACCCCGCTGAAACTTTCGTCCAGTCCGTACAACAGCGGCGTACCCACGGGCATCTGCCGGGCCCGTGGGTCAAGTCTCCCGGGCAACAGGTTCCTGTCTCGAAAACCGTCGTCCTTGACGTGGACTTCCGTTGCGCCGGCTGCAAAGCAGCCCTCGATCGCCGCGTTCACGTCGTCGGTCATCCATTTTCGATACTGATGGAGTTTAGGATCATCGGATTGGAGATTCCGTGCCCAGTACTGGTCGGTCCCTGTCGGACCTTCGCTGTCGACGGCAATGTAGATTTTCAGCGGCGGCTTGTGGGACGCCTGGTCGTCGTCAACCGCCGGCTCGACAACCACCTCCAGTTCTTCCATGTAGGGAGACGGTTGGCCATCCGATGGGGACACCGCACCGCTCGCCTTGAGCGCCATCCCCAGTTCATTGTCACCTTGAAAAGGAGGGCAGTCCGACAGCGCGATCTCGAAACGCTGGCCCGCAATGCCTCCCCGGCGTTTGCCGGCGGGTACACGGCTAATCCGGGTGGGATCCACCCGCTGGCCGTTGATGTCCACGTCGAGCTGTTGTTTTTCACCCAGATGGTAGACCCAGAACGTGAGGCGACCGTCCAGAGGTTTCCCGTCGCGCCCATCCGCCATACGGAAAGGAAACGCGAGTCGATGCCCAAGGTGGTCCTGATCGAATGTCAGGATCGGGCTCATCACCTGGCCCAGCGGGCTGCGCCCTTCATCGTACCAGGGGTAATTGCGGACGGGCGGTTTACGACTCAACATACCTTTGCCCATGGGCAAATAGCGATAAGTGCGCGGCCCCGCGAGGACGCTCTCTTTCGACCCCACGGCCGTAGTCCACCGCGCGATCCGCGATTGCTGCTCCGGCTCGGCGTTCCCAACTTTTCCGAAGTGGCACCCCACATTCCAGAACGAAATGCTATTCGCTCCCCACGCGTAATAATTTGCAGCGGCTCCCCGGGCCTCCGATTCGGTGATCAACATACCTAGATAACTCTGGGGCGCATGTTCTCCCGACATGGCGATCGGCCGGTCGAGAATCTTGGGCGGACCGCTGTGAATGTTGCCGATCATGTTGCCCATCACGACGATCGTGTCGACCCCCGCCGGCCTGGTGAACCGCGCGAACTCGCCAACCCGAATCTGCGGATCCGTATTGTTCCACGTCGAGATCACGATAAAGTCGATCCAGCCCTGTTGGACCCACTGCTCGATGTCGACACCGGCCATCCAGCACGTTTCCACCGATTCGGGGATGCGGACGCCCAGCGTCAAGCGATCGCGGCCGCGCTTGGCGGCGGCATTGTCGAGCACTTTACGGATCTGGCCCACGTACTCGGTCATGATCGCCGCTTTCTGCCGGCCCTGGTCCCGGGGAAAATGCTTGGCCCAGCGGACAAAGTTCAACTCCAGCCCGTCAACGTCGTATTCCTCGGCGATCTCCTGCATGATCGCCAGCCGATGGTCACGGACTTCGGCGTGCGAATAATCCATCGCCGTCTCGTTGGTCCGCCCGTCGGGCTGCTGGATCACAAACTGGGGATTGTCAATCGTGAACTGGGGACAGAGCGGGTCGTTGTGGTTGATACTTCTGTGATGGGTATCGCTCAATCGAATCGCCGCCAGGACCTCCTTGCCCTTTCCGTGCATGTGTTCGGTGACCAGTTTCAGCGCGTCCGTCCCTTCGGCGCGGAGGCCACGGATGCCGGACGCCCAGCCGTTGGTATAGTTGGGCCCAAACCGATCGCCGAAAGTCTCGCCGACCTTGGTATCGTAGGTGCAGATGTCCGGCGCGGCGGCCAGGAACACAAAGGTCGAAAAGGGCACGGCCGCCGATTCCCTGTCGAGCCAGGCCCTGACAAAGTCTGAGGTCCCCTCCAGCGGCGCCTCCCCCAGCACCTGGGCATCGTCGTTGAAGACGGTACGAGGCGTTCGTTCTTCCGCGCGTAGAACACCGCAGGCCAACAGCAGCGCTGTGATCAGCACACCAACTAACCGTGTCATATTCCGGCTCCTGTAATGATATAATGACGTTGGTTGCACCTGGCCCATCGCACAGAAGGATGCACCTGGCCCATCGCACAGAAGGATGCAAGTAACTTACTATATTCCTAAAGCCGCAGGGCGACAACCGAATGGTAGCATGGAGTTCCACTCGGTGCGAATTCGGCGCGTCGGAGTGGAACTACGGAGTGCGCGCAAAAAGGTGCGAACAAGCATCCGATAGGAGCAGACTGTTCACGATAACAACAACAACAAATTCTCGGCGCTAAGAAACGTTGAGCAACCAGGAGCATTCAAGGTGAATAGTGGAACCTATTGCGATGTTACAGAAAATTACTTGAGTCGCCCTTATTCTATCGGATTCTCCCTGGCGTCGATTGCAGCGGGTTGGATCGTGGCGCTGGCGGCGCCGTGTGCCGCCGCCCCGTGGCAGGTGGGAACGCCAAATGTCCCCAGGCTGTACGGCTACCGCCCGGCGGACTATGACGGGCCGGTCGAGGAGGCGATATCCATCAGCGCCGCCCGCCGTGAGATCGAGCCGTTCATGCTCTATGTCGTCACCCTTGAGGGACCGGCGAGCGACGTATCCGTGTCCGTCTCTGCGCTGACTCATCAACAGACCGAGGCGATGATTGGCGCCGAACATGTCGAGGTCGCGCCGCTGGCCTACGTGAAAACGTCGACGGCCGGATCGTCTGATCCCTCGCTGGCCGGAGAGCGGATGGCCCTTGGCCGCCGGGACGCGGACTTCGAACCGCGCATCCTGCGGCGCGACATACGTCGCTTCGATGTACCGACCGGCTGTCAGCAGGCAGTGTGGGTGAACGTGGAGGTGCCTGCGGATGCCCATCCGGGCAACTACAGGGGGACGGTCACCGTCCGGGCCGCCGACCGCACCGTGGAAATGCCCCTCAAGCTGCACGTCCATCGGTTCCAGCTGCCCGAGCAGCCGTCCTTGAGCGGCTGGGCTCACTGGAGCGGATTCACGTACGACCGCCAGCGGCTGCGAACTTACGACTTCACGGTGGAAGAGTTGGACCGCGTCATGCGAATGATGCTTCGCTACCGCTGGCGAGCGACGCGCATTTACCAGAAACAGAATGACTCCAGCCCGCTGCCGGATGTCGATCTGGTCCGTCGGTGGGCCGCCCAGGGGGCCACCGATATCAACCTGCTCCGGCTTGACGTACCCGGCGCCGCCAAGGGACTGACGCGGACCGACCCGGAGACGGGAAAACTGGTCTACACGGACGCGGTCTTCAACCACTGGTGGGCGCTGCTCGACCAGCGAGTAGATAGAATCCAGGAGGCGGATCTGTTTAACCGCTGCATCATCTACGGCTTCGACGAGCGACCGCGGCGCGAAGTAACGGCCATGGATGACGCCTTCCGCCGCGTCAAGCAGCGTTACGGCAACATCCCCACCATGGCGGCATCGTACATCTGGACCGCCCTCGATTATCCACAGCTCGAGCACGTGGACCGCATGGGATATGTCACACGGCTGCTGAGCCCGAAGCTGCGGGACGTGCATCATGAGCGCGGCCAGGAGATCTACTGGTACAACCTCTCCCGCGCGGCGCTGGTGCCGGCGCGGGTCCAGTTCTGGGCCACGTTCAAGGACGATCTGGACGGCCTACTGTTCTATAACATGCGGGCCGAGGCCTCGATTCTGTTCGCCGCTGACGAGCCCTTTCCGCTGATCGACCAGCAGGACTTGGCACCACTCCACCATTTGCCCGACGGACCGACCAGCACGACCATCCTGGAGATGTGGCGGGAAGGTTTCGACGACGTCGACTACCTGCACCTGCTCAGGGTGGAGGTCGAGCGGGTCCGCAGGCTGGGTGCCGAGCACAACGGGTCCGAGTCAGTTCAGCGGCTGCTGGCCCTGGCCGACTACTACGGCAGCGTGCCCGACTCGGTGACCGCCGGCAAGCTGGCCGAGGCCGACGTGATCCGGCGATATCATCGCTCCATGTGGGAGCTGGTGGGGGAGGAAGAAACGTACGCCCTGCAGGCCGAGATGCTGGCGCGGCTAGAGACGGACAGCATGGCGCACGTTATCCACGTGCGCGACCGCATCGCCGAGCTGATCGAACAATTGTCGGCTGTCACGACCAATGACGCAGATGAGTGAGGCATCGAGCGCGATTGTCTAAAATGACCGTGTGCATGATGCGACAACGAGAGACAATTCAAATCCCATAATTGTCTGGAGCACAAGAGTTCTTTCGAGCAGTGACGACGAACCAATTTCAACGCCAAGAAGTGAAGAAGTGAAGAAGCCAAGGCGCAAAGAGACCACCATTCAGGCGATTGACCTGAGTGCAATCACTAACGAACGGATGCATGACGCATTCACGTGGCGTCGCTATCAGGTATTTTTGTTTTTGAATTGACTCTGCGCCTTTGCTACTTTGCGCCTTTGCGTTAAGAGAAGCAAGATTGATGGGCACTCGTGATTGGGATCGGCAGGCGACCGTGTAAGCCCCGTACGAGAGGCGGCCCACAGGTCACTTGAGCAGATGCTCGATTTCCCGCTCCAGAACCGCATTGGACTTGATGCGGATGGCGTAGCGATAGCCTTCCTTCTCCTGCAATCGGTACAACGCCGGAGTGGCAAAGGCCGCATCGCCCCGGAAGAACCTGGGGATGTCGCAGCCGCGATACGGGTCAATGACTGGCAGCGGCACGCGCCGCCAGTATTTGGCATCGCCTTGTTGCCGCGCCGGAGCATGGCGAGTTGCAGGTCGCCAAACTGGTTGAACAGAAACAGGGGATGGAGTGCGGGGAGTCAAATGGGAAATATGGGACTTACCAGCGGCGGGCCATTGCCAAGGGGAGTTTGGCTGTCAGGCCACAAAGAAGGAGCAACGGGGCGCCGCGAACATGAGACTGGACAGATTCCCACGAGAAAACGCTACTTGTACCCACCATAGGACAAATGCCTTATAATCGTTCTGAGTCAACGGTCAACAGTTAATTGGAGATCTAGTTTGATGAAGATCTATAGTTTCTCGTTTATGATCACCCTGGCGATGTCGGTTGCATTGCCGGTACAGGCTGTGGCCCAAGGGCAGTACTTTCAGGCCTGGACCGGGGGCACCGTCGACGATGTGATGGGCTGGCGGAACGTCGTCGGGGGGGCTACTGTTTCGAACCCGGCCTCCGGTGGCAATACGGGTGGCAGTGATGACGGGTACCTTGCGTGGACCACCAATGACAGCGGAAAGGCTGGCGCGTCACCGACTGACGGGTCGACCAATGTTTCCACGGATGCGAACTTGAACGGCAACTTGTGGACCAAATACGGCTCAGATCTCTTTGTCAGTTTCGATCTGAAGGTCGACGGAGCGCAGGAAATTACTCATTACGACCTAATAACTTCCTCAACTTCCGGATGGGGCACCTGGACAAAGTCCGTCACACTGTCCACGCCGCAGACTGCGGCCGATGGTTGGGTGACCCATAAGCACCGACTGGCGCAGTCGTGGGACGACACCACCGCCGCGGCCAACGGTTGGGAAAACGGGATGGTTTGGGAGACAGCGACCGACTTTAGTTCGTTCATGGAGACCACCAATTACCTGCAATTGGAGGTGTATCACGGCAATGCACAAGCAACGGGAGGCGTTGATAATTTCGGTTTCGAGGCCGGAAACGGTGAAACAGCTACCGCCACGAGTACTCCGGCGCAGCAGAAGCTGACGTTTCGCGCATGCCGGCGCTGCCTGGTCTCCTCCAAGATCAACCCGCCTGACCCGTTTCCGGGCTACGCTAACTTCCTTGGCTGGGAGGACGTCATTCGGCTTCAAAACGGTGACATGTTAGTAGGGTTCTGCGCGGGCTACTGGCACGTGTCGTTCAAGACTCCGGTGATGCTGCCACCGCATCTTAAGAAGTCTTACATCAAGGGTGGCTTCCGGGACATTGACGCCCCGCGTGGCGGGCGGATCATGTACATCCGCTCCAGCGACGACGGGTTGACCTGGTCGAAACCCAAGACCTTGATCGATACCGAATGGGACGACCAGGAGCCTTCGATGGTGCAACTTCCGGACGGGACCCTCGTCCACACCTTCATGGTCCTTCGCGACTGGTACGGCTTCCCCGAGACGCCGCCGGGCAAGAAGATCAACTCCCAGGGCGGGAGCGTCCGCTCGCTGGACAACGGACAGACTTGGGAGAGAGAGGAAGCCGTTCACTGGATCGAAACACCGCTGAAGTATACCGATCGGAACTCCGCCCCGGCCGTGGTGCTGCCCAACGGCGATTTGCTGCTGGCCACATGTGGGTCGGATTCCTGGGGCAATAGTCCGAAGTTTAAGGGTCCGGTCTACCGTTCGCAGGATAAGGGGGCGACGTGGAAGCTCGTCAGCGTGATCGACGACGCGCCGACGGCCATCGACGAACCCTCGATCGTCTGTCTGCCCAGTGGACGCGTGGTGATGATCACCCGACCCGACGGTGCGGTCCTGATGTCCGACGACGAAGGCAAGACCTGGCCGAAACGCGTCAAGACCGGCGTGAAGATGTGCGCGCCGCATCTGGTGCTTCAGCGAGACGGGACTTTGGTGTGCGTCTACGGGCCGGGCCCGCCCGGAGCCCTGCAGGCCATCTTTAGCAACGACGGCGGCGAGACCTGGGTAACGGCCGGGCCGGGCAACGAGGACGGCTCGCGCGTGGGGTTCACGATCGACTCGACGGTCTACGGTTATCCGGGGGCGTGTGAGTTGCCCGACGGGTCGATCTACTGCGTCTACTTCGACGCCGCCAGCAACCAACAGGACACGGGCGTCTGGGCGATTCGCTTCCGCGTCACCGCCGACAAGAAAGGGATCGAGCTACTCCCCGTTCCCGGCGCCAGCGGGTACGACGCCAGGCTTCACGGGTTGGGCCCACAACGCGCTCCCAACCCCAAGAGTGTCAATATCGACGCCTTGGGCAAGTGACAGCGAATGCGAACGAAAAGAGGGGATGAGAATAATGCAGAGAGTCACGGCACGAGAAGCGCGCCAGTGGCGCGCGATGGTGCTCAGCTCTGAACGTCCATCATCAATAGCCGCGAGCAAGCCGGTATCGGCCCCAGCAACGGCAGGTTGTCCGGCGTCATTGGTCGAAGCCCCGAGAAAAGCGGATGGCGCGCAGCTGAGCCACGATCGGTGATCGCTTCTTTTACAGTCGTCGCATTCCCGGATAGACTTATAGTTTTGCCGCTTGAGTTCGTCGCCCGTCATAGGCCGGGTCTCCAACGGCTACTGATGTCAAACCGCCGGAGTAGGGCATGTCAACAAGTTGCGATCGTGCAATTATTGTGGCGGCGGCGCTAGCCTGGAGCATGGCCGTAGCTGAGTTGATCGCCGATGATTCGTTGCTCAAGTTGACGGGCAAAAGGGCGGTCGTCACGATTCATCAGGATCTGATGCTCTCGGCCGACCACGGGGCCGGTATAGCGACATGGCAGACTTCCGGGACCGCCAAGCCGACAATAACGGTTCGTACGAACAACAGCGACCACAAAGTGCTCTCGCTCGAGTTGGCCTCGGCCGGCCGCCGTGGCGTGACACCGTTTGAAGACAGCGAGTACTCGGGGTCTGCCATCACTCTCGCCGCCTATCCGCAGACCGACGTGGAACTGGAACTGATCTTCGCACTGGCTCGGAGAGAGGACGAATTGCTGATCCAGGTCAGGCAAACTGGGGGCGATGACACCGTCACGTCGATCAAGCGGCTCTATCATTTCACAATGCGCCTGGCAACCGGCGGTTACATGGTCACTCCCAGGGGATGTGGCTACTTGTTCGATGCTGCGCATCGCCAGAATTTCACCGATCGCGAGATGGTCGGACTGCGATATGCCATGCCGATTTTCGGGCTGGTGCAGGGAAAGTCCGGCCTGATGGCGCTTGTGGACACCTATTGGGACGCAGAAGCTTTCATCGAGCACCTACCGGCCAACGACCAAACCGGTTTCGGCTTCGACTGGCAACCGTCGCTGGGCGAGTTACGGTATCCCCGACGGTTGTTGGTCCGCTTTGTCGATGGGGGCTACGTGGAGATGGCCAAGGCCTATCGGCAAAGACTTCAGGAACAAGAAATGATCCGAACGCTAAAGGATAGGGCCGCCAAAAACGTCAGACTCAAGCGGTATCTGGAAGGCGTCGAGTACCGATGGGATTCATGGACCAACGGCCAGGAGGCGGCCGTGCTCAGAGACATAGGTGAACTCCAAAAGCGGGGCATAAAGGTCAATCTGTTTTTTCCCAAGTGGCAGGGAGAAGGCTATCCGCTCGACTTCGGGAACCCGCCGCCGGTGGCGCCTGGTGGGTGGGACGACGTGGCCAAGTTCGCCCGGGAGGTCCACGACATGGGCTGCCCGATCAAGGTCTTCTTTGCGCCGCGGGGAACGCCTTACGATAAAGTGGCCGATCTGGTCAAACAGAACATCGACCTGCTCGCCCGGCGCGGGATGCAGGTTGATATGATCTATTTCGACGGCTACTCGGCTCAAGGCAAGTTTCCCCAGGACGCATCAGCCGGAGAATACACTCGCAAGCAGTGCCTTGAGTTCAACGTCGGTTGCTTCCGGGCGGTAGATCAACGCGGGCTCTTGGCCGGGGCCGAGTTGCCCCGCTTCTGGAGCATCCCCTATTGTGACTTCTTCTGTATCGTCAATTGGTCCAGTGACTACTCACCCGTTGGTGAACCGATTCCATGGACTCAACTGGTGTTTCACGACTGCTTCTCCACCTGCTTCATGGGCGGGGGATACGGGCACCTTGACTGGCCCGAAGATCGCAATCCCAGGCTCTACGAGTTGCTGTTGACAACCATGCCTTCGTACAAATGGGCGGGGGGGGAAGTGCCGACGAAAGAGTGGAAA
>Ga0310121_10001205_pt1 | contig 26981 bp, 17 predicted proteins | sample CB27_Tmax_986_MG_FD_203504 | JGI IMG/M metagenome (GOLD analysis project Ga0310121, IMG submission 203504) | Marine microbial communities from Western Arctic Ocean, Canada - CB27_Tmax_986 | ecosystem: Environmental > Aquatic > Marine > Oceanic | place: Canada: Western Arctic Ocean | collected... | reverse complement strand
CAGCTTCACCGTTAATATCAGAACCCATTTGAACCCATGAGTTATTTGTAAATTTAAAAACCCTAACATTACCTGCATTAGAACCACCGCCATCGTTATTTACTGAACCAAAAGCTAAAATATTTCCAGCATAATCAAGAGCAATGTTATTAGAGCCATTTTCAATAGTACCATTATCACCGGTTGCTTCACCATCAATATCACTACCCATTTGTGTCCAAGAAGTTTGTCCCGTTGGTGTGTGTTTAAAAACTCTAACGTGACCTCTGTTGCTTGAATTAAGAGGGGCAAAACCAGCAACTATTGTTCCGTTTCCGTTTATAGCTGTATTTTCTCCAAAATAATCTCCTGAAGCTTCACCTAAAATAGATGGTCCTACTTGTACCTGCTCTGCTGTGTTCTGCTGGGCTAAAAGACCCGATGAAAATAGGAGAGCTACAAAAAGATGTTTTAAAGAATTATTTATCATTATCTTTTTAATTTTTGTCTAGCTTCTTCATAAATATCTTTTAGATATTCAAGCTGATCATTCTCTTTATTAAAGTTTTGAATGTAATTATCAGCACACATAACTTCAATTACTTCTTCATCTAGATCATCTAAATCATAATTCATTATTTTGATTGATCTAGCAATTCTAGAAGAGTAGGGGGTAGCTTTCATTTTATGCTTGCTCATTTCATTTAAAGAATCATAGACTTGCATACCTCTGTCTCGATCTAATTTATATGTTAGTTTCTTTAATTTACCTAACAGACCTACATGAGACCTACCTTCCATTAGAATTTCAAGAGACGTAGTAGGCCGGAGTCTTTTAGCAGTTTCTTTTTCCCAGCGTATAGCAACCTTAATTGCTTCAACGACATCTTGATTTCCGCTTTCAGATGCATAGTTAGCAAAATCCATAGCATTCCATTTTGAGCCCGTATTGTTTATTTCTATAGTGTGTTTATCTTCTTTCCAAGTCTTACTTATAATATAAGGAACCTTATAACCTAAATTTTTTAAAGCCCAAAATCTATGTTGACCATCAATAATTTGATTATCATTATTTAAAACAATAGGAATCTGAATACCATTCTCTTGTATACTTTTTTGCAGTTTGCCTAATATTTTTTCATTAGGTTTTCGGTTATTATCCAAAAATTTAAAAATTTTATAATTTTCGGCAATATCTACCTTGAAATGATTTTCTAAATCCATTCTACAATAATATTAAGATATTTTCTTTTATAAAACTAAACAATTTTTTTAAATATTCTAATTATTTTCTAAATAAATTCCAATAAAATTCTAAAATTATTAAAACTAGACAAGTTTTTTTTAAATTTTATCTTAAAAATATTCTTTCTATATTAATTTATAATGTAGAGTACTTCATACAAAGAATACTACTACTGCAACATACAAATATATTAAAATACTATATCTTAAAAATAAATAACATCAAATAATGACATTGGATTCGAATTTCTAATTACATATATTTGAAACTTTTACATATGAAAACTATGAACTGTTATACCCGTTTTTTTATTTTAATTTCCCTTATTTTTTCTTTAGGAGTTGATGCTCAGAAGAATTTATCTTATAAAAAACCAAAGAAAGAAATTTTAGATTTGGTTAATGTTGATAGAGCACCTTCGGTTTTAAAAGACGAAAAAAATGAATACATGGTATTTGTATATAGACCTGAATACAAATCTATTGAAGAATTATCTCAAAAAGAAATGCGTTTAGCAGGTCTTAGGGTTAATCCCTATTTAAATATTGGTAGTAGAACCACTTATTTTAATAAGGTAAAAATATTGAGATTAAAAAAGGGAGATAAAACACCTATTGATGTCAAGGGATTACCTCAAAATTCAAAATTATCAAATTTTGTTTATTCTCCAGATCAATCTAAAATAGCTATGACAAATACTACTTCTGACAGATTAGAGTTATGGGTTCTAAATATTGAAAAAGCCGTAGCAACTAAAATTAAAATACCTCCTTTAAATGCTACTCTTGGTGGTGTGATTAATTGGTTCTCTGATAGCAAAAATTTATTAGTTAAAATAAAATCTGATAACTCAAATATTGTTGTTGATTCGGAAAATAGAATTCCAACGGGTCCTACAATTACTGAAAACATGGGTGCTAAGGCACAGAATAGAACTTATCAGGATTTATTGAAAAATATTACAGATGAGAATAATTTTGAGCAGTTGTCAATGTCAAAACTTATTAAAGTAAATTTAAGAGGTAAGACTTCTCCTTGGTTGGAAGAAAAAATGTATAGATCTATTTCTTTTTCACCTAATGGCAAATATGTATTAGTAAGTTATATAAGAAAACCTTTTTCATATATAGTCACATATTCAAGATTTCCTAGTGAAACTTTGGTTTATGATTTAAATGGAAAAATTGTTAATAAAATAACTGAATCTCCATTATTAGAAGTTTTGCCAAAAGGTTTTATGGCAACAAGAAAAGGCAAGAGAAGTATTACTTGGAGAAATGATCTTCCTGCTTCATTAAGATATATTGAAGCTTTGGATAAAGGAGATCCATCTATTAAAGTAGATTTCAGAGATAAATTAATGAGTTGGGATGCTCCTTTTCAAAAGGATCCAACATTACTCATAAAAACAATAAATAGGATAAACAGTATCTATTGGGGTAATGATAGTGTTGCAATAGTGAGGGATATTTGGTGGAATAACAGAAATACTAAAACATATCTTTTCAATCCATCAAATTCTAAAATTAAACCTAAAATAATAACCGATAGAAATTATCAAGATATTTATAGTAATCCAGGATCTTTTATAACAAAAAGAAATGCTTTTAATAGAAATGTATTATTTATTAAAAATGATCATTTATATAGAATAGGAGATGGTTTTTCAGAAGAGGGTCAATTTCCTTATATAGAAGAGTTTAACATCAATGATTTTTCAACTACTGAAATTTATAAATCTAATTATATTGATAAGTTTGAAGATATTATAGATTTTGATTTTGAAAAAAAACAATTATTTGTTCGAATTGAAGGTAAAGAGAATTTTCCAAATTACTATTTTAGAAAACTTTCAAATATTAATGAATTAAATCAAATTACTTTTTTTAAAAATCCATTTGAAGCTTTAAAAAAAGTAAACAAAGAAACTATAAGTTACAAGAGAGAAGATGGTCTCGAATTAAGTGGAATTTTATATTTACCTCTAGGATATGATAAAAATAAACCTGAGAGAAAACCAATGATTTTATGGGCTTATCCAAGAGAATATAAGGATAAAAATAGTGCATCACAAAAAACAAATAATCCTAACAGATTTATTTATCCATCATGGGCTTCACCTATATATTGGGTTACTCAAGGGTATGTTCTTTTGGATCGTGCATCTTTTCCTATAATTGGAGAGAAAGATGTCGAACCGAATGATAGTTTTAGAAATCAACTTGTGTCAAATGCTAAAGCAGCTATAGACGAATTAGATAAAAGAGGATATATAGATCCAAAAAGAGTAGCAGTTGGAGGTCATAGTTATGGTGCTTTCATGGTAGCTAATCTTCTTAGTCATTCTAATTTATTTGCTGCTGGAATAGCTAGAAGTGGTGCATATAATAGGACTTTAACTCCTTTTGGTTTTCAAAGTGAAGAAAGAAATTATTGGGAGGCTCCTGAGGTGTATTATAATATGTCTCCCTTTATGCATGCTGATAAAATGAAAACACCTCTTTTATTAATTCATGGTGAAGCTGATAATAACTCCGGAACTTATCCTATGCAAAGTAAAAGATATTTTAATGCTTTAAAGGGGCTTGGAGCTATAGCCAGATTAGTAATTTTCCCTAAGGAAAGTCATGGATATCGAGCGAAAGAAACGATTCTTCATTTACTTTGGGAACAAGATCAGTGGCTTGAAAAATATCTTAAAGATTAAAAAATTAATAATAGTAATTTATTGGGTTCAAAATTTTTAACATAATATGAAAAGAATTTATTTTAGAGTTTTATTATTTAATCTTACTTTTTTTGTATCTGTAATCTGTTTTTCTCAGGATAGGATAACTGGAGAATTATTTTCAACAAGATCAGAAGTAATTGGGCAAAACGGTATGGTTGCCACTAGCCATCCATTAGCAACTCAGATAGGTATTGATATTTTAAAAAATGGTGGAAATGCTATTGACGCAGCAATAGCTGCTAATGCAGCATTGGGTTTGATGGAGCCTACTGGTAATGGTATAGGAGGTGATTTATTTGCAATTGTTTGGAGTGCAAAAGAAAATAAATTGTTTGGCCTTAATGCTAGTGGAAGATCACCAAAAAAATTAACATTAAAGTTTTTTAAGGAAAATAATTATGATGTAGTTCCAGCATATGGTCCACTTCCTGTTTCTGTTCCGGGTTGTGTAGATGGGTGGTTTTCTCTACATGAAAAATTTGGAACATTAAAAATGAGTGAAATTTTAAAACCTACAATTAATTATGCAGAGAATGGATTTCCTATTACTGAATTGATTGCATATTATATGGATTTAGCTTCAAAAATATTTATAGATTATCCAAATTTTGAGTCTACATATATGAAAAATGGTCTAACCCCAAGAAAAGGGGAAATTTTTAAAAATCCTTATTTAGCTAATACTTTAAAAATAATAGCTCGAAAAGGAAGAAATGGATTTTATAAAGGGGTTATTGCTAAATCTATATCAGAATTTATTAAAAAACAAGGGGGATTTTTAAGTGAGGATGATTTGGGAAATCATAAATCTAATTGGGTAGAACCTGTATCTGTTAATTATAGAGGTTATGATGTATGGGAATTGCCTCCTAATGGTCAAGGTATAGCAGCGTTGCAAATTTTAAATATAATGGAGGGTTATGATGTTAGAAGTATGGGATTTGGATCATCTGAATATATACACCATTTTATTGAAGCTAAAAAGATTGCTTTTGCAGATAGAGCAAAATATTATGCGGATATGGATTTTAATGATATTCCTGTTTCCTATTTAATTTCTAAGGATTATGCAAACAAGAGAAGAGAGGAAATAAATCCAAAAAAAGCTGCAAAACAAGTTAAAGCTGTAGATATAGATAATGGAGATACTATATATTTAACTATTGCTGATAGTGAAGGGAATATGATTTCTTTAATTCAGAGTAATTATAGAGGTATGGGATCAGGAATGGTTCCTCCAAATTTAGGTTTTATGCTTCAAGATAGGGGTGAACTCTTTTCTTTGGAAGAGGGACATTTTAATGTTTATGAACCTAATAAAAGACCTTTTCATACAATTATTCCTGCTTTTATCACTAAAAATGGCAAACCATGGGTAAGTTTTGGATTAATGGGAGGGGCAATGCAGCCTCAAGGTCACGCACAAATAGTAATGAATTTAATTGATTTTGAAATGAATTTACAGGAAGCTGGAGATGCCCCAAGGATACAGCATTCTTCAAACCTTCAACCTACTGGTGGAAAAATGCTAGATGGTGGTCAAGTTTTTTTAGAATCAGGTTTTGATTATCATTCAATAAGAAAACTTCTCAATTATGGTCATAAAGTAGGTTATGATCTAGGTTCATTTGGTGGTTATCAAGCTATAAAATTTGATTACAGAAATAAAGTTTTTTATGGTGCTTCTGAATCAAGAAAAGATGGAAATGCAGCTGGGTATTAAACAAGTAAAAATATTTTAAATGTTTTCTAGAATAGGTGAAATTTTTACTGATTTTTTTAAAAAAAATATGCCTGATGCTTTTGTATTTGCATTGATTTTGACAATAATAGTAGGATTGTCTTCATTTTTTTTTGTTGATGTTTCTTTGCAGAATATAATTGAATCTTGGTATAAGGGTTTTTGGTTGTTATTGGAGTTTGGAATGCAGATGGTATTATTAATTGTTACTGGTTATACAATTGCACTTTCACCTTTTATAAAAAAGCAAATTAATAAGTTGGCAATTTTAATTACAACACCAACTCAAGTTTATTTTACAGTTACTTTATTTGGTCTTTTAGTTTCAATGGTTAGTTGGGGTTGGGTAGTAATAGCAGCTATTTTAGCTAGGGAATTAGCATTAAGAGTTAAGGGAATTAATTATCCATTTTTAATTGCTTGTACTTATTTTTCTAGTAATAGTTGGTCTACTGGATTTTCAAGTTCAATACCTTTACTTCTTAATACAGATAATAATTATTTAATTGAAGCTGGAATTCTTGATTCTACAATTCCAACATCTATTACTTTAGGATCTCCTTTGAATATAAGTATCATAATTCTTTATTTAGTAATAGCTCCTTTATTAGTAGTTCTATTAAAGCCTAAAAAGATTGATCATGTTGAAATGAATAATTATTTATTAGATGATCTTCCAATTCAAGAAATTTCAATTGAAAAGGAAGCAAATATTCAAGAGCTTCCCTTTTGGTCTTTGTCTGATAAATTAAATAATAGCTTTTTACTTATAATTATAATTTTTATAATGGGATTAATATATATGTTTATGCATTTTTATAACAATGGCTTTGACTTAAATTTAAATATTATGATTTTTATTTTTTTAATATTGGGTTTAATTCTACATAAATCTCCCCTTAGATATGGGATAGCGATGAGAAGAGCTAGTAGTAATGTTTCAAGTATTTTATTTCAATTTCCTTTTTATGCAGGTATTATGGGTATTATGATATATACTGGTCTTGGTGAAAGTTTAGCATTAAAACTTGCTGAAGTTTCAAATATTAATACTTATCCTTTTTTTGCTTTTTTAATTGCTGGAATTGTAAACTTTGCAATTCCTTCTGGAGGTGGAGAATTTGCAGTCATTGGGCCAAGTATAATTGAGGCTGTTAAAGTAATAGGAGAGGGTCTTTCTTCAGAAGAAATATCATCAATGATTGCTAGAGCATCACTTTCAGTTGCTTATGGAGAGAGTTTAACAAATTTATTACAACCTTTTTATTTACTTTTAATTCTTCCAATTATGGGAGCTGGAACTAAGATTCAAGCTAGAGATGTCATGGGTTTTTTAGTAATACCTTTTTTTATTTTTTTTGTAATTCAATCATTGCTGGTAACCTATATGCCGATTTAATCCTAAATAACTTTTTTGCTTCTTATTAAAAGGTATAAATTAACACCGATTTATAAAGAATTAATATGGTTAGAATAGGGAATTTATTTTTTACGACGAGGAATTTTATATTTCCTATTTTCTATTTGTTTTTATTTATTCCTTCTTCTCGAATAGCAATGGATTATAAAACTATAGCAATTACAGGCTTTTGTATTACTGTTATCGGTCAATTAATTAGAATGGTAACTATAGGGTTAGTTTATGTAATTAGAGGAGGTAGGAAAAGAAGAATTTATGCTGAAGGTTTAGTTACTGATGGTTTATTTTCTCATTGTAGAAATCCTATGTATGTTGGGAATATTTTAATGATTATTGGATTGAGTATTTTTTCTAATTCACTATTATCTGTTTTTATTTTAATACCCTTATTTATTTTTATTTATCAAAGTATAGTTATTGCAGAGGAAGATTTTTTAAGATCTAAATTTAATGATGGTTATCAAAATTATTATAATAAAGTTAATCGTTGGATTCCTAAATTAAAAGGAATTAGAAAAACTTTTAATGAAAATAAATTTAAGTTTAAAAGGATAATTTATAAAGAATATAACACAACTTTTGTATGGACAGTAGGAGCAACTCTATTATTTGCATATAACAATTACAAGATTAAAGGGGATATTGAAAAAGATTTAGTTTTTTATTTTTCAATTCTAATATTTTTGTCAATTTTTTATTTAACAACGCGTTTTTTTAAAAAACGAGAGCAAAGAAATAAAACTTATTTTTAAATAGAGACTAATTTAATTTTTTATAAAATTGATCTTAAGAAGACTTAAAGCTATATGGAAACCTGAACTTTACCACGGTTGGGGTAGGAGAAAAAGATTTTTTGAAGGATGGTACTATAAAATTGTTTCTATAAATCAAAAAAATGCATTTGCTTTTATTCCTGGAATTGCTATGGATGAAAATGGACTAAAACAGGCTTTTATTCAAGTTTTAGATGGAAAAAATTTAAAGTCTAATTTTATTAAATTTTCTTTTGATGATTTCAAAGCTAATCCTTTGAAACATGATTTAAGTATTGGAGGTAATAGATTTACTTTAAATTCAATAGAATTGAATCTTTCTGAAATAAAGGGGAAATTAGTATTTAGGAATCTAATCCCATGGTCAAAATCATTATTTTCACCAGGAATTATGGGTCCTTTTTCATTTTTACCATTCATGGAGTGTTATCATGGAATTTTAAGTATGGATCACACTATTTCAGGAGAATTAATTGTTGGTGATAAAAAAATAGATTTTGAAAAAGGAAGGGGGTATATTGAAAAAGATTGGGGTTATTCTTTTCCATTAGGATATATTTGGATGCAATCAAATCACTTTAGTAAAAGGAATATTTCTTTTAAGTTTTCGGTGGCGAAGATTCCTTTAAAAAGTTTTTCTTTTATAGGTTTTATTGCAGGTATTTGGATAGAGAATAAGTTAATTGAATTTACAACTTATAATTTTTCAAAGCTAAAAAAGTGTTCTGTTAGTAAATTTGAAGTTATAATAGAAATGGAAAATGGAAATTATCACTTAAGTGTTAAGGCACATAGAGCTGAATCGACTAAATTGGCAGCACCAATTCATGGATTTATGGATTCTAGGATAGAAGAAAGTATGAATTCAATAATTGAATTAGTTTTAGTTGATAAAAAGAATAATCAAACTATTATTAAGGATAAGGGATCTAGTGCTTGTGTAGAAGTGGCTGGAAAATATGATTTGTTAATTTGCTAATAAAGAGTAGGGTTTTATATTTTTTAATCGGTATATAATTAAATTTGTGTGAACTTACATTTTTAATTATGAAATCAAAATTCAAAATTCTTTTTTTATCAATTTTGTTATTTATTTTTTGTTGTAAAAATGAAGAAAATAGTCAAAATATAGAGTCTTTAGTTGATACTGACTATGATATTACTAAACTTCTTTCTCATTTTGACGGTACTGGGTTAACTTATGAGATAAATAATAACATAGCTATTTTTTATACTCAAGATTTACCAAATCATACAAGTCCATATTGGGATAGTTCAAACGAATTGTATGAAGCTTATAATGGAGTTAATAACGATTTTAATATAAATCCTAATAAAATCAAATCTCAAGAAATTACAATTAATATTCCTTTGTTTCCTGTAGAAAGTAATTTTCATCAAGATACTCCTCTTGGACCAATTGGAATATCAAGAAATGGGGTTGTTTTTTTTAATCAGTATGCTGGGCCTAATCAACCTTTAACTAGTGAAATTGATAGTTTTGATCAATGGTTTGGACATCCTCAGCAGCATGGTGCTTATCATTATCATATTGAACCAATTTTTTTAACACAAGAATTCGGTGAAGACGCTTTTTTGGGTTTATTAGCTGATGGGTTTCCAGTATATGGTTCAGTAGAAGATGGTAAAAGACTAATTTCATCAGATTTAGATGAATATCACGGACATTTTTCAGTTACTGAAGATTTTTCTGAAGGAATATATCATTATCATATTACTGTTGATGACCCATATATAAATGGAAATGGTTTTTTTGGTACACCCGGAAATATTTCAAATTAATTGAAAAAATTTTTAATATATTTTTTTTTCTTGCTTTTCTTTTATTGTTCTAAAAGCGAAAGTTTTATCGTAGATAAAAGTGATACAGCACTGAAAATTGAAAATGGTGTTTTAAAATATTTTGATGAACCTTTTTCTGGAAAAATTGTTTCTTTTTATTTAAATAATCAAAAAAAGGTTGAAATTAATTATTTGAATGGAAAAAAAAATGGTATTGAAAAAAAATGGTATAAGTCTGGTAAGATTACATCTGAAAGAAATTATTTCAAAAATTTAAAAATAGGAGTTCATGAAGGTTATTGGGAAAATGGATCATCAAAATTTTTATATCATTTTAATTCAAATGGAGAATATATGGGAACAGTAGAGGAGTGGTATAAGAATGGAAATAGATATAGGTCATTTAATTATCTTAATGGGAAGGAAGCTGGAAATCAGAAACTATGGTATAAAAAGGAGATATTAAAGCTAATTATGATGTTATAAATGGGGAAAGATATGGTTTGATAGGGCTAAAAAATTGTTATAAAGTTAATAATGGTAAAATCGTAAATTGAATTCTATGTTTAATAGAAAGAGAATTTTTTTCATGTTATTAATCTTTTTTTGTTCGTGTAAAGATCATTATAAGAGTGAGGAAATAAAAATTAACAATAAAGAAAATTTGTCAATACCCTTTTTTAATACTCCTGATTTTACTCCAAATTGGAATAAGGGTTTACATAAAATACCTGAATTTTCTTTTATAAACCAAGAAGGAAAAATTATTGACAATTCTACTTATAAGGGAAAGATATATATAGCAGATTTTTTCTTCACAACTTGTCCAGGGATCTGTCCTAAGTTAACTTCAAACATGTATAAGCTTCAAGAGAGATTTATAGATGATGATGACATTTTATTACTATCTCATTCTGTAATGCCAAGTGTTGATAATGAAGAAAAACTTATGGAATACGCTATTATTAATTTAATTAATTCCAATAAATGGAATTTAGTTACGGGTGATAAAGAGAAAATATATGAAATAGCAAGAAATGGATATTTTGCAGATGATCTTTACAAAAGAACGCTTGATAGTAATCAGTTTATTCACACTGAAAAATTTATTCTAGTAGACAAATTTGGATATATTCGTGGTGTTTATAATGGTACAATTGAGTTAGATATCAATAGGCTAATAAGACATATTAATATTTTAAAAAAGGAGATATGAAGAAATCTCTATTTATAGTTTTATTGGTTGGGTTTTGGAGTTGTAAAAAAGAATCTATTGAGAACTCACCTGACACGTCGGTACCTACCACTACCATGCGTTAACTCACCCACTGCAGGAAGATACCGATCAAACGCAACCACCTACCAACGGCGACGGCTCTCCAGTTATCGGATTCGCACCGGATGGTTCAATCTACGGGCATTGGTTTATCGATGCTAACAATCAACTGGTGAAGGCCGAATCCGGTTACGAAACTTATGCAACCAACTCACGCGTACCTATAGCTACTGCTTTGCATGGCACTCCACCCACCCCTTGGGATATCGTAAACAATCCCAGTGCCTTCGCCAGCGACTTTGGGCTCGAAATGGGGCGTTATGAAGAGGACTGGTATTTTGCTGGCACGGAAAATCTCGATGAGTGTAATGGGGCCTACGATGTGAATGGCAACTACGGCTACTACATAACCGACAAATACCCATTCACTCCGCCCTGCACCTTCGGTACCCGTGATCCGTCATTTGGCAAAAAATCGCCGACTCTCTGATGATGGCGAGCAAAAGATTCATGTAAAGAAAAGGGCCGCAGCCGTCAAAGCTCAGGATAGAATTGGTCTTAATCAAGAGCAAGTCCTGTATGTTATGGATGTCTCAGTAAGAATTGCTCAACGTGTGCGATAGTTTTATGAATACTATTTGAACTCTTTCAAATTAATTTTCAAGATATTTAGGGGTGAAATAAAGATCCTTTATTTTAGGATTGTAAATAATTTTTAAATAATATACAATGTAAAATTATCTTTTTTTGGGTACAATAACTTTCAAGGATTTTGAAATTACATTTATAAAGAGTTCCTTTTTATTAATATTTAATATTTCTCCATCAACTTGTAAGCAAAAAGGTTTGTTGCTTTTATTTGTGATTTTTATTTGCTTTAATTTAGAATATTTTAATTTTTGAAAGAGATTCTTTTTTATTATTAAACTAATTATTAAGTTATAAAATAAAATTAAAAGTGAACTGTTTTCAGTATATACTAGGTTCATTATTCCATCATTAGTAATTGCTTTAGGAGTTATTGAAAAATTGTAACCTTGTTGACTGGTATTTGAAATTAAAAATAAGTATGGATTTAAAATTTCTTCTTTCTTATTGATTTCAATTTTTATGGGTAGTTTTTTATATGATGATATTGTTGTGAAAAAACTAATAATATATCCTAGAAAACCATGAATTTCTTTTTTAGAATATTCATGAATAAATTTGGCTTCAATTCCTAGTCCAAAATTGCTGAAAAAAAAAGTGTTGTTTATTTTACCAATATCTATAATAGTTGTATAATTTTCAATAACCACATCAAGAGCAATACTTATTTTTCTTGATATATTAAAATGACGAGCAAAGCTATTTCCTGAACCTAAAGGTATAACTCCAAGTGGGATAGACGTTCTGGCTAGGGTTTGACCAACTTCATTAATTGTCCCATCACCACCACAAGCAACAACTATAGTTGCTTTTTTATCAACAGCTTTTTTAGATAATTTTATAGCATGTCCTTTATATTCAGAGATTAATAGATTTATTTTATAATTATCTGATGCAAATTTCTTTTTAATTTGATTTTTTAATTTTTGAACCTTTTTAGAATGTAAAGGATTTATAACAAAAAAAATTTTATTTTTTTTCATTTTCATTATAGCTCATTTTTCCTGAAACGATTCTATTGAAGTAATCCTGGAGGAACATTGATCCTTTTCTTTCAAGATTGTCCATTTCTTTAGTTCTTTTTATAATTAGATTTTTTTTGAAATTTTTATCATTAATATCGTAAAAACCTAATGCCTTATCACCATTATGTACACAGATAAAATTTTCGTTCATTATAAAATAACTTCCACCTCCAAGATAGTTAAGGACAATAGATGATTCATAATTTTTATTAATTAAACTTTTCCCCCAACTTCTAAAAGGTTTTTTATATCCTATTAAGTCAACTAGGGTAGGGTATATATCCATGTGAGAAGCTAAAATTTTATTTTCTCCAACAAACTTACTTTCAGGGACATACAACATAATTGGGTTCGCAAAACGATTTATGGTTTTTTTATAATAAGAATAGTATGATTGATTACTATGATCAGCTGTGAATACAAAGATTGTATTATTAAACCATTTAGAGTTTTTTGAGCTTTCAAAAAATTTATTTAATGAAAAATCTGTGTATCCAATACATTTATGCATAGGTATAGAGCCTTCATCAAATTTTCCCTCATATTTTTTTGGAATTTTATAAGGTTCATGAGATGAAATAGTAAAAATTGTTGCTAGAAAGGGTGATTTTTTCTTGTCAAGGATTTGTTTTGTGTAATGTAAAAAGGGTTCGTCCCAGATACCCCAGTATCCATCGTATTCAAGATCATTATTAAATTCATTTTTCCCATAATAATTATCAAATCCTAAAGTATTTGAAAATCCTAAAAAACCCATGGACCCATTAGCAGCGCCGTGAAAAAATGAAGTATCATATTCCATTGAGTTAGCTATAGACACAATTGATTCGATTTTTTGTTTTGAATATGGGGTCGAAGTATATGAAATTTCAAAAGAGGGAATTCCTGCTAATATAGAAGGCATTCCATGAATTGACTTTCTACTTGTTGCAAAGGCATTTGAAAAAACTAAACTGTAATTTGCTAAAGAATCTAAAAAAGGGGTATAACTTTTATAATTAGAGATATTTCTGTCTTTATTCATGCTTCCCCAGTATTCTCTTCCCATACTTTCAAGAATAAAGATTATAACATTTGGAGAAGATCTTTCTAATTTTCTATCGTATTGTTTAATGGAATTTAACTCATTTAATATTTCTTCTTGATTAAATTTATTTATTGGTTTGAAAGGTTTTTTAAATAGAGTTTTAATTATAGTAAAAGGTGTATTAAGTATAATATCTGCATGTTGGGGATTATTAACATAATCCATGGCATCAATTATTGTTATTGGTCTTGTACTTTTTTTAAAATCACCACCTCTTGCACCCATAATACATAAAGCAACTGATCCGAAAAATATAATAACTGAATTTAAATAATATTTTTTCATATTTAAAATATCTTCACTTTTGAGTTTAATTTTTTTATATAAAAAAATCCAAACAAATAGAATAGACAAAAAGATTATTAATAGATAATAATAATCAAAAATATAATGAAATATTAACTGTGTTTTATTAGGCTCAGATTCAATTGCTTCTATAAAGGAGCTCATCAATCTATTTAAATTAAACCTATAATATCCAAAATCAATGAAGTTTAATAACATACCAATTCCATTAAAAACAAAATATATCCAAAGCAATATGTCTTGATATAATTTTGATGTGGTTTTAGTTAGAGGTATTATTGATAGAAGAATGAAAAGAGAATTTAAATAAACTATTGAAGTGTTATCAAACCTAATACCATGATATAGAAATTTTTTTAATTCTGAAAAATCAACTATTTGAAGAAGGTCATTATTAAAATAAATAAAAAGTAAACGGCAAATAGTATAGTTAATATAGACTAAAAAGATCCTATAAAGTAAAATACAGATTTCATTTATTCTATAATTCATATAGAATTAGTTTTATAAATTTAAATATCAGAATATTTATTGATTTTCCTTAATCTTTTTTTGGATTAACCAACTCATTCCAACTGAGAAAAAGTTAATTTTATTATTTATCCCTGCCCCATAAGAACAATCAAATTGAAGATTTTTTTTGATTAAAAAAGTAAATCCTGTATCAAAATTTAATATCAAATTTTTAAATTCAACTAGCTTTCCATATGGTTCCATAAAAAAGCCAATCTTTTCAGTCAAAGAAGTTCCAATTACTAGGGTATAAGTTAAATTTCCTTTTCCAATGCCAAAATAATCATAACCTAAATTATATCCTAGACCTGTTTTGTCTGATAATGTATGGGAGAAGATCATTCTATTAGATATTCCAAATGAATTTAATGACATTTCATCTGAAGCTGTAGGCATAATAAGATAAGAGAGAAAAGAGATTTCTCTATTAAGATTTTTTCTTTTTAACAGTTCTATTTTAATTCCTAGTTCAAGATCGCTAATACCTGAAATTTTTATTTTATTTGTTGTCTGACTTTCAAATTGAGTCAATAAGCGAAGTTCTAATTTATTTGTTATTCCATAGCGAAATAAATTAGTGGGAGTTAAATTTTGCTTTAATAATTTTTTTTTTTCTCTATCACGACTCGAAAGAAAGCCTGTTTCAATTTGTAAACTACCTTTATCTAATGTGTTGGCACTTTCAGTTTGATCTGGACGATCAGTAATTATATCTTGAGAAAAAATTAAATTATTTATTAAAAAGAATAATATTATAAAAAGTGTTATGGAATTTATATTAAAGTCGGATCTCATTAATTAAAATAATAAATTATTGGGATTTAAAATTAAATAAATTTATTCTGTTTAATCAAATCTGTCCAGATTCATTACTTTATTCCAAGCATAAACAAAATCTTTAATAAATTTTTCTTTTGAATCTTCACTTGCATATATTTCAGCTAAAGCGCGTAGCTCAGAATTTGATCCAAAAATTAAATCTACCCGAGTCCCAGTCCATAGAAGTTCTTCATTCTTTCGATTAGATCCCTCAAATAAATTTTCATTATTTGATATTGCTTTCCAGCTAGTGTTTAAATCTAAAAGATTAACAAAGAAATCATTAGTTAGAGTTTCAAAATTTTTAGTAAAAACACCATGTTTTGAACCTCTATAATTAATATTTAGAACTCTAAGACCTCCAATAAGAATAGTCATTTCTGGAGCAGTTAATGTTAATAATTGGGCTTTATCTATAAGCATTTCCTCTGTAGAAACTGAATCTACTTTTTTTGAATAATTACGGAAGCCATCAGTTTCAGGTTCAAGAACTGAAAATGATTCAATATCAGTTTGTTCTTGAGAAGCATCATTTCTCCCTGGTTTAAAGGGTACAGAAATTTTACAACCTCCTTTTTCAGCAGCTTTTTCAATTGCCGCAGATCCTCCAAGAATAATTAAATCAGCCATTGAAATGATTTTACCATCTGTTTGATTATTATCAAAATCATTTTTTATTTTTTTATAAAATTCGAGCACTATATTAAGTTGATTAGGATCATTAATTTCCCAGTTTTTTTGAGGTTCAAGTTGAATACGTGCACCGTTTGCTCCTCCACGTTTATCAGACCCTCTATATGTTGATGCTGACGACCAAGCTGTATATACTAATTTAGATATTGAGATGTCAGATGAAAGTATCTTATTTTTTAATTCTTTAATATTATTCTCATCAATTAGTTTACTATTTGTTTTTGGAATAGGATCTTGCCAAATTAAATTTTCTTTTGGGACTTCAGAACCTAAATATCTAGATTTCGGTCCCATATCACGATGAGTTAATTTAAACCATGCACGAGCAAAAGTATCTGCAAATAAATCAGGGTTTTCAAAGAACTGTCTTGATATAGGCTCGTATATTGGATCCATTCTTAATGATAGATCAGTTGTTAACATTATAGGCACATGACTTTTAGATTTATCGTGAGCGTCGGGGACAGTTCCTTCACCTTTTCCATTGGTTGGTTTCCATTGGTAAGCTCCAGCAGGGCTTTTTGTTAATTCCCATTCATAACCAAAAAGGTTTTCAAAGAAGTTGTTACTCCATTTTGTTGGAGTAGTAGTCCAAGTTCCTTCAAGGCCACTTGTTATTGTATTTTCTGCATTTCCAGATTTAAATCTATTTTTCCATCCTAGTCCTTGTTCTTCTATAGTTGCACCTTCTGGTTCTGAACCTACGTATTTATCTGCATCTGCAGCGCCATGAGTTTTACCGAAAGTGTGACCTCCTGCAATTAGAGCTACAGTTTCTTCATCGTTCATAGCCATTCTTCCAAAAGTTTCTCTAATATCATTTGCAGCTGCTAAAGGATCAGGATTACCATTAGGACCCTGAGGATTTACATAAATTAAACCCATTTGAACAGCTCCCAAAGGATTTTCAAGTTCTCTATCTCCAGTATATCTATTGTCTCCAAGCCATTTTTTTTCAGTTCCCCAATAAATATCTTCTTCAGCTTCCCAAACATCATCTCTTCCTCCACCAAAACCGAAAGTCTTAAACCCCATAGATTCTAGAGCACAATTTCCAGCAAGTATTATTAAATCAGCCCAAGAAAGTTTATTTCCATATTTTTTTTTAACTGACCAAAGTAATAACCGAGCTTTGTCTAAATTTACATTATCAGGCCAACTATTTAATGGAGCAAACCTTTGAGTTCCTGAACCACCACCACCACGACCATCAGCGATACGATAAGTTCCAGCACTATGCCAGGCCATTCTAATGAATAAAGGTCCATAATGACCAAAGTCTGCCGGCCACCATTCTTGAGATTTTATCATTAAATCAATTATATCTTTTTTTACTTTTTTTAAATCTAGAGTTAAAAATTCTTTAGCATAATTAAATGTTTTATCCATTGGGTTGGATAAAACAGAATGTTGCCTTAAAATATTCAATTTTAATTGATTAGGCCACCAAAATCTATTATTTGATCCACCTCCAGCAGAATGTTTTTTTATTCCTCCTATAAAAGGACATTTACTAGCATCATTAGATTTATGATTAGAGTTAAATTTAGAATAATTTTCCATAATAAATAAAATGAATTAATTTATGATAATGCTTTTAAACAAATCTAAATAAAATTGAAATATTTATTATAATCTTTTAATAGATTATTCAAATAGCTTTATTATATATCAATTAAAAATGAATTACTAATAAAATAAAGAGTACATAAAAAAACATAAAAGATGATTTATTTTTTAATTATTTTAAAGTCTGTACGTCTATTTAATTTATGGTTTTCTTTAGAAATAGTACAGCAATTACATTTAATAATCCATGCATTTATATTAGAATTTTTAAGGGTATTAATGAGGTTCCTAGCACCTTTTAACTTTTCAAAATCTTTAACAACAATTTTTATAAATCCATTTTCTGTTTTAATTAACGGTTTATAACCTAGCTTTTCTAATTTTTGTTTTTTAGAATTGGCCTTTATTTTAGATTTATATAATCCTGAGATTACTATATAATCCCTAGTTTTATTATTAATAGTAGATGTAGTAGGAGATGTTCGTGATGCAGATAAACCAATTCCTGTTTTAAAAACAGATTCAACTAATATATTATTTTCACCATAGCCTTTACCAAAAATTCGATCAGGATTATTAATTTGTTTTTTTACATAACTAATTATTGTTTGAGTTCTTCTTTCAGAAAGAGTTAAATTATAAGATTTTGGGCCCCTACAATCCGTATATGAATTAACTTCTACAATCATTTCAGGATAGGTATTCATTGTAGAAATAATTTTTTCAATACGATTTTTATAATCTTTTAATAGATCAGAGCTGTTAAAATTATAATAGATAGGGGGAAAAGAATCTATAGGTATTTGCTCTTTTTCAAGATTAACATAAAGAGTATCAGAAATTCCAAAATCTGTTTGAATTAAATATGCAAATGAGTCTTTTTCTTTTGATGAAGTATTGTTTTTGTACAAAAAGGAACCATTATTGTTTAATAATAATGATCCATTTTTCACGTCTTTTACTAGTCTTGTTTTTTTTGAAAATAAAACTGTTAATGGGTCTTCATTTTTCATTAATTGTTCATCATTTTTAAGAATACCATCATATGATATAGTCAATGTATCTGATAGAGAATAAATATAATTATCATTTTCCCCTTTTATTTTAGGAGTAAATTTAAAGGCATAAAGATCATCATCGCCCTTACCTTTTGGTCGGTTTGAAGTAAATAATCCAAATTTCAAATTTTTCTCAAGTGAGAAGGAAAAATCATCTTCGGGTGAACTAAAGGGAGGTTTAAGTGTTAGTGTTTCCCATCTTTTTTCAATTAAATGTTTAGCTATTTTTATGTCTAATTTTCCTGTTTCTTTCATATTATTAGATGAAAAAAATAAAAAATTTTCTGAAAAGCTAAAAGGAAAAACTTCATCGGAAGATGAATTTATATCTGGTCCTAAATTTATTGGTTTCCCATATTTATTTTCTTCAAGTATTTCCACTGAGTATAAATCCATTCCTCCATATCCACCAGGACGATCACTTGAAAAGTATAATTTTTTTCCATCTGCACTAACTGAAGGATGCATAGTGGAATAGTTTTGACCATTTATTGATAAAGGGAAGGCAAGTTTTGCATTTAACTTATCAAAAGGGATGGAATAAAGATCTAATTGAATAAGATTGTTTTTTCCAAAAGTTTTAGAACTTCTAGTAATATAAAAGATGTTTCTTTTTACATCTAATGATCCTGGACCATCTTGAAAAATTGAGTTCATAGATTCAGGTAGTGCATTCACATTTGAAATATTAAAAGATGAAGTATCAAGTATTGCTTCAAAAATATTGTATACAGGAGAATTTGATTTAATTTTTTTTCTCATAGCCTTATTGAAGTCTATATCTTGAGGGCTAGAAAAGACAATAACTTCTGGAACTGAGGGATTTAATGATAAGGCGCCAAAATCTGATTTTTCTGAGTTAATATTCAAATTTATGATTTTGTAATTGTCATTTTGAGATTTTTTATTATCTGGAGTTACATCTTGATTAACTGAATTAAAAATAAGAGGAAGTTTATATGCTTTTTCACGATATTCTTTTGCTAAAGATTGATTTGTTTTCAATAAGTCAGCATAAGAGTAGTAATCTACCACTTCAGCTTTATATGAATCAACAATAGGTTTAAAGGATTCTTCTGCTTTTTGTATGTTACCAACTTTAATATAAGCCTTAGCAAGATTTAATTGATTTTTAAAAGGAAGGGGTCCATTGTATTGGGTATAGAATTTTATAGCTTTAGAATATTTTTCATTCATCAAGTAGTAATCTCCCCAATTTAGTAGATTTTGTTGAAGTGTTTTATTCTTTGGAATTGAATCAGAAACTTGAGCAAAAGACAAGCTCCAAAAAAGAATAGCAAAAAGGTATAGTATTTTATTCATAATTTAAAAAATTCTTGGTGAACGAAGAAGCCCTATTACTTTGGGGGTTAACTCATATCTTAACATTACCTCATGTGTTCCATAATTAAAACCTAAACTTGTTATCCCCATTGAAGATCCATATGAATAACCTAAAGAAATATTTTTACTTATGTTAAGTCCAGCAATAACTCCAAAACCTCCACCAAATTCTGCATCGGGTATTGGTGAATCTATGGTTGATCTTAGTTGTGGCCCTAACCAAAAAGATTTTTTGTAAACTGCAAGAGCACTAATATCATAACCTAAAGGAGAACCAGAACTATACTTTATAAATAAACTAGGTTTTAACTGCCAATCAGGAGCAACGTTAAAAAGAGCCCCTGATAATAAGTATGCATGCATAGACATATTGTATATATCATTTTTAATTATTTTAGGTATTGAAATACCAAAATACCATTTCAATGAATATAAGTAAAGACCAAATCCGATGTTTGGAAGAATATTCATTTTTTTATCCATTATAAAGGTTTGGTCAGAAGGTTCTAATGTATTTATTAGACCTGAATCTAAATTATAATTATGTAATCCAAGTTTTAGCCCAACAGATAAACGTGTATCAGCTTCATTAAGTCTTAAGTGATAGGAAAGATCAAAATTTGTAGAAGTATTTAGTATTGGCCCTATTCTGTCGTTTACAGCACTAATTCCAAATCCTAAATTTTTTGAGTTAAAAGGGCCATTGAATGTAAAACTTTGAGTCACAGGAGATCCTTCAAAACCAACCCATTGAGAACGATGCAAAGCAGTGAAATTGCCAACTTTTTTTGAACCAGCATACGCAGGATTTACAGTCTGATGATTAAACATATATTGTGAAAAAGAAAACTCTTGTTGTGCAATAGATTTTAAAGTAAAAATAAAGCAACCAATGAAAATTTTTATAAAAGAGAATCTATTCATAATATTACCATTTTTTACGTTTAATGAAAACAAATCCTTTTATTGGCTTTTTTTTCTCACCTAACTCAATAATATAAAAATACGTCCCTTCAGGTAAATTTTTATCATTACCTAGTGTTGTTCCATGCGTCTGAAGCCCTCCCCAATCATTTTGATAATTTATCGATTCAAAAATTTTAGCTTCCCATCTATTGTAGATTCTTATATGATGTTTTGTATAGTATTCAAGGCCTTCTATTACCCATGTATCATTAACACCATCACCGTCAGGAGAAAAAGCATTAGGTATATTTAAATCACTTTTACTTAAAAGAGATTCTTCGGAAATAACATCATCTCCACAAACATAACAGACATTAGATATAATTACTCTATATCTCCATCCTATCATATCTATTGATGGATTTGTTATAGTTAATATTTTAGTTTCGGTGCCATTATAAAGATTTGAATCATTAATTGGAACCCATGATTTTTTCTTAGAAGTAAAACCTTGGGTTGTATTATTAACTTGCCATTTATAACTTTTACTTCCTTCGGATTCAGCAATTATTGATAAAGTTATTGGTTGTCCAGGATTTACAGAATTTAATGGTTTTGGTTGTTTGATAATTGTTATTTCTGAACCAAATTCTAGATAATCATCAATTCCATTTGAATCTAGATCATTAGGTTTAGTGTAACCTGAAGAAGAGTTGACTCTTCCTAAAGAATCAAAAGATAAAGTTCCACTTCCAAGAATACCATCATTATCTCCGTCTTCAAAACCAGCTTCTTGTACATCTGGACAATTATCTCCATCACTATCTAAATCTAGATAATTTGGAATACCATCATTATCTATATCATCACTTCCTTCTTCTGTATCTAAAATTCCGTCGTTGTCACTATCTAGATCATTTTCGTCTGGAGAACCATCTCCATCACAGTCTATTAGAATAGTTACTTCAAGGGTAATATTGGAAGTATTAAATGAACAAGCATTTTTAGGATCCGTTTTATCTAATGCTTCATTAGAATTAGAAACACCATCACCATCAATATCAATATCACAAAAATCACCTATCCCATCTTGATCTAAATCTTTTTGGTCTGGATTAGATATATCAGGACAGTTATCCTCATCATTTTCGACAAAGTCATTGTCACCATCTTCTTCATTATCCTCATTAATAACGATAACATTGACTCTAGCAACTGATTGATATGAAGAATCTGAATTTAAAGCATCTATGTTTAAATATACTATAGAACTAATATTTCCATCTAAGATTAGATCATCTTGGCCTATAATTGTGATTTGCTGATCAACATTCCAATTAGAAGAACTAAAAGTTAGCTTGGTTTTATTAATTCCTAATTCTGTTATATCTGATAATGATATGTCTATTGAAACATTTGATAAAATTTTTGTACCAAGTCTAACATTAAGAATGGAGGTAGTTCCATTTTCAGAAACTGAATTAGGAGTATTAACAATTACTTCAGGAATATCATTATCTTCATTTGTAAGCAATGGATTAGCAACACTTTCAGCATCAAGACCATCATGAAAGGCGTCAGTTGAAGTTGGATCACCTGTAACAAGTGTTACTTGTTTATCTCCATCGACAAGAATATCATCTAGTCCAGTTACAGTTACTTGATTAGCCAAAGGATTATCCCAGTTAGCACTTAAAATTGTAATAGAATTTTCACTTAAACTCATTTCTCCAGAAGGCCCGAATAAGCTTAAAGGTATAGTAACACTAGCCCCTCCATTTGGTTTAGAAAGTAGGCTAAATTGAATAATAACAAAATCTCCTGATTCACTAGTTGAAAAATCATTATTTAATAATGTAACTAAAATACCTGGAGCATCATTATCTTGATTAGTCATAATAGCATCTGTTACCGTAGAACCATCTAAAGCATTAAAATTAGGATCAGAAGAGGTAAAATTCCCAGTTATTATTTTAAATATAATTGAACCATCACTTACAGGTGGAGTGTCCTCTATTCCAGTTACAATTATAATTTGAGGAATATTCCAATTTGAAGAGTCAAAGGTTACTGAAGTTTCATCTATTGTTCCTTCTAATATATTTGAGGATCCTAAATCAATAGTAACATCATTAGAAGGCTCTGCTGTTAATATAATTTCAAAGTATCCAGTATCACCATATTCACTAGTTAGGTTATCAATTACGGTAACTATTGCACCAGCAATTTCATTATCATTAGTTACAACTGATACTGTTTGATTTGATAAAGAAACATAATCAGAGTCTGAGCTACTATTTATAGAAGCTGTAATAGATGTAGTTTGAGCTCCATCAATTATATAGTCGTCTTCACTAAAAAGAGTAATTGTTTGTGTAACATTCCAGTTACCAGGGGTGAATGTTACAGTGTTAATATCTAGAGTAACTTCTGACGGGTCTTCATTACTTAAATCAATAATCACATTTGAAGCTGGAGCAGTATCAAGAACAATTGTGAATTTGGCCGTTATTGTACTACTCTCAGTTAATGTGCCAACTACAGGGTTAACTGTAAAGCCAGGAGCATCATTATCTTCTGTAATTACATCAACAGTTTTACTAATTGCTCCAGTAAAAGATGAATCAGAGCTCGAACTAACAGTAGCCATAATTGTTGTTGTTTGATCTCCATCAAAAATTAGTTCATCAACACTACTAACATAAACAAGAACTGGAACATTCCAGTTTCCAGATGTAAATGATACACTGTTTGTAATCATAGTAGCTTCTGTGAGATCACCACTTGAAAAATCAATTGTAACATTTGATGATGGTTGAGCGGTTAATACGACTGAGAAGTTAACCGTGTTTGGAGGATCTTCTGTTAGATTACCACTTATTGGACCTAAAATAAAATCACCATTATCATTATCTTTGGTTACAACAGAAATTGTTTGACTTGCCAATCCAGTAAAAGTAGAATCAGATAAGGCATTTATTTCAACAGTAATAGAAGTTGTTTGATCCCCATCGATTAAAAAGTCATCAGCACTGTTTAAGATAATTGTTTGAGTAACATTCCATGTTGCATTTGTAAAAGTAGCACTGGCTACCCCTAAAACTTTTTCAGTTGTATCACTATTTGTAAAATCTAAGAAAACATCATCTGTGGGTTGAGATCTTAATACTACATCAAAAGAGGCAGTTGTTGTATCACTTTCTGTTAAGGTTCCAACTACTGGGGTTACAATATAGCTTGGATTTTCATTATCAATAATACTAACATAATAATTTTTGTTACCAATGTTATCAAAGCAATCATCACTTAAAGAATCGTCAACTTCTAAAGTTATTGTTCCAGTCACAGTTCCATCTAATAAAATATCATCAACAGCAGTTAATGTAGCCGATTGTGTGCTGCTCCAGTTAGAGCTAGTGAAAGTAAAAGAAGTTGGACTTACTGTAAATTGACTCGTAGGACTAGCTGTTAAATTTATAACAACATCAATACTGGGCTTATCAAAAAGTGAAAATCCAATTAGATCAGTAGCGCCTCCCTCAGTTACAGAAAGTGATGAACACAAGCTGTTATCTAAACCAAATCTTGTAGCTTGATTGCAGTAAATGTCTTGTACTTCTTCATCTGACAAATTTCTGTTGTATATCCTAACAACTGCAATATTTCCATCCCAGTGTTGACCTATATCACCTCTTGCATCACCTATTTTTAGCTGACCATAAGGCCTATCAACCCCTGTTTGAATATTTGTTATAGTATTATTAATAAATATTTTTGTGTTCTTGATATAAACAAAATGCACCCACTGATTAGAAATTAATGTTGTTGGAAATTTTGCTGCATGAACTCCATTACCATCTGTTCTAAAATCATCTAAATCAGTGAATGTAAAACTACCAGCATTACCGTTGTAAGTCAGTAAATCTCTCTGACCAGAAGATCTGTTGTCATAAAACCAGAATTCAAAAGTTAGATTTGAATAGCTAGAAAGATCTAAAGATGATACATCATCATTAGAGTCAAAAAGAAAAGATTTAATCGTATTATTTACAAAAGAAGGACCATTTAGAGTAGAATGATTATCGTTTCCACTCAAATCATACCATGTGTTACCACTTCCTGGATAAGAATTTACATTCGAGGCATCAAGATAAAGAGTAAGACCATTTGTAGGTATACTATTAATAAATTTATTACCGTTTTTATTCCAAGCTAATATAACAGGTTCAATAATCTCTAAAGTCGCTGTGGCTGAAATAGAAAAGCATACATATTCATCTTTTGACATAACCACCCGGTATAGACTATTATCTAATGTTGCAGTTGAAGGAGCTGTCAACGTTAGAGTTGGAGATGTTACTCCAGAATATGTAGCATCATTAATTAAATTTTCCCAAACAGTAGTTCCTGTATTATATTTTTGCCATAAAAAATTTGTATCTGGCTGTGTACTTGAAGCGGTAAAAGTGGCATTATCACCTAGACATATTATTGCGTTAACGGGTTCTAGACTAAATGTAGGTGAAACAGTATTTTCTAAAAAATCTAGTGTTGAATCTGTAAGTGTATTTAAATCATTTGGAGTTGAGTATCCTTCACCTTGATTATTAACTTTTCCAGGTTCTGCAGCTAACATTCCATCAACAGTAATAGGATCTGTGCCTATTCTTCCATTTGAGTCACCATCAGAAAAACCTGCTTCTACTGTATCAAAACATTGATCTCCATCACTATCTTTATCATAAATATTATATATTGAATCTGAATCAGTATCTATTGGTAAATATTTCATTGATAATACACCATTAAATACTGAATTTCCTGAAGTACCTTCAGTAATATGTTTAAGAGTGAATTGAGTTATACCATCTGCTTGAAAAGAAAATTTATCAGAGGCAGATGCAGTACCATCAAAAGTGAAAAGAATTTCGTTAGAAGTTATCGTCACTATTCCAGAATCATAGATTCCATTTTGATTTGTGTCAATTTGTAGTTCATCACCAGGGTCTATTAAAGTAATAGTTAGTGATACAGGTAAAATACTTACTGAATATGTTTCTCCAGATTGAAAAGTATGAGTAAAATTAACATCTTCATCCAAGACAAAATTTACAGGTTGTGTAAATGATACCACATAACTACCATTTTTACTTCCTGCAGTAAGAGTTGATTCAAAGGCTCCAGAGGTCTGACCAGTAAAAGTAACACCTGCAGCACTTGCAGTAAAAAGAGCTGAGGGGATTGATGTGTTTGTTGTTGTGTCAGAAAAAACAATCATTGGATCATTAATAGTAGAGATATCAAAAGAGTCAACAGCTTTAGACTCTACAGTATTATATATTCCATCATTGTCTATATCAACATCGATATTATTGATAATACCATCTCCGTCAGTATCTTGAGGACAATTACTTATTTTTTTAGGATTTGACTCTAATCGATATATTTTACTTCCACAAGATATTATTCCGATAGCCTTGTAGAATCCAACATTTGTAGGAGTTACAGTACTTGTTGTCCAGCCTGGAATAGTAGTATAGCTTACAGTTCCACTACCATTCCAATATTCCCATTCTAGAGTGCTAAAATCTGAATCATTTGAAATACTTAGGCTTACATTTGGAATACAGTTTCCTTCTCCAGCAAGAGATGATTCATTAAAAGTGTTATCAGGAGGTGATGGAAATCCAGAATAAAAAGCCCCAGCAGTTGCAGACCCACTTGAGTTATAGTAAGCCGCGTATAATTCAGCCTGAGTTCCATTAGGATAAGTTGAAAATATAGATACATTACCTTCTAAACCTGTAATTTTATAGGTGGTATAAGTTACGTTTCCAGTTATAGCTCTACCAAAACTTTTTTCAGCACCAGTTGTCGATCCAGAAATATTATTTATTGTGATTCCAGCAGTAGTTGAATTACCAGTCCATGTTGGGGTGGAATTATTTTGGTCAGTAAAGGTTATTGAAGCTGTAGCTGGAGCAACAATTATGATTCCAGTATCCCAATCATCACCAGCAGCATCTCTAATTTGCGGAATTGTT
>Ga0310121_10001204_pt1 | contig 26985 bp, 22 predicted proteins | sample CB27_Tmax_986_MG_FD_203504 | JGI IMG/M metagenome (GOLD analysis project Ga0310121, IMG submission 203504) | Marine microbial communities from Western Arctic Ocean, Canada - CB27_Tmax_986 | ecosystem: Environmental > Aquatic > Marine > Oceanic | place: Canada: Western Arctic Ocean | collected... | reverse complement strand
CGAATCGGGCTGGCCCAGGCTCTCATTAACGACCCGCAGCTTGTGATCCTGGATGAGCCGACGTCGGGTCTCGATCCCCTGGGGACACAGCAGGTAAAGAACCTGATCGTGGATCTGAAGAAAGCGAACAAAACAGTAATTCTCTCGTCGCACTTGCTTTCGGATGTAGAGGACGTTTGTGACCGGGTAGCGATTTTATACGGAGGCCGCCTTCGCGTTACCGGCGCCGTCCATGAGCTCCTGGAAGAACAGAACCGGTACCAGGTGACGCTGCCCGAGCTTTCCCCGGATAAATTGAAGCGTGTGCTGGAAGTGCTACGGGAGGCGTTGGGAGATGAACCTGACGTCGACCACCCACGGGTCAGCCTCGAAAACCTGTTTCTTGATGTCGTCGAAAAAGCCCAGACGACCGGGGATGATTCCGGCGTTAAGCACGCGGAGAATGTGGCCGAATTTCTGGGCCATACCGGTGAGGAGAAGAAAACGAATCGACTGGATGAACTCGTCGAACAGAAGTCCGACGGGGGGGAGGCTCTTCCGGCGGAGAAGGAAGAAGGGGCCCCGCCCGAAAAGGCCCCCGAAGTCATGGATGAAGAATCCCGCAAAGCGGCGGATGGCAAGTTGAAGAATTTCCTTTCCGAGTCTGCCGACGACTAATTGTTCTCATGAACAAGATTCTAGCCATCGCATCCATAAGCCTTCGGACGACGGTTCGATCCAAGATCGTACTCAGCCTGATCGTCATTCTCATGATGGTGATCATCGGGCTGCCGCTGTCGATTAAGTCGGACGCAACCATTTCCGGCGAGGTTCAGATCCTGGTCATCTACACTCTGGGAATCGTGATTGCGATCCTGTCGATCGCCACCCTGTGGGCGGGCTGCGCGGCGATTTCCGGCGAAATCGCGGAGCGGCAGATTCACATGGTGGTATCCAAACCGGTGACCCGTTTTCAGATTTTGCTGGGCAAGTGGGTGAGCCTGGTCGCCTTGAATGCGGCCCTTCTGTGCGTAAGTGGCCTGGCGGTATACGGCCTGTTGCGGTGGAACACCAGGCCATCGCAATTGAACTCGGAAGAAATCCAGCAATTGGACGAGGAAATACTCGTTGCCAGGAGGCAGATTAGGCCCCAGATCCCGGACGTCGACCTCGAGGCGGGGAAGACGGCGGACGAATGGATGAAAGCCCCGGATTTCCCCCGCGAGATTTCGCGGGCCGATGCCGTGGAAGAGGCTCGGAAAACGATACTGCGCAGTGCCTTTTCCGTGCCTCCAGGTACCACCATCACCTGGAAATTCGACCTTCCAAGCGGGGTGCGGAAAGATCAGCCGTTTCACATTCGCTACAAGTTTGCGTCAGGGCGGATGGAGATCACAACCATCCGTGGTACCTGGACAATTGGTGGGCCGGATGTGCCGGGGCGCGCGACGATCGAAGGCAATGATACGGCCGAAGGGTTCCACACAATGCGCGTTCAGGATGACGTCTTCTCGGCGGACGGTACGCTGGAGGTCTCATACAAGAATACGAACGATCAGCGGCCGGTCACCATTTTCTTTCCGCCGCAAGACGGCATCAGCGTGTTTGTGTACTCGGGCGGATTTGAAATCAACCTGGTGAGAACTCTCCTGATACTGCTCCTTCACCTTTCATTTCTTTCCGCTATCGGCGTAGTCGCGGGAAGCTTGTTCTCCTTGCCCACGGCGGCATTTACCGCGCTGTATCTCGTCGTGTTGCTAAAGTTTATCCCCTATATCGAAATCATGGCGGCACGCAAATCCTTTGTCAGCGGTCCCGGGCAGCAAGGCAGCGCGTTCCTCGATATATTCCTGATCCTGTTCTACCGCGGCATGCAGTTTCTCGTTTCGCCGTTGAAATCGCCCAATCCGCTGGACTCTCTTGGCATCGGGGAACTCGTACCCTGGAGCTGGGTCGCAAGTGTCTTCGTGGTGAAGGTGGTAGTGTATGGGGGAGCCATCGCATTAATCGGTCGACTGCTTTTCTACCGTCGTGAGCTGGGCCTGCCCTCATGAAATCTTTTCTTCAAAATGCCCTGCTGGTCTTGCTCGCCGCTGTATTTATTGCCGGTTCCGGCCGGGTTCAGCAAGGCCTGCTTCTGCAGCGGACGGAACTTACCCAGGGGAATATCGCCCCGGTGGAAAATATGCCTCCCTGGGTCGCATTCGTGACGGTGGCATTGGGCGGTTTCCGAGGCCTGATCGTCGATGCCCTCTGGCTGCGGGCCACGCGCATGCAGGAAGAAGGGCGCTATTTCGAACTGGTCCAATTGTCGGACTGGATGACGAAACTTGAACCGCGATTTCCTCAGATCTGGGAGTTTCATTCCTGGAACCTGGCCTGGAACGTAAGTGTTCTTTTCAATGAGCACGAGGACCGGTGGCGCTGGGTGCAGCACGGCATGAGAATGCTCCGCGACGAGGGGCTCGTGTACAACCCGGGCGCACCTCAACTCTATTGGGCGCTGGGTTGGATTTTTCAATTCAAAATGGGCGCAAACCTGGACGACGCTCACTACTTTTACAAGGAGAGCTGGGCGAGGGAAATGGGGGCGCTTTTCGATGGAATGGCCCCGGATTACGAGCAATACCTGGAAGCCCCAGATACGATGGATGGATTGCGGGAAGACCCCGCTGCGCAACCCCTGATCAAACGCCTTGCCGAAACGGGCATCACGATACTGGAATTGGACGCAATTACGTCCAGCAATGCGACCGACCAGGTCCGGGAACTGATGTCCGACGATCCGGCAGCCCCCCTGCTGCGGATCTCCCTGAAGCGGCAGAGGTTGAAAGAGGTGTACAAGCTCGACGTAGAAAAAATGAAGGACGTGGACGATGCGTATGGTCCGCTCGATTGGCGGATGGCGGATGCCCATGCGCTCTACTGGGCGGAACAGGGCAAACAGCACGCCGAAGGGTTCACCGCGCTTTCTCTAGACCGGATGACCTCCCAGTGTCTCGCCTCCGCCTTCCGCGTTGGCTCCGCATTCTTCGATATTGATGGGCAACTCATTCCCTCGCCCAACCTTGCGATCTATCAGCATGTTCGGAAGGCGTACCTGGAAGCGCTGGAAAAGCATGACAATGAGAGTTTCCATACTGCATACGAAAATTTTCTGAACCTGGCTTTCAATTATCACATCGGCTTCAACAGAACCGAGGTAGCGCATGAGATCTTCAAAGAAATCAAGGAGCGCTACCCGTCGGATAGAACAGACAGTGGATTTAATCACTTCGTGGCAACGTCCTTTGGGGAAGCCCAGCGGGAATTGAACGGCCAGGAAGTTCGCGCCGTGGCGGAGGGATTCATTATCCAGGGATTCACCTGGTACGCGCGCGGGGACGAGGACCGGTACCGCGGTGCGGTGGCGCAGGCCACGGCCTTCTACCGGGATCACCGCAAAGAATTCAATTCACAATCACACTGGGAACGAGTGGGGCTGCCGGAGTTCAACAGGCTGGTGTTCAAAGCATTTCACGAACTCCTCGACCGGGTCGAACATCCCGTTGCACGGCAACGATTGGAGCAACTTCAGATCGACGAAGGGATTCCAGACAAGGCTCCGGTCCCGGAGTCGCTCCTGGAAGAAATATAGGCCTTACGTAGCACGGGTATCCGACCCGTGTAGCGGAGCCCAACCGGAACCTAAATTCGAATATCGAATTCTCAATGTCCAATGTCGCAGGTGGTTCCCTTGGACATTGAGCATTCGATATTCGGACAACTTCAAGCGCGCAGAAAAGGGCAGAATACCCGAGGGGTCGACCTACCCGCCTGAAATGATGCGCTTGCCTTCGTCCAGGTGAATCCCTTCGAGGTACATCTGGAGCTGGGACGGGTTGTTGGAGCTTGCAAGACCTGTTTCTTCCGTGATGGTCCCGGCCTTGATCAACTGGTGCAGGGAATCGTTGAAGGTCATCATTCCGCTTTCCGCGTCTGTTTCGATGGCCGAATGAAGCTTTTCCAGTCCGCCGGTAAGCAGAAGTTTGCGAACGATCGGGGTATTGAGCAGGATCTCCACCGTGGGGGTGAGCTCCCCCTTGACTGTTTGCAGCAGGCGCTGGCAGACAACGCCGCGCAAGTTGTCGGCGAGGCTCATGCGGATCACGTCGCGCTGCTCGATTGGAAAGAAATTCAAAATTCTTGATATCGCCTGGCTGGCGGTATCGGTGTGCAGCGTGCTCAACACGAGGTGGCCGGTTTCGGCCATGGTCAGCGCGGCCTGAAAACTGTCCGCGTCGCGCATTTCCCCGATCATGATGATGTCCGGATCCTGGCGGAGCGTGCTGCGCAGGGCGTGGGAAAAGGAAGGCGTGTCGGTGCCGATCTCCCGCTGCAGGACAATCGATCGCTTGTTCGTAAACAAAAATTCAATGGGGTCTTCGATGGTGATGACGCGCATGTGATCGTTTTCGTTGATGTGCTGAATCATCCGCGCCAGCGTGGTGGACTTTCCGCATCCGGTGGGACCACTGGCCAGAAGAATACCGCGCCGGCACAATGCGATGTCCCCAATGATCGCGGGAAGCCCCAGTTCCTCGAACGAAGGAACCTCGGTTCGAACGGCCCGCAATGCCAGGGAAGGCCGTCCTTTCTCGAAGAATGCATTAGCCCGGTACCTGCCGATTCCCGGCTCGTCCATCGAAAAATCGACTTCATGCTCGTTCTCGAAAGACGCCAGAAGACGCTTCGGGACAATTTCCTGCAAAATTGCGTGAATGCTCTCGGACGTGAGGACATCGGAGCAGCCCTCAACCAAGTCCCCGAACTGGCGGAAAACGGGCTTTTCCCCGGCAACAAGATGGATATCCGATGCGCCCACCTCAGAAGCATATTCTAGTAGTTTGGAGATTTCAGACATGATGTTCTCAATGCCCTACTCAGGGCCTGTATTTCCGACCTTCGTGCTTGTTGCTGGATTTGAGGCGCACAATAGCGTAGATTATCATCCCCCCGTGCCGGAGGGGAGCCTGAGCCGTACAGAATTCTCCGACATCTGCAACAAATGTACAGCTCAGAGTGTCAAAAGTAACGAAATGAGAAAGAAATATTTCACAGCATTGGCGGTCCTCGTCGCACTTGGCCTCGGATGGGCCTCACTTCGCGGGATCGGACAGGATAAAAATGATATGACCGACGAGAATTCCCCCCCGGCAGCGGTTCCCGAAAATACGGGATTTGCAAGTTTTGGCGGCGGCTGTTTCTGGTGCGTAGAAGCCGTTTTTCAGCGGATCGAAGGCGTCGTTGGTGTGGTTTCCGGCTACCAGGGCGGTACATCGGAGAACCCGACCTACAACGAGATCTGCAGCGGTACGTCCGGGCACGCCGAGGTGGTCCGCGTCGAATACGATCCTGCGAAGGCCGACTACCAGGAATTGGTGGAAGTATTTTTCAAATCCCACGACCCAACCACGTTGAATCGTCAGGGCGCCGATTCGGGAACGCAGTACCGGTCCGTCATTTTCACCTACGACGAACAACAAAAAACAGTTGCGGAAGCAGTCAAAGTAGAGCTCGAGAAAGCAGGAGCATTCCCGAAGCCGATTGTCACGGAAATCGTTGCCGCGCCGGAGTTTTTCGAGGCGGAAGAATACCACCAGAATTACTACAATAAGAATAAGTCGGAACTCTATTGCGTGTACAACATTACGCCGAAGCTGAAGAAGCTGGGGATGAAGTAGACGTCAACTTGCGTTCTTCAACTTCGCTAATCTCTTCCGTACCGTACGGAAACGAGCCCAGTCGGCCAGCGCGTCCGGGCAAAACCGATGAATGAATTCGCCGCCGTGCGCTTGTATCGTCACCCTGTATCGTCTGCGGGGAGAGGATGACTCCAGCGCGTGTACAATTTTTTTTGCCACGGCTTCCGGAGGAAGCGTGGCAGCCCGAGGTTTTTGAGGCCCCTTTTTGGCCTGCGTCAATGCCTGCCGATAAAGCGCGCCATAGTGCGCGGTTTCAGTGTTGAGGGTTTGCATAGCGACTGCGCCGGCGTTCTTTTTAAAATTGGAGTGAATCGGGCCGGGCTCCACCAGGCTCACCGCAATTCCGGAATCGATGAGTTCCGTTCTCAACGAATCGGAAATTGCCTCCATGGCGAATTTAGAGGCACTGTAAATACCATTGAACGGCATAACGATTCGTCCGAGCACCGAACTCACGTTCACGATGCGCCCGTATCCCTGCTTGCGGAAAACCGGGATGAACAGGTTGGTTAGCTCCTGCATGCCGATCACATTTACTTCGAATTGTCTGCGTATGGAATCCCTGGAGAGATCTTCAATCGCACCGGGTTGGCTGTAGCCGGCGTTGTTCACCAACCCGCCGAGTGTCCCGCCGCAAATTTCAAGAATCCGGGATGCGGCATCCTGAACCGACCCTGATTCGGCGATTTCCAGCGGCACCGGCTTGAATCCCAACGATTGAAGCTTCTCCAGATCTTCCTCTTTTCGCGCCGTTGGAATCACGGTCCACCCTTTGTCCCGAAGCATGAGAGCGGTCGCTTCTCCGATTCCGCTGGAACAACCGGTGATAGCAACTTGCCGACTTTGAACCGCGGGATGCCTCACAGGCGGGCATCGTTTCAAAGTTTTCCAGGGAAAACAAGGAAAGGCGCATAAACTCCCCCGTTGCGGACGGCGGCCTTGTGACCTATCTTTAACCCATGCTTGGAAAGAGACAAAAGCAAACAGGCTCGGCGGGAATTGCGGGCGCCGGACTGGTGGGAAGACTCCTTGCCCTGGAACTGTCCGATCGGGGTTGGGACGTAACCCTGTTCGACGCCGACGAAAAGCGCGGAGCGTCGAGCTGCGCCCATACCGGCGCCGGCATGCTGGCGCCCCGCAGCGAATTGGAAACCGCGGAATCCGGAATTTACGATCTGGGAATCACATCTCTCGCCCTGTGGCCCGGAATTTTGGATCGCCTGGAGTTTCCCGTGCCTTTTCACACCACCGGCACCCTGATCGTTGCGCATCCTGCGGACGAAGGCGATTTGAACCGTCTCGAAAGACGCATTCGCGATCAGACCGGCGGGGACGATGTTCCGGAACGGATCGACGGTGGCCGCATCTCCGCCCTGGAACCGGAATTGGCCGGACGGTTTCATCAGGCGCTCTTCATGGCGGGAGAAGGACACTTGGACAACCGTGCGCTGCTCGTATCTCTCGCCGCTACCCTGGAAAAGCGGGGCGTGGAGTGGCTCACGGAATGCCCGGTAATCGACCTGAAGGCAGGATCCATCCGCTCTGAACTTCGGACCCGAACCTTCGATTGGGTTTTCGACTGCCGGGGCTACGGCGCCAAGGCAGACTTCCCGGATCTCCGCGGCGTCCGGGGGGAACTGATTTATCTTAGCGCACCGGAAGTGGGTCTGCTCCGTCCGGTCCGGCTCATGCATCCACGATATCCACTCTACATTGTTCCCCGGGATGAACATACATTCGTGGTGGGGGCGACGACTGTGGAGAGCGAAGACAGGGGACCGATCACCGTGCGCTCCACACTGGAGCTTCTCTCCGCGGCATATGCAGTGCATCCCGGCTTCGGTGAAGCTCGCATCGTGGAGACATGCGTAAATCTGCGTCCCGCGTTTCCCGACCACTGTCCGCGAATCACCTGCGAGCAGGGATTGGTCCGCATCAACGGCTTGTACCGTCATGGATTTTTGGTGAGTCCGGCCCTGGTTCAACAGGCGCTGGACAGGATGTCATGGAAATACGAATTAACGGAAACCTCACGGTCGTAGAGCCGCCGATTACGGTGGCGGATCTCCTGCGCAGTCTGGACTGCGACCGCGAGAAAGTAGCAGTGGCCGTGAACCAGGAATTTATTCCTCGAAGCAGGCACGGTGCGACACCATTGTGCGAAGGCGACGATGTGGAATGTGTAGCGCCCCGCCAGGGCGGGTAATCCGCGCCCAACAGCAACGTCAATTTGTCGATCTAGCCCACACATCTCACTCTTTTCCGTCGCGAGAGCATGGAGGTTGCGGCAGAAAAAGCGTGAGATGTTCGGGCTAATTCTGGAGACTTGGAAGAGCAGGAAGTACTTTGTTTTTCAACAAGTCCATGGACCGTGTCCAAAGCGGCTTGTTGTCCCAGTCATGCGCCATCATGAGTAGGGTGCCGAATCCGCCGGTCACATCCCACACATGCTCCAATTGACTGGTACACTCTTTCACGTCGCCGATAATACAGAGGTTCTTGAGCAGATACTCGGGCGTAATGTCATCTTCGGTATGCTCCGGATCGGCTTTAAACAGCGAAAGCATTTCGGCCGACTTAAAGAGCGAAATGAAGTATTCGAACGAGCGCCCCAGCGTACCGTTCATGGCGAGATCCTGCACCTCGTTGCTGGATTCGCCCACGAGAACCGTCCGGGACACCCGCCAAATTTCACGGCCCGGCTCAGGTTTTCCGGCATCTTCCGCACCGGCGCAATATGTGGGCCAATGCTCCACGACAGTAGAAATCGGAACCAGATTCGTGCTCAGCGGCATATATCCTCGTTGCCCGGCCATTCGAGCGGCCATGGAGGCGCCCTTGATTACGCTCATTCCGATGGGCGGATGCGGTTTCTGATACGGTTTCAGGTATGTTCCCAGCCCGAGTTCGGGAATCTGACTTTCCATGCGGATCCGCCAATACTCTCCCTTGAAGTCGAACGGCGGTTCGGCTTCCCACAATTTCAGGATGAGATCGATTCCTTCAACCGTCATCAGACCCTGGGTCTTCGGATCAGGAAGGTCGAATAACTCCCAATCGGTGGGCACGCCGCCCTGGCCAAATCCGCAATTAAAGCGCCCTCGCGCAAGATGATCCAGGAATGAGGTGCGCATCGCCACGTTCACGGGATGATGTTGCGGAATGATTGAGACGCCGGTGCCGAGACGAATGTTTTTCGTCCGCGGTATCAGCGTGGCAATGAAGACGTCGTTGGCGGGAATAGGCTCCCAGCCCAGCGAATGGTGCTGTCCGAACCAGGCCTCGCTAAAGCCGAGTTCGTCCGCAAGTACAACGAAATCAATATCTTCTTCGAAGCATTCCGTCCGGTCCTTCTCCGGCGGATGCAGCGGCATCATAAAGGTTCCAAGCTTGATCATTTTACTTCCGTCCATCGCTGAATGGAGCGAAAGGATATAATCAAGAAAACCAGAGCTTACAAGCGTTGTTGTACGCCACGTCCCTGATTGCGCTGTCCGGGATCGGCAGTCGCCCCTCCAACAACAGGTTCAGATCCTTCTTTACGTCTGCTTCGTCACCCACCACGGGATAGTTGGATCCCCACATCAGCCTCGAGGCACCGAATCGGTCAAAAACTTCCGCCACCAGGGGGTACAACTCCGTATGGGGGTATGGACAAAACATTTTCATGCCGGATACCTGGAAATAGACCCCCGAGTACGCTGCCAGGTCGAAAACTCGCCGATATTCCTTCCCCGCCACGCCGTCACCGGCAGTGGGATTACCAAGATGCGTGAGAACGACCCTTCTTCCGAGATTCACGTCCAGCAGTCCTTTGAGCGCATCGACATCAGCGGCGATCCCGTTAGGCGCGTACGCAACGATGACGAACCCCAATTCCAGTGCTCGCCGCCAGAGTTCCGGAGCACTGTGCAGACTGCCGGAAAGCAATCGAAGACCCCGAAACAGTTTGGTATCCGAGAGCTTTACGAGATCCTCAACTGCCGATGGGGACGCTGCATCCAGATGGCAAACGCCCGCGAAATGCTCGGGGTCCTCGCTGACCACACTTCCGATGTAGCGGTTGTCGTATTGCCCTAGATGCTGAGCCAGGACCGCGCGGTCAATACCCGAATGCGTCATCATCTCCCGAACCCGGTCGATCGGTTCATACTTGTCGAGACCACAGTGGGTGTAGGCGTCAATGACGTGGGCAGACATAATGGGTCTTTCTCCCGGTGGGGAAAATCTACAAATTCGAAATCGGAAATCCGAAATTCGAAATTCTTTCCGCCTTGTCCAGAATTTCCATCGCCGGCAACACATCGGCCGGGGTAATCGCAGGTGGTCTATCATTTCGAACCGCGTCCACGAACTCACGGTTCTGTTCATGCAAATCAACAATCGATTGGTACGCTACGAGTTCCTTTCGCTTCAGGTCGTACAGGGTCCCGTTGTCGAATTCGAGAGTCCCCTGGTCGCCGACGACGGTCAAAGTCCATCGAAGCAATTCAAGGTTGAACGACTGCGCCAGCGTAAACAGTGCTCCGCCAGGCAGCGTCATGGATAGTGACATATCCATGACACCCTGGGTGGGGTGTTTCGGACCGAATTGACAGGAAAAAGCCGTGGCATTTCTATTGCCCGTGAGCCAGAGAACCACGTCGACCATGTGGGCTCCGAAGTGCCACAGAATATCGTCGGTCCAGGAACGCGCCTTCCCGGCGGAGGTAACATTCTCACGCCTCGGCAGGCCGAAGAAACCAACGATGTGCTGAATCGTGAAATCTTCTTCCACCACCCTGCGGCGAATTTCTCTCAGGGCCGGGAAGTATCTCATGGTGTGGGCAACCATGACTTGCCGATCGCTCTTCGCCGCCAGTTCAACGACTTGTTTCGCGTCCGCCAGGTTCAACGCCATCGGAATCTCCAGTAGAACATGCTTATGCGCCTGGAGGGAAGCCACTGCCTGCTCCGCGTGCAAGGCATTCGGAGAAGCAATCACCACTGCATCGACCGCATCGTCGGCGAGCGCTTCGTCCAGTTGCATCGTAACGGTCTGGAAGCCCCACCTTGCCGCAAACTCCGTGGCCGGTTCCATGCGCCGTCCCACGAGAACACGGGGCACCACCCCATCGATCGCGCTGAACGCTTCCATGTGCTTCTCCGCAATCGCACCATAGCCTACCAAGCAGATATTCATAACGAACTCTGCAAAGTGTGCCATGCCGGAGCGCATTACGCCACCACCGATGCTTGCTCGGTGGAGCGAAACGGGCTAATCCCCATCCCCTTTCGAGATTTTCAGAATCTTCCCTTTAGCAGAAATCTCGATTTCGTACTTCTTGCCTCCATCGATCTTCTCCGCCTCCGTGATGAGAATGCCTTCCACGGACTTCTTTGCCGCCCCCATGACCTTCTTGGGAACCTTAGGCTATGGATCTCCTCCTCGATATCGGGAATAGCGGGTGAGCTCCAAGGGTACCTGCCAGAGTAATACCAACTATCAATATTCCTACTTTCCTCATTTTTGTTTCCTTTCTTGTTTCGAAGTTGGCCCAGAATCCTCGCGGCTGGACGGTCGGGATAGAAGCGGAAAACTTACTCTTTGGTAAGGGAGGTTTCTTACTTTAATGTAAGACTAAATATTTACGGGCTCGCCCTGACCATCCTGTATCGCTTGATGGAGTGAAACCTATCTTCAACGGCAAGACCTCCACCTGGTCGTCCGGCAAAAGAGATGGGTCGGACCGCTGCATCTTTTCCTGCCGGAGCGACTGGTAGCGTTCCCTCGATCCCGTTTTCCGGACGGCGGTCATCGTACGGGTTATTGCTCTCATCGCCATCATCGTCAGGACACTGGTCCGGAGAAGCCGGCAGGGTGGAGTTTACTCTATTTACGAATCGGCCGCCGAGGCATGGTTGGACGGAGCCGAAATGTACACGGCCAGCGATGGGTTTTTGTACCCCCCAGTCGCTGCGGCCTTCTTCGGCCTATTCGGCTTCATAGGTACCACCCTCGGCCGCTTGCTGTGGTGCGCGATCAACATGTTCGTCTACCTGGTCGCCATTCTCCTGGTGTACCGAAGCGGAGTTCTTGAAAGAGTCTCTGCCCGCGCGTATTTGGCGCTCCGATATCGGATGGCATTTACTTTATGTTTCAAATCGTCACCGACATTGGCATCGCCGGAATCTGTCTGAGCGACCGGTTGGCGGGATGGTCGATCAACAAGCTGAGTGGATACGCATTCGCGTTCTCGTGTATCTGGATGACTTTGCTCGGCCCCGTGACCGAAAAAGCCACCTACATCGTCATTGCGCCCCTCCTCTGCTGGCTGATTCTCGACGACCGGCAGCGGAATCAAAACAAGTAGTTCGAGGTCTATCTTATCTGTTCCATTATGGGCTTTTTGACCCCCCCAGGTGATCTCCCCATTCCCACGCGAGTTCCAGGACGAATATCCAATCAGCCGGGCCCTGCTGCCGATATAGGCCATCGTGATTGCCCTGGGCGTGACGCGTCAGGCACGGCTCGATCTGCCTGTTCTCAAATTTCAACGATTTCCGGGAGAATCTCCCACCGGGAATGGAGCTGATGTAGCGGCTAGCCCGCTTATCGCACACTTATTCGTCGCGTGAGCGTGGAGGTTCCAGGAGGAAAAGTGTGCGGTAAGCAGGCTAGGAGAACGTCAATTCGACCTCTGCCCGATCCTTAAAGGATGTAACCAGGACACTCTCCGTTCCTGCATCGTACTCTCCGCCCGAAACCGCGGAGGGAGACTTTTCCTGGGGATGGGGAAGCCGAATGACCACAGTGGAGGGCTGGCGATCGGACGTGCACTCGATCACCGCCCTGATCGATCCATCCTCTTCTCGCGATTCGACGTGGAGAGAAACGGGTCCGAAGTAAGTGGCGGCTCCATCCAGTTCGATGATCTTTCCCCTTTCCAACCAGGCCCGCGGAACTCCCGGGAGAAGAGTAAGCCTGTCGCCGTCCTCCATGTAGAGCATCCAACGGGTTTGCATGAGGAACCAACCCTCTTCGTGCGTTTTGTGCGGACTGGTCTCTTCCACCTTGGTCACCGACCGCCAGATGCCTTCGGGGAACGTATAGGTATCCCGGTCTCCCTGGATGGCCATGGTGTTATAGTAGGCCTTGAGAAACGCCTTCACCTCGCCACGCTTGAGATGAATCCATGGGTGCCGGCTGTAATAGGGCTGACAGGAGGCGACATTGCGCTTGAGGAACAGATCAGAGTGATAGGCATGAAGCCACTCCGCGGCAGGTTCCTCCAGACCAATGATCTCCTGGAAAACCAGATATTGCGGGCTGAGCAGAGAATCCCGAATCCAAAACTGGGCACCTGTACGGTTGTAGTAGTTCCACCGCGCCTTGCTGTACCAGTCGATCTGCTCGCTGAAAATCGCCACCGGGCCGCAGCCCTCGGCCCAAGGTGGCGCCGTCGGACACCAGCTGCCATCGCCCAGCGGAACCACCGGCGAGCGAGCCATGGATTCGCGCAACGATTCCCGGATGTCCTCTTTCCAGTCCTGCGCCTCCTTCGCGAATGCCGCGGACTTCTCCGGGTCGACACCAGCCAGCATATCGGCGACTCGCTTTAAGCCAAGGTAGGCATACCCATTCAGCGCAAAATGCCGGTAGGGATCCGGGAAGTCGCAGATCTGGCCGTCAATCATTCCGTATCCCCTGCCCCGCAGCGCCTCGTCTTTGCTTCGGTTTCGCCACTCGATGAGGTAGTTGCATGCATGCACGAGCTTCGGCGCAATCTCACGCACCCAATCGTCATCGCGGGTGTAGCGATAGTGCTCGCCGATGCTCCAGAGGACCGCGCCGGTTTCGATCAGGTAATCGCCGAAGGCTATCATGGATCCGTCTTCGCGTTGAATCTCAAGGAAGAACATCAGGGCGCGCCGGGCAAGATCATGCCGGCCCATGGAATCGAAGAACTGAATGATGGGAGCACTTTCGGTTCCGATGGGCGTGTACATCCCGGTGCAGGCGGCAATCGGACCATCCGGTTCCAATCCGTAAGCGTCCATCTCGATATGAATCAATCCCGCTCGAATCATCTCGTCGATCCGCGGCTCCGGCACTCTAATGGTCGTTCCGGCGCTCAGTTTTTCATTCCAATACGCGCGGCATTCGGCATGCCGGTCATCGAAGGACTGCTCCGCCAATTTCAATGCCCGCTCATGGGGAATCGGCCGGTGGGGAAGCAGGATCTCGAAGGTTGCAGTCTCGCCCGGCGCAATCATCACACTCAGTTCCGGCTGGGTCAGCGCGGCGCCGTTGAGTCGGCCGATGCAGAAGACACCGATGTTGTCATACGTGCAGAATCCGTTCTTCTTGTCATACGACCACTCCGGGCAGCTATATCCATCCGTCGTGTGCAGGGGAATAGCCGATTGGAACCAGGCATAGCGGGGAATGGCCCCGGTGTTCGTCGCCGACGCCCGCAGAAACAGCACCGGCTGTTCGTCCCGGCTCAATTCCGCCTGGGTCAACCTCTCCAACTCCTCCTTCTGTTCATCCGTCATGTTCGCCCCGATTCCGTTGGCATAGGCGAGCAGCCAGGGTGTGCCCTCAACCGCGTCGGCGGTGAGCGGACGCTTTTCCAGGGTGGCGAAGGTCGAGACATTATAGCGTATGTCTTCATCCACGATCGTACCGTGAACAATGGGCAATACATGGTCTTCCAACCGACGGGTATTGTCGTGAATGCACATCTCGCCGCGACCCAGCGCGAAGGAGTATTGGACGGCCTGGTTGTCCCAGTTCGGCAACGGTGTTTTCGTGTTGTGCAAACGTGGACGGATGTGCCCCTTGTACGCCTTGGGAAAATCGAATTCGAAGATTCGAAAGTCACGTGTCAATCCAAGCCAGGTCGGACAATCTGTAGGCCGGGTGTTGGCGGCGGCGGCATCAAAATTCTCCTCCGCTTCAGTTTCAATGCATTGCCGAGCCGTCTGCCGCCCTTTGCATCGAACGTCCTTCGCGATCTGCTCGAAAGACCGGCCGTCGGTGGATTCCGTCACCGCCGCGCCGTGATCGGGAAGAAAGATCGGATAGGTACTGTTTACATCTCGGAGAAAAAAACTGAACGGCGCCTCTGGAGCACGGATGGTTACGATGGTGGCATCCGGACCCGGCTCAAGGTTGAACTCGGAGAACGCGAGATCGAGGCGTCCCGAACCCGCCCCATTTTTGCCCGAACCGTTTTCCTGGAGCTTTCCGTTCGATACGTCAACCTTGCCCGAAAAACCCCCGGTCTCCCAAACGATGCCAATTTCTTTCATTATAATCTCCCTATCGTGATGCTCTTCTTTGTGCCGGAACTAAACTCTCCGCACCTACCGGCCCGCTCGTGCGACTAAAGGATCGGTTCGCCTTGCTTGTGAATTACCAGTTCACCCATGTCCACCGAGGCCGGCCACTGGGTCATCAGGACTGCCATTCGCGCCATCTCGCCGGCGGGAATCAATGCGTCGCGGTTAATGCTGTCGACCTCGACGCCCGCCTTCCCGAAAATCTCGGTGTCGGTCCCCGGCGGAGAAAGCACATTAACGCGAATCCCGCGCGGCGCCAGTTCCTTGGCGAGCACCCGGCTGAACATGTTGACCGCAGCCTTAGACGAGCAGTAGACCGCAAGACCCATCATGGACAAATGCGCCGCTACCGAAGATACGTTGATAATCTGGCCAGACCCGGATGCGGCCAGCGTGGGAATGGCCTCACGGCACATGCGCATGAGAGCGCGTACATTCAGGTCCAGGATCTCATCCAACTTCTCGTCGGGTGTATCAGCCGTTTCGGCCACCCAACTCACGCCCGCATTGTTTACCAGAAGGTCGACGCCGCCGAACTCCCTCTCCGCCAAAGCAAACACCTCGCCGGGAGTTTCATCCTTCACCAGGTCGCAGGCAAAGGGAACAATTCGTCCGTTGCCCTCTCCCGCCAGGGATTCCAGGAGGTTCGCCCTGCGCGCCACCGCCATCACGCGCCACCCTTCTTCGGCAAACTGTTTTGCGATCTCTCTGCCAATCCCGCTGCTGGCGCCGGTTACAATGGCTCGTCGTCTGTCCTGCTCATTCATCGATATCTCCCACCAACAGCTCTTGACACTTCGACTCGGTAGAATAGACGATTTTCAATGGGTGACAAGTCCATCCGGCAGTTTGCAAGAAGGCGGCGTTGTGAGTCCGTAGCTTGAGCTTCCAGCCAGAGCAGAGCAAGCGACTTTCATGAAAAAGGGAATGAGTGGAGCAATCGCCCTCCATTCCCCTTACATGATCTGTCCTTGCTCAGGGTCAGCCTCGGAAGGCCAACCTACGCTCCACTTCGAACGCGCAACCAACGGGGCGAATTGTTGGGACGGAACTTCCCTGCGCTTTCGGGAATGAGTACAATTGGGATTGCCCGGGGACATTTATGAGCGAATCAGGGAGATTAAATTTGAACGTCATTTGCATCCTCATGGACAGCATGAACCGGCACTTCCTGCCGGCCTACGGTAACGACTGGGTCCAGACGCCAAACCTGGACCGGATTCAAAAGCGGGCGGTAACCTTCGACCGGTTCTTCACCGGCTCCATGCCCTGCATGCCCGCGCGGCGCGATTTGTGGTCGGGAAACCAGGAGCTTCTCTGGCGGCCCTGGGGCAGCCTAGAGCCCTGGGATGCGACACTGCCCCGGGCGCTGAAAGACAAGGGCGTGTTCACGGGACTCGTGAGTGACCACTACCACTTGTGGGAACGAGGCGGCGAAAACTATCACGTCGACTTTGAAACCTGGGAATTCATCCGTGGCCACGAGAACGATCCCTGGGTCGGCGGTCCGACGCCCGAAGCGGACACCGGCAAGGGACATGTCAGTCCGCAGTTCCGGCGGAACCGGCAACGCTTCATCAACGAAAAAGACTGGCTCGCGCCGCAAACGCTGCGGACAGCTGCAAAATGGCTGAAAGACAACGCGACCGCGCACGAACAGTTTTTCCTGATGGTCGATGAATTCGACCCGCACGAGCCATTCGATTGCCCGGAAGAGTACTGGCGCCAATACGATCCGGATTGGGCCGGGCCGAAGGACTTCTATTGGCCCGCATACGGTCGAAACGAGTACACCGAAGCCGAAGCCCATCACATTCGAGCAAGGTATGCGGGAAACATTACCTTGGCCGACAAGTACCTGGGGGAAGTGCTGGACCGAATGGACGAAGACAACTTGTGGGAAAACACGGCACTGATCGTGATGACCGATCACGGACACTTTCTCGGCGATCACGATTGGTGGGGAAAACCCTCCTGCCCGCAACATCGGGAAATCGCCCACATCCCGCTCTTCATTCACGTTCCTGGTATGGGAGGCGGCAACCGGAGCAACGCGCTGGGCACCCACGTCGACATCCACGCCACCATCCTCGATCTGATGGGTTGCCCGGCACCACGGGACATGGACGGGAAGTCCCTCGTGCCAGGCCTGCGGGGCGAAGAATCAAATCCGCGGGAGAGCCTGCTGACGGGTTGGTGGGGATGGCACGTGAACTGGACCGACGGCCGGCATTTCTACATGCGGGCGCCGGCAACGAAAGATAACCAGCCCCTCTATTTCTACACCAATCGCTGGGCTCCTCCGCCCTGGTGGAACCTGCCAGGCCCGGACGACCGAACGGAATTCGGACGATTCATGCCCCGCGTCGACATGCCCATGTGCCGTCAACCGATTCGGACGGAAGAGATGCCCCGCGCAAACAACATCAGCCTGGAAAACCTACGTAAGGGGTCATTGCTATTCGATCTCCTTGAAGATCCCGATCAGCAAGAGAACCTGGTGGGCGGCAGCGCAGAAAAAGACGCCGAATCCCAGCTACGAGCCCTCATGAAGCGCCAAACCTCCCCACCGGAACAATTCATAAGACTCGGACTGGAATAAGCGCCAAATGTACCGGAACTCGCGAATGGGCAACATCCGGAATTTACTATGGATATTCGATCTGTACCGTATCGAACATGATCAGGCCTTTCGGCAGGGTTTGCATGTCGACCTTGTAGTCCTTGGCCGCCCACTGATGGTGGAGATCGTCCACCTCCCCAAGGGGAGAGATATTCAAGGGGAACAGGACGAAGATGACGTCCACGTTCACATCCCGAAGCACCTCGGCAATGTTTCCGTAGCCGTACAGGTCCGTCAAGTCATGCCGGGCGCCCAGGCAGGTCCATTGTTCGGGGTCGGGAACGAGTTGGACCGTCTGCTCCGACCATTCCGGAGTGACCCGAAAAGGCTGCCCGGTCAGAATGAAGTTAGCCGTTGTTTTCGGCGGCCCTTCGACCTTCGCCTGGACAAGAAGCAGGAGTTGAACGCCGCCGAGGTCGGGTTGCGGGATGGGAGTGTGATCATTGCAGAGGGGGCCCGCCAGGTCCATGGACCCGCGCAGGCGGACGGTGAGTTTGGCGTTGGTGAGGTCGGTGCTGTGACCCTCCGTCACGAAGCGGTTCCCTGCGCGCACCGCTTCAGCAATCCGGACCGACACCTCTGCGCGTGTAGGCAGAAACATGAGAAGGTGAAGATACCCCGCGCCGGGCGGCGCATGGTTCGCATCCACCGACCAGGGACTGTGACAACAGGCTACCCCATCCCAAACCGGCAGGGCACTGCGCAAATCCGCGACCCACCCTCCGGGCCCATCGTCAAAGGTCTCAGTGTATGTCGTCGACATAAGTACCCCAATAATGCAGAAAATGGATACGTCATCAACAACAAAGGACTGGCCATTCCGGTTAGTGTGTTAAGTTGTTAAATCCAGCATGGCCTTGCTCAACCGCCGGACTTTCACGTGGCTCCCTTCCCGAAACGTCTTCACCGCATGATACACACTCGTGCGAACTCCCATCCCGAGATGTTCGCTTACCCACTCGTTCTTCATTGATGTCCGGCTTCTGATCAGCCAAACCAGGCTCTCTTTAACTCCTCAATACCTCACTTACCGTCGGCCATTCCGGTCGCTGGGACCGTGACAGTATAAAAGAAGTAAGATTATCGCTGCGTGATGGTAAGATCGGAAAGAGTTGAGCCTTCGGCAGCCGCCAGTTCGCCTGCGAGTCCCTCCTGGGCTGCCAACCGGCAGGCCAGGGCAATGGCGGATCAATGGAGTGAGCAATTTCTATGAATGTCGATTACTTCTCAATTCAGACGGAGGAGAAGATAAAAGACATCGACGTAAGAAAGCAAACACATGGCGCTTCAGGCAGGTGGCACGCAGCATCGGACCAGATCGAGACAAGCAATGTGAAAAGCGGAAGATCTACCGTTTCGCATGAGGAGCGGAGCTTTGCTCGCTGGCCAATACTATGGAATGAGTCCGACGGCACTCTCAAGGTTTCATTCACGGCGTCAACGGGAGACATGGGAAAAGATACATATAAACCGCGCGGAGCCATTTTTTTGCAAGCGGCACACACCCGTTGCGCAGCGTCTCTATCGTAGCGCCCGGCGGTTATGGTGGAAACAGGATTGCGATAGCCGAATCGTGGGACGGCGGCAGATCATGGAGCCCTTTACAGTGTTTCGGGAAAGAGAAAGTAAGATTCTTCGCTCATAACGGCGATCATCGGTCATCGCTCTTCTCTGCAACAATTTTTCTATCACGGAGTTCACGGAGCACATAGAGTGACCAAAACTCCTCTCCGCTGACTCCGTGCGCTCCGTGGTTAATTTCGTTTGATGGCGGCTTAGCTGCTATGGGATATTAGTGAATTTCGTGTTTCGACTTCTTCGTTTCGGCCTGGATGCTCTGGGTGATTTTTCTCTGTGGGGCTTATCCGTCGCCGAGCGGAAGTCTTGGCGACTTCCGCTACTTTGGGTCGCCGACTTCGAAGAGGCGGATTTTTTCACGGAGGGGGTAGGGAGAAAACTCGATATCTCGTGGGGGCTGTGGGAGAATTAGGGCTTATGTTTTCTCTCGGAACACTTCTACTTCGCAGCCGGCTGCTTCTGGGAACAGCGCAGTATCCTTCTCCGGAAACCATGCAGGAGGCGATCCGGGCTTCCGGCACCGAACTGGTGACCGTTTCGATTCGCAGGCACACGCCTGAAGACCGGGCGGGCGAGGCTTTTTGGGACTTGGTGAAGGACTCCGGCGCGCACGTTCTGCCGAATACTGCCGGGTGCCACTCGGCCAGAGAGGCCATCACCACGGCCCTGATGGCTCGGGAGATTTTTGAGACTCCCCGCATCAAATTGGAGGTCATCGGCGATGATTACACGTTGCAGCCGGATCCTCTGGGCCTGGTCGAGGCGGCACGGGAGCTGGTGTCGCAAGGCTTCGAGGTCCTTCCCTACTCCACCGAGGACCTGGTGCTCGCTCGCCACCTCGTGGAAGCGGGTTGCCTCGCCGTCATGCCATGGGCTGCACCTATCGGATCCGGCCAAGGAATTCGAAACCCCGCCGCACTGAGAACGTTACGAGAACGCCTGCCCGAGACGCCGCTGATCGTCGATGCGGGCATCGGAAAGCCTTCCGAGGCCGCTCGCGTCATGGAAATGGGATTCGACGCGGTCCTGCTCAATAGCGCCGTCGCGCTGGCGGATGATCCCGCAAGAATGGCTGAAGCATTCCGCGACGCGATCACGGCCGGACGCGCGGGTTTCGAAGCGGGACTGATGGAATCGCGCGACATGGCCTCGCCCAGCACCCCTACCCTCGGCACACCGTTCTGGCACCAGGACGAATCGTCAAAGTAGAGCCGCGGAGCCCCATGTGCGCCACAGTCATTTCAATCGCCGGGACCGATTCCTCCGGCGGCGCGGGAATCCAGGCGGACATACGGACCATGGAACGTCTCGGGGTGACCGGCAGTGCCGTTATCACTGCCGTCACCGCGCAATCTTCCTACGACGTGGATCGGATTGATCATCAGGATCCAGGATCCGTTAGAGCCCAATTGATATCCGCGTTCGAGGGAAAGCATCCCGATGCCGTCAAAATCGGGATGCCCGGTTCCGCGGATACGATCCGCGTCATAGCTGAGGTCTTGGGATCAACCGATGTTTTCGTTGTTTGCGATCCCGTCGTTTCCGCGTCCTCCGGTGGCAGATTGATTGAGACCTCCGCTCAAAACGCACTGATTGATGAACTTTTCCCCCGTGCGAACCTCGTCACGCCAAACCTTGCAGAGGCGCAGACCATTCTTCGCAAAGAAATTTCCACGGACGAAGAGATTGAGGAAGCGGGTTCATTATTCCTTGAACTCGGATCTGCCTCAGTACTGATCAAAGGGGGTCACAGGAAAGGTTCGTACGTTCAGGACTACTGGACGAACGGACAGGCTTCGTTCTGGATGACAGGGAATCGAGTCCAAGGGGAAGGCTCACGGGGCACCGGCTGCGTTCTCTCCTCCGCCATCGCATCATTTTGCGCACTCGGACGCCCTCTCAGCGACGCGCTGGTGCTTGCGAAGGCTTATGTTTCCGAGGGGCTACGCGCGGCGGCAGGACCGGGTTCCGAGAATTGTCCGCTTCACACAGGCGACTGGCCCTCCGATCCTGAAGACTTTCCATGGGTGACGCTCACTGCCAAAGCAGGTCGAGACCGTCCGACATTCCCAACGTGTGACCCTCCACCTGTCGGCCTATACCCCATTCTGCCCGATGCCGGCTGGGTCGAGCGGCTTGCCGCCGCAGGGCTGAGTGCCATGCAACTACGGATCAAGGATCCCACGACTGAAAACCTGGAAAGCCAGATTCAGCGTGCGATCGATTGTACGCGGGCAACGAAGACCCGCTTGTACATCAACGATCATTGGGAATTGGCGATCCGGCACGGCGCATACGGAGTGCACCTCGGCCAGGACGACTTGGACCCACGCGCCCTCCGAGCGCTCGCCGATGCGGGGATCCGCCTGGGACTAAGCACCCACAGTTTCTTCGAACTGGCGCGCGCCCTCAGCGTAAACCCGAGTTACGTCGCGATAGGCACCCTCTTCCACTCGACATCGAAAGTAATGAACTATGAACCGCTGGGATTGGATCGACTCCGACAGATCTCTTCCCTCTCACCATTCCCGGTCGTGGCGATCGGCGGGATTCAATTCGAACATGCGATCGCGGTTCGGCAAGCTGGAGCGACTGGAATGGCCGTAATTTCCGAAGTTACTGAATCGCCGGATCCTGAAGCGACGGTTCGGAAGTGGAAGAATCTCGATTAACGGGAACGAGGGAGCGCGAATCCCGAAATCACACTCTCCGCTGTTGGTATGGATTATTTGAGCTGACGCGCTGATTTGGAGCCTTTCTTGATCTACACATTCTCAGTACGGTGGGGACAGCCGTCTCCAGTGTTGTGAGAAGGAATTGAAACCGAACTGGCCTTACGTGACCACCATTGCTGTCAGTCCGTTCGGAAAAATTGTAGCGAAGAGGAAAAGGATAGCTGATGCAGGCTGGTTACGCCCGGGGATGGGTTTCTTCGTAGACTTGCTTGAGGCGTTCGACCGACACGTGGGTATAGATTTGGGTGGTGGACAGGCTTGCGTGGCCCAGCAGTTCCTGGACGCAGCGCAAATCAGCACCAGCGTCGAGCATGTGGGTTGCAAATGTGTGGCGAAGCGTGTGAGGAGAATGGTCGATATTCAATCCGGCCAGCGGCGTGTATTTTTTCATCATTCTCTCAATGGACCGGGCCGTAATGGGTCCGCCATTCTTGTTCAGAAACATGTGCGGGCATTTACCCAACCCACCCCGAAGGAACCAGGGGGCCTGTCGCGCTTCAATAGCGCGGCGAAAAGCCCTCGATGCCGGTTCGCCGAGCGGACAAAGTCTTTCCTTCTTCCCTTTGCCCCGCACGACAACTACGCCGGACAGAAAATCGCACCTGGATTCGGACAGCCCGGACAACTCGCTCAGCCGCATTCCCGTGCTATAAAGGACTTCAAGGATTGCGGTATCCCGCTGCCAGGCGTACTCCGCCCACAATCGCTTTCGATTCTCCAGCTTTGTGCCTTCCGACTTCCACAATTCGGCCGGCGCATCGATCAGCCTGTTGACTTCCGGGATGGACAAAATCCGGGGCAACTTACGAGGGCGCCGGGGCATCTGTAGACCGGAGAACGGATTGCCGTCCACGCGCTCTTCGCGTTGAAGGAACCGATAGAAAGATCGGAGGCTGGATAGTTTGCGGCCGGTCGTCGCCGGGGAACTGCCCGCTTTCTGAAACACCACGAGGAAACCACGCGCGGAAAACCGGTCTGCGGCACTCCAGTCGATCGTCGTGGTATCTTCGCTCTCGGTCAGATGCGAGGCGAATTGATGTATGTCGCGCAGATAGTTGGAGACTGTGTGCTCCGACGCATCCCTCTCGGCGCGCAGGTAACGAACGTACTGCGTGACGCAGGGATCCAATTCGGGCTGGGCGACCGTCGTCAAAGATTGGATTCGGCTTCAGGGCTGTCGTCGTCGGACTTCTTGTTTTTCTTTTCGGCGGCCTTTTTCGGGGCGCCGGGCGGTGGAAGGCCCAGAGTTTCCACATACTTCTGGTAGTCTGGAATCTGGTCGGCGTACCGCTTGCACATTTTTTTGAGGGATTCGCGTTGCTTGATCGACAGAGATTTCTTTTGCTCAAACTGGGTTTTGAGAGAGTCGAAGAATTTACTGTCATCCCATTCGCGTTTTCCGCGCATGACGGGGGGCTTCCATTCGGAGATATTTCCGAGCAACTCAAGAACGGGACCGCTCTCATTATCGGGGCCGGCTTCCTCGACGTTCAACTCAAGATCCTTGGCAATATCCTCGAATCCGGGAACCTGCTCCGCATATTTGAGCACCAGGCGGTCGAGATACCTTAACTGGTTGTCGGAGAGTCGTTTGCCTGATTCCACCTGGTCCCGAAGGGATGAGGAAAACTGCGAATCGTCGTAGGTTCGCTTGCCCACCTCCCTCGGCTCCTCAAATGTAACGGCCTTCAACAATTCCAGTTTCTTGATCGAATTTTCGCGCGGAGGTTCCCGGGGAGCGGTCGCGGTTTTGTACACCTCGCCAAACCCGAGTTTGGTCACCCTCTCGCCCACATCATCGGGAAGTTCTTCCCGGTAGCGGGCGACCAACTTGATCAGGGCATCCACCTGTCTTCCCGATATCTCCTTTTTGCCCTCGTCCAGCTGTTTGCGGACGGAGGCGACGAATTCCTCGTCACTGTAGGTTCTCTTGCCTCGCTTGACCGGCGGAGCCCACTTGTTCACGCCTCCGAACAAATCCAGGAGCGCGGTAACTTCTTCCGGGTTCGCCGCGGGTTCCTTGGTCTTTTCGATCCATTTTTGAAAGGAATCGTAAAAGCCCTGGAGCATTCCGGTCCACTCTTTCTCGCCGCGCTCAATGTCATCCAGCTCTTCCTCCATCTGCGCGGTAAAACCTACCTCAAAAAGTTGGGGCAGGTTTCCAACCAGAAAATCATTCACCTTCATGCCCAGTTCGGTCGGGATGAGATTGCGTTTTTCACGCGCAACGTAATCCCGGCTCTGGATCGTAGCCAGGACCTGGGCGTAGGTGCTGGGGCGCCCCACGCCGTTCTCTTCGAGGGCGCGCACCAGGGAGGCCTCCGAAAACCGAGGAGGTGGCTGGGTAAATTTCTGCTCTCGGATCCAATCGAGGCGCTCAAGGGACTCCCCTTCCTCCAGTGGCGGAATTTTCTCCACCTCTTCGCCTTCTTCCCCTTCTTTCCCGGCCTTTTTCTTGTCCTGGCCCGTGACCTTCATATAGCCGGGAAACGTTACGTCCGAGGTGGTGGCCCGAAACAGGTAGGATCCCGCGTCCGCATCGCCCGATTTGGAACTCGCATCGATTTCAATCGTGCGTTGAGCAATCTTCGCGGGCGCCATTTGAGATGCCACGAGCCGTTTCCAGATCATTTCATACAGCTTCAATTCGTCTGGTTTCAAAACCGACTTCAGATCTTCGGCGGTTCGGGTCACGTCCGTGGGTCGCACCGCTTCGTGCGCTTCCTGCGCGCTTCCGCGACTCTTGAACGTCGGAGGCTTTGCGGGCACGTAATCGTCGCCGAACTTTTCACCGATGAACTTGCGACAGTCATCCTGGGCGCTCTTGGAAATCGCGACCGAATCCGTACGCATATAGGTAATCAACCCGACCGGGCCTTCTCCGAAATCAACCCCTTCATATAATGTCTGGGCGATTCGCATCGTTCGGTTGGGCGCGAATCCATAGGCACTGGACCCGGCTTGCTGAAGAGTGCTGGTGATGAAAGGTGGCGGCGCTTTCCTGGAAAGCTCCCGATTGATGATTTTCGAAACGAGGAAACGGCTCTTTTCCAGGTCCGCGAGGATTTTATTGACGGTCTCCTCATTCCCCACTTCCGCTTTTTCGCCATTGATCCTTGCGAGGCGCGCGGGAAACGGATCGTGAGGGTCCACTTCCTTGCGGAGTTTGGCGCCGAGGTTCCAATACTCCACCGGTTCGAAATTCTGAATTTCGCGCTCCCGCTCACACACCAGGCGGAGGGCGACAGACTGCACGCGGCCGGCACTCTTACTGCCGCGAATTCGACGCCAGAGCAGCGGACTGACCTGGTACCCGACGATCCGGTCGAGGACCCGGCGTGCCTGTTGGGCGTCTACCCGGTGCATGTCGATGCGCGAAGGATTATCAAAAGCGGCGCGAATGGCAGGGGCTGTGATTTCGTTGTAGGTCACCCGATACAATTTTTCATCGGAGACCGATTTCGCCAGGGCCATTTTAAGATGCCAGGCGATCGCTTCCCCCTCGCGGTCCGGATCCGGGGCAAGGTAGACAGCGTCCGCCTTCTTCGCCTCGGCGGATAGCTCAGTCAGCACCTTTTGCCGCCCCTTAATGGTTACGTATTCGGGCTCGAAACCGTTTTCGATATCCACCCCGAGCTTTCGCTCCGGGAGGTCCCGGACATGCCCCATCGAGGCGCGTACGACAAAGTCCTTACCCAGGATCTTGTTGATCGTTTTCGCCTTTGCAGGCGATTCTACAATGACCAGACTTTTACCCATAAATACTCAATTTCGTAGCTTTTACAAACTCGGCACCTCCGAATCGGCCGGTTAATGTGCGAAGAGGGCGTTGGTATGTCAAGCCCTCGGTTTTGCGGCTTCGGCCAGTTCCACGATACGTCCAGGACGCATTCTCACCACCCGCTTCATTTCCAGGGTAATCAGGTGCATGCTGATTTCAGAAATGGTCAGGCCTGTTTTCCTTGACAAATCATCCACGTCTAATGGCCCGTTCCAAAGTGAACGGACAATCTTCTCCTCAGGTTCGGAAACCTGAATTGTGGGCCCCTCGTCCAACTCTTTTGCCTGGGATTTACGCTCCGGCGGGATCAGAAACTCCAATTCCTCCAAGACGTCATCGATCCCGTCTACGAGACGAGCGCCCTGTTTCAGCAGGTCGTGGCAGCCCCTCGAAGTCGGGGCATCGATCCGGCCCGGCACCGCGAACACGATTCGGCCCTGTTCCATCGCCTGGTTAGCGGTGATGAGGGCACCGCTCCCTCGGCCTGCCTCGACCACGATGATGCCGACACAAATGCCGCTGACGATCCGGTTCCTCATTGGAAACGTAGTTTTGCCCGGTTCGGTGCCGAGCGGAAACTCGCTCATCAGGTAGCCGCTCTTCTCGACCTTCTGCGAGAGTGTGCGATTCTCCGGGGGATACAGATGGTCCAGCGCGCTGCCGATGACTGCGCCGGTTCGCCCCCCTCCTTTCAATGCGCCTTCGTGCGCGGCGGTATCTATCCCGCGGGCGAGCCCGCTTACTACCATCAGCCCGGCCTTTGCGAGTTGATAGGCAAGCCGGTCCGCCACCGTCCGGCCATAGAGCGTGGTGCGGCGCGAGCCCACGATAGCGATGGAATGCCGGTCTGCGGCTTCAAACGTTCCGCACACATACAGTGCCAATGGCGGATCATGAATTTCTTTTAAGCGGGCAGGATATTCGTCATCGAGAAACGTCACGATCCGCGCGCCGAGCTTCCCTGCTCGTCTGATCTCCGCTTCGGCATCCGGTCGCTCTTCCGGTGAAGTAATCCTGCGTGCCAGCTCCGGGCCGATCCCTTTCACGCCGCGCAACGCATCGCTGTGAGAGGAGAGGATTGCTTCGGGGGAACCCAAAGCATCGATCATGGCACGTACTTTTACAGGGCCGATCCCGTCCATCATGTTCAGGGTGATGTATGCGGTGCGGGCGTCCATGGATTCGGGGTCAGGGTCAGGGTCAGGGTCAGGGTCAGGG
>Ga0310121_10001203_pt1 | contig 26989 bp, 25 predicted proteins | sample CB27_Tmax_986_MG_FD_203504 | JGI IMG/M metagenome (GOLD analysis project Ga0310121, IMG submission 203504) | Marine microbial communities from Western Arctic Ocean, Canada - CB27_Tmax_986 | ecosystem: Environmental > Aquatic > Marine > Oceanic | place: Canada: Western Arctic Ocean | collected... | reverse complement strand
GGTCCGCTTCCGGAACATCCGCCTGACCGAGCTGTAGCTCCCCAAGAGACTGTGCTCGAGACCAGCTGGGACACGAGCACGCCGGACGTCGAGCCCGTGCGCCTCGGCTTCATCGGGGCCGGCGCCATGGCGAACTACGCGGTCTACCCGGCGCTTCACTTTGCGCCGATCCGCTTGGTGGCCGTGTGCGATGTGGACGAGGCCCGCGCCAGGCGGTCCGCCGAGATGTTCGGGGCGGCCCGGCACTACACCGACTACCGGGAGATGTTCGAGAAGGAGGACCTGGAGGCCGTGGCGGTGCAGACGCATCCGAACGCTCGCCAGCATCGTGCTCGATGCCCTGGCCGCCGGTCATCACGTCTTCGTCCCGAAGCCCCCGGCGATGACGCTGGCCGACACAGTGCAGCTCTCCGAAGCCGCCCGCAAGAACGACGTCTTCATGATGGTGAACTTCGAGAGCCGGTTCAGCTACGGCGTCAAGATGGCCTGAAGATCATGAAGACACGGAGCTTCGGGAGGCTCACCCAGTTTTCCGGATCCTTTACCGGAACGACGAGGGGTTGATGGTGGTACCGGTCGATGGATCCGGCTCGTCCTTCCAGGCCGACAGGCCCAGGTCGCTTCTCGCTGGCGACTTCCGGGGCGGCACCCAGGGCCTCTCGGTCCAGGGCTTCACCTTCGCCGACTACGACGCCACACGCGACGGCCGACGTTTCGTCCTCTTCCCGCGAGAAGAGGAGGGCCAGCGCGGCCTCGTGACCCTGGTCACCCGTTGGTTCGACGACCTGGAGAAGCTGACCAGCAGTCGCTAGGAGACCCACGCATGGTCCAAACGTCCTCGACGATGATGTTGCCGCTGGGTGCGGTGGCCCCGGCGTTCAGCCTGCCCGACGCCTTCCGGCGCGTCTGGAGCCTCGCTGATTTCGAGGGTGCCCCGGCTCTTCTCGTGGCGTTTCTCTCGAACCACTGTCCCTTCGTGAAACATGTCCGAGGGGGCCTCGCACGGCTGGTGAAGGAGTACCAGGAACGCGGCGTGGCCGTCGTCGGGATCAACTCCAACGACTTCGAGGCGTACCCCGACGACACCCCGGAGGCGATGGCCATGGAGATCCGCAAAGTGGGCTACACGTTTCCCTACCTCGTCGACGAGAGCCAGCAGGTGGCTCGCGACTACAGGGCCGCCTGCACGCCGGACTTCTTCGTGTTCGACGGTAAACAAGCGCTGGTTTACCGCGGGCAGATGGACGCGAGCCGGCCCGGTAGCGGCGTGCCGGTGAGCGGGGAAGACCTCCGCCGAGTGCTGGACGCGGTCCTCGACCGAGGGCCCGTCCCCGCCGAGCAGCGTCCCAGCCTCGGCTGCAACATCAAGTGGAAGCCGGGCAACGCGCCCGAGTACTTCACCGGCTAGTGTTACGTAACTGAAGTCATGTTATTATTACCCATGGCATCCTCACACGCCGTGGGGCGCAAGCCCAAGACTCTCACCCTCAGCGACGAAGACGGCAGGGAACTGGAGAGGATCGTCCGTGCATCGTCCACTCCGGCAGGACTGAGCCGTCGGGCAAGAGCAGTCCTGATGATGATGGAGGAAGTCTCGGGAGCCGAGATCGCCCGGCGGTGCGGGTACTCCGCGGTCCAGGTCAGTCGTATCCGTCGGCGTGTGCGTGACGATGGAATTGCTGGGATCTACGAGAAGCCTCGCTCCGGACGACCTCCCTCGCTCAAGGCTCGCAAGCGAGCTCAGATCGTCGCGCTGACTCTGAAGAAGCCCGACAAGGGGCTCGCACAATGGACCACCCGGGATATGGCCCGCCGGACCGGCGTCTCCCACATGACCGTCCACCGCATCTGGAAGGCCCACGACCTCAAGCCCCACCGCCTCGAGAGCTTCAAGTTCATCACCGATCCGCAGGCCGAAGAGCGAATCCACGATGTCGTTGGCCTCTATCTGAATCCCCCAATAAATGCCGTCGTCCTCAGCTTTGACGAGAAAACCCAGATCGAGGCTCTTGAGAGAACACAGCCCATGCTGCCGGTACGACCCGGACTGCCTGCGCGGCAAACTCATGACTACCGACGCGCTGGAGTCACAAGCCTCTACGCCGCTCTCGAGATCGTCACAGGAAAGGTCGTAGGCGAGTGCCGTTCCTCTCACACCGGCGCTGACTTCCTGAGTTTCCTCAGGCAGCTCGCCAGGCGTTACCGCCGCAAGGAGCTTCACATCGTCCTCGACAACTCCAGCACTCATACCACACCCGCCGTCATGGAGTGGCTCGCAAAGAACCCGCGAGTCCACTTCCACTTCACTCCAAAGGGAGCGTCGTGGCTGAACATGATCGAGGCGTGGTTCGGGATCCTCACCCGGAAGTCCATTCGACGCGGTTCCTTCAACACCGTCAGAGCCCTCGTGCGTCACATCGGCAGCTACCTCACCCACTGGAACGAGCACCCGACACCATTCGTCTGGACCAAAGACCCCGCCGACATCATCAAGAAGGCTCTGCACCGTGCGCGTTAACATCACTTTCGATACGGAACACTAGAGTCGGCGCCCCGGCTTTCGGACCACACGCGCAGGCCGAAGCGGCTCAGGTATGTCGGGATGTGTCGGAACGACGGGTTGGCGGCCTCGACCGCGCGGATGAGCGCGCGCTTACGCGGCGAGTGGGCGTCGCACAGGAGCGTGATCGACCCGCCTTCGCCTCCGGCGCCGTTCACCTTCCAGCCCACGGCCCCGTGCTCCCGGGCGATCGCGATCACCTGGGAGGCCTCGGTGCCGATGAGAGCGGGGTGCAGGCGAGCCTGGGCCTCGTTGTTCTCGATCATCGCTCGTCCCAGGGCGGCAAAGTCTCCGGCCTGGAGGGCGTCGCGGGAGCGGGGCGCGGTCTGTCGGAGGTCTTCGAGGGGCCGGCAGTCGGGCCCGGCGTCTTCGAGCTCGCGGATGACCTGCTCGTGGATGGCGGAGGAGTCGTGGGAGCGACCCAGGTAGACGAGGACGAGCCGCCGCTCCAGCTCCCACCACAGCCCGTCGGGAAGCCGGAGCGAGGTGACGGTGGCCTGCGGATAGCTGGACATTTCGATGTAGCTGATCCCTCCGTAGGCGGAGGCCAGCTGGTCCTGAATGCCGCACTGGCGGTGCAGCATCTCGGTCTCGACCCGCTGGGCCGCGTAGGCGGCCTCGTGGGGCGTGAGCCGCCCCGGGGTCAGGGCATCGAGCGCTCCCACCAGGGCCACGGTAACGGCGGCCGACGTGCCGGTGCCGGCCCCGGTGGGCGCCTCGGAGTGGATGGTCACCTCGAGCCTCAGGTCCTCGGGAACGTTCATGGAGGCGATCGCAGCCTCGAGGAGCGGGTGGGGCCCCCAGGATGACGACGACGCCTTGGCCGGGACCGTGTACCGCTCGTCGTAGTTCTCGGCGTGAAGGATCACCTCCGGCGGGCCGTCCTGGAAGACCTGGACCTGGACCTCGGCATAGGGATAGACGCCGATATTGAAGATGGCCCCGCGGCGGGCAAACCACGTATCGGTCCAGCCGCCGTTGTCGCACACCCGGATGGGGGCGACGCTGTTGACAACCCGGGCCGGGCGCCGCTGGCTCATTGCACGATGAACTGCGCGTTGCGGTACCGATCGTCGCCGGCGTCCCGAATCACGCCGTCCATCAGCGCGTCCCGGATCTCACGCACGCCGTCCTCGACGAGGATCGTGGGCTCGAAGTGGAGAACCCGCCGGATCTTCGCGAACGAGACCCGGATGTCCCGCATGTCCCCGCCGAAGGTGAGGTCCTTGATCTCGACCTCGGTCCCCGGGACGTGGCGCTGAACGAGGGAGACGATCTCGTCCTTCGTGTGGTTCATCCCGTCGCTGCCCACGTTGAAGACCTCGCCCCCGACCTTGTCCACCGGCGCCTCGAGGGCGATCCGGATTGCACGGCAGGTGTCGTGCACGTGGAGGAACGAGCGGGCGTAGCCGCGCTGGTAGATGACGAGCTTGCGCCGGGTCAGCGCCTCGTGCACGAACTGGTTGACGATGAGGTCGAAGCGGGTGCGAGGCGAGACGCCGAAGAGGGTGGCGAAGCGGAGGATGACCGGCGCGCATCCGGAGTCGGATGCCCGCTCGAGCAGAAGCCGCTCTGCCGCGATCTTGGTCTCGGCATAGAGCGACTGCGGGTTGAGGGACGAGGTCTCGTCCACCGGCTGGCCGTCCTCGGAGAGGCCGTAGTTGCTGTATGTCGACGCCATGACGAAGCGTTTCGCCCCGGCCTTCTCCGCGGTTTCGTAGACGAGCCGAACGGAGTCGGTGTTGTAGAGCCAGGCGACCTTTGGCCCGACCGCCTGGCAGGCGGGGAAGCCCACGAGGGCCGCGAGGTGGACGACCGCGTCGACCGGGGTCGGGTCCAGCCGGCCCACACGGAGGCCGTCCGAGGTCGCTTCGAGTGTGCCGGGCTCGGTCACGTCGCCCGGGGTGAAACGGAAGCGCGGGTGATGGCCGAAGCCCAGGAGCGATTCGCCGCCGAAGAGCAACTTGTCGACGACGGTCACCGAATAGCCGTGCTCGAGCAGCGCACCCGTGAGCAAGGAGCCGATGTAGCCGGCTCCACCCGTGATGAGGACGTGCGCTCGCGTCATTCTTCTGCTTCCTCCCGTGAGAGCTTACCGTCCAGGGAGAAGGCCCTCAACTCCGCGGCCCCCCGGGGCGTAGCGTCACCGGATGGCGAAGCGGTATCCTGCGGCCGATGGGCGAGCGCGCCAGGTGAGCCACAAGCCGGATGCTCGCAGGGGGATGGGTTGAACGTGGAGCCTCGGGAGCCTCTATCAGACGCCGGTGACGTGCCCGCCGCGGATCGCGAGCGCGTCAGCCGCAATCTCTCGGTCCTTCAGGCGGCGGTGGTGATCGGTGCGCTGCTCGGGGCGCTCGCCGACGTGGCGACGGGCAACATGCCGGGAGCGGTCATTCTGTTTGTCGGCTCCGTGCTCGCAGCGGTCTCCGCGTGGCTGCGACGGCGGGGCTGGCTCCAGCTCTCCGCGGTGGTCTTCCTGACCTTCATGGTGACCATGATCCACCTCCTGTGCACCATCGGGGAGGGTGTCCACGACACGGCGGCCATCCTCTACCCCGTGGCGATCCTCAGCGCCGCCCTGATGCTGAATCGCGGTCTCCTCGTGACCGTCACCGTCTCGTGTGTCGCGTCTGTCGCCATCCTGGTGTACCAGGAGCGCTCGGGTCCATCCGGCTGGCCCGATGTCTTCGACATCGCGATCATCCTGGCCGTCACGGCGGTGGCGGTCTACCGCCTCGTCAGGGACGTGGTGGGAAGCGTGGCCGAGGCCCGGAGCAAGGAGCGGCGCCTCGCCCAGGCCTACGAGACGCTGAAGGCCCGGACCGCCGAGCTCGAACGCTTCACGTACGTCGTTTCCCACGATCTGAGGAGCCCGCTCGTCACCATCCGTGGCTTCCTTGACTATGTGGAGCAGGCCGGCCGCGACGGCGATGTTGCGCGCATGGAGAAGGACGCGACGTGCATACGTGTGGCCAGCGACCGCATGGGCGACCTCCTGGACGATCTGCTCGTGTTGTCGCGCACGGGCCGGATCGAGAGCGCGGACGAGGATCTCGCCTTCGGCGCCCTGGTCGAGGAGTCTCGCGCTCTGGTCGAGGGTCGCCTGATGGCGGGAGGTGTGCGGCTGAGCGTGGCCGAGGACGCGGCGAGGCGGATGGTCCGAGGCGATCGCGCCCGGCTCGTGCAGCTGCTGCAGAACCTCCTGGAAAGCGCCGCCAAGTTCTCGGCCGGCCAGGCAGCCCCTGAGATCGTCGTAGGCGTGCGCGACGGCTCGGACCCCGTCTTCACGGTGAATGACAACGGCGTGGGAATCGACTCGGCAGACCAGGCTGACGTCTTCGAGCTGTTTCACCAGATCGACCCGACACAGGAGGGGACCGGTCTTGGCCTGGCCCTCGGCCGCCGCATCGTCGAGACGCACGGCGGGCGGCTCTGGGTCGAATCGGAGGGGCAGGGACGCGGCGCGACCTTCTGCTTCACGCTGCCGACGGGGACGGCCGTGCCCTGAGGAGCCTCGAAGGCCCCCTCAGAGGCCTGTCAGCCAGGGGCCGGTGTGTCCGGGATCACTCCCCGAAGGCCGTTCTTGCCGCCCTGACGTGCCAGCGGCCGCCGGCGGCGCTAAGCTAGGGGCCGGGTCGAGGGCCCCTTGGCGGGTGCCCCCTCGGAATCGGAAGGCCAGCTTGGCGAAGGACGATGACGACACACGGCCCATCACGTGCGCGAAGTGCGGGCGGTCGTTCGTCTCGCCCCGGTGGCTCGGCTGGCAGGAGCCGCTCTGCACAGCCTGCTACGAGCGTCTCCAGCGCGAGGAGGAGGTCCCGGCGCGACGCCGCGCAGTCCTCCCGTACGGGAATAGGGGGCTGGCTCAAGGGGCTGTTCGGGGGCTGAAAGGCCTCCGTCATTCTGAGGAGCTCCGCGTCCAGTGGCGAGCTCCTCAGAATGACGGGGTTTCGTTCGGCGGCCGGCAGCGCTGGTCGGCGACTCTTCCTCTGCTAGTCCAGTACCGGAGGATCCTTCGTCGCGACCCCGGGGATGGAGCTCCTCAGGACGGCTCCCGCTGCTACTCCAGGACGGGAGCCGTCTGGTCCGGGGAGATGACGCCCGGGGGAAGCTCCATGAGCCTGATGTTGCGGAAGTGGATCTCCTTGCCCTCGGACTCGAGACAGAGGTACCCCTTCTTCTGCGTCGACCCGGTCACCCCGTTGACGAACTTGCCGTTCACGGAGAGCTTCACGACGCCGTCGACGGCCACGACGTCGTAGGTGTTCCACTCCCCCCGGGGCTTGCACCGGTTCTCGATCGACTTGCTGCGCGGCCCCCGGGGGTTGTCCGGGACGATCTTCACACCCCCGACACCGAAGAGCTCCCCGTGAACGTAGGCGATGGGCGGGGTCTTGCCGTCCCGCTTGTGGAGCTTGACCCAGTCCAGCTCCAGCATCTGCACCTCGACGCCGTTGGGCAGGCGGTTGTCCCCGGGGGTCGCGTTGCTCCAGACGAAGACACCGGAGTTCCCCCCGGCTTCCATGTGCCTCCACTCGATGTGCAGGAGGAAGTTCTCGTACTGCTTCTCGGACCGCATCACGCCGATGGGCAGTCCGGAGCACACGATCATCCCGTCGCGGACGCTCCACGTGTCGGGGTCCGTGTTGACGTTGACCCAGCCCGACAGGTCCTTCCCGTTGAACAGATCGACGAAGTCCTGGCCCGGGTCGCCGGCAAGGGGTCCGGCGACGGCCACGATGCCGCCGAACAAGATGAAAGCCGCCAGGTATTGCTTCATGAATCGATCCTCACTGGGAGATGACCGTCCCTACGTCCGAGCGCTCCGGGAGTCCGGGGCGCGTCCTCGAGACTTCTTCGTCGGGCGCAACGCTATGACATTCTCGTCTCCGGAGTCAACGCCGGCCCGGCGCTGGCACCCTCGCCATCCGCTCAATAGACTACGTTGGAGCGAATGAGGATGACCGGCACACTCATCGTGTTCCTCAAGCAGCCCCGCCCCGGCGGGGCGAAGACCCGGCTGGTCCCGGCGCTGGGGGCGGCGACGGCGGCCGAGCTCTATCGCGTCCTGGCCGAAGAGGTGCTCCGGGCGACGATTCCCCCGAAGGGGGAGTACGAGACTCTCGTCTTCTTCGCCCCGTCCGAGGAGGCGGAGGCGATGCGGGCCTGGCTTCCAGGGCTTCGGCTGCGGGCCCAGTCGGCCGGCGACCTCGGGGCACGGATGAGCGCCGCCTTCGCCCGGGCGTTCGAGAGGGGTGCGGAGCGGGTGGCGATCATCGGCACAGACACGGTGGGCGTCACGGGCGACGTCGTGGCCGGAGCGCTCGGCGCCCTGGCCGATGCCGACGTCGTGGTGGGCCCGGCCCACGACGGGGGCTACTACCTCCTGGCGCTGAGCCAGCCCCATCCCGATCTGTTCGAGGGCATCGCCTGGAGCACGCCGACCGTGCTGGAAGAAACGCTTCGTCGCGCCGCGGCCGCTGGCCTCCGGGTCCAAAAGCGACCGGTCCTCCGGGACGTGGACACCCTGGACGACCTGCGGGCGGAGTGGCCCCGGATCCGGCCGCTTGTGTCCGGTCGTCCGGAGCTTTGCCAACAGATCGAGGACGTGCTCGGGCTACCATGGGGCGAACCTGGAGGGACGGCATGGCCGAGGTGAAGACCTATCTGGAGGCGCTGACCGCGCTCGACGAGACGCCGCTGTCCTACCCGCCCGGCGGCGTCATCTTTGCCGCCGGCGACCCCGGTCGCGAGATGTACGTCGTTCGATCGGGCAACGTGGATCTGAAGATCGGCGACACCCTGCTGGAGTCCGTGGGGCCGGGGGGGATCCTCGGTGAGCTGGCCCTGGTCGATCCCGCTCCCCGAAGCGCGTCGGCCGTGGCCGGGCCCGACTGCACCCTGGCTCGGGTCGATCAGGAGGCGTTCGACGATCTCGTGCGCCGCGTCCCCGGCCTCGCCCTCGAGGTGATGCGGGTGATGGCCCGGCGCCTCCGCAAGGCGAACCCGAGCCAGTCCTAGGGGCTAGAGCCCGGGACGGCCCCGGTTCCGAATCAGCCCCAGGAACTCCTCCCGGGTGGGCTGGTGGTCCCGGAACGCGCCGAGCATGCAGGATGTCGCTGCCACCGAGTTCTGCTTCTCGACGCCGCGCATGATCATGCAGAAGTGCATGGCCTCGATCACCACCCCCACCCCCCGGGGCTGGATCCTGTCCTGAATCGTCTGGGCGATCTGGACCGTCAGGCGCTCCTGAACCTGGAGCCGCCGGGCGTACATGTCCACGAGGCGGGGGATCTTGGACAATCCCACCACCTTGCCGTTTGGGATGTAGGCGACGTGGGCCTTGCCGAAGAAGGGCAGCATATGGTGCTCGCACAGGCTGTAGACGTCGATATCCCGGATGATCACCATCTCGTCGTACTTGACGCTGAAGAGAGCGTCCCCGATCAGGGCGTCGGGGTCCTCTTTGTAGCCCTTGGTCAGGAACTTGAGGGCCTTTTCGACCCTCTCCGGCGTATTGGCCAGCCCTTCGCGGTCCGGGTCCTCCCCGATTCCCACGAGAAGCTCCCGCACGGCGTCCTTCATCGACGACATCTCCACCTCCCTGGAAATTCAAGCATACCCCGGCCCTCGCTTGGACCTGTCCTGTCCGCCCTCTCCTGCATCATGCGGGCGTCACCATAGAACCCCCCAACCTGTGGGGACCGGGAGGACGACCGTGAGTCAGCAGCTCGTGCTGCATCGCCAGGACACCGACGGGGACCTGCTCTCCGTGCTGAAGGCCCTCGAGGTCAAGAAGACGCTCGGAGCCGAACCCGTTCTCACTGCTCTCAGGCACTTTCCGGCGCGGCCCGCACAGGTCGTGCCCTTTCCGGACGATCTGAACCCCAGGCTGCGTGAGGTCCTGACGGCAAAGGGGCTCTCCGGGCTCTACACGCACCAGCGGGAGGCCTATGAGCGGGTCCAGGAGGGGCGGGACATCGTCGTCGTCACCCCCACCGCCTCCGGGAAGACGCTCTGCTACAACCTGCCCGTCCTCGACAGGATCCTGAAGGACCCGGACGCACGGGCTCTCTACCTTTTTCCGACCAAGGCCCTCGCCCAGGATCAGCTCGCTGCCCTGCACGGCACCATCGAGGCCCTCGAGGCCGACATCGGCACCTTCACGTACGACGGCGACACCCCCCAGGACGCCCGCAAGTCGATCCGGGCCCGTGCCCACGTCGTGGTCACGAACCCCGACATGCTTCACAAGGGCATCCTCCCGCACCACACCAAGTGGGTGAAGCTCTTCGAGAACTTGAGTTACGTGGTCGTCGACGAGCTGCACAGCCTGCGGGGCATCTACGGCTCCCACGTCGCCAACATCTTCCGGCGACTCCGTCGGCTCTGTGAGTTCTACGGCTCGCGGCCGCAGTTCATCTGCGCATCGGCCACCATCGGGAACCCGCGGGAGCTGGCGGAGTCGCTCACCGAGCGGGAGATGACGCTGGTGGACAGAAGCGGCGCCCCCAGTGGGGAGACGTACTTCGCCATCTACAACCCCCCCGTGGTGAACCGCCAGCTCGGCATCCGCCGCTCCGCCGTGAACTGCGCCCGGGACGTTTCGCTGTCGTTCCTGTCGAAGGGCCTGCAGACGATCTGCTTTGCCCCCTCTCGCCTCGCCACCGAGGTGCTCGTCACGTATCTGAAGGAGGCCCTCGAGAAGAGGCCGGGGTCGGAGGGGATCATCCGGGGCTACCGCGGCGGCTACCTTCCCCTGAAGCGACGAGAGATCGAGCGGGGGCTGCGCGACGGGTCGGTGCTCGGCGTCGTCTCCACGAACGCCCTCGAGCTGGGGATCGACATCGGGAGCCTCGACGCCGCGGTGCTCGTGGGCTATCCGGGCAGCGTGGCCTCCGCCTGGCAGCAGGCGGGCCGGGCGGGCCGCCGCACGGGCACATCGGTCGCCGTGATGGTGGCGAACTCGACCCCCCTCAACCAGTTCATCGCGAAGAACCCCGACTACTTCTTCGACTCGCCGGTCGAGCAGGGCCGGATCAACCCCGACAACCTCCAGATCCTCGTCAACCACATCAAGTGCGCGGCCTTCGAGCTGCCCTTCAGCGCGGAGGAGAGCTTCGGGACCGAGTCGCTCGTCGAGATCCTCAAGTTCCTGGAGGAGGACAAGCTCCTGCACCGTGCGGGGGACCGCTGGCACTGGACGAGCGACAGCTACCCGGCCGACGCGGTGAGCCTGCGGTCGGTGTCGTCCGACAACTTTGTGGTGCAGGACGTGACGGGAGTGCCCCGGATCATCGCCGAGGTGGACTACGACTCGGCTCCTTCCATGGTTCACGAGAAGGCGATCTACATCCTCGAGGGGCGGACCTTCTTCGTGGAGAAGTACGACCACAAGGAGCGCCGGGTCGAGGTGCGCGAGGCGGACGTCGACTACTACACCGACGCCATCAACTACACGAAGGTCCGCATCCTCGAGCGCTTCAAGGAGGAGCCCCGGCAGGGCGCCCGGCGCAATCACGGCGAGGTGCACGTCACCGAACAGGTGGTGGGCTTCAAGAAGATCAAGTTCCACACCAACGAGAACGTGGGCTCCGGCGAGCTGACGATGCCCGAGAACGAGATGCACACCACGGCATACTGGCTCACCGTGCCTCGGGAGGTCATGGCAGCGCTGCCCTTCTCCCTCGAGGAGCGGCGCGACGGGGTCGTGGCGCTCTCGTACTGCCTCGGGCAGCTCGCTGCCCTCTTCCTGATGTGCGACCGCCACGACCTCGGCGTGGCTCTCGGCGACAACGGCCAGGGCGAGGCCCGTGTCGAGCGAGGTCTGCTTCGCGCCGGCTACGCCGCCAGAGCCCGCCAGGGCGAGCCTCGAGGCGCCAGCTCAGCGGCATCCCATGGCATGCCACCCCAGGACTTCGAACCCAATGTGTTCGTCTACGACGCCTACCCCGGTGGGATGGGGCTGTCGGAGCCTCTCTTCAGGCTCCACGACCGGCTGCTCTCCGAGAGCCGGGCGCTGATCGCCGGGTGCGAGTGTCCCGACGGCTGCCCGTCCTGCGTCGGCCCGGTCGGCGAGGTGGGAAGCCGGGGCAAGGAGGTGGCGCTGGTCCTCCTCGACGCGATTCTCGGCGCATGAGCACGACGCCCCACGCACACGTCACGCGCCACGCCTTCTCTCTCCTATGTCCACCACCTCTCTCAACGATCGCCTGCGGCGACTGAAGCGCGACTCCGATCCGGCGCCCGGCCTCGAACGGCTCGAGCGCGAGATGCTGGGCGCGACCTTGCCCGACGACGATGAGATCGCCTCGCTCAAGGACCGGCTCGAGCGCCTCGTCTCGGCCACGGCCGTTCGCGGCCGGCGCCACGCTCCGACGGCGCCGAGCCCGGCGCCCCTGGAGGAGCTCGTCGACGGGATGCGCCGGGAGAACGAGCGGGGCGAGTTCTTCGTCGTGGAGTCGTCGGTCCATCTCGATGTGCGGCACGGCGACCTGCCGCTGTCGCGGCTCCACGCGATTCGTCCCGAGACCGTGGGTGTCCTGGCCGCGGAGCCGAACATGGCGGATTTCGATCTGAGGCAGGCGGTCTTCCTCGACACCGAGACGACCGGTCTGGCCGGGGGTGCGGGCACCGCCGCGTTCCTGATCGGGGCCGGATGGGTGGAGGACGACCGTTTCCTCGTCCGGCAGTACTTCATGAGGGACTACCACGAGGAGCCAGCGCTCCTGCAGGGTCTTGCCGACGACATCGCGGGCTTTTCCCACATCGTCAGCTACAACGGAAAGGCCTTCGACGTGCCTCTCCTCGAGTCGCGCTTCCACATGGCCCGCAGCCGGTTTCCCCTGGCCGATGCCCCTCACCTCGACCTCCTGCACCCGGCCCGGCGTCTGTGGAAGGCCCGCCTGGAGTCGTGTCGGCTCCAGTCCCTGGAGGTGGCGCTGCTCGGGCTGAGGCGCCACGGCGACATCCCTGGCGACGAGATTCCCCAGGTCTACTTCGACTGGGTCCGGCGACAGGACGCGCGCCGCCTGGCCCGGGTGTTCGAGCACAACCGCCAGGACATCGTGTCCCTGGCCGCGCTCGCCGTCCTTGCCTGCCAATGGGTGGAGGAGGGCCGGGCCGAGGATCCCCGGGACGTCTACAGCCTGGCGCGGGTGCTCGAGCGGGCACGGCTCTTCGAACGGAGCGAGGAGGAGTACCGCCGGGCCATTGCGCTCGGGGCCGGAGAGCTGCGGGGGCCCGCGCTCCTGCGCCTTGGAGCCCGGGCCAAGCGGGCGGGGGACGTGGAGCGTGCCGCTCGCCTGTGGGCGGAGGCCGGGGAGGCCGGGGAGCCCGAGGGCTGGCGGGAGCTGGCCATGCACCACGAGCACGGGAGCCGCGATCTCGACTCGGCGCTCCAGGCGGTGGATCGTGGGCTACGGCTGGTGGAGGATGGACGAGACGGCCGGTCCTGGCACCTCCAGGAGGGCTTCCGCCACCGCCAGCACCGCCTGCGACGCAAGCAGGCCCGCGGGCGTTAGCCGATCTCGCTCTGCAGGAACTCGACCAGGTTCTGGATGATGACGGGCTTCTTGAAGACCCTCATGCCCGACTTCTCGAACCGCGGGATCAGGGGTGAGTTCGAGTAGCCGGTCATCAGCCCGACGGGGAGCCCGGGAAAGCGCCGTCGCAGCGTGCCCGCCAGATCGGCGCCGTCCCGCTCCGGCATCACCAGGTCGACGAGGGCGGCGTGGTAGGTCGAGCTCTCCACCATCTCGAGGGCTTCGTCCGCCGAGGTCGTTGCGTCCACCTCGAACCCGTGGCGCTCCAGGGCGCGGGTCAGCATCGTCCCGATGCCCGGGTCGTCGTCCACGACGAGAATGCGCGAGGTGTCCTTCATGCGAGGTGCGGCTGATGCTACCAAGGTGGCGGCCCGCGGGCAAAGCACGGCCCGGGTCGTCAGGCCCCCGGGGCAGCCTCTCACCGAATCGACTAAACTCGCCCGATGGCCGACGCGGCGACACGCCGACGGGTCGTCGATGCCGTCGGCCTTGGCGTCATTCTCCTCGCCCTTCTCGACGTGCTGCGGCCGTCCCTTCTCTTCCTGCCCACGATCACCGCCGGGGGAGACACACCGTGCCACTACCCGGCGGCGGCATGGTTCCACGAGCACCTCCTGCCGGAGCTGCGGCTGCACGGGTGGTACCCGGGGGCGTACCTGGGGCACCCGCTTCTCCTCTACTACTTCCCCCTCCCGTTCCTCGTCATCTCGGCGCTCGTCCCGTTCGCCGGGCTTCCCGTCGCCTGCAAGCTGGGCACGACCCTCTGCGTGTTCCTGCTGCCGCTTCTGAGCTACGTTTCGTTTCGCCTTATGAGGCTCCCGTTTCCCGCCCCGCTTCTCGGAGCGGCGGCAACGCTCGTGTTTCTCTTCGTCGAAGAAAACCCGATCTGGGGTGGGACGATCGCGAGCACCCTGACCGGGGAGTTCTCCTACACGTACGGCGCCGGGCTCGCCGTGCTCTTTCTCGGCGTCTTGTTCCGGGCGAACGCGCGCTCTCAGGACCTCGTGGGGGACGCCGGACCCTGGACCCCGGCAGCCTGCCTCGCCCTCGTCGCCTCGGCCCACGGGTACGCGGTCCTCTGGGCCGGCCTCACCGCCTCCGCCGTCCTCTTCGGAGCTCGCCGTCCCGGGCGCACTCTCGTCTGGCTCCTCGCGGTGGCCGCCCTCGCGTTCGGGTTCGCCGCCCCCTTTCTCCTCCCGTTGATAGCCGACTGGGGCTGGACGACCCCTACCACGACGCCTGGATCGACGTCTCCACGACGGGGCTGGTCCCTCCGCTCCTCTGGCCCCTGCTGGCCGCTGCCGCCGTCGGTCTCGTGGTGGCGGTCGTCCGGCGTCGGGCGGACGGCCGTCTCGTCCTCCTGGGCCACGGGGCCCTGGTCGGAGCGGCCCTGGCTGCCGCCGGGCCGGCCCTCGGGGTGATCGACGTCCGCTTCATCCCGCTGGCCCAGCTGTCGCTGTCGCTCCTGGGCGCTGCGGTCCTCGGACTCGCCCTCTCCCGGCTGGCCCGCGCGGACGTGGCCGCCCTCGGCCTCGTGCTCCTGGCGGTCGTCCACGCCGACGCGAGCTCGCGCATCCTGCGCCACTGGGTCGACTGGAACTACTCCGGACTGGAAGGGAAGGAGCTGTGGCCGGCCTGGAGCGACCTCAACGACCGCATCCGCGGCGGGGTGGGGGATCCGAGGGTGGCCGTCGAGTACGGAAAGGTCCACGAGCGCGCGGGCTCCATCAGGATGTACGAGACGCTGCCCTTCTTCTCCGGCCGCTCGACCCTCGAAGGCGTCTACAACCAGGCGAGCGTCATGACCCATCCGGTCTACTACCTGGCCTCGGAGCTGTTCGCGTCGTCTCCGAATCCCTTCAAGGACCGCACGTACTCGAAGTTTGATCCCGAGACGGCCCTCGAGAGGTTGCGGCTGTTCGGTGTGTCGCAGATCGTGTCGGTGAGCCCCGAGCTCGAGGCGGCTCTCGATCGGCGACCGGATTTCGAGCGTGAGGCCCGTGTCTTGCCTTACACCCTCTTCCGGTTGCGGGACCCCGGCCCGGGGTACGTCGAGCCCCTCGCCTTCGCTCCGGTTCGCGCTCCCCTCGAGGGTTGGCGAGACACCGCCTACCGCTGGATGACGCGGAAGCCGCCGAACCATGCCCTCCTCGTCTTCACCCCTGACGATGACGAGCGTTTCGAGGTGGAGCTGCCGGATCCGTGGGCTCCTCCTCCCGAGATCCCATTGCCTGGCGGCGTGGAGGTCGAAGCCACGGTGGAGGCCGAGGAGATTCGTATTCGAACCAGTCGGCCCGGCCACCCGCTGCTCGTCAAGGTGTCCTACCACCCGAGGTGGCGCGCCGAGGGGGCCGACGGCCCGTACCTCGCCTCACCGGGGCTCATGATCGTCGTCCCTCGATGGAGTGAAGTGCGCCTGCACTACGCCGCACGGGCGTGGCCCGACGCCCTGGGGTGGGCCCTCGGGTTCGGCACGCTCCTGCTCGCGATCGTGTCGCGTGCCCGTCGCCGACAAGGCGGTCCGCCGAGCGCCGAGAAGGAGGACGCGGCGGGAGGCGGGTGGCGCTGGCTCGGGCGCGCGCTCCTGGCGATCGTGGTGGTGATTGCGGCGGCCCGGTTCCTTCCCGCGGCGGCCCCTCCGGGAGACGCCGAGGACCTCTACGAGCGCGCCTCCCGCGCCTACGCCGAGAGACACTTTGACGCCGCCGCCGAGTATGCGCGCCACGGGGTGGCGCTGCTCGCGCCGAACAAACCCCGCCGCACCGAGCTGCTGTGGGTCGGCGGCGAAGCCCTTCTTCGGGCCGGACACCCGCGCGAAGCGCTCTTCCCGCTCTCCGAGATCGTCGAGAGAGCGCCCACCAGCCTGCACCGGGCACAGGCTCTCTTCTCCGGCGCGCGGGCCCGGGAGAGTCTGGGCGACCTCGAGGGAGCGGCCCTCTGGCGCCAGGAGCTTCTGCGGCAGTACCCGGGCAACCCCTGGGCGGAGCGCCTCAGCTTCGCAGACCCGCCGTAGGAACAGCCTCGCCGTCCGTCGGGAGATGCTTCGTCGCATGTGCAACAACGAAGCTCCTCAGCATGACGTGGCCGACTCCATCTCCCGGACGATGGCGTCCGCGGCGGCCGCCGGGTCCTCGGTCTGGGTGATGGGGCGACCGACCACGATGTAGTCGGCGCCTGCAGAGAGGGCGGTGGCCGGCGTGGCCGCGCGGGCCTGGTCGCCCAGCGCCGCACCCTCCGGGCGGATGCCCGGGGTCACGATCAGGAAATCGGTCCCGCAGGCGTCGCGGATCAAGGCCACCTCGCGAGGCGACGCCACGACCCCATCGAGCCCCGCCTCCTTCGCCAGCAACGCCAGCCGGCGCACCGAGTCGGGGACCGAGCCGCCGACTCCGACCTGTCCCAGCGAGGCCTCGTCGTGGCTGGTGAGGATGGTGATGGCGAGTAGGCGCGTCTGGGCCGGGAGCACCCCCACGGCTGCCTCGAGCATGGCTCGACCGCCGAGGCCGTGCACGTCCACGAGCGACACGCCGAGCCGCGAGGCGCTTCCCACCGCACCGGCCACGGTGTTCGGGATGTCGTGAAACTTCAGATCGAGGAACACCCTCTCGCCTCGCCCCACGATCTCCTGGACGATCTCGGGGCCGGCGGCGGTGAACAGCTGGCTGCCGATCTTGAAGAGACCCACCCGGCCCGCGAGTCGGTCGACAAGGGACCGGGCCGCCCCGGCCTCGGGCACGTCCAGGGCCACGATCAGCCTGTCCCGGGCCTTCACTCGCACGCCTCCGTTCCGCAGTCGTCGGCATCCGAAGAGCCCGGCAGCTCCAGCGACCCGACCACGTCGCGGATGTCGTCCAGGCCCTGTCGCTCCAGCCAGCTCTCGAGGTCGGCGAGGATGCGCTCGTGGACCCCCGGGTCCACGAAGTTCGCCGTGCCGATCTGCACTGCGGGGCATCCCGCGATGAGGAACTCCAGGGCGTCGTTCGCGGACGAGATGCCCCCGATGCCGATCACCGGGATCCCGACGGCCTGCGCCGCCTGCCAGGCCATCCGCACCGCCACCGGCCGGATGGCCGGCCCCGAGAGACCGCCCGTGCCGTAGGCCAGCTTCGGCCGGCGTGTCTCGACGTCGATGGCGAGCCCGAGGAGCGTGTTGATGCACGAGAGAGCGTCCGCGCCACCCTCCTCGGCGGCTCGAGCCAGGAGCGCAATGTCGGTCACGTTGGGCGACAGCTTGGGGATCACGGGGAGGCGTGTGGCCTTGCGCACCGCGGCCACCACGTCGTGGGTCATCCGCGGATCGCCGCCGAAGGCGATGCCGCCCTTCTTGACGTTCGGGCAGGAGATGTTGATCTCCAGCCCGTGGATCCCCGGTACGCCGTCGCAGACACGGGCCACCTCGGCGTACTCCTCCACGGTGTCGCCGCAGACGTTGACGATGTGCACGGTGTCGTGGCGAGCCACCCGTGGCGCGACGTCCCTGACGAAGGCCTTGATGCCGATTCCCTGCAGGCCGATGGCGTTGAGGAGACCGGACGGAGTCTCTGCGATCCGGGGAACAGGGTTGCCGTCCCGCGGTTCCATGTAGAGGCCCTTGGAGACGAGGCCCCCGAGTCGGGAGAGGTCGAGTATGTCCTCGTACTCGATCCCGTATCCAAACGTGCCCGACGCCGCGATCAGCGGGTTCTTGAAGCGGAGCCCGGCAACCTCCACGGCGAGGTTCATGCCTCCACCCCCGACGCCGCTCGGCGCGCCCGGGAGACGTCCTCACCGGGCCAGCGCACTCGAGCCGCGTCGAACACCGGGCCCACGGTGCACGCGCAGCGGTATCCTGCCCGCTCGTCCCCGGCGTCCTGGACTCTCACCACACAACCCAGGCACGTGCCCACTCCGCAGCCCATCCACGGATCCAGGCTCACCTCGGCCTCGAGCCCCCGTGCTTCCGCCAGGTGCGCGACCGCTTCCAGCATCGGCTCGGGCCCGCAGGCGTAGAGGCGGGCCGGTCCCGTCTCTTGATCCAGCCACCCCTCGAGGGGCCGGGTCACCCGTCCCTTCTCGCCGGCGCTTCCGTCCTCGGTGGCCGGGACCACCGGAGCCCCCAAGGCGCTCATGTGATCGAGCAGCGGAAGATCCTTGGAGCTTCGCCCGCCATAGAAGAGTCGCCCGCGCCCGCCGTCCCGCTTCAGCTCGTCGAGGAAGAGCCGGAAGGGGGCGACGCCGTACCCTCCGGCGATGAGGAGCGCCTCGGTGCCGCGCGGTGGGGCCGAGAAGTGATGCCCCAGCGGACCGAGACACTGGGCCACCTCGCCCACGTCGAGGGCGCTCAGGGCGTGCGAGCCCTGTCCCACGTCCTTGATGAAGAGGGTGAACGTCTCTTCACCCGGGTCCGTCGCCATGATCGAGAACGGGCGCCGCAGCGGGGGATCCGCCGATGTGCCGGCCTTGATCATCACGAACTGCCCAGCACGGGCCTCGCGGGCAATCTGGGGATGGCGAAAGCTCAGCAGCCAATACGGGCCCCGGAGCCCCTGGCGGGCCACAAGCGGGACGATCCGGTTGGCGGGCATCCGATCGATCATACCCGCGCCGGCCGGCAGGCGTCGACCGCAACACGGGGATCGGCTAGTCTCCCCTCACGATGATGCGCCGCATGCTGGCGAGCGCGGCCCTGGCGGCGTCGATTGGCGCCGCGTGCCTGTGCGTCCTGGCCCTTTACCTCAACCCGATGCTCCAGCTCTCCACCGAGGCGCTGGCACTGGGGCTGTGCCTGTTTCTCCCCTGGACGCTGGGCGGGACGCTGATCCTCGCCGTCGCGGCCTTCGTCGGGCGGCTGGCGAAGTGGTGGGCGCGCCCGCCCCGCTCGGTGGTCGACGGCTGGCCCTACTTCGCCTCGCTGGTGTTCCTTGCCCTCGGCGCCGTCAGCGTTCTCTACTGGCACAACCTCTTCAGCTATCGGCATTCGATACCCGTTGACACGCTCCGTGCTCTTGCGCTCTCGTCCGTCGTGATCTCCGGTGGGGTTGTCGTCCTCCTCGCCGTCGGGCTCGACTTCTTCCTTTTTCCCCGTGAGACCCGAGCGCCGGCGGCCGTGCTCACGGTCCTCGCTCCGGTCCTGGCCCTCGCCGTGCCCCTGGCTCTCCGTCCCGAGCTGCCCACTCCCTCGCCGGCGGTCCCGGTCCAGCTCGACAACGTGCGCCCCGCCCGGCGCGTCCTCCTCGTGGGAATCGACGGCCTTGGACCGGGCGACCTGGCCGACACACCCGAGGGCGGTCGGGTTCCATCGCTGGTGCGCCTGGCGCGTCGCGGGGCGTTCGGCCCGCTCGCCACGTTGCGGCCGACCGAAGGGCCGCCCATCTGGACCACCATGCTCACCGGCCGCCTGCCCCGGGACCACGGCATCAAGAGCTTCTTCACGTACCGCCTGCGCCTGTCGCCCAGCGAGTGGGCGCTTCTCCCGAAGGGGGCGTTCGTCGGCCGGCTCGAGCGGGCCGGCCTGGTCTACCGCAGGCCTGTCACCTCTTCATCCCGGGGCCGACGGGCACTCTGGAACGTGCTCGACGCCTTCGGGATCCCGGCGGGCCTGGTGCGGATCTGGGGCACCCACCCGCCGGAGACGATCCGGGGCTTCGTGCTGTCTCCCTACTTTCACGCCCTGCGCCAGGACCCGGAGCGCGTGAGGGGCACGCTCCATCCTCCGGGGCTGCTCGCGGAGGTCCAGGCCCGTGGCGTGAGCGCCGACGATCTCGACGCCGTGCTCCTCCGCGAGCTGGCCGACGCGCCTGCCCCGGGAGCGTCACCACTCGACGATCCCGCCCTTCGAAACCTGGCGACCCAGGCCCTGGCCCCGGACCTGAGCTACGCCCGAGCGGCGGGTGTCCTGCGGGGTGCCTATGATCCTCCGTTCTTCGCGCTCTCCTTCCACGGCTACGACGTGGCAGGCCACGCGTTTTATCGCTTTGCCCATCCTGAGCTGTTCGGCGACGTCCTGCCCGAGGACGAGAGGCGATACGGTCGGGTTCTCGACCGGTACGCGTCCCTGCTCGGTCGGTGGGTGGGCGAGCAGGCGCAGGGCCTCAGGCCGGGCGAGGTCCTGGTGGTGCTTTCGGGCTACGGCCTCGAGCCCGCACCGCTCGGCAGGCGTCTGCTCGGCTCGCTCACCGGGGAATCCGTCTCGGCCGCATCCCACGCGGCCGGGCCCGAGGGCTTCTTCCTTGCCGTCGGCGACGGCATCCGCTCGCAGGCCCGGCTCCAGGGGGCCTCGGTCCTGGACGTGGCGCCGACGCTGCTCTATCTGATGGGCCTGCCCGTGGCCCGGGACATGGAGGGCCGTGTGCTGACGGAGATCCTCGATCCGGATTTCGCCCGCCAGAACCCTCTCACCTTCATTCCCAGCTACGAGAGCCTCGCCGTGGCTCCGGCGACGCCAGGACTGCCCCTCGAGGAGCTGCCGCCCCTCCCGGAGGAGGGTGGGTGAGTCAGCTGTAGCTCAGCTGCTCGCCCTCCGAATGGGCGATGAGCACCGCGCCGCAGCTGTCGCCCCAGATGTTGACCGCGGCGCGACACATGCCGAGGAACGTCTCCACTCCCAGGACCAGGCCGATGCCTTCCAGCGGCAGCCCCACCGCCGCGAGAATCATGGACACCATGACGAGTCCCGCCATGGGAATGCCCGCCGCACCCACCGACACCAGAAGCGCCGTGGCGATCACGATCGCCTGCTGTGCCAGACCGAGCTCGATCCCATACGCCTGGGCGATGAACAGGGCGGCGACGCACTCATACAGTGCCGTGGCGTCCATGTTGATCGTCGCCCCCAGGGGCAGGACGAAGCTGCTGATCCGGTTCGAGACGCCGGCCTTCTTCTCCACGGCCTCGATGGTCAGTGGCAGGGTTGCCGACGAGGAGGCCGTCGAGAACGCGGTCAGCAGCGGCGTCGCCATGGCCCGGGCATGCTTCCGGGGATCGATTCCCGCCAGCAGCTTCAGCAGGAGTGGCAGCGTCACGCCGGCGTGAAAGGCGAGCCCCAGGAGAACCACGAGGACGAAGAGCCCGAGGCGCGACACCAGCTGGCCCAGGCTGGCCAGGTCGGACGCCTCCCGCGCGACCACCGACGCCATGAGCCCGAAGATCCCCAGTGGCGCGAAACGCATGACCAGCAGGGTCACCTGCATCATCAGCTCGAAGGCTCCACTGGTCGCCTTCACGATGAGGCGGCCGTTCTCGCTGGTGAGCCGTGTCATCGAGTACCCGAAGAGGAACGCGAGAAAGATGACCTGGAGCATGTTGTTCGAGGCCAGGGCCGCAAACAGGTTGTCCGGCACCGCCCCGACCAGCGTGCTCCCGAACGACTCCGGCGCCAGCTCGAGCCCCCCGACGCCCTCGCTGAACCCGAGCTCGGCCCCGACGCCAGGCCGCAGAACGTTCACGAGCAGGAGCCCCAGACACGCCGCGAGAAAGCTCGTGGCTCCGTAGTACCCGATGGTCTTGAGGCCAATTCGGCCCAAGTCCAGCCCGCCCCCGATGCTGGCGACCCCGGACGCAACGGAGGTCACCACCAGCGGCACGATCAGCATACGAAGGGCCCGCAGGAACACATCCCCAAGCCAAGCCACATGCCCCACCGAATCTCCCCAGAAAAAGCCAAAGGCTCCCCCGAGAACAAGCCCGAGCAGGATCTGTGCGTTGAGGCCGATTCGCTTCACTGTGTCCAGGTCGTGACGCCCAGCCGCGACGAACCAGAACGTCCCCGCCCCAGCCAGAGCCCCGCCATTATAGGCGCGCCCGGAGCCGCGAGGAGCCTGCTCAGTCCACACTCATGGGGAGTCGCCCACCGGCGTGACCGCCGGTCACTTGAAGACAGAAACGGCCTGCGATGCTGGCTGGCGGAGCAAGGGACAAGGGTGTCACTCTGAGCGCGGGGCTCCTCAGAATGACGGTCCTGGCTTCGGAGCCCGGCCACAGCCGGTTCCAGGCTCTGCAGGACTCCCTGGACTCCGTGGCCTCGTGGCCTCCGGACACCCCTGGGGGCACACCCGAACACTGGAAGACCACGACACGCCAGCGGCTTGTCCGCCCCCAGGCTTCGCGGTACGATCCGGAGCTTTGGCGAGCCTGGTACTCATGGACGCGGCCCGGATGGGTCGCACACTCTCCCGCATCGCACACGAGATCCTGGAGCGCCACCCCCGGGTCGGCCAACTCGCCCTCGTGGGCGTGCGCACACGAGGTGTTCCGCTGGCGCGGCGCCTGGCGCAGCTGATCGGCGAGAGTGCCGCCACGGAGCCGTCGGTGGGGGCGCTCGACATCACCCTGTACCGCGACGACTTCACCACGCTGGCTCCTCAGCCCATAACCGGGGGCACCGACATCCTCTTCTCCATCGACGGTCGCACCGTCGTGGTCGTCGACGATGTCCTCTTCACCGGCCGCACCGTGCGGGCCGCCCTGGATCAGCTCATCGACTTCGGCAGACCGGCTCGGATCGAGCTCGCGGTCCTCGTGGACCGGGGGCACCGCGAGCTGCCTATCCGCGCCGACTACGTCGGCCGAACGCTCTCCACCGCTCACGACGAGGCCGTGAAGGTGCTCGTCGTCGAGGAGGACGGCCGGGACGAAGTCGTCCTCAAGAAGAAGCGCAGCCGCACCCCACGGAAGGCCACCGCGAAGACCGCCTCGAAGCGCCGGGCCCCGTCGAAGGGAGGCCAGGCCCGGGCCTCCAGGAAGAAGGCAGCGAAGGTGCGGCCGAAGTCAAGAAAGCCCAGGAAGGCCCGCCCGACCGCGCGCTCGACCGTCCGGAGGCGGCGTTGAGATTTCCCCATGGAAACTTGCTGGGCATCGAGCCGCTGGACGCCGATGACATCAAAACGATTCTCGACACCGCCGACGGCCTGAAGGAGATCCTGAACCGGCCCATCAAGAAGGTCCCGGCGCTGCGGGGCCGCACCGTGATCAACCTCTTCTACGAGAGCTCGACCCGCACCCGCTCGTCCTTCGAGATCGCCGAGCGGGTCCTCTCGGCGGACAGCCTGTCCATCGCCGCCTCGACGTCGAGCGTCTCGAAGGGGGAGACGCTTCTCGACACCGCTAGGAACCTCGAGGCCATGAACCCCGATCTCGTGGTCATCCGTCACGCCTCCGCGGGAGCGCCCCACCTCCTGGCTCGCCACTGTCGCTTTGCCGTGGTCAACGCCGGGGACGGCGCCCACGAGCACCCGACCCAGGCGCTGCTCGACGCTCTCACGCTGCGCCAGCACAAGGGCAAGCTCGAGGGCCTGAAGGTGGCGATCGTCGGCGACATCCTGCACAGCCGCGTCGCACGTTCCAACCTGTGGCTGCTCTCCAAGATGGGGGCCCAGGTGGTGCTCTGCGGGCCGCCCACCGTCATGCCCCCCGGCATCGAGGGGATCGCGCCGGTGACGTACAGCCTCGAGGAGGCGATCGAGGGGGCGGACGCCATCATGATGCTTCGGATCCAGCTCGAGCGCATGAGCGGGAGCTTCTTCCCGACGAAGCGTGAGTACTTCCGCCGCTTCGGACTCACCGAGGAGCGCGCCAGACGGGCGAAGAAAGACGTCCTCATCATGCACCCCGGTCCGCTCAACAGGGGCGTGGAGATCGCCAGCGAGGTGGCGGACGGCCCGTACTCGGTGATCCTGGACCAGGTGACGAACGGCGTGGCCATCCGCATGGCGGTGCTCTACCTGCTCCTCGGCGGCAGCCCGGAGGCGGCGTCATGAGCCGTCTACTGATCAGGGGTGGACGGGTGATCGATCCCTCTCAGGGGATCGACGCAACGCTCGACGTCCTGATCTCGCAGGACACGATCGCCGAGGTGGGGCCCCGTCTCCCCGCGCGGGGGACGAAGGTCGTGGACGCCAGGGGCCTGGTGGTGTGCCCCGGCTTCATCGACATCCACACCCACCTGCGCGAGCCGGGGCAGGAGCACAAGGAGACCATCGCCAGCGGAACCCGGGCCGCAGCGGCCGGAGGGTTCACCGCCGTGTGCGCCATGCCCAACACCGAGCCCGTGAACGACAGCGAAGGCGTCACGCGCCTGATGATCGAGAAGGCCCGGGTCGAAGGTATCGTGCGAGTCTTCCCGATCGGCGCCATCACGCGGGGTTCGGCAGGCGAGGACCTCGCCGAGTTCGGAGACCTGAGAGAGGCCGGCTGCGTGGCCGTCTCGGACGACGGTCACCCCGTCGCCGACACCCAGGTCATGCGCCGCGCGCTGGAGTATGCCAAGGCCTTCGACTTCGTCGTCATCGACCACTGCGAGGATCCCGAGCTCTCCCGGGAGACCTGCATGAACGAAGGCCCGGTCTCCACACACCTCGGCCTGCGGGGCGAGCCGGCGGTGGGCGAAGCCATCATGGTCGAGCGCGACGTGCTGCTGGCCGAGCTGACCGGAAGCCGCCTCCACATCGCGCACATCTCGGCGGCGGCCTCCGTCGACGCGGTTCGGCGGGGGAAGGCCCGCGGCGTGCGCGTCACCGCAGAGGTGACGCCCCACCACCTCTTCCTGACCGACGAGGAGGTTCGGGAGAGCGCCTACGACACGTCGACCAAGATGAAGCCCCCGCTCAGGTCGGAGGCCGACCGCCAGGCCGCCATCGCCGGGCTGCAAGACGGGTCCATCGACTGCATCGCCACCGATCATGCGCCCCACCACGTGGACGACAAGAGGGTCGAGTACGACTGCGCCGCCAACGGCATCGTCGGGCTCGAGACGGCGGTGCCGCTCTGCCTCGACCGGCTGGTCGGGGAGGGACTCCTGGACCTGCCAAGGCTCGTCGCGCTCCTGTCGACCAACCCGGCGCGGATCTTTGACTTGCCCGGCGGGACGCTCGCCCCGGGGGCTCCCGCCGACCTCACGCTTCTCGACCTCGCTCGCAGCCGGAAGGTCGACCCCTCCCGCTTCGAGAGCAAGGGTCGGAACACCCCCTTCGGCGGCTGGATCCTCAAGGGATGGCCGGTGGCGACCATCGTGGGTGGCGCCGTCGTGTGGGACGACCTCGGTCGCTGATCCCGGACACCGTGCTCGATCCCATCGCCGAGTATCACCGCGTCATCGAAGACGACCCCTCCGCGGCGAACGAGCAGGCGAGCGGACTGCGGGAGGCCTTCGTCCGCGAGGGGGTCACCTTCGACGGGCAGCCTATGCCGAGCTTCCTGCGTCCCCATTTCGTGGCCCGGGCCGACTGGGACGCGCTCCGCTCTCACGGGACCAGGGTCCTGGAGATTGCCGCACGGGTCGCCCGTCACGTGTTCGAGGGCGACGTGGGTCGCTTGTGCGATTTTCTCGGCACGCCGGCGGCCGAGGCCCGCTGGGTGGCCCTGGACCAGGGTGGGCCCGACGTGGTGCTCTCCCGTTCGACGCGTTCGTGACTCCCGACGGTCCCCGCTTCATCGAGATCAACTCCGACGCCCCGGCCGGCTTCGGCTACAGCGATCGTATGGCCCGACTCTTCGAGGAGCTCCCGGTCTTTCGAGAGTTCGCACGGAGGGTGCAAGTGTCCTACGTGCCCTCGAACGACGGCCTCGTCCGGGCGGTGGCGGGGGAGTGGCACTCGGCAGGACGAGGGGAGCGGCCGCGCGTCGCGATCATCGACTGGGCCGAGGTCATGACCCGGCCGGATCAGGAGCTCCTCCGCGAGGCTTTCGCGGCCCGTGGCTTCGACTGCCTTCTCGCCGACCCGCGCGAGGTCGAGGTGGTCGAGGACCGGCTTCACGCGGCTGGCGCGCCCGTGGATCTCGTCTACCGCCGTGCCGTGCTGTCCGAGCTCGTCGAGCGGGAGGACGAGGTGGCCGGATTCCTCGACGCCTACCGCAGGGGCCTGTGTCCCTTCGTGAACTCCTTCCGCTGTCGGCTCTCGGAAGACAAGGCGTTCTTCGCTGTCCTCACCGACGAGTCCTTCGCGCATCTGATGAGCGACGAAGAGCGCGTCTTCGTGTCCCGGGTACTGCCCTGGACTCGCCGGGTGACCGAGCGGAAGACGGAGAAGGGCGGAGAAGCCGTCGACCTCGTGCCCTTCATTCTGGAGGACCGGGAGCGCCTCGTTCTGAAACCCGCCCACGCCTACGGCGGTCGCTCGGTCCTTCTCGGCTCGGAGACCGCGCCCGATGAGTGGGAGGGGGCGGTGCGGGCCGCGCTGGGCGCACCCTGGGTCGTGCAGGAGCGGGCGAGCATTCCCGAGGAGCCCTTTCCCGTGCTGGATCCGGATGGCCGTGACCTCGCATTCGCCTCCCTGAAGGTCAACGCCAATCCGTTCTACGTGGCCGGAGAAGACGTGGGAGCGGTCACCCGGGCCTCGCGGAGCTCCGTCATCAACGTCAGCGCCGGAGGCGGCAGCGTCCCGACGTTCGTGGTGGGCTGACGGGGGTCATTGAGGGCGGGGTCGGGTCTTGTTGCGCCAGGGGACGCCCTGGGAGGTGGGAAGCATGATGTAGAGCCATCGTGAGTGAAACCCTCCTGATCGGCCCCGGCGGGGCGGCGAGAAGCCGCACATCAACCCCGCCCGGTAAAGGGACGAGCCACCGACCGGAAGCGAGTCTTGCGTGGTGTGTGTGGGGTAACCGCCACTGCGAAGCGTAGACAGCGAGCGTGTAGGCCGCTGCGATCGAGCCCCGAAAAGACCACTTTGAGGAGGCCGACGTCGTTGAGACAGCGGAAGGCAGCATCGTGCAGTCGTTCTGGCTTGGCTGCACGGCTCCTCCGGGGTCTAAGAACAGAGGCATGTACGCACCGAGGTCCGTCAGGGAACCTGGGAGGTCCTGTCGTCTCCGTCGAAAAGACCCGGTTCGGGCTCCGGGAGAACAAAGTCCTGGCCAACGCGCGCTGGTGCTCGCCCTGCGTTGGAGCGAAACGAGAGCACCACGACGGTACCGC
>Ga0310121_10001201_pt1 | contig 26997 bp, 21 predicted proteins | sample CB27_Tmax_986_MG_FD_203504 | JGI IMG/M metagenome (GOLD analysis project Ga0310121, IMG submission 203504) | Marine microbial communities from Western Arctic Ocean, Canada - CB27_Tmax_986 | ecosystem: Environmental > Aquatic > Marine > Oceanic | place: Canada: Western Arctic Ocean | collected... | reverse complement strand
CGGAAGGACTCGAACCTACAACCAAGGGCTTAAAAGGCCCCTGCTCTACCATTGAGCTACGTCGGCAAAACTAGGCATTAATTTAAGGTTATGAATCCAGATTCGGTAATGGAAAAAAGAGATTATTCAATTTTTTTTATCATTTTTGAATTAAAGTATTGCCCAATTAGATAAAAGACTGTTAGCTTAACATAGTCTTTAATTAGATATTGTACGCAAATACAAGCAATCGGAAAGGCTCTGAGGTTGGCGCTACAGAGCCTTTTTTGTTTATAAAAAATGTTGTATCTTCCAAGATATTTGACAATTGGGGGCGCCTGGTTTCGACATTTTAGAAAGAAATTTTAAATTGCATGTAGAGCTTAGTACCTCTTAAAACTTCTAAACTGTATTAAGTGCCGATTATGGCCAAATGGCTATAGCTTAATTGCTATAACCCATCATCAGTAGACGTTTCTCATCGTTGTCTGAATGATGTCATAAAAATGAGATAGCTTATTTTTTTGCTTCAACTAAATAAGTGAACTTTAGAAGATAGTCTTATATTCGTCTGTTCTTGAACCTATATAAGGCAAAACTCGATCAAGAAACTAAACATGTAGATATTTACCTTTTCTCTATTATGGACGGGAGTTCGAATCTCCCCGCCTCCACAGATATATTTAAATTATAAAAAAGAAAAAATACTTAATGAAAAAATTTAATAACCTAATTATTCTTGCACCCTTAGCATATGCTATCCATCATTATGAAGAACATGTTATTTTTAATTTTCGAGAGTGGAGATTAAAGTATTTTCTAGACAACAATAATATTCCTACTGAGGCAGTTCTCTGCATTTTGATTTCCGTTCTTTTGTTAGCAGTTTTTTTTCAATTAATCTCAAAAAGTAGAGCAACGTCTCACATTTTGTTATTTTTTTTAATGGCAATACAGGTAGTCAATGCTGCTTTTCACATATTTTTTAGTCTTTATTACTTTGATTTTAGTCCAGGAACAATAACAGCAATATTTCTATATTTGCCCATTAATTTTCTAATAATTCAATCTGCATTTAGAGAGGGTTTATTACAAAATACTACTGAATTAATAATCATTTTTATCCTAGGTGCAAGCACTTTCGCTCTTTTTGAACTACTTGGACCTAAAGTTTGGTTGGTTTCTTTTTTTATGTGTTTTATTTATTATTTTTGGATGAGAAAGATATCATCTATTGTTTAATACGATCTGGAAAATCTGTAATAATACCATCAACCCCTAATTGAATTGCTCGTTTAATATTTTGTGGGCTGTTAATAGTCCAACTATATACTAAAAATCCAGAGGAGTGAATTTTATTTACTACTTTTTGATTTAAAACAACAAATCTTAGACATATAGCCACAGCATTCAATTCTTTCCCTTTATTAATTATATCATTACGCCCTTTTTTTAGCAATATATAGGTATTGCTGATCACTCCAATAGGGATATTAGTATTTTGGTTTTTGAAAAGCGTTAATTCTTTCCAGTTCTTGCTAGAAACGATCAATTTTTTGATATCATAATCTTTGTCTTGAATATATTTTTGAAGTATAGAAGCTGTTGAGATAGCAGTATTTTCACCTTTTAATTCAATATTTAATAATATTCTATCAGCTATTAATTCAAGCACTTGTTCTAGGGTGGGTATTTTATATTTTCCTTCTACTAAGATAGTACTTAATTCATCAAAATTGGTCTTTTGAATTAACCCTCTACTGTTGGTAAGCCGATTTAATTTTTTATCATGAAATACTACAATTTCTCCTGAAGCACACTGATAGACATCTATTTCCACTCCATCAACATGTTGGTCTAAGGCTTTTTGAATAGACTCTAAAGTATTTTCAGCCACATATCCACGAGCTCCTCTATGACCTATAGTCAACATTAATTTTCCTCATGAATTTCTGTAGCTGCGCGCAACCCAGAAAATAAAGCTCCTTGCATCCAACCATGGTCATTTGATGCGTGTTCTCCTGCAAAATGAATACGTCCTTCAGCTAAGCCAATATGGTTTGCTAGAGCAGCATCTTGAGAGCTCGTAGGAGACGCCCATGCTCCTTGAGACCATTCTTCTTGAGCCCAAGATTGAGAGACACCACTTTCTAAATTATTAGTTGCGCCAGGGAAGATACTTTCCCAACGATTTAATACATAGTTGATACGCTCTTCTTCGCTCAAAGCATCCATAGTTTCTGCTGGCGTCCAACGTAAGTAGGACATTATAATACCAGTAGGTCCTGCTAGGTCCCATGTAGGTTGCCATATTTCTTCAGGAATATCAGTATTACCCCAACCACTTAATGATTCATTTTCCCAAAATCGATTTTGAAATTGCATATAGATTCTAGTGGAGGGAGCATAGCGATATCCCCCATTCATTGCAGTTTGTTTTTCAGATGATAAAGATGGGGTAAACTGAATTTTATTAAGAACGGTTAAGGGTACCGTGCATAATACTCTATCAGCAGTGAATTGATTCCCATTGGAAGTTTGTACGGTTACGCTATTATTTTGCTGTTGTATAGAGCTGACTGGAACACCAAGATATATTTTGTTATTTAAGGTGCTAGAATTAGAAAATGCATGAGGCAAGAGATCAGAACCTCCACGTATTTTTAAATACTCTTTACGTAAAATAGACCCATAGCTAGCATTTAAATATGTGTTATTGGAAATAATTTCACGATTCCCATTTGACATATTGATATAATCTCCAGACGTTGCATAGAAAGGATCTAAGTCTAAATTAAAATGATTAGCATAGCCTAAAGTTAAATGATGACTAGGTTTTATTCTTGCTGCACCTCCTTCTGCAAAATGACTATTTGAAAAAGGAGATCGAATCGTTAAAACTCTTCCCCCTATTCTATCTCTTGCTTCTAACATGGTCACATCATGGCCGGCCCTAACTAATTCATAGGCAGCCACTAAGCCAGACATTCCAGCACCTATTATTATTATTTTTTTAGCATTACCATTTGTATCTAGCATTCCTGGTGAGCTAGCAATCGCAGTAGGTGTGGTATCTTTGTCTTCACAAGAAATTATCAACGATGCTCCGGCAGAAAGGATTAAACTTCTTCGGATAAATTCTCGTCTTGTTAGATTAGACATAATACTTTACATTTTTTCAGGAGCAGTAATTCCTAGAATAGATAGTCCTGTTTTTAAAATAATTTGTGTAGCATTACAAAGATTTTTTCTTGCATAAGATAGTGGAATATTATCAAGATTGATGACCTTATGATTACCATAAAATCTGTGGTATGAGGCAGCAACTTCCTCAAGATAAGTAGCTAATTTTCTAGGCTCTAAAGATTCATATATTTCATTCATTTTTGTTGGAAATGCAGATAATTTTTTTATTAATAATATCTCGTCTTTTTTTGTTAATAGACTTAAATCGAGATTTGTTTCTTGCGTTATATCATTGTTATACCTTACAATCAAATTAGCAATTCTTGCATGTGCATACTGCAGATAATAGACAGGATTTTTTTCAGACTCATCTTTTGCTAAATCAAAGTCAAAATCTAAATGGCTATTTGCTCCTCTCATAATAAAGAAATATCTCACAACATCTACGCCTAATTGATCAATAAGGTCATCTAAAGTAATAAAGTTTGCCTTACGGGTAGACATTTTGACAACTTTATTGTTTTTCTTAAGAGTTACAAATTGATGTATTACAACTTTAATGTGATCTATTTTTTTACCCAGAGCTTTTAACCCAAGCAAAACATCTGGATACGTTTCAATATGATCTGCGCCAAATATATCTACAATTAAATCAAAACCTCTATCTACTTTATCGATGTGATATGCAATATCGGGTAAGCGGTAGGTTGGTTCACCGGTACTTTTTACCAACACTTTATCTTCTTCTTTTCCTAGGCTGCTAGTTTTAAACCAGATAGCACCATCTTTTTTGTAGGATAAAGATAATTCTTCTAAATTTTTTAATACATTGTCTATTGCACCATTATCATAAAATGTTTGTTCCTGAGAAAAAAGATCAAATTCAATTCTTAAACTTTTTAATGTGCTCTTGATACCATCAAAGATTTTTTCTTCTGTAAAAGTTCTAAAATGTTCACTATCTGAATCTAAAGTTTCTCCATATTTTGCAATAATTTCATCTGCAATATCATCTAAATACTCTCCAACATAGCCGTTTTCTGGAGGACTAACATTCTTACCAATTTTTTTTGCATATTTTGCATAGCAAGATTCAGCCAACATGCGCATTTGGTTTCCCGCATTATTATAATAATATTCTCTTGTAACATCATAGCCATGCCATGATAATATATTTGATACCATATCACCAAGTATAGTATTTCTGCCATGACCAGCAGTCAATGGTCCAGTAGGATTGCTACTGACAAATTCTACATTGGCTGACTTATCGTGTTTAGCGGGTTTCCCAAAATTAGTACCTTCATTTAAAATATTCTTTATGATATCTAAATAATAATCGATTGAAACATGAAAATTAACAAATCCAGGTTTAGTAGCAGAAACAGAAAACAGCTTTTCATTTTCAGTATGAGACGCTACTATTTCTTCTGCAATCTCCATTGGGTTTTTGCCAATTTTTTTTGATAAGATTAATGCAACATTAGATGAATAATCTCCAAAATCTTCTCTTGTATTTATTGCAACGCTCCAGTTAGAAATTTCGCAATCCTGATTTTTTAAATATTCATTTATAAAAGATTCTAGTTTTTTTTGGATCATTATATTTTCACCGGTTTTGCATCAAACCAAATACGTTCGAGATCATAGTAATGACGCGTTTCTTCAAAAAAGATATGTACCACCACATCTACATAATCAATAATAATCCAATTGGAATTTTGATATCCTTCAGTGCGCCAAGGTTTTTCTTTGGTGTTATCTTTAATATTGTCAGCAATTGCTTTGACTTGTATAAAATTGTTGGCAGAACAAATGACAAAATAATCAGATAAAGAAGTAATTTTAGATACATTAAGTGTTACCAAATCTTCAGCCTTTTTTTCTTCAGCAAGGCTGACAATTTGTTTTAATAATGGACTTGTTTTCATTAGTTCAAGTTAAGAAAATCTGAGTAGTCTTTTCCAATGATTATTTGAATATCTTCTTGAGGATTATACGAGCTATGAAATTCTACATTTTCATTATTAATAGTCATACCTAGAATAGTTAATAAGTTTTCAATATTAGGATTAGAGTCATTGACAATTACTACTTTTGTCATTTCATAGTCAAAATTATCTGCATTTTCAGTTCTTACAATAACAAGTCCATATTTACTATTTAATAAATCAGAAAATTGATTCCCCAATCCACTTATTCCACATCCGTTTAATATGGCAACCTTTAAAATTTGATTATCATAGTTTTCAAATAATTTAATTTTTGGCATTGATTCTATTTTAGAAGTGGGTGTATTAAGTAAAATATTTTGATCAAGAAAAGTTTTTGATAAAGACCATCCAAAAATTATGATGATCAATGATAGTATAATGATAATAGAATCAAGAAAGTATTTCATTATCGACTGTTTTCCAGAGAGTTTAATTGGTTTATAGTATTGATTCCCATAATCTCTGAAGGATTACCAATTGTTTTTGCTTGTACTGGCGTATGCTCTCCAATTAACTCTACCACATCAGTTAAGTAGTATTCATTTGATACATTATTAGATTTTATTTTTTTTAATTCATCAAAAAGATGTGGAATCTTAAAAATGAATATGCCTGAATTAATTTCTTGAATTTTTTTCTCGCTCGGACTACAATCTTTTTCTTCAACAACTTTTAATACTTCACCATTTTTCTTTCTTATAATGCGACCATACCCTGTTGGATTATCTAGCATTGCAGTAATAATGGTGGCATTTTCATTTTGTTCTATATGTGCATTGATAATGGGAGACAGACTGCTAAATGTTATATTTGGTACATCACCATATAAAATTAATAAATGTCCTTTTTTATTTTCTAGTTGATGTTGCATTTGCTGGACAGCATGACCAGTTCCTAGTTGTGGATCTTGGGAGACATAATTTACGTTATGGCGCTGTGTATGCTTTTTGACAAGGTCTTTTTGAAAACCAATTACAAGAGTTGTTGATTCAGGTATGAGTTTTGATGCTGTTTCTAAAACATAGTCAATCAAGCTTTTACCATTTAATTTATGAAGCACTTTAGGTAAATCTGATTCCATTCTTGAACCTTGACCTGCTGCAAGAATGCCGACATGTAGTTGATTATTCATTCAATATTTTCCTTTAAAAAGGGTATATCTCTTTTTGAGATAATACCGCCTCCAATACAAACGCCCTCTTTATTATACAAAACAATAGATTGTCCTGGAGTAATAGCTTTTTGTTTTGATTTAAATTTAATGAGATATGAGGTGTTATCTAAAGAAAAAATAGTACATAATTTATCTTTATCTCGATACCTGACTTTTGCATAATATTCTTTTGGGAATATTTCAGGTTTTTGATTAATCCAATTAATATGTTTAACTATAATTGTTTCACTAAATAGTGCGGGGTGGTCTTCGCCTTGTGCCACAAACACAATATTATTCTTGATATCCTTTTTTACCACATACCAAGGCTTCTCTTCGGCGCTAAATCTTGCACCAATACCTAAACCTTTTCTTTGACCAATGGTAAAGTAGATGTGCCCATCGTGTTTTCCTAAAATTTCTCCACTGAGAGATTGAATATCTCCTCTTTTTACAGTTAAATATTTTCCTACAAAATCATTATACTTTCTTTCTCCTATAAAACATATTCCCGTACTATCTTTTTTGTTATGATTGATTAAAGAATATTTTTTTGCAATACTTCTTACATCTTTTTTAAACATTTTGCCTAAGGGGAAAATTGTGTTCTTTAATTCGGATTGTCCTAGCTGATGAAGAAAATAGCTTTGGTCTTTTGATTGATCTGTTGCTTTTTTTAGATAGCAAGTAGAATCGATTGTATATTTATCTGCATAGTGGCCTGTAGCAATTTTAGTTGCCCCTATTTCTTTCGCATAATTTTGAAAGACTTCAAATTTAATTTCTTTATTGCATAATACGTCAGGGTTCGGAGTTAATCCATGTACATGATCATCTAAGAACTGTTTAAATACCTTATCTTTGTATTGAGCAGTATAATCAATTTTTTTTAGAGAAATATTGAGTTTTTTACATACACTTAAAGCATCAGCATAATCATCTTCTGCAGAGCAGATGGCATGTTTATCATCCCAATTCTTCATAAATACACCACGTACATCATATCCGTCTTGTTGCAATAACACTGCTGCAACAGAACTATCAACTCCGCCACTAATGCCTAGTACTATTTTTTCTTTTTTCATGTTGTTTATGTTGTTATCTTAATAAAAAAAATTATGACTTCAAATTACTCACATAAAGCACTTGTTTTTGGTTCTATCAGTATTGATAAGATAATCAATAAATATGGGACATATGTAGATGTCTTGGGCGGATCAGCATCTTATGCCTTATTAGCAACTAAGCAGAAAGAATGTCAACTAGTTGGAACGGTAGGAAGTGATTTTTCTAACGAGCACTTTAATCTTTTAGGTAATCATTCTATTAATTTAGATGATTTAAAAATAGAAGAAGGAAAAACATTTGCTTGGGGAGGTGAATATGCTCAAGATTTTTCTACAAGAGAGACTCTATATGTCGATCCAGGGGTTTCAGAAAAATATATGCCTGTTTTATCTGAAGATTCCAAACAATGTGAATATTTACTGTTAGGCAACACTCATCCAAATTTACAGCTTATTGTTTTAGATCAAATGCAATCAAACCCTTTTGTCATATTAGATACATTTAAATTGTATATCGATATATCTAATGATGAGTTAAAAAAAATTATTTCTAAATCTAATTTATTATGTATCAACTATAGTGAAGCTGTATATTTATCTGGCTTATCAAACCACACTTTAAAAGAAATGGCAGAATATATACTAAATATGGGCACGGACAGTCTTATTATTAAGCAGGGAGAAGATGGAGCTTCTTTTTTTAACAGCGATACTCATTTTTCTATAGGAGCATACCCTGTCGAGACAGTTATGGACACCACTGGTGCGGGAGACGCTTTTGCGGGAGGATTATTATCATCTAAAATGGCTGGAAAAAATATTCAAGAATCTATGATAGCTGGGGCAACCATGGCGTCTTTCTGTATTGAGAATATTGCACATGAAGGTATAGTCAATGTTTCTGATAGGGAATATCAATTGCGAAAAGAATGGATTAAATCTACTCTTACCTATTGAAATCTGATAATAATAATACTAACTTGTTCCTAATAACTGGAGGATATATGTTTATAAGCGCTATAAAAAACTTTTTTATTACATTAATATTAATTTCTACACTTTTTGCTGGACAAGATTTAGAATCTGCAAAAATCAGATTAAAAGACAGAGAATGGGGAGCAGCTGAAGAATTTTTATTAAAAGCTTTAAATCACCCAAAAGACAAATGGGAAGCAGCATTCCATTTAGCAGATAAAATTTATCCTAGATCTCAAGATTGGGGAAAAGTAAAAGAGTATATGGATATTGCTAGCACTGCTTTACCAAGTGCTAAAATTCGACCTTCAGCAAATGATAAAAAAATCTTAATGTCTCAAGCTATTGCAGCTTCATTGGTAAAAAGTTATAATTTGATTTATTATAGAGCCTCTGGATTTTTAGGTTTATTAAATAAGGTCAGCGATGCCGATAAAAGAAATGCACTAATAGACCAAGCCATTACAACTTCGATGCAGGCAAAAGAATTAGACCCATTACAACCAGGGTCATATGCATTACTTGGACTTTATTATTCTGTAAAAGGAGATAAAGACAACTCATTTAAATATATTGATCAAGCATTAGCTTTACCAGACGTACCAGAAGATGTTCAATTAGCATTACTGGTTAGTGCTGGACAAAGTGCGGTGCGCTTAGGAGATTTTGAAAAAGGATTAAGTTATTATGAAAGCGCTCTAGATATTAATCCTACCGAAGTATCTGCTCTTAAGAGTCTAGGTGCTTTGTATCTCGCAAAAGATAGCTTTGAATCTGCGTTAAAAAATCTTAACGCAGCAATTGAAAATTCTGATGACGATAAAGAAAAAGTAGATTTGTTTTTTAATAGAGGTTTAGTTTATTTAAAAATGAATGAATTTGAAGAAGCAGAGTATAATTTTGAAGAAGCATATTTCTTAGCTCCCGATGATAAAGAAGCTTTATTGGGGCTTGCAAAAGCTTTGGAGCAAGCAGGAAGATGGAGAAAATCTAGAACATATTATTTAGAACTCATCGATTCTGATCCAAATAAGGCAAGCTATTATTATGGAGTATATCGTACCTATTTTGGTGAAGGCAGATTAGATGATGCTAAAGAATATCTTGATAAAGCCAATGCTTTAAGATAAAAATAATTTTTCATAGATATATTTAGTAAATAACTTGGCCAATCTGTTCTTGGTAAAATCCTTTAACAGCATTTTCTAGCACTACTCCTACTGCACGATAAGCATTTGCATTATCTCTAAATCCAGAATAAGGCGTTGCTACCTCAATAGCATTAATTTTTCCACCATTACTGCTACCATAAGTTTCAAGAGTATACCCTCCTGATAAATATGGGTTAGTGCCAGGGGATGGGTTATCTAATGTTGGTATAACATTAAAAGTATAGCCATTATAGGATGAAGCAAATAATAAATTTCCAAAACTACTATATCCTCTGATTATTTCTGCAAAAGATGCTGCAGAGATGGATGCCATGTGATTCACACTGGATTGGCTATTATATGCGTTAAGCGCAGTATCTGACAAATTTAAATTATCAGCAGATAAGAGATAGCCAAGCTCAACTTGTTGTACGGAATGGTCATGCCCAACAAGATTTAACAATACACCTGCATCAAAATGTGTTTCTACAGAGTCAATAGCTGTTTGTAAGTAGCTATGATATGTGCCATATGATAGCGTAGAATAACTATTGCCTTGTGCACCCTCTGTTACATTTAAATCTGGATCTAATTTTGTACGACTAACATTATTATAAATAATATGTGGAAAAAGACCGTTAGAATTTGCATTAAAAAATACTGCAAACTGTTCTGCGACTTTTCTTGTATTGACTGCACGCTCTGTATCTCCAGTGCGGTCTGCCATTGTAGAAGGAACCAACGTTCCATCATGAGGAACAGTGATAATAATAGGAGTATTACCCACTCTATATTGTACATATCCTTGTCCATCTGATACTAGTTCACCAGGAGTATATATTACGGTAGGTGTTGGTACTGTAGATTGTGTTGCACGATTATTATCGCCACAACTTATTAAAAAAATTAGCGATAACCATGCTAGCGTAATGAATGATTTATTAATATGTGATACCTTCATTTTCATCGTATGTTCCTCGTTTGTCAAAACCGGTTATAAATTTATTATTCTTTAAATGTACTCCATGTGTCTGTGCCAGCGTATATGTTCCATTCTCTACAGTACCGTTATGTTCAAATATATGATTCAATGCTTCTAACTCACTGATAGTTTGTTGAGTCAATGCATTCTTTTCATATCGAACATTATCTGGCAACCATTGAGAGTGTGTTCTTGGGACATCAATCGCTTCTTGGATATTTAATCCATGATCTACAATGCTTATTATTGTTTGTAAGACAGCAGTAATAATTCTTGATCCACCAGCAGCTCCAATTGTTACTATTGGGTTGCCTTCACTATCAATAATAACTGTAGGGCTCATAGAGCTAAGCGGACGTTTAAAAGGTTGAATAGCATTTGCTGTATATCCTGTTAAACCAAAGGCATTAGCTATTCCTGGTTTGGATGAAAAATCATCCATTTCATTATTGAGTAAGAATCCACCACCATCAACAATTTTTTTACTTCCATAGCTCATATTGAGCGTAGTGGTAATACCGGCAACATTACCTTGATTATCCATCACAGAATAGTGTGTTGTTTCTACACTTTCTTTTGGTAGAATTTTCCCTGCAGCAATTTCTGTGCTACGTGTTGCTGAATTCATAGAGATTAATGCTAAGCGCTCTTTTGCATATTCTTTTGACGTTAACACTGGCATTGGATTAGGCCAGAAATCTGGATCTCCCAAATGTATTGCTCTGTCTGCATAAGCTAGTCGTTGCACCTCGGTTAGTAGATGTACAAATTCTGTAGAATTTCTTTCCATAGATTTAATTTCAAAATTTTCAATCATATTTAACATTTGTATTAATAAAGCTCCACCTGAGCTTGGTGGACCCATAGAAATAACTTTATTTCCTCGATATGTTCCCACTACAGGATTTCTGTAGACTGAGTCATAATTGAATAGGTCTTCTTTAGTGATAAACCCATCATTAGTATTCATCTCTTCTATGATTAGTTCGGCTGTTTCACCTTCATAAAATCCAGCATTTCCATATTGAGCAATACGTTTTAACGTGCCTGCTAAATCTTTTTGTACTAATAGGTCGCCTGTTTTCCATTCGTCAATACTTGCTAATTCTTTGGCATAATCTTCTTCAGATAGATTTCCGTTTTTAAATGCCTTTTGAATATTAATTATAGCGTCGTTTACATCTTTCACAAAAATTTTAGTAGATCCTGCATCGGTTAAAAATAGAGCTTTATACGAATCAAATCCTTGGGCATCTGTGGCATTGATATAATGACCATTTTCTGCATAATGAATTGCAGGAGCCATAATTTCTTCTAGAGTAAAATTGCCAGATCCATAATCATTAAAAATTTTTAATAAACCATTTACTGTTCCTGGTACCCCCGAAGATTTATGAGAGTTCAGAGCAAGATCACGGCTATACTCTTGATTTTCATCAAGAAACATCGTTTCATATGATAATGCGGGAGCTTTTTCACGAAAATCTAAACTAATTGCTTCGCCATCTTTGGTATGTGCTACTAAAAACCCTCCACCACCAAGATTGCCGTTAGAAGGAGAGGTCACTGCCAATGTAAACCCTGTTGCTACAATAGCATCAAAAGCGTTTCCACCTTGTTTTAGAATATCAAGCCCTATTTGTGAAGCGAGGCTTGATGTAGAAGATATTCCGCCTTGTGCATTATTAGACTGATTACAGCTTGTAAATAGCAATATAGTTATTGTCAATATAGTGTAATGTGTTCTCATGATATGAAAGCTAATAAAAAGCCTCTACAAAAAATAGAGGCTTTTTATTATATTCAGTTATAATAACGATATTACTTATAAAGTCATATCTAAACGAGTGTATACGTAACGTCCGCTAAATCCAAATGGACTATATCCAGAATGTTGGAATATTCCATTGAAACTATTTCTTTTAACTGTTTTGTCTGGGTAGACATCGAACATGTTATTTACACCAAATGAAACACGTACTTGACTATGCGCCTGGAATGAGTATTCCATGTCTGTAGTCCATTTTCCGCCTAACACTTGTTCTCTTTCAACAGATCCTGAAGGAATTGTTACTTCACCCCAACGATTCATTTTAACCATGAATGTTGTAGTTGGTCTTTGAACTCTCGCTGAAAACTGGAACATTTCCGCAGGAGATGCACTTTCAAATCTCACAGTGTTAGAACGACCTAACAAAGAAGCGCCTGTATAATCAGCTAGCGCTGCTGGAGTTACAAGATCACCTTTATTAGTAACCTCAGTATCATTGAAGTTCATAGCTGCTTTTAACAGCAATGTACCATTTGACAGGTCTTGAGACATAGTTGCAACTATGTCTAACCCGTTTGTTTCAGTATTAATTCCGTTAAAGAAATATCTACCACCAACGGCAGGGATATTTCTTTCAGCAAAGAATGTTGCCATATCAGAAGTAGCACCAGAACCCTTAAAGGTTTCACTCATAGTAATACGATCTTCTACAACAATCTGATAAGCATCTACTGCTATAGTGAACGTATCATCTTTATAAGTCATACCCGCTGAAAGGTTTGTTGATGTTTCTGGCTCAAGGTCTTTTGCTCCTAGAGCAATCGCTGGTTCTGAATCGTTTGGAAAAGTTCCTACTTCGTAAGGTATTCCATCGATAAAGTTAGTTGCGATAGATGAGAAATAAGCTTCTTGTAAAGCTGGCGCTCTAAATCCTGTGCTAAATGAACCTCTAGCAGCTACACCATCTTGTATCTCATATCTCAAAGCAACTTTACCATTAACTGTACTACCAAAGTCACTATAGTTTTCCGCTCTTAATGCAACGTTTACTAATAAGTTGTCACGAACGTCTGCTTCAGCATCAACATAGACACTAAACGCCTCTCTGTCACGATCTTGCTCATTATTAGGAGCTAGTCCTGGTAAACATTGACAACCAACTGCTGCGCCATTACCTGCATTTGGGCCATCTAATACATCAAAACCGCCGTCAGCATAACCTGCTTCTTCACCGGCTTCAATAGTATAGTTTTCCAGACGCAGTTCAGCACCCATAGCAAGACTTAATGGTCCAGAAAATCCGTCCACGTCCCTTTGTGTTGTTACATCAAAATTCACAGTAGTTTGACTGTAGCCTAATGTTCCTAGGTCGAACTCAGCTTGTTGTCCTGCGCTAGTACCATAGGTTGCATTATGACTGTTTACCATTCCCCATGCAAAGTCATTTGATCCATTGTTTACACTGACATCATAAGCATAGTCTCCCATAAGACCCTTCATTCCAATTGCAAAAGATTTGTCTGAAAGTTCTGGGCTAATTAACGGTAAGAATCCATCTGGATACCATGCACGAAGAGTACGATTATCTTGTGCTCTTCTGTAGTAACATCCACTTTCACCATCTCGTGTATTAAATCCACCAAATGTGTATAAAGTGCCACGTTCCATAGGGAAACTACCATTCCACATTAAACTTACTTGTTCAAAATTACCACGACCGATACGGTGATTTTCTCTGTCAAATGCAGCTTCTTCTGCATCCATACCAGCGAAGTACTGTCTTCTTGGATCAAGACCCCCACGGTTTGTACGACCACCGTCACGAATTTGACCACTTACATATAGATTTCCACCGAATACTTCCAGGCCGTTACCAGCGTGAATAATTAGGTTTCTTCCATCTGTTTTATGTATAGTTTCATTTCCTGAACGTGCCCATCCGCGATCTGCAGAGTATGGCAAGTATCCAGTGCCTTCATGTTCATCATCAAGATCCCAACCGTATGTGCCTGCGTCTTGACCAGGTAGTAAGCCTTTACCTGCAGCATAACCTCTGTCAAAATAAGAATCATTTCGACCGTAGGTAATGCTCATGTCTGCTCCACCTGTTTCTTTTAATATTAAATTAATAACACCTGCGACAGCATCAGAACCGTATTTCGCTGCAGCACCATCACGCAAGACTTCAATCTTAGCGATTGCACTTGCTGGGATAGCATTTAAATCAACCTGAGTTGAACCACGACCAGTAGAACCATTTACGTGTACTAATGCACCTTGATGACGTCTTTTACCATTTACTAGTACTAGAGTCTGATTTGGTGCCATACCACGTAAAGTAGCAGGTCTCATATGGTCAGAACCATCTGTAATATAGCCTTTAGGCGAATTATAAGATGGTATTAAGGCTTGTAATAGGTCATTAGTTTCAGTGAAACCAGATGAACGAATTTCAAGCTCAGTAATAATTTCTACAGGAACTGCTTGTTCGTCTACATTTCTTGCAAAACGAGATCCAAGAACTGAGACAGAATTACCAGAAACTGCACTAGATGCTAGTGAAAAGTTTGCGGTTGCAGAACCATCTACATTTACAGAAACACTTGCAGATTCATATCCAATGTATGAAGCAGTTACAGTATATGCACCACTTGACACACCGTCGACTGAATATGATCCGTCGGCTGCTGTTGCAGCACCAGATGATGTTCCTTCAACTGTTACGTTAGCACCAAAAAGAGCATTACCTGCTCCATCAGTCACGGTACCTGAGACTGAACCTTGTGCAAACATAAAGCTGGACATCATAACTAGCGCTATCATATTATATAGCTTTCTCATTGTTTTTCTTCCTTTGTTTATGTACATATTAATAAAAATTTGGTATTCACCCCTATCTATAGAGAGGCGCCATTACCCTTAGTTGATGTAACTTAATTGTAAGAGGATGTTAATGTCAATCTTTTAAAGAGGTGAGATTACTATCTTCTACTGCGCAGTTTCATGAGAAGATTTAGAATTTCAATATAGAGCCAAATTAAGGTAATCATCAGTCCAAATGCACCATACCATTCCATATATTTTGGAGCACCATGCTCTGCGCCTTGTTCTATAAAATCAAAATCTAATACTAAATTCATTGATGCAATTCCAATAACAAATAATGAAAATAAAATACCAGTTGTGCCGTTTCCAAATAATGAACCCATAAATGATACTCCAAAAAAGGATAAAATCATATTTAGCACATAAACGATGAAAATACCAAATGTGGCAGAATATACGCCTAGCCTAAAGTTATCTGTAACTACAATTAGTTTGCTTTTATATAGCAATAATAGTGCAGTTAAAATTCCAAAGGTTAAACAAATTGCTTGATTAGCAATACCAGGGTACATGGCGTCTGCCATTACAGATATCCCGCCCAGGACTACTCCTTCAGCAAGACAGTAAAGTGGGACGGTATATGGTGCAGCTTTTTTATTAAAAATAGTTATCATTAATAAGACAAATGTGAAAATAATAATTGGCCAAAATAACATTAAAGTTATTGATGGATTATTCCAGCTATAGATAGCGGATGTCATTAATAGAAGTAATCCTAGCGCAGTCTTGTTCACTGTGCCATCAATCGTCATTTCTTGTGTTCCAGACAAACGCCTTGTATTTCTAAAAGTATTTTTGTTTAATGCGGGATTAGCAGATCTCATATAGTATTTCTATTTATTTTCGTGAATGAATAAAGAAATTTTATCAATAGATATACGAGTTTGTTTCATTGAATCTCTTTCACGTATTGTGACTGAATTATCTTCTAATGTTTGATGATCCAGTGTAATCCCAAATGGAGTACCAGCTTCATCTTGTCGATAATAGCGCTTTCCAATAGAACCTTGCTCGTCATAGATACAAGGAAATTCTTTATTTAATGTTTCAAATACGGACATTGCTTTTTCAGGCAAACCATCTTTTTTGACTAGGGGGCAGATTACTGCTTTGATAGGAGCTAGATCATAAGGTAATTGTAATACCACTCTATTGTTATCTGTATCCTCAAAATAAGCTTCACATAATACCATTAAAAAGAGTCTATTTAGTCCAGTGGATGTTTCAATGATATATGGATGATATTTCTCCTGTGCCTTTGTGTCAAAGTAAGTCATATTTTTCCCTGAAAGATTTTCATGTTGTTTAAGATCAAAGTCGGTTCTATTATGAATCCCTTCAACTTCACCCCAACCAAATGGAAAATTATATTCAATATCATATGCATCTTTTGCATAATGAGCGAGGGCATCTTTGCTATGCTGGTGAAATTGTAAATTTTCAGACTTAATACCTAAATGATTTAAATAAAAATCTAATCTTTTTTGTTTCCATAGATCCATATTTTGAACATCTTCTGATGGATGCACAAAATATTGCATCTCCATTTGTTCAAATTCTCTTGTTCTGAATATAAAGTTTCTTGCTACAATTTCATTACGGAATGCTTTCCCAATCTGTGCAATACCAAATGGCACTTTTAGTCTCATAGTATGTTGTACCAATAAATAATTAATAAAAATTCCCTGCGCAGTTTCTGGTCTAAGATATATATTTTTCCCTGTTTTTTCAGAAGGACCTGAATCAGTTTTAAACATTAAATTGAATTGTACAGCAGGGGTCCATTTCCCAATTGATCCAGAATAAGGATCGATGACTCCAGCTTGCTCTAAAACATCATCAGACCTAGATCCATTAGATAATAAAGCGTGCGCAATGTCATTATAGATATCATCGCTTTTAGTGTTATCTATTTTTAGTTCACTACATATAGCATCAATTACTTTTGATTTTTGTTGCGACAGGAGATCGTCTATACGATATCTTTTTTTATTATCTTTATTATCTGTCATAGGATCATTGAAATTGGCGATATGTCCACTAGCTTTCCACACATCTGGATGCATCATAATTGCACTATCAAGTCCTACAATATTTTGATGAGATTGGGTCATTTCTTTCCACCATAGCTCTGATATTGATTTTTTAAGCTCTACACCTAAAGGCCCATAATCATACGAAGCTTTAAGTCCGCCATAGATTTCAGAGTTAGGAAATACAAACCCTTTTCTTTTGCATAGTGAAATAATTTTATCTAAGTGTTGTTTCTTCATTTGAATAATTTAAGTATAGTAACTAAGAAAATAAATACTTGTACAATATTATTAATCCAAATAATCCAAATAATAGTGGACCAATAAAAATAAGAGCATCAAATCCTTTTTTTGGAGGATCTGCTAGTATATGTAAGCCATATTTTTCTACATAATAATTTTTAATTTCTTGATCACTCATTCCTTTAATAACCATTTTTTTAATTTCAGTGCGCATTTCTACTGCTACATTTGCTTGAGATTGTTCTAAAGTGAGTCCATCACATATTGGACACATTAATTGACGATTTAAAGAATATAAACGATTTTCTAATGATGATTGAAAGCTAAAGAGAAAAGTAAAAGTACATAAGGTTAAAAAAACTTTTTTTGTCATTTTTTTTCTGCTAATAATTTCATGGCTTCTTCCAGAGTAACATCTTCAATTGAATATCCTTTAAGGGATACATTCTTTTTACCGTTTGTTACATATGGACCAAATCTACCTCTTTTAATTGAAATATCCTTTTTTGTTTTCGGATCGGCGCCTAAAATTGTTGACTCAAATTTTAACTTTCTATCTTGAATAAGTTTGATAGCCTCTTCTAAGGTAATAGTTATAGGGCTGTCCGTAGATTTCATACTTGCATTAATTTTACCACATTTTACATATGGTCCATAAGGACCAAACGTTGCTAGTATGTCTTCTCCAGTATCAGGATGTGCCCCCAATGTTTTTGGCAAACTTAAAAGGTCTGAAGCCATAGTTTCTGTTATATCTTCAGAAGATGTACCTTTTGGAATAGAAGCTCTTTTTTTGCTTTCTTGCAATTCTACGTATGGTCCATAGCGTCCAACTTTTAACAGAATATTTTCTCCATTATTAAATTTTCCAATAATATTATCTTCTTTTTGCATTGTACTAAGTTTGTCTATTGCTTCTTGATTTAAATCTCCCAAGAATAAATCCTGTGGTATTGTGATATTGATACCATCTTTTTCTACATATGGACCAAATTTCCCAATACGAATGCTAGTTTTTTCTGATATATTTACAGTACATGCTTTTGCAATATCTATTTCTTCTTGCAATAGCTTAGCTACGCCAGCATAATCTTCTTTACCATGATAAAATTCTTCTAATACGCTTACATATGTACTTTCAGATCGAGATATAGCATCTAATTTTTGTTCCATACTGGCTGTAAATCTTTCATTAAATAATGATAAATAATGATTTTCTAACAATTGAGTAACAGCAATACCAACAAAGGTTGGAATAAGAGTTTTGCTTTGTTTAATTACATACTCTTTTTTTACAAGCTTATCTAATATAGATGAGTAGGTAGATGGACGTCCAATACCTCTAGCCTCCATTTCTTTGACAAGCATAGCCTCTGAAAATCTTCTTGGGGGAGTAGTATTTTTTTCAAGAGCATCTATATTATTATGGATAATTTTAGAATCTTTTTCTATCGGAGGGAGTGCAACAACAACAGCTTTTTGGTTCCTTGAAAGTGTTTGTTCATAAGCAGCAGTATACCCTTTAAATGTTGTAATGTTTCCACTTGCTTTATAAACAGATTTTCCATTTATAATTTCAATATTTGTTCTAATATACTGTGCAGGTTTCATTTGAGATGCTAGCGTTCTATTGAGGATTAGTTCATATAATTTTGCTTCATCTGCCCCAAGACCATTGAATACATGTGTAGGTTCTTTGAATGTAGTTCCTGCAGGCCTAATTGCTTCATGCGCTTCTTGTGCATTTGCTACCTTGCTTTTATATATATTAGAAGAGTCAGGTAAAAAATCTTTACCAAATTTATCTAAAATAAATTTTTTCGAAGCTCCCAAAGCTTCTGTAGAAAGATTTGTAGAGTCAGTTCGCATATAAGTAATAAAGCCTTGTTCATATAATTTTTGTGCAACCATCATTGTTCTTTTTGGAGAATATCCAAATCTTCTAGAAGCATCTTGCTGAAGAGTACTTGTTGTAAACGGTGGGGCAGCAGAGCTAGAAGTAGGCTTTGATTCAATCTTACTAATTTCCCAATTATTGTTCTCAGATTCGTTTTTAATGTTTTTTGCTTTTGCTTTATCTATTAAAAGTAGTTTATCATTTTTTAACCCACTGTCAAATTTCCCAAAGTCATCACTTTTTGCTATTTTTTGATTATCATATGAAACAAGTTTTGCTTTAAATGTGCCATCATGATCCTGTTCTTTTAAATCAGCTTCAATTGTATAAAATGTATTTTTTATAAATTTGTTACGCTCTTTTTCTCGATCTACTAATAATCTTAAGGCTACTGATTGAACTCTTCCTGCCGATAAGCCAGTATTTTTTATAGATCTCAATGTTTTCCATAGTATAGGAGAAAATGTAAAACCTACAATACGATCAATGGCACGTCTTGCTCTTTGTGCATCTACTAGATTATAATTAATATCTCTACTATTGTCGATAGCATGCCGCACTGCTGTTTTAGTAATTTCAGTAAATTCTACTCTTTCGATATCTTCTTTAATCTCTTCTGCTATATCAGCTGCAATTGCTTCACCTTCTCGGTCTGGGTCTGTTGCAATTAAAATCCTGTCAGCTTTTTTTACTTCAGATTGTAGTTGAGTGATAAATTTTTTTCTATCAGGCATTATTTGAATCTTCATAGCAAAATCATTTTCAATATCAATACCCATTTCTTTCTTTGGTAAATCTTTAAAATGACCAACACTTGCTATTACAGAAGCATTATCGATATACTTTGCAATCGTCTTCGTTTTAGAAGGTGACTCAACAATGATTAATAGTTTTTCTTGATTGGACATCTTAGGCTGGCAACTTACATAGTTTGTTTAGTAATTGTCAAAAATTTATATTTATTAATAAATATAAATTATTGGGTTTTTAAAAAATTGAGTAATTGTTCAAAATCAGAAACAACAATTTCTTCATTAGATTTAATATTTTTTATAGCCATATTTTTATCAATTACTAACACAAATGATGCATTTCTTTTTATAGCATCTTTCATTTGATTTTTAACACTCTTTTTATTGGTGTCAAAAAATACTTTATAATCACTTTCTACTAAATGTTGCATTATAGAAAAACATTTAGTGCTATTTTTTAAATCATTACAACTGATATACACATCAACATTATTTTTTTGCATCTCATGGTTTGATTCAATAATCATACGCTCCATTCCAGCTGCAAACCCAATTGCTGGCGTTGGTGGTCCACCCATTTGCTCTACCAAAAAGTCATACCTCCCACCGCCACATAATGCATTTTGGGATTTATCACTTTTAGTCGTGATTTCAAATGTAGTGCCATTATAGTAATCCAGCCCACGTACTAGATGTGGACTTTCTTCATATTTAATATTCAATGCGTCTAAGTTAGAAAGCAGAATGTTGAAGTTTATTTTTTCTGTACTAGTTAGTAACTCTTTAATAGTCGGAGCATTGTTAATAATTAATTGGTCTTCTTTTTCTTTACTATCTAGAATACGGATTGGATTAGAATGAAGTCTTTTTTGAGAGAGGTTTGATAGTGCCTTAGTATTTTGTAAAAAATATTTTGTTAATAACTGTTCATATTTTGTTCTAGTATCTGGCGAGCCAATATTATTTATATGTAAAATAGTTTCATTAATACTTAATGCTTTTAGACATGTTGAAGCCATCAAAATTACCTCTACATCTTGTTCTACACTAGAAGAGCCAAAAGCCTCTATTCCAAATTGATTAAATTGACGCTGCCTGCCTTTTTGAGGTTTTTCTCTTCTAAAAAAAGAATCAATATAATATAAGCGGCATAATGGGTTGCTTCGAAAGAATCCACTTTCAATATAAGCGCGCACTACTGGTGCAGTCATTTCAGGTTTCAATGCTATTTGGTGCTTAGACTGATCTTCCCATGCAAACATTTCTTTTGAAACATCAGTTTCATAACCAACATTTTGTTGAAATAAGTGGGTTGATTCCACGGAAGGAGTACGTATTTCTTCATAGCTAAATTGCTGACTTATGTTATGAAGGATATTCTCAATTTCTTGCCACAAATGCGTATCAGGGGGAAGAATATCAAATGTACCTTTAATTTTTTGATATTTAGATTTCACAAAACAACATTAATAATTTTTTTAAGCAATAACACCTAAAAACTTGACCTAGTATTATATAGCCCAGTTTTTTGTTCTACTTTTAAATCTTTTAATATATCAGATTTTAAGTTCAGTCTAAAATAAAGCCCTTTTGCATAGCCTGTAGGGGTCCAATCCATAAATAATTCCCAACAATCTATTTCTCGATAAAGGGTGATATTATGTCTTACTATATCTTTATCGCTAATATTAAAACGAGCATTATAGTTTAATTTCCAATTTTGAGTCACATTGACACTAGTATTAGTATTAACCCAAAAGTTTTCAATAGTATTTAAAGGATTAATTTTATTGACTGTATAGCTAAGTCCTATTCTGCTCTGCCAAGTATTGTTTGATAAGTCTGTTAAGAATTCTTTCGTTCGATCTGAGAATTCTTTTTCAGATCCTTCTTCCGGGTTATTTATTTTGCTTCGCAATGTAAAATTCGTTGCTAATCTTATACCTGTTAATCTGGGTGAATTATCTAATTCATTGATTCTAGTTTGAGTTAAATCATCAAATTTGTAGAAATCGTGTGTTAAGTTAGCATCTATAGAAACACCATTGTTCAAATTGCTTCTAATTGATGAACTGATATTAGATACTTTGAATTGTTCTGCATTAAAATTATATCCACTTGATATGCCCAACGAAAGAATATTAATCTTTTCTTCTTTATCGCCATCTTTAATTTTTGCTTGAAAAACATTTCCTAAAGATAGACTTAATCTTTTAGTGCTCGTAGTAGGAGTAGATCCAATAATAGAACTATTAAAATAATCATAATATTCATCATTGAATGATTGGAAATAGTTATCATTACTTAAATAGTCTGGAGAAAAATTAAAGCGCATGCTTGGAGTCATCACATGTCTGACAGATTGAATTTTATTAAATCGTACTGGTAAGATGCCATAAATTTTAGTAGATAATGATAGTCCTACATTGCCTGTTGTTCTATTTTTAATATCCTCTTCATATCTGAAACTGACAGCATCTGTTTCATCGTACTCTGCCACCCTATATCGGTTGACAAAATCTGAATTCAATCTAATGCTTGGATTAATAGCAAGATATTTGAAGGCAGTAAAAGGAGCATTAATAGAGAAAGCATTTTTAAGCATTGCATCCAATTTATTTGAACTTTCAGGATTACTAGAATCATTTTGTTTCCATACGTAAGATACATTTCCATTTGTATCCATAGCTTCTTCTGCTTCATAGAAATTTTTAGAATTATTTACTATGCGCGAATTATAATCCCATTGAATATTTCCTGCCCATGAATCTTGGGAAATATTTTTAAATAATTTTCTTCTAGCAACTCTAAAATTTATAGAAGGTAATGTGCTAGTATCTTCCGTGATAGTAGACGACAAGCTAGAAGGAGCTTGATAGAAAGAAGAGCTAATATCCACTTTACTTTTAGACATTAAATCTTGTTTATTAGAAGCATTTACACTGATAGATACATTAGGTGTTTTCCATCTTTTAGTATAGGTAATATTTGATATTGTTTGCTGGTTAAGTCTTTTAATTGGATCGATGCTTGTTTCCCTGTTGTATTCTCCATTACTATAATAGCTAGCTGAACCTCGAAAAGTTTGATTATTCCTTAAGATTTGATTGTGATTCCAATTAAAAGAATAATCAGTTTTATTATTTTTACCAATTTGTGCAATATCGCTTTCACCCGATCCTAAATGTTTTCGAATTTCAAAATTTAACATTCCATTAAAACGATAGCGATCTCGATATTGATTCTTTGATTTAAGTATCACCCCTTGCCTATCTGCAAAGATAAGAGAGTTTTCAGATCCTATATAGTCATTGGGAGCAAAATAATATCCTAGTCCATCTAGGTAGTTTCCACGATTTTCAGATGACCCAAAAGATGGCATAATCCATCCAGACCTTCTATCATTAGATGAGTGTGGAAAGATAGCAATTGGGATCCCTATAATCGGAACGCCACCAATAAAAATACTTAATGGTTTAGCAATCACTTTGTCCCCGTAAATAATTTTTACCTGTTTGCTGCCAATATAGAATTTAGATGGATCACATGAAGTAAATATACAGTCATCAATATAAAAAGTGCTATCTGTAACACTCGTAATTTGACTTCCCATGTACACATTTTCTTGTATACGGCTTTCTCCCATTAATACTTTACCTTTTCTAGATTTAATATTGTATACCATGGTATCACCAGTCATTGGTTCACGATTATTTTCTATAAGTATAGGCTTATTAATTTCTTCTTCATTAAATGGATTATCACTGAAAGCTTCTAAGATATTAGTACTCCAATCCACATTAATATGCGCAGCAGATAAATCCATATTATCATGGAAAATTTGCACTACTCCATACATTTCAGAGATCTTGCTCTCTACTTCAAATTCTACTCTATCTGCAGCATAGTCAATTGCTTCTTGAACATTTTGATTAGAGGCATTTGGAGTGTATCGACCAATTGTACCCCCTTGAGCTATTAATTTTTTTGCAGATTCATTTTTAATATCTAAAATAATTTTATCTCCAGATACTTCATTGATACCATCGTAAAGAGAATCATTATAGAGGTGAATTAAGGTAGAAGCCATTCCTACCATTTCTATATTTTGAATTTCATCATTTTCAAGACTAGCAAAAATAGTTTCACCTTTTAAGATATCTTCATTTTCTATTGCTTGTAGTTGATTATCAATTTTCTCATATCCAGAATTTTTTGAAAAAATTATGCCGTTTGATAATACCTGCAATGAATGCAAAGATTTGTCTTTGAAATCTAATATTATTTTATCACCATATATTTTATTGATATTCTGTTCGTTGATTTCACAATTATCAATCAAAGTCATTTGATTAGAAGCTTGGTCCAAAGTGGCGTTGTCTGCACTAATTAATCGAGAACCATTTTTGATTTTAATGTGACCATGCATTGAGAAAAATTCAGTATCACTATTATATGAAAGAGAATCACAGTAAATAATTTGATTAGGCTGTTCAATAGAGACATTACCATATAAATTTGTTATTGGAGTTTGATTAGATTGAGTTGCAAAATTACCTTTTAAAATAGTATCTGTTTTCTGAAAAATAATATCTCCATCTAATTGTGTAATTGTTTCAGATTGAATAACAGAAGATGTGAGCGTATCAGCTTGTTTGAGTAATAGTTTATCTTGGCTCACAAGAAAAGAAGACAGCAAGAGTAAAACAAATCCTTTTTTAACCATATAATATTTAACGAATCTTATTGATTTTTGTTTCATCTTTGTAAAGTAGAAATCTAATGTATAAATTGCTACAATGTTAGAGAATCTGTTAAATAGCATTTCTAGTAATCCGGCATACTTAGCTGTAACCATTGTTTTGATGGCAATGATTGCATTTAGCGTGGTAAAGCGTTTATTTAAATTGGTGACACTAGGGATCACATTGCTCATTATTTATTATGCTTATATTATATTTACTGGTCAGCCATTACCAGACTTAGACAACATCCAAAGTCAAGTACAAGAACTTCAAGAGTCTGCGAAGAACACAGTTGAAGATAATGTGGATAATGTGCTGAAACCTTTGCAAGAAAAAATAGATTTACTAAAAGATAATTTAAAATAAAGGAATTGATATGTTTAAAGATGGATTACTAAAAGACCAAACAATTGTCATTACCGGAGGCGGTACTGGTTTAGGAAAAAGTATGTCTAGGCGATTTGGAGAGCTTGGCGCAAACATTGTTATTAGCGGAAGAAGAGCAGAGGTATTAGAAGAAACTGCCCAGGAATTTTCTGAGCTAGGTATTAATGTATTAACGTGCCCGGGTGACGTAAGAAAATTAGAAGATGTAGAGTTAATGACTAAGCAAGCAATTGATAAATTTGGGAAAATTGATAACCTGCTAAATAATGCAGCAGGTAATTTTATTTCTCCAACAGAAATGTTGAGTCCTAATGCATTTAAGACAGTTATTGATATTGTATTAATGGGAACATGGAATTGTATTAGCACAATCGGTAAAGAGATGATCAAGAATAAGAAAGGGAATGTCTTAAGTATTGTTACTACATATGCATGGACCGGCTCGCCTTTTGTAGTACCATCTGCAGCTGGAAAAGCAGGCGTATTAGCAATGACCCGATCTTTAGCTGTAGAATGGGGCAAGCATAACATACGATTTAATGCAATTGCACCGGGACCATTTCCAACAGAGGGAGCTTGGTCACGTTTAATGCCACCAGGGTTTGATAGTTACGAAGATGACATGAAAAATAAAATTCCAATGAAAAGATTTGGTGAGCGCCATGAGCTTGAAAATCTAGCATCATATTTGATGAGTGATGGATCTGCTTATATCAATGGGGAAGTAGTTACGATTGATGGCGGTGAATGGATTGCAGGCGCAGCAGAGTTCAGCGATTTAACTAAACTGCCAGATTCTATGTGGGAAGCTATGGCAGCAAGAAGAAAGAAAAAATAGATGTTTAGTTTAAAAGAAAAGACAGCTATTGTTTCTGGCGGTTCCAAAGGTATTGGTAAAGCCATTGCATTAAAATATGCTGAAGCAGGTGCCAATGTTGTCATTTGTAGTCGTAAAAAAGAGAATCTAGATAGTGCGGTAGCAGAAGCTAAAGCAGGTGGATTTAATATTATCGGGATTGAATGCAATACAGGCGATATTCAATCAATCAAAAATGTTGTTGATCAAACGATAACTCAATTTGATAAAGTAGACATTCTAGTTAATAATGCAGCAGCTAATCCTTATTATGGACCAATCCTCAAATCAGAAGATAGCCATTGGGAGAAAATTTGGGATATTAACGTAAAAGGATATTTCAATTTTGTAAAAGCTTGCAGTAAATCAATGGAAGAGAATAAATATGGTAAAATTATTAACGTTGCTTCTATCGCAGCAAAAATTCCACTTGATGGTTTAGGGGTTTATAATATTAGTAAAGCTGCAGTGGTAATGTTAACTAAGGTATTGGCTAAAGAAATGGCAGCATCTAATATCCAAGTTAATACTTTGGCCCCCGGTTTAATTAAAACTGATTTTAGTAGAGCATTATGGGAAGATGAGTCAGTGTATAATAAAATTATTAAGTCGATTCCACAAGGAAGAATGGGAGAGCCAGAAGATCTATCTGGTATGGCCTTATATTTGGCCTCCGATGCTTCTGATTTTATTACAGGATCAATGTTTACAGTTGATGGCGGCTTGACTACTTAGTCAGTTAGCCAATTATAAAAACTATCAATATGTTCAAAAGTATATGACCCTGTTGCTTTTAGTCTATTCATATCATTGTGCCCATTATAAACCAAAGCACAATCAATACCTAAAGATTGAGAGACGCTAAAGTCTAATACGCTATCTCCAATAATAATCGTTTCAGATGCAGGGATATCCACGCCCATCATCAGCTCACTTCCCT
>Ga0310121_10001198_pt1 | contig 27032 bp, 21 predicted proteins | sample CB27_Tmax_986_MG_FD_203504 | JGI IMG/M metagenome (GOLD analysis project Ga0310121, IMG submission 203504) | Marine microbial communities from Western Arctic Ocean, Canada - CB27_Tmax_986 | ecosystem: Environmental > Aquatic > Marine > Oceanic | place: Canada: Western Arctic Ocean | collected... | reverse complement strand
CTTTCTCCTGTAGAAAAACACTTGAATTACAGCTTACCAGTTTACCACCGATCCCAGCAAGTAAAACTCACAAAACCACCAACTTGTACCCCGAGGCAGCAGGGAGCCGGGGTGGGGTCGGGGATCGGCTGGGGAAGACTTGGGGCCCCCCGGCGATTTCTGAAATGAATCCGATTTCAATGGAACAGTGGATGATCATCCGGGCAGATCGCTGGCTCGGTAAAGCGAGGTTCGTTTGTGAATTGGGAAAACATGGTTGCCAGCAGAACTCTGACACCGCAGCCGGGACAGTCGAACACCCGGTCATTCTTTGCAAGTTCTTCGTCGGCACGGCGCAACATCCCTTGGAGCAGTGCCTGGCCTTCTGCAATCGATTTCTTCTCTGCCCTGCGACTACTCTTTTCCTCCTCGTCCTCACGCTTGCGGCGCAGCTTCGGCAGGACATCTTTGAGAAACCAGCGTTTGTCTTTGCGGGCCACCAGGAGCATCGACCAGGCACCAGGACGGGGGGCATCGGCGGGCGAGAGATTTCTCGCTGAAAGATGCGTATACACCCACATCGCGTCATGCTCCAGTTCAGCCTCGTTTTCGGAGGCGTTGAACTGCGCAAGTGCTTCTTCCAGGCCAGCGTCGTCTGCGGGCTCTTCTCCATCTTCTGCTTCCACAGACCCGGGCTCTGAACCCGGATTAGATGCCAAAGGTGGAAACTCTGCCAGGGCCTGTCGCCAAGCCTCGTCGGCAGCTTCCGCCCTGTTCACGCAAGGCAGCTCGGAGCTCTTCCCGTCGCCCCAAGACGCCCTTCTCGGTTCAACCGGTGCCAGGCTCCTGCTTTGTCGAGCTGTGAGTCGTCATTTTCGTTTTGAGTCGCTATGAATGTTCTCCTTGTAGATGACACGCCGAATGTCGGCTTGTTGCTGATCGGTCAGTGGCACGGGGCACGCCTGGAGCCACTTGGAGAAAGCGTCATTTTGGGAGGACTCGGTGCGTTCAGTGGCTACAAAAATGGTGCGCGCAGAAGATGAATCGCGTTTTTCCCGTGTTTCTGGGGGGTGTTCGAGTCCAGTAACGCCCATTGCCGATGCGACGCATTGCGCCGGACTGCTTGTTAGAAAGTTCAGGCAAGAGACGCAAGAACGAAGAGCAAACCTGGCACGTGTTAGCTGCGACGGGTGACACCCAGGATACCACAATTGATATAGAGGTTAGGATTGCATGGTTTATTAGGGCAACCAGGACTTGCGCTGCCGCGACCTTGACAAGTCTAAATTGATCGCGTAGATTAAAGGAGCAACAAGGGTGCTTTCAAATGGAAGGTGCTTTCAAACGGAAGTCGTTCTTTGTGGCAAGAGGTAAGCGAGAAACGCTTTCTCGAAGAGCAACAAGCGTTTTTCTTGTCGTGCTGGTTTTCGGAAATCTTTTTGATTTTGAGAAAGCCATGCGTGCACTTTGCTGCCAACTACTCGGTTGTATCAACCGCTCTGGAAAGCTGCAGGCGTTTTAAAAACGCACGGAATTCTGTGGATTTCTTGCTTGTCCAGAGTTCCCCGTGAATTGGCATTTTACGGGAATCGCATCGCGCTGAGCCTTCTTTGAGGTTCTACCGATGTGCTCGGAAAATGTCTGTGATGATTCATTGGGGTTTTTGCGCGATCTCGTGCAGCACTTCTGTGAGGACATCATCGACGTAGTGAAGGGTTGCTCGTTCTGATCAGAGCGAGATGCTTTATCACTTTGTCGAAATAGAACACTTGAAAAGGTCGAACACGACCCGAATTATAAAACACACCTACCGAGGAGATGCCGTTGAAGACTGTTGAGGAAATGGACCTGATTGCTCCGTTACAGCGGGCACTGAAGGACGAACAATACAAAACCCCTACACCGATTCAAGCAAAGGCGATTCCCCTCGCAGTTTCCGGTCGCGATGTGCTGGGATGTGCCCAGACGGGAACCGGAAAAACTGCGGCGTTTGCCTTACCCATTCTCAACCACCTTGGTCAAACAAATCGAAAGGCCGTGTCGCAACGTCCATTTGTACTGGTTTTGGCTCCCACGCGCGAATTGGCAATTCAAATTTCAAATAGTTTTTCCACCTATGGCAAGCACCTCAAGTTGCGCCAGGCACTCGTCTACGGCGGAGTGGGACAAGGAAATCAGGTACGAGCCATGAACCGTGGGGCGCACATTCTCGTTGCCACGCCAGGAAGGTTGCTCGATTTGATAAATCAAGGCCACATCGATCTAGCTCAAATTGAGATGGTCGTTCTCGACGAAGCCGATCGAATGCTTGACATGGGTTTTTTGCCCGACGTCAAACGGATTCTCAGTCAACTACCTCGCAAGCGTCAAACATTCTTTTTTTCGGCAACGATGCCACCAAGTATTATCGACCTTGCAAAGCGTATGCTCACACAACCGGTCAACGTGCAGATTCAGTCGAATTCGGTTAGCGTCGATAAAATTGAGCAAAAAGTTCTTTTTCTTCAGCGTGATGAAAAGCACGAATCATTGCGTAGCATTGTGACTGCCGATGACGCTGATAAGGTCCTGGTATTTACAAGAACAAAGCGTGGGGCAGATGTGGTTGCCCGAAAATTAGATCAAATCGGAATTAAAACGAAGGCGATCCACGGCAATAAATCGCAAAATGCCAGGCAACGTGCCCTCGAGGCGTTTCGAAAACACCATGTTCAAGTCTTGGTTGCCACGGATGTCGCAGCAAGAGGAATTGACGTCGACGGCATTACCCATGTCGTTAACTTTGATATTCCGGTTGATCCGGAAAGCTATGTGCATCGCATTGGACGCACCGGGCGGGCCGGGGCGAGCGGCATTGCTATTTCATTTTGCACTGAAAATGAGCGGCGAGAATTACGAGAAATTCAAAAATTACTAGGAAGTCAAGTTCGCTTGATTACCGATCATTCGCAGGCAAGCTCCGAGGGGCGTCATCGCTCGTCGATGCCTCACGCGAAGGGCAGTACGGCGCGCCGATCGACATCGAGGGGATCATCCTCACGTCGGTCCTCAAACCGCTCTTTTACGCAAGCAAGCACCGTCGATGGAAAGCCGAAAAATAAACGCAAACAGCGTAAAGGTCGAAATGCAAGGCAACGTGTCAAGCAAGCCAGTAAGTAACCTCAATCGCTGCGGGTTTGATCGTCGACAAACGGGTACCGCGATGCGTCGTGGACGGTTGACTCCATCCAACAAAATCTAAAACTTCCTCTGCAGTTGGTATGACTCAGAATCTAAACAGCCATCAGGATGGCGCGGTTCGCGGGGGATATCCGCTGCTTGAGGAATTTGAAGATCTCTGGCAAGAAGCAACCGGACTGTGCGAAAAGCACCGGCACACACCTGCATTTGCGGGGTACGTCAGTGGTGACTACGCTGCCCTCTATCACGCCTTAACAGAGTTTCAGGGTCAGGCATGGACCTTTCTCGAATGGGGTTCGGGGCTTGGGGTGCTCACGATCATGGCGAGCCGCATGGGTTTTGAGGCTTATGGTATTGAGACCGAAGCAACCCTTATCGAATATGCAGAAGATTTAGCGCATCGGTACGGCAGTGACGCGAAATTTTCCCATGGAAGTTTTATCCCCGACGGCTTTGATATCAGTTTTTCAGATGAATATGAAATCAACCGCACCGTGATCGATATGCCCTCCGGCTACGATGCCATCGACATGGAACTTCGAGACTTTGATCTCGTGTATGGATTTCCCTGGCCGGAGGAGCATGCTTTCTTCCGCACCATCATGCAACGATTCGGAAGTCGGGAAACCTTGTTTTTGAGTTATGATGCCCGGGAGGAGATTGAGATCTGCCGGGTCAGCGACTTGTAATTCCTGTCCAAACGCCCGGCATGCTCGGGGCTAAGCGTTTGCGACACGGAGGCCGGTTCGCGCCACCTCGCATGCCGCACTCATTTCTCCATAGTACTGGGAACTTGTGAACGTGTTCGGTTCTCCTGTTCGTCCGCCCGGTCTCCCGGCTTCCCTCCGAGTTGGACGGTAAGTGGCGTCTCCAACTCCATTCGTGCGCGGCACCTGTGTGCGGCTCGCTCCGGTTGAGAATGCGGCCCGGCTTGTGTTGGGGTAGTTCCACAGTACGGCTGATGATCTGCTAGCCAACAGCTTTTCCACGGCGGGAACTCGCTTCCAACGTAGTTGGGGATCTCGGCAACCGTGCGTAGGGTGATCCCCGGCATCGTCAAGGAAAACAGTTCGGCCACCGGAGGGCATGACCACGGTCCGGGCGACCAGGCAGATGTCCCGGGAACAGACGAAATGATCTTTCCAGTTGACCCGGTCGCCACGGAAGGCAAGCCAGTCGGCTCCCTTCCAGCAGTCTCCGGTAAAGCTTCTCAACAAAATCCCACTTCCAGACCACGTCTCCAGCAGGCTCCAGCAGGCTCCAGCGTGTAGATCTGGGCACCCAGCGTGGCGCAGTAAGCCCGCCCATTTCCGACTGCCGGGGCGGAGAAGATGGGCTCACCCCAGTCAAGTTCCTTTACAAGCGTGCCGGTGTCTGGAGAGAAAAGCAGATGGCGGCAGTGAGAAAAAGTCGTGGCAGGGACTTCATGGTCATGACCCTGGAGAGGAAGATTGTCTTACAGCACGCTGACGGGCAGTTGGATTATTTTCGCAAGCTCTCGCCCACTCCGCAAATCAGCAGGGCCGCGCCCCGGAAGATTAATCCGGTTACCCCCGATTGATGGCGAGCTGACAACCGTCGTATCATGCTTGATAGCAATTGTGGTGGTTGCCGCATTGAGCGGAAATGTCTATCCACCGTACTACAGGGCGATAGGGAGAATAACAAAGATGATTACAGTCGGTATGAACTATCACGTGATTGAAGGCAAGCAAGGGGATTTCGAGGAGAAGTTTGCCGGGGTCATCGTTGCCCTGAACGCTGCCGAGGGACACACTACCTCGACGCTGTGGAAGGATGTCAGCGACGGAGCATCCTACCTGATAACCAGCGAATGGTCAGACGAGCAGGCGTTTGGTGAATTTATCCGAAGCGATGCTTTTCGCGAAGTAACAGACTGGGGTGCCGAACAGATTCTCTCAGGCCGTCCCCAGCACAAGATCTACAAGAACTAGGCCAGCCAGTTTCTTCCTGCCGCCTAGGCCGGATCCCCGGAGAGTATGGCACGGGCGCGGAACTCGCGGATCGTCCGGATTAGCTCGCGCACTGACTGGAATCGCATGCTGCACCGCTGGCAGTTTGGGGCGCTATTTGCTGGCCCCATGGGGGCGGATCGCAGTCATTCGCGGCAGCGGCCATGCCTCGTTCGATACCTCCGGCCCCCCCAACGCGCCACAAAAGCAGGGGCCCCTGCTTCCTCCTTGTTGCTCGCGGAAATCAAATTTCCTGTCATTTGTCAGAAACCCGTCTTCAATCGTCCCTGCCGACCTTGCCATCGTACTTCGTGAAGATTGTTCCCACGTGATCGGCTAACACTTCCTGCAGCACCAGATCACTGGACGATAGTCGTGTGAATTGGTTAAGCTGTCCGTTGCGAGCAGCCAATACGATGGCCGCCAGAACGTGTTCCACATCCACGGGGAATTTCGTAATTTCCCCAAGCTGGATGCCCAAATCGAAAAGGACATCGGCCAGCGCCGGATCGACCGTTGCCTCGCCCGTTGGGCTCAGGGATATGCCGGGAATTATTTGTTGATCGCCACGGTCGTCCATCGACAGTTCTCCGTCAATTACGCTATCGGCTGACCCGCCACTGTATGGCAAACGCATTCCACTTAAACTGCGTTTTGATGTTTGTGAGTCGGTTCGACATCTATTGAAAATTATGATCGGTAGCAAACTGCAGTCAATCTCAAAGAACCGATTCTTCGGAAGCGTTATCACCCGATTAACCACGAGCAACCACTATGTCGCATGCCGCAAGTTATTCGAAAAATCCAGACCTCTCCGCCGCTCTCCACACTGTTTGTGAAGAGGTTGCTGCCGACCTACAGGGGGTATCTCCCGATATCTCGTTCCTGTTTGTTTCCCACGCTCACGCCGACCGTTTTGAAAGTCTGGCTGGTCTGGTACGTGAAAAGATCGGTACGCGAGTGCTGCTAGGATGTACGGGTGAAACGATCGTGGGAGGTAGGGAAGAGATCGAATCCGGCCCGGCCATCAGCCTGTGGGCAGCCGTGTTGCCGGACGCACGAATCGAGCCTTTTCACGTCCAATTCTCCCAGACGGCGGACGGCATTGTCTGTTCCGGGTTTCCAACGGTTCTGACGGAGGAAGAAACCGACGTACGGGCGGTCTTCGTACTGGGCGAACCGTTTTCGACTGTGCCGAACTCCATGATCGATCGTTTTGCCGACGAGCTTTCCGGCGTTCCGATCATTGGTGGAATGGCGAGTGGGGGTGCCGGCCCGGGTACTAATTGCCTGTTTCTCAACTCCGAATCCATAACGCATGGTGCCATCGGGGCAGTTGTACGTGGCGGTCCGCGCATCCGGTCGGTCGTCTCGCAGGGATGCCGACCGATCGGCACACACTACGTGCTTACCAAAGCAGAACAAAACATCCTCTACGAACTGGGCGGTGTCCCACCCATGCAGCGGCTGCATGAATTGCTCCCCACGTTGACCGAACGGGATCAAAAATTGATAAAAAGCGGGCTTCACCTGGGAGTCGCGATGAACGAATACCAAGATACTTTTGCGCGTGGAGACTTTCTGATTTCGAATGTGATTGGAGTTGGAGCCGACGACGGGTCCATCGTTATTGCAAGTCAGGTGCGCGTCGGTCAGACGGTTCAGTTCCACGTCCGTGACGCGGAAGCCGCTGATGAGGATTTGGTGCAGCTCCTTAAGCAGGATCAGAGTGAGAATCCGAATCTCCCACAGGCAGCATTGCTCTTTAGCTGCAACGGACGTGGAACCCGGCTGTTTCCCGAGCCGAATCACGATGCCAGGACCATCCAGGAAAATGTCGGACCGATCCCATTGGCCGGCTTATTCGCGCAAGGTGAATTTGGGCCGATCGGCCGCAAGAATTTCATCCATGGATTCACCGCAAGCGTTGCCTTATTCGAATAGGCTGCAGGGCTGTCGCTACTGGCACCGCCCCCTCGTTGGCGTGTCTCAAAAAAATCATGGAGCATGAGACGGCCCGTAAAAGGACCGTTTGAGGAACCGCCCAGGTGCGGCGCATCATCGAGTCCACGTCCGGTGAAGTGACGGTCCTCCCGGTCAGCTATGAAACCGCACTGGAGAGCCCGGCGGAAACCGTCAGCGCGGTCAGTCTTTTCCTGGGCGGCGGACTGGACGAAGCGGCCATGACGGCCGCCGTGGCCCCGCAGTTGCGGCGACATTAGCCCGGTCTGCGGCCGGCACGCGGTCTCCGGGTCGCGCCATGGTTGAAGATCTGTGTGTCAGCACCACACTCTGAGCTGCCGCGACGTTCCGGTGTTCTGAAAAGCCCGCAGCGGCCACCAGCCGTGTCGGCACCGCTCCGCAGCAGCCACCACACCAGCTGACTGGTATTCAGGGGAGCAACTGCAAGAATTGATATTTCACCACGATTCACGATCCACCCGGACAGGATAATGACCTGGGAATGCTTCGACGTTATCCGGAATCACCAGTTGGCGATCCCATTGAATTTGGAATCAAGCATTCTCCATCGGCTCTCCGGACCAAGCCGACCAGTCCCGGGAACTGACCTACGTCGACATCGACACGCAACTGGCCACCTTTTAAAGACCGGCAACGGCCGTTTGAACAGCCAGTCTGCACGGCTGGCAGTTTGGGGCGCTATTTGCTCGCCCCATGGGGGCGGATCGCAGTCATTCGCGGCAGCGGCCATGCCTCGTTCGATACCGCCGCCCCCCAACTCGCCACAAAAGCAGGGGCCCCTGCTTCCTCCTTGTTGCTCGCGGAAATCAAATTTCCTATCATTTATCATTTCATCCTGAAACACCCAACCACTCGATCCGACCAGGCCCATGACCGCACCGCGTCCGGCCGCTCCCGACGACCTGCCACAGATCATCGACCTGCTCGATACGATCTTTCGACGCGAAAAGGGAATCAACGACCAGAGTGTGCTGACTGATTTTCCGCTGCTGTTTGCCGAAGAAAACCTCCGCAATTGCCGGGTGATCGAGCGAGATGGCCGTATCGTCAGTCATGCGGCCGTCTGGCCTCGCATGTTTGATTTCAAAGGTCGGGCGATTGGCGTGGGAATCATCATGCTGGTGGCAACTGAAACGGAATCCCGTCGCCAGGGACTCGCCGCCGAATTGATGCGAGACCTTCAGGCAGCGATGCCCGGATTGGGCTGCCAGTTGGGGCTGCTGTGGACCGGGATGCCGGAGTTCTACCAAACGCTGGGCTGGAAAACCGTGGACACACCAGGATGGATCGCCTCCGGTTCCAGCACCAACGGCGACCGTCGGCTCCAGGTCGTTGACTTCGACCCTTCCAGACACCTCGACTCGGTCGACCGCCTGCACCGGTCACACTTGCCGCATTCGCGTCGGACACTCCACGAGTCGGCGCGTCTGTTGACTCTCCCCAAGTGTCCCGTGCTGGTGGGCGAAGCAGACGGCGTCGCGGTGGCTTATCTCGTGGACGGGCGAGCCACCAACAAGCGGGGCCTGATCGAATACGCCGGAAACGCCCACGACATCTGGGAACTGGTGCAACACGTGGCCTCCAGTCGAGGCCCGCAACGGCTGCTGGTGTTTCCCACTCACGTGGAACTGGCCGGAATCGCTCTTGAGGCTGATTGGTCAATCGAGCCGCTGCGAAGTTCCAAGGGTATCGGCGACGAAATGCTGTTGGTACTCGACGAAACACTGGCCAACACCGGCCTGCTCGAGCAATTCTTCTGCTGGGGACTGGACCTGGCCTAGTTCGGGAATCTCCTCACGGCAGACAGGCCGGGTACCCGGCCTCTAGGTGAACAGCGCCTGGATCGATTCGCCGTCGGCCAACGTCTGCGGTCGCGAGAATCGATCACGGGATCCGGTAACGCGGATCGATCCGCGAAGAGGCGTCTTCGAGCGGCCCGATTCGCTTGCGATTGCTAAATCCCGCGGCACCCCGGCGCTTGCGGGCGGGCACCGGTAGCTAGATGCACCATGCGTGATTGCCGCAACTGTTCTTTGACAACCTGCCGAATGCACTCACCAGCAGCATAACGAGCACTGCAAGGAGTGCGGTACAGGGTTCTGGAACCGCTGTTGCTCCGTAACCGGAAGCTGCGACCCCCTACTGGCTACAAAAATGGTGTGCGCACTACTGACTGCCTCGGCGACGTGTTCGGGTGTGGTCCGGAGGCATGTTTTCGCGCCACTTGCTGGCTGTTGCCGATCCATCGGCAGACCACGTGGCCAGGAAACGGTTCTGCCAACTTTGTTTGTCGCGGGGATTTCAATACCTGTCGGTCGCTAGCCTCATGGACTAGAATTCTAGCTGTGAGAGAATCACCCGCACATTTTCTATAAGAACCTGCCGTATGAAACGTATTCGGAACTTTTGCATCATCGCCCATATTGATCATGGAAAATCGACTCTGGCGGATCGACTGATCCAGGCCTGTGGTGGTGTTACGCAACGTGAATTCCACGACCAGATGCTCGACTCGATGGATATCGAGCGTGAACGGGGCATTACCATCAAGAGCAATGCGATTACGCTCTCTTACAGTGCTCCGGACGGCCAGGACTATCTACTGAATCTAATCGATACCCCCGGGCACGTTGATTTTTCGCACGAAGTACGGCGTTCCCTGATGGCATGTGACGGCGCGTTAATTGTTATCGATGCTTCTCAGGGGGTCGAGGCGCAGACGGTTGCCAACCTCTATCTGGCGCTGGAACACGATCTGGAACTTCTGCCGGTGATCAATAAGATTGATCTCCCGGCCGCGGACGTTGACCGTGTGCGCGAGGAGATTGATGCGGATCTGGGGCTGGATCCATTTTTGGCGATCCCTGTTTCCGCAAAGACTGGCGCCGGAATTGAAGAGATGCTTGCCGGCATCGTCGAAAAGCTGCCAAGCCCAACGGGCGATCCCGAAGCGCCGCTTAAAGCCTTGGTCTTCGACGCCCATTTCGATAAGTATCGAGGAGTGATTCTCCAGTGTCGGGTGATGGAAGGCACGCTGAAAACTCGCGATACGATCCATTTCATGCACGCCGACCGCGATTTTACGGTAGATGAGTTGGGCTACAATCAGTTCAAGCTCAATCCAAAAAAACAGCTCAGCGTCGGGGAGGTCGGTTATATCGTCGCCGGGGTGAAGAGTGTTCAGGACATTGAGATCGGTGATACGATCACGCTTCTCAATCGCCCGGCAGCAGAACCGGTTCCGGGCTATCAGAAAGCCAAGCAGGTCGTCTTTTCCTCCATCTATCCAATGAACACGGACGAGTACACGGATCTCACGAAGGCTCTGGACAAACTGGCGATCAACGACGCGGCTCTCACCTTCGAAAAAGACAGTTCGGCAGCTCTTGGCTTCGGCTTTCGCTGTGGGTTCCTCGGCCTGCTTCACCTGGACGTCATTCAGGAGCGTTTGCAGCGAGAATTTGACATCGGCCTGGTCATCTCGGCCCCGTCGGTGAAGTACACACTGACCTTGAAAGATGGCACAACGATCGACGTAGACAACCCCAGCTACTGGCCCGATCCGATGCAGATCGAATCGGCCAGCGAGCCCTACATCAAAGCATCTATTCTTACCCCCGAGGAGTACGTTGGTCCTGTCATGGAACTGTGCAGGGAACATCGCTCAGCGAGTCAAACGATGAATTATCTCTCTGCAGGTCGAATGGAAGTGGTCAGCGAGATGCCCCTCGGCGAGGTGCTCTTCGAGTTCTACGGCAAGCTCAAGATGTCCACGCGAGGATACGGATCGTTTGACTATGTCAGCATCGAATATCGAAATACCGACATTGTGAAGGTCGATATCCTGGTCAACAAGGAGCCGGTCGATACGCTTTCCTACCTGGTTCACCGCGACAAGGCGCGACCTCGGGCATTGCACTACTGCGAACAGCTTAGTAAAGAGATTCCCCGCCACCAGTTCAAGATTCCGGTCCAGGGTGTTATTGGTGGCACGGTCATTGCGCGATCGACGATCCAGCCTTACCGCAAGGATGTGACCGAGAAGCTCTATGGCGGCGACGTTACGCGAAAGAAAAAACTTCTGGAAAAACAGAAGAAGGGAAAGGCAAAAATGAAGCAGTTCGGCCAGGTCAATATACCGCAGAAAGCCTTCGTCTCGGTGCTTCGCGCTGACAAGGACTAGATTGAAGGTCTCAAGACGACCTTCTTGGTTCAGCCGGTGCCACGCTCCTGCTTGATTGAGAGATGAGGCATCCTTTTCGTTTTGAGTCGGTATGAGTGTTCTCCTTGTAGGTGACACACCGAATGCCGGCTTGTTGCTGATCGGTCAGTGGTACGGGGTACGCCTGGAGCCATTCGGAGAAAGGGTTCACACACCTGGATCCTCTCCAAGCTGACGGTGACGGCAAGCTGCCGACACCAATACAGACGAAGATCGGTGCCGATCGGGTGACAGATCCCAACACAAACACGCACAGCTTCGCCGCCCGCCCGACGCGATCGTAGTCATCAGTGCTGCGGAAGCCTGACGCTGAACTGGTTGGCCCCGTCCGGCTTGACTTCGCAAAGGGTCGGAACAACGACGGGCTGCACGATAGGTTGGATGTCGCCGGTGTCAGGCGGGGACGGTATCACAATGACCTGGTGGCGGCTGGCCACAGCGCCGGGCACCTTGGTCGAGGCCACCAGCGTGCTGAGACTGAAGCTGCCGTCCGGCTGGATTTGGCCGATGGCCGAGACGGGCTTGCCTTCGGTCGAGCGGAATTCGATCATGCCGCCCGGCACGGGCAGGCCATCAGCGGCCAACACGGTTCCGGTGGCTTGGTAGGTCGGGGGCGACTCTTTCTCCGAACCGCCACAGCCTGCCAGCGCGCTGGCGACGAAAGCCAGGAGGGTGAGAACGGCGGTCCATTGGTAAAACGGTTGGGAGCGGGCGGTCATGCGATCATCTGCAGAGTTGGTGCTTCGATTTTAGTTCCAGCCCTTGCCGAGCGACTCGCCGTCCTGTGGGTCGCAGAGACGTGCCCAAAGGGCCTCTTCGATGGAGGAGTCGATGGTGCGGACGCTCCCGTCGCTGAGGCAGGCGTTGATCATGCCCGAGTGGGGTGTCTGCGGGCGACTCGGATCGCACTCGGTTCTCCAGTTGGGCCGGTTCTGGAACTTTCGGCAGGGCGGGTAGCCGATAGCCGGTGGCGATTTGGACGTGCTGTCGATGCAGAAGGCTGCCCGCCAGACACAGTTTGAGTCGGCCCAAAGGCTCCCGTACATGAAATTGATGTCGTTGGTCCAACCGCAGGTGGCGTACATTTCGGTGAAGATGATACAGTTCGAGGTGCCATCGGTCAGATCGCCGAAGGTGTTGGTGCCCTGAACCCTCAAGCCCGCAGTGGACGCCCAGGGGTCACCAAAAATGTAGTAGTTGGCGCCGTAGTTGTTGGCTCCCCAATTATGCGCACCGCCGAAAGGTGTCCGGGACTTCCCGGCCTTCTGGGACGGGTCGGAGGAGCATAGAAACGCCTGGACAACCTGAAAGTACTGAATGCCGCCGTAGCCGTTGTGCTCCGGGATGAGCTCGTCGTAGATGGCTTGCTGTTCCAGGTAGGGCAACAGCCAGTGCCACACCGTCCAGCCGTAAGGACCGGCGAAGGGCCCCTTGATGGTGATCCGGTCCGTGGCAGTCGGCGCGGAGAGCGGCGGGAGGATCTCGTGGGTATTGTACAGAAGGTGGGTGGCCAGCCCGAGTTGCTTCAAGTTGTTGGAACATCGCGTGCGACGGGCCGCTTCGCGGGCGAATTGCACAGCAGGAAGCATCAGGGCGATGAGAATGCCAATGATTGTGATGACGACCAGCAGTTCGACCAACGTGAAAGCGGCGCGCACAGCCGGAGGTATTTCTTTTCCGGCGTTCGCTGTTTCCATATTGCTAGTTCTTCATGCCGACTTTTTGTGATGCGGGGTCCAGCAAGACAACCTGCCGGCAAGTCCGATCCCCCTGAGGTCCAGGATCCCGCCACCAACGCAGGCGTCAATTGTCTGCGCCAGCCGGGGTCGAAGCAAGGACCCTCCAGAGGTCTGGGCGCGCCTGCAGGCGAGAGGTTTCCCGCTGAAAGACTCGTGCGCACCCACATTGCGTCATGTTCCTGTTTGACCTCCCTTGCGGAGGCGTTGAACCGGGCGAGTGCTTCTTCCAGGCCAGTGCCGTCTGCTCCCGCAGCGGACGTGCGACTGCCACCCGGGAAGCCTGTCAGAAGTTGCCCCGGTAAAAAAGACAGATTCGCCGACCGACGGAGGCAGAGAATAACCCGCACAAGGTGTAGAATGTTTTCGGTCAAGTTCCAACTTCGAGGAACGAAGCACGTGGCGATATTTCTGAACAGAAAGCTGGTAATGTACAAATCCATATTGGCCCTCACGGCAATCACACTTGTTGCCGTTGGTTGTGGCGATCCCGAAGTCTCGAACCGTGAAAACGCAGGCCCGTGTTCCGACCCGGGACATGAAGGACACGAATCGGCTGAACAGGTCGACCAATCTAGGGTCCACGCCGGGCCGGCAGCTATCGACGCGTACGACCCTGCGCTGCACCTGTTTGTGGATGATTATCACATTCGCAACCTGTTGTCGATGAAACGTGTTTTTGGAAAGGCGAAGAAGGACCCCGGGCCGGCACTGACCGACATTCCCGGCCGGCGCATTTGTTGGGGTTGTGTACTCACCGAGCAGGGGAAGCATCGGCTGTGGTACGTATCGATCGTGCCGCTGAATTGCCACGACCTGGCGACGGCCGGTGTCTGGGGCCGCGGGGACGAGTACGGGTTTTTTCCCGAACGGCATCCCGGCGCCGTGCCCGAATGGAAAACCACGGTGCTCAGTTACGCCGAAAGCGACGACGGGTTTACGTGGAGCCGTCCTGACAATCTCGGCCTGGTCGAGTGGCGAGGTTCCAAGGCCAATAACATCCTCATGGACGGAAGCCTTGCCATGCAGCAGTATGACGGAGCCTTGACCGACATGGACTGCCCGTCGGTCGTTCGTGACGACGCGGCGCCCGCCGCAGAGCGGTACAAGCTTATTGCGCACTGGGGCACCCTTCACAGTTTTGACAACAGGGCGTCCGGGCTCGGTCGGAGTGACGAGGACATGCAGCGTTTCTGGAATGCTACGGCCAAATATATCATGACGAGTCCCGATGGCATTCACTGGTCCGGGCCAGTGAGGCGGTTGAAGGAATGTGCCGGCGGCGGGGACTACAGCGGTGTGACGCGGGACCACCGCAATAATCGCTGGTGGTACAATGACCGCGCCCGACAGGGTCTCTGGAGGGGGGCTTACATGCGCACGGCGGGGCTCTGCACCAGCAAGACGCTCGAAGATTGGCCCGAGCACGTGGAGCAGGTTTTCCCGTTGGGAGTAGCCGAGGATTTCGGCGCCCAATACGAACATCACGGCATGGTCCCCTTCAACTACGGGGATCAGGACCTTGGCTTTCTTGAACTTTCCGTCGAAGGTTTACCGAAGGCAAGCCTGCTGGTCAGCCATCGTGACGGAGAACGTTGGCGGCGTGTTGATGGTTGTCCCCCCGTGATTGAATGCGGACCGGACGGGGCGTACGACAGTATGCTCGTTAATGCGACACGCAACGCACCACTGCTGATCGGTGACGAGATGGTGATCGTGTACAACGGCCACCGTGAGTTATCGGACGATATCGGAACCAAGGAAGGCTACATGTTCACAGCACGCCTGCGGCGCGACGGGTTCGCGGGAATGGCCGTGGATTTGCAGGCGACCGCGCGGCACGACCGGCCCGCGATGTTGCAGACACAACCGGTGACGGTCACGTCAGAGACCCTGGCCCTGAACATCGAGGGACACGGCGGCACGGCACGAGTGGCCTTGTGCGACGAAGGGGCCGTGCCGATTGATGGGTTTGGCCTGGAGGATTGCCTGCCGATTGATGAAGACAATGTCCGGGCGGAAGTGGGTTGGAAAAACGCCGATATTCGTCAATTGACGGGCCGACGCGTGATGGTGCTGGTTGAGTTGAGCGACGGAGTCATCTGGTCGTTTCACCTTTGAGCCGGCTCGGGAAGGTCGTGAAATCGGGTTCCACAGATCGTCTTTTACCAGAAGATGACAAGGCTGAGTAAAGCCCCCACCACGACCAGGGCGATGCCAAGCACCACCGGCCAGGCGGGACTCCGGGAAACGTGACCCGTTGGATCGATCTGGCTGACCCGGAGTTGGCTGGCACGTAGCCAGCCCGTCCTTTCCTGGTGAAGAAGTTCGCCGGGCGTCTCCCAGCCGAGCAGCAGTGACGTCGCGATCATGGTGCCCGCCGTGATGAGGATGCTAAAAACATAGCTCGCATAAGCGTTGACCATGAGCGGCGGCAGGACCACCACTGCGAATCGTTCGGCGACCATGGGCGCCAGCAGTCGCAGCACACCATAGGCGACCCCGATCAACAGGCCGATCGCGCCGCTGCTGCGATGCACACGGGTCAAGACGCCCATTAGATAAATTGTCAAAAGGGGTACCACGAAGACGCTGACCTGGTCAATCAGGAACAGCATCATGCCCCTTTCTCGGATCAGCAGTGGCACGTAGCCAAACGAGCCAAAGATGATCAGCGGGGTGAGCCACTGGCCGACACGCAGGTAGTGCTGGTCCTCGCGGTCGCGAACGATCAGGCGGGCATACACGTCCCGCACCAGCAGCGAGGAGAGAGTGGCCCCGATCGAGTCACAGGTCGAGAAGAACGCCGCCACCGCCCCGGCCACGACCAGCCCTTTCAGGCCGCAGGAGGTCAGGTCCCGAACCAGGAGCGGGTAAATCGAATCACGTGTTTGCAACGCCGCATCCAGCGGCATTTCGCTGATGACTGGATGAATCGCCCGGCCCATGACGCCAATCATCATGATCGTGAACGTCGTTGCCAGTAGGAGCGCGCCGGAAACAATGACCGACATCTTCAGGTCCCATTCGCTTCGTGCCCCGAACATGCGCATCGACTGCGTGTGGTTCACGATCGGGTAGCCGAAGCCGACAATGGCCAAAGCAATACAAACGAGCCAGGCCGGAGTTCGCACAACGATTTGTTGTTCGCGTTCGTCGTACTCGCCACCGACGAGCAGGAGACGCTCGATTTCGACCGCTGACTTACCCTGCACGTTTTTAACCTGTACGGTGTCGTGGCCGATGTGAAGCATTTGGTCGGGAAGGTCCCGCTGGTGCGCCGCCAACTTCTCTTCCAGACCGGTCCATCCACCGACGTTGGACCAGACCACGCAGAACAGGATCCCCGACCCGATCAGCATGAGGATTGTCTGTAGGGCATCGGTCACCGCGACCGACTTCAGGCCGCCGAGAGCCGTGTAGATCGTGGCGACAAGAGCCATCGCTACGACAGCCCACCAGGCATGTGGACCCCAGTCGCAGACGATCGCCAGCACCAGGTAGATAGCGGTCGCGATAAGACCCAGAACGAGCGTGCGGTTTTGCACCTGCACCAGGGTGCTGCAGACACGGGCGGCCACACCGAACCGTGCTTCCAGGTACTCGGCGTTGGTGTACATGCCCGCCCGATACATCGGTAGGATGATGAAGTGAGCAGCCGACACCCAACCGATCATCACGCCCATCCAGTTGATGACGAATAATCTTATTCCCAGAATGTAGGTTGCGCCGGAGACAGCGACCAGGTCGGCGGAATCGATCGCGGTTGCGTACAGAGAGAGTCCGACCATCCACCACGGCAGGCTTCGGCCGGCCAGGAACCAGTCGGCGCTGGACCTGGTTTCCCGACTGCGAATCAATCCGTAGAGGATGATCGCGCCGTTGAGTACCCCGACTAAAATCCAGTCGAACAGGTGCATCGCATCCTCACGCCGGTCCCAGTGGGGTAAGCTGTAATCGGCGAAACGCGTCGCTGTTCTTGGTTTGGCTTTGGATATTGTAAATGGAAGTGTAACTTTCTCGAAGCAGCGGGATGTAGGGTTTCGGGCCGCCGAAGCGCGCAAACCTTGCCCGCTTGCCACGGATCGGTCGATGCACCTCAGGCGGGATGCCGGCATTGAAATCCCACTGGATGGGAAATGAATCGGCAGCGCGATATTCAAAGATCAACGTTCGCCGGGGCTTGTCGGACCGGTTGGGCAACGAACTATGCGGGGTAATAGCATGCATGAAGACCACGCTGCCCGCCGGCCCCTCGCAGTTGACCGGATGGCCATATTTACCACTCTCCACATCTTCGGTAATCATGCCTGCGAAATAACCGTCCTCGGTGTGGTGGTCGAAGTAGTGTGTGTGACAGCGGGGAATGACACGCAGGCAGCTGTTCTCCGCCGTTGTGTCGTCAAGGTAAATGAGCACCGTCATCAGGTCATCGTTCGTGTGCGGCAGGTACGCCAGGTCCTGATGCCACTCCACGACCGTTCCGACCCTCGCCGGTTTTAAATTGAGTTTGCTGTGTTGCAGGTTCAGATCACTGCCGAGCACGGACGCCACCGCGTCAACCAATCGCTCGTGCCTGGCCAGCTTTCGAAACGTCTCGTGGTTGTCGTACGGATTGTAGAGGCGCCGTACGACAGGTTGACCGTTGACAAGTTCCGGCTCGAGTTCCAGGACATTGTCTTGATCTTCGCTGCCGAGTGCCTGCTGAGCCATCTGCTGGATTGTCGTATCAATTTCATGGAGCACACGATCATCGAAAAACGAGGGCAGGACCAGATAGCCTTCCTTACGATAGAGGTCGACCTGCTGTTCAGTGAGTCCTTTGCCGGGCATGCCGGTCCCCTTTCACTTGAAGTCAAACGTCATCTCAGCCGGGAAGCAGCCAAACGCCGCTCCCGCGATCCGCAGGTACCCGACGCGTCCAATCATACATTGTCCTCCACCATGACGGGGCCGCCAAGGTGGATCGCTGCAAAGTGAACGTCAGGACGTCAGCGGAGGTTCCAATCAGGGCATTTCCCGGTGTCGAGCACCAGAGGCATGAAATCAAGTGGTGCCGGTGCACCTCGCAGGGTGGACTATCTTGGAAACGGGTGCCGGCAACGGTTTGTTAAAACCTGAGAGACCGGAACTCTGCCAGCAACAGCTTCAAGCCCTTGGCAGCGGTTATAGGTGGGAGTTTTGTGTTCCGGCGACCGTCCAACGATCCTTCGTCGGAAAAAAAATTGACGACGACGAGTCCCCCAGCGTAAGATCAGAATACGGCGGAAATTACGATTCCGTTCGCTCTTCGGCCGCCCGCTGCGTAGCGATGTCGTAGAACCATCCAGAAATTCTGCGTGCTTTCGTTCCGCTCGGGCAGTCACGAATTGGAGAAACTGCTAATGAACAACTGGCCAAGGTATTTCGGTCTTTTGGGTTGGATTGCTCTTCTATCGTCAGCGTCAAGCGGGTTCGCAATCACTCTAAGAACCATCGACGGGTCAAGCAACAATGCAACAAACACGGCCTGGGGACAAGCAAACACACAGGAAAGTCGCTTGACTCCGGCTGATTATGCTGACGGTATCAGCGCAATAAGGACGGATGTTCACGGTAGACCAAACGCGCGCGACATCAGCACTCAGATTTTTTCGCAATCGGCTGGCGAGCAGTTTCTTGACGAGAACAATCTCAATGAAATGACGTGGGCGTGGGGTCAATTTGTTGACCACGATATTGACTTTACGGGGGACGGAACGGAATCTCACCACATTGACATTCCATCGACTGACCCGGATTTTGCACTGGATTCTGACGGTGTAATCAATCTCCCGCGCAAGGCGTTTACATCCGGCAGTGGAACGTCATCTGCAAATCCTCGACAGTTTAACAATGATATTACTACTTGGCTTGACGCCAGCCTGATCTACGGATCAGATGCCACGCGCGCCGCTGCTTTGAGGGCAAATGCCGGGACGGGCGCAAAACTGCGGACACACGAATTCGGCGACGCGAGCACGGATCGAGACAACCTGTTGCCGACCGCACAAGACTTAATCGATGATGGCGTCGGCGTTCCGGGGATGGCCATGGCTACGAATCCCCGGATGGGCGATAGCGTTCGATTCATTGTCGGAGATGTCCGCGCTAACGAAAACACCGCGATACTCTCGTTACACACGATGATGGTCCGCGAACACAATCGAATTGTCGATTCTCTGACGATTGCCGACCCTGGTTTGTCGGACGAAGACAAGTATCAAATTGCCCGCAAGGTGGTTGGTGCCGAGATGCAAGCAGTGACCTACGAAGAGTACTTACCTGCTATCGGCGTGAACGTAGACACTTCAGGTGGCTACGACCTGGGCGTCGATCCAAGCATCTCGACGGAGTTTGCACACGCTGTGTTCCGGATGGGCCACATGTCGATCAATGAGCAAGCCTTGCGGCTGAACAATGACCTGACACCGCATGCGGAAGGGCCGATTACACTGGAGGACACGTTCTTCAACCCTACGGAACTGTTTGATTCCGGTGGGATTGAGCCGTTTCTGCTGGGATTGATTTCAAACGTTCAGGAAGGGACCAACGCCAAGATGGTTCCGGGGCTGAGAAATGGCTTATTTCAAATTGGCCCCACGAGCATGATGATTCACGACCTGGCAGCTATCGATATCGAGCGTGGGCGAGATATTGGACTGGGCGATTACAACGAGGTCCGACAGGCAGTGGGCCTGCCGGCTGTCACGGACTTTGCCGCCATCACGTCGGACCCGATATTGCAGGCTGCGCTGTCCGGCCTCTACGGCGGCGATGTCAACGATATCGACTTATTGGTGGGAATGCTTGCTGAAGACCATCTCCCGGGCGTGGCATCTGGGATAACCATTCAGGCGGTGTTAGCAGAACAATTCGAGCGCCTCGCAGTCGGCGACCAATTCTTTTATGAGTGGGACCCCGACCTGGCGATGATTGAATCTGCCTACGGGGTTTCCGTGTCGAACAGGCTTTCCCAACTCATGTTGGCCAACACAGATATTCCCAGTGCAAGCATCAAGAGCCCCACCAACGTGTACTTCGCTCAAGAGCCAGTTCCAGAGCCGGCCAGTGTGTGCCTGTTGCTGGCCGGGCTGCTGCTGGTAAGCGCCCGCGGCAGGCTGTCAAAGCACCGTTGCGGCAAACACGTTTGATGATTGCTACAACACTTTCATCACCCGGCGAGACTTCAAGCGATCGGCAGCCGGTGCGAGCTGCCCTTTGACCGGTTGCAGCAGTCGGAATCCGTCAAACGGCCGGACGATTTCCGCTGCGGGTTCCGGGTGTCACTGGCCGGTCACGACAGCACGGCAGTGCGTGACAGCAACCGGAAGAAGTCAGCCTCTAAGGGGGGTTCTCAAGGTAGCCTGCGGCCGGCCTGGCGGTTCCTGCAGACTGACATTGACCCGACGACTGTCGAGGAATATGGTTCCGACAGCATGGGGCCTGCCGTCGCCCGGGATGAATGGCTGCGTCTCTTGTCGCTTCGCTCTTTTACGCCATGGCTGTTGGAACGCCTGTTGAAATATCTGGCATGGACGCACCGAGGTTCTATCGATTTTTGTGGCAGGACTTCGCCAGCCTTGCGCTGTCGAGGTCGCGGAACCGGCATGTCCGGGCGCATGTGATCACCATGCCTCAGTCGGGCAGTCACTGGGTGAACAACATGCTCGTTGCCGGAATCTGCCGAGCCTACGAGATCCAGGAGCCCGGGCACATCAGGGATCGCACTATCATCCGGCGGCCGGAAGATCCCCTGGTTCATGCGGCAATTCCACCAATTATCCAGTCGCACCTTGCGCCCGGCCGACTGGTGCACACACCACTGCTGCAAAAATTGTTGCGGTATCCCAAATACGTGCTGCTGGTTCGTGATCTCCGGGCAGCGATGGTCTCGCATTACGAAAAACGGGAACTGGGTGCCGCTGGTCTGAACTTTTCCGATTACCTCCAGAACCGGTGGCTGAAGACCGGAAAATGGATCCACCGTGACCTGTGGCATCGACTGAGATTTCTCAATGCCTGGGCACGCGACATACGACGACTTCCGGAAAATCAAACCATCGTGCTGCATTACGAAGACCTGCATGCCGACACCGCCGGGCAGCTCCAACGACTCTGGGAGTTTATCGGCTTACCGGTTCAGGCAGCATCGTTTTATGCGGCGGTTGTCGAGGCGACATCGAAAGAGCGCATGGCTCAACGTGAATCGCCCGAGGTGGGGTACAAAATCGTGCGTCGCTCGCGTCATCACCCGTTCGAATGGTTCAGCGAGTCGGACCGCGACTTTTTCTCAAGCATGACGCGGCGGTACCTGCCCGACAGCTTCGGATACGACTATGAGGATTGGACGTGTGCGGCAGACAACTCCGCCCGTGCCGCGTGAGTCGAAGCCAAAACGGTCGACCGGGTCTGGTGACAGAAATCAAACATCGTTCGGCCAGCTTGACGGATACCCAGCTTGCCCCAGTTGCCTCTGCGGTGTTGGACCGGCGCGTGATGTGCCCTGGCAGTGGAGACAACCCGGAGCAGCGTTCGGCGACCGCCGGAAATCCTCATGCCGCATCCATACAGACCCGAAGAAGGTATCTGTCTTGTCTGCCCCGGTTCCATGATAGCATTTCCTCAACTCTTGAAACGGTAGGTCATGTTTCTCACAAGCGCCAGTCCGTTGACGTACACCGAATCGCTGATCGGTGGTTATTGGTCCGCCACTGCATTTCGGGATGTCCGCACCTATGTCATGTTCATCGGACAGCCGCGTACCGGTTCGTCGCTGATGGGATCGTTTCTGAATGCCCACCGCAACATGTTAGTCAGCCAGGAGTTGAACGTTCTGAAATACCTGCGCCGCGGCTACACTCGAAAGCAGTTGTTTTGGCTGATACGACGGAAGGATCAGAAGTTTGCGAGAAGCGGGCGCCGCTGGATGGGTTATCGCTACAGTGTGCCCGCTCAGTGGCAGGGCGCGTGCGAGAAAATGATGGTGATTGGGGACAAGAAGGGCGGCAAGTCGACAGAAGAGTTGCGCCGCAATGGGCACCTGCTGTCAAAACTGGAAGACACGGTCGGGGTTCCCGTACGCATCCTTCACATGGTGCGGAATCCCTATGATGTGATTACGACGGTCTATCGAAAGACGCCCGTGGGATCATTAGAGGAAGCGGCCCGCCGTTTCTTCGCCCGTTGCGAAAAGAACTGGCAGCTCAAGCAGGAGCGGGGCGACCAAATCAAAACGATTCGACTGGAAGATCTGACCGTCAGCCCCGAGCAGCACATGGCCGCCATCTGTAATTTTCTGAACGTTGAGCCGCGGCAGGACTATGTCAGCGACTGTGCCAACGTTGTCTTTTCACGACCGCGGCAAACGAAGTCCACCGTCGACTGGCCGACCGGTCTGATTCGATCGGTCGCTGAACAGATGAAGGCATTTCCATTTCTGGACGGTTATCACTTCGAAGACACCGCGGCCGCGATGGAGCCGCCTGACGCTGGCGGAGAACTTCGCAACCTTGCGGCCTAGGCCGCCTGCGATGGCCGGCGCAAGAGATCTGCCACGCAATTGCCGGATCGCAATGAAGCCTGATTGAGCAGCCGGACCCGGCCGTTTGCCGCCGAGGTGTCCAGCAGCCAGTGGTCATCGCTGGAAAAGTCGGCGCAAAATCGAAACCAGCCCCGGTAAATCTGTTCGAGTTCGGAAACGTCGTCCTGATAGAGATTAGAAAAGTCTATCCGCCTGGCTTGTTTCCGGGCCGAAGGTTTTCCTGACCAGCGAGCGATGACGCCGGACAGGCGACGTCGCCAGCTCCTGATGTCGCGGCGAACGAGTCGCTCCCGCAGGACGTCGGCCGGTGCCCACAAGGTCACAAAGATGCGCTTCTCGGCGAACTGCAACAACCCGAGCCCCGGGTCACCCGCATGGTCGTAGGAACGTTTCCAGGTTCGCGTGATTTCGTAGTGAAGACCAACGTGATCTGAGGGCGCGCCCGCGAACGGTCGCGGGGCATCGCTGTCGAACTGCCGCGCATTCACTTGTTGCCACCGCTGGCAACCAACCGCCAGCTGATCGCTCAACTCGTTCGACGTCTGCTGCGTGAGACGTTTTAGAAAGAGACTCTTGCCTACCGCCGTAGGACCGGCGACGACCAGCAGCTGTTTGATCTTCATGATTCCACCAGGGTTGCGTGCATGCCGCGGGAATGGGGTATTTTCGGCTTGCCCAAGGAAGGCTGCCGACAGAAGCCGCCAGTCACCTCGGCACTTTTACCATCTCGGCGGTTGATCCGTACAGGGAACTTTGTTTCTGTCCGTGAGTGACGCTAGCAGGTTTACGCGATGTTTTGCGCGTGACGCGCCGGATGTTCCTGTGCGGATTGAATGCGAGCAAGGATCACGCCTGTAACTCGAGGTGCTCAGCCACCGGCCACGGAAGAAGGAATTCCGTAAGGAACACTCTGCCCGTGACGACCTCAGGCGGAGGTTGTTCCCCCCGTGACACTGCGACACCCTGGCCGGAGCTGACCTTGCCGGGTTCAGGGTAACGATCCTATGATCTGCGCCGGCCAGCAGGCCGGATCTCGGCGACCACGGGGAAGGCAAGGGTCAGCGGTGTTTGCATTCATTCACATTCCGAAAGCGGCCGGAAGCACGCTGGCCGGCATCCTGCGTCACTCGTTTTGTACGCGCCACTGTGACGTTCGCTGTGGGAACGGGCTCAAGGGCCGCCCCCGGCTGACGGCCGCAGCCCTGCGGCGGATTCGCTGGATCTACTGGCGGCTGAAAAGTATTCAGGGGCATGGCGTGGTCCCTCACAGTGACCTGCACGCGATTGGCGGTGTCCGCTTTTACACCTTGCTGCGCCGGCCGATCCAACGCTGCGCTTCGGAGTACCAGTACCGTGTCGTGCGGGGCGACCTGATGATGCCGTTTGACCAGTGGATTACTACGGAAATCGCACGCAACCGCATGACCCGGATGATCGCGGGCTGCGAAGATGCGAGCGCGGCCATCGAAATGATCGAGAGACGTGTCGGATTTGTGGGACTCGTCGAACGATTCGATGAATCCCTGCTGATGTGGCGGCGATGGTTGGATGATGCGCGAGTTGACATTCGGTATTCCTCCAAGAATGTCATGACGGACAGTAACATCAAGCGACAACTGCTGGATGACCCGGCCACGCGCGCCAAGCTGGAGGAAGCAAATCGCGAGGACTCAAAACTTTATCAGCACGTGGTCGACAACGTGTACCCGGGTCAGGTGCAACAGTACGGACCAACTCTGACGGCCGATCTGGAAGCGTTTGCCTCCACGAACTCCCGGCCCCGGATCTACCCCCGTGAACTACCCAGCCTCGTCCTGCGAAAAGCGGTCTACCGGCCTCTGGCCCTGAGAATTGCGGGTGTCCATCCTGATGGCACGGCCCGCCGCCGGGCAGCCTGAGCGGCTTGCCTGGTGCACTTCCGCCCCACGGCCTGGCAACCCAGCCTGTTGGCCCGCGACCGGGGCCTGCAGGGAGGATTCTGCCACCGATCGACAACAGCGACCCGGGCGCGGGTTGACTCAGTCGAAAAATCCCCGCGCCTGTAAGGTGGTCCATGTCGAAATCGTGGCCACCGACAGGAAAAACAGTCCGGTGAAGAACAGGGAGATGCGACAAAACCAGCCGGGCCGCAACGGACGCGGTAACAAAATCAGATTCACTGCCAGGGTGTGCAGGCAGGTGAATCCAAGAGCGAAGTTCATCATCAAGGTGCTGATGAAAAGCAACGTCGTGGGAGGCTCGCGACACAACATGAACAGACCGAAAATGATGTAAACCGCCAAGACGCCAAAATAGACATATCGTATCGACTTGGGGTCGAAGGAGCGGACACGGCGGCTGGCAATCCAGATCACGTCGACCCAGCGGCGCAAGAATCCGTCAACGCCGGGAGCAATCCCGGTGGCCAACACCAAAAATGCGCACAAGAGTGTCAGCACCCAGAACGTCTGTCCCCAGGGAATTCCAAAACTCTGGCGCACCCCGTCGGCCGTAATGACCGCTGTCTGCCACGGATCGTCCAGGAAGAAGCCCCGGTCTAAAAACATCAGCGACATCATGGCCGGCAACCCCACCCCGACGAGACAAGCGGGCATCCACACCGCCCACTGGTCACGGGCCACATGCCAGAACCATCGCCGCCAGCGGACCAGCGCCTCGGCCGTGGGCTCAAATACCATTCCCACGTGCGACAGCTGGATGTGGCGTCCGCCGAAGATACTGGGGATCGCTCCGACATGGGCGCCCATGCCCCAGCCCTGCTCGCGCGTGTAATTGCTGACCGCTGAATTCCCCAATCCACCGTTGCCGGAAATTGCCACCAGGGCACAGAGGAATCCGATGATCGTGAAGTCCATGACCGGAAACGAGCGACCTTCCCATAACGCGACAAACACGTTGTCCAGCCTGCTGCCGTCCTGAATCCGGTCGCCGTCGATGTCGACAAACCGGTCCAGCTGACCGTCCCCATCCTGATCCAGGAGAAACGGTTGGTCGGCCCGCCCGTCGCCCGTTGTATCCAGGGTGATGGATTGATCGGCCTGGCCATCACCGTCCAGGTCGGGCCACCAAACAGATGCTCCAGCCTGCTCGACGAGGACCATGCGATCCGGCTGGCCGTCTGAATCAATGTCCGTGGCGTCCGGCTGCCCGTCATCGTCCGTGTCAAATATCAGTTTGAGAGAGGGCTCCACGACATCAAGTCGCCCGTCGCGATCCCAATCCTCTCCCGGGTCCAGGACACCGTTTCCATTGATGTCCTCGGCACCTTTCACGGGGATCTGGCCGAACTTGACGAACCCGCTGGTGACTTCCTTCCACGTGTCGACATTGGAAAACATGTAGGCCAGCACCAACAGGAACCCCATCACCAGCACAATCTTGGCAGTCATTAGTACCTTGATGGAGTTGTACACCTTGCCACCGACCAGCAGGGGAAGCAACGAAACGAGAAACAGCACGACGGACGTACTTCGCACCAGCATTTCGTCACCCGGGTTGTTGGCCGGATCGGGAATGACACCTCGAAAGATTGCCAACAGCGGGATGGCGGCACTGGCCACCAGGTACGGAAAAAACATGTAGATGTCGAACATAAGGTACACGGGCAGCCAAAACTTCGGCCCCGGAAACGTGCGGAATTTGCCGACAAAAATAGGTTCCCCCGTGTAGAGCGCGTAGCGGCTGACCTCAACATTGTAGACGGTCTGACCAAGAATACTGAGGGTCGCCAGCCAGAGCAGTCCGCCGCCATAACGCGCCGTGATGACCGGGCCCGTGAGCCACTCGCCGCCACCGATTGCCGCCCCGGCCATGAAGAGTCCCGGGCCCAGCAAGGCGGCCCAATTTCGCCAGCGGAACGTTGGCGGCGGAGGTAATTCACCGACGTTCCAGCGCGGTATGGATTTGTGTCCGGGGTGAGGAGCCAGTGGCCCGTCACCCTGCACCCCGTTGTTCAGCGTGTTGTTCATCATGCCCCCGGATTTAACATCATGCCCGTCAGTGAAGAGGGCCGGCGCAAAAGCACCCTGTCATCTCGCTTACTTTCCACTTGGCGTGTGATCCTCAACGCGTACACTACCGTATGAAGATCATGTTCAGTATTCTGTCGGTGCAGAGGATCTAACGAACGGACTTTCAAGCTCCCGGGTTTCCGGTCGGCAGCAGTTGTCATTCTGTTCTTTTTATTTTGCGGATCAGCTGAGATCCCGCTGCGCGACAGCACTGGTTTGAGTAGCTCGGGAAGCAAACCGATGACTTTGAAATCACCGTTTACGCGAGAGGAATTTGTCGATCGCATGAATCGAACCGCGGCTGCTTTAGAGCAGAGCGGGACAGATGCGCTCGTGGGTTTTGCGAACAAAGTGATACCGGGTCATGTGCGTTATCTGACGGGCTAT
>Ga0310121_10001197_pt1 | contig 27053 bp, 18 predicted proteins | sample CB27_Tmax_986_MG_FD_203504 | JGI IMG/M metagenome (GOLD analysis project Ga0310121, IMG submission 203504) | Marine microbial communities from Western Arctic Ocean, Canada - CB27_Tmax_986 | ecosystem: Environmental > Aquatic > Marine > Oceanic | place: Canada: Western Arctic Ocean | collected... | reverse complement strand
CCCGCCACGTATGCGGTTGGCTGTGTTCTTCCAGCTTCGGCTACGCCTCAGCCTCCAGAACACAGCCGAGTTACTTAACCCCGATTCTCTCACTTAGGCTGGTACTAAAAGCGGGGTAAGGTCACTCTTGTGGCTTCCCAAAGAAATCTGTTGAGTCCTGGGCATGAAATCTCGAACGAGAGCATCGCAAAGCTCGCTCGTACGTGACCCTGTGGCATGGTAAACCTGGAGCATATCAGCAAAAACCTGACTGTCGTGTGTGTAAATCTCATCGGGTCGTCTCTCCCTCCATCTACCATGTGGAGCACGCACCATCGTTGGCTCGACTACTGCCCATAGAAACAGAAATTGAATTTCTTCGTCCGTAGGTAGATCGACTTCGGTAAGATCTTTAGGAGCCACATAGCCGCGTGACAGTTTAGCCAAAGGCCGATGGTCCTCAGGCAACAGTCCTCCACCACCATCTTCAATCGTGTTGGCTGCCCAGTTTCAGCACGCTTTGATAGCCGCAACAATGGCTCTTTGCCCCCCAGAGGACGACCCGTGTGTGCACTGGGGTTGGTGGCCCGCTGCTGTATGTGTTGCTCGACATGAAGACGGGTGATCATCGTCGCCCGCAAACGTCCAATCTGTTTGCCATGTCCCGGTAGGCGTCTGCCGTTATATGGCTCCACCTCATGTTTGCACCAGTAGTTGAGAATCGAACAACATGTTTGCACCAGTAGTTGAGAATCGAACAACGTTGTCGAAACAGTGAGGGAGATCGGTCTGATTTCACCCAAGCGAGATGGGCGTCACATATTTCGGCCACCGACAGTTGTGGCAGTTTGATTTGTTTGCGGTCGGCACTGAGCGTAGCGAGATATTTGCAAAACGCTCGGTTGGCTTCCTTGAACGGTACCTTGCCGACCTTTCCGAAGTAGACACCCGACTGATCTCCAGCTTTGGCACACCAATAGCCGTTGACCTTGCCGAGCTTGGGAGCTCTTGGCATGGCTGACCTCATGGGAAACTGATTGTGCCTAAGAACAAGTTGGCGCTTGTTCTGTTTGTCGCTTTCCGGTCACTTTCAACGAGTTGAATAGTACACGGAAAAGGATATAGATTCTTTTGAGCGTCGGTCTGTTTTCCACAAGTCCTTTTTGCAGAACATCTTAAGCAAGTCGGGCCGACTGGATTCGAACCAGCGACCTTTTGACCCCCAGTCAAACGCGCTACCAGACTGCGCCACGGCCCGTACTTGTCTCAGCCCCAGCCAGTGTAGCCATTTTGAGGGTCCTTGAGAACCCGGCCTTCGGTCCCCTGCCCTTTCGTACCCGTCAGGATTCGAGCCTGCAACCTACGGATAGGATCTGTGGGATCAGGCGAACTAGAAGATCCAGGAGTCTGTTCCCAAAGGTCTCGGATATTCGTCAGGCCCCGAAAAACGAGTGCTTTTTAAAATTCTGTTTTCCTGCCGGGGACCAATTGCAGAGGGCCCCCTGTTTTGCCTTGTTGGCGATATTCTTCACAAGAGTTCTTTCAATGCGACTCCAACACTAACTTGCAATATTGGTATCTCGCGTGGGGGCAGGTCATCGACTTGTCTTGCGTCGCTTTGCAATCGATGAGACTCATGCCGGCCATTTGAATCCTTGCGCACGTCCGCAATGCTGGGGAATGCTTCCAGGTCGAGGTCAGATTCCGCTTCGGCACCCACAGGGTAATCCTGGAAGTAGTATTCGATTAATGGTCTAATGGCAGAGCAAAGGCAAGGAATCACATGGATTGGCTCCAGTGAGGTGTGAAAGTTTGTTGTGGGGTCGGTACCATTGTCGAGATGCCAAGAAGCTTTCTCTGCCGGGCTTATCCAGGTGTCCAATGTACGGTTTGTGGAGAACGGGGTGTGCTGGTAATTTCAAGACGTTGTTATTAGCACCTAAGGCGAACAAGATATAAGACCCGACTTAAATGCGATTGGATCTCGCGCAGTCATGTTTTGAAGAGAAAGATGGAGGAATTATGGAACCGGAAGGCAAGAATTTGATAGGGTTATCCCAGGCAGACGCAGGGGATAAGACCTTTAAGTCATTCAATCCAGGTTCGGGTGTGGAGATGGCCCCTGAATTTGTCGGGGCGACGCCTGGAGAGGTCGATCGGGCGATGCAGTTGGCGGACGAGGCCTTTCCGGTTTTCAGAAAGAAATCTGGCGAAGAGCGTGCCGCCTTTCTGGAGAAGATTGCGGAGAAGATTGAAGGGCTCGGAGACGCCTTACTCGAAAGATGCGATGCAGAAACCGCTCTCGGGATTCCGCGTCTGACAGGTGAGCGAAGCAGGACAACCGGGCAATTGCGTCTCTTCGGGAGTCTGGCACGGGAGGGTTCCTGGGTCGACGCCCGGATCGATACAGCGATTCCAGATCGACAGCCGTTGCCCAAGCTGGATGTACGCCTAATGCTTATGCCGGTCGGTCCGGTTGTGGTTTTTGGGGCGAGCAACTTCCCCCTGGCGTTTTCGGTTGCCGGCGGAGATACGGCGTCTGCACTTGCGGCAGGATGTCCCGTGGTTGTCAAGGCGCACAGTTCGCACGCCGGAACGGCTGAGTTGGTTGGGCGAGCAATTCAAGCAGCAGTCAAAGCCTGCGGCATGCCGGAAGGTGTCTTCTCGCTGATTCACGGATCAGGTCGGGTAGTCGGCACAGCGTTGGTCCAGCACCCAATGGCAAAGGCAGTCGGCTTTACAGGTTCACTTGCCGGTGGACGCGCCTTGTTTGATCTGGCGGCTGCGCGTCCAGAACCGATTCCCGTGTATGCGGAAATGGGAAGTCTCAATCCCGTGTTTGTCTTACCGGGGGCGCTTGAAGAGAGAGGTGAGGCGTTTGCTCAGGGTTTGTGTGGATCCGTGACGCAGGGTGTTGGGCAGTTCTGCACGAACCCAGGTTTGGTTCTCGGGATCGACGGTGAGCCAATGGATAAGTTTATTGCATCGGCCGAGTCTTCGTTTTCTGAAACTGCGCCGGCGACGATGTTGAATCCCGGGATTCGCGATGCTTTCGAATCAGGACTTGCCACTTTCGGAAGGACGGAAGGCGTCTCGTTACTTTCGCGGTCGGCGACTGAAGCGGATCCGGGCAAGACGCAGGCCGGTGCTCATGTGTGGACGACTGACTTTGATGCCTTCACGAGTAACCCGAGATTGAGTGAAGAAGTATTTGGGCCAACGACACTGGTTGTTCGTTGTAAGGCGAAAGACGAATTGATCAAGGCAGCGAATCAGCTCGAAGGTCATCTGACGGCCACGATTCATGGAACGGAAGAAGATCTTGCGGAACACATGGATCTGGTTGAAATCCTCGAGAGGAAGGTTGGCCGGATCATCTTTAACGGCTTTCCTACTGGGGTTGAAGTTTGTCATTCGATGCACCACGGCGGTCCCTATCCTGCAACGACCGATGGACGGTCAACGTCTGTTGGTACGGCGGCTATTTTTCGGTTTGCGCGGTTGGTTTGTTTCCAGGGCTTCCCGCAAGCCGGTTTGCCGTATGAGCTAAAAGATGCGAATCCAGGGAACCTCTGGCGATTGGTTGATGGCGAATACAAGAATGGTGCTGTGTAGGCATGTCCAAAGAGTACTTATGTTGAGAGGCGTTGTTCCTTAGGAAACGGTTCCAGGGGAACATCTGCGGCTCACTGACTGGACGGCGAATACGCAAAAGCGGCGGTCGCTGGCCCTCGTTCTTACTGGATTGATTACTCTTCCTTCGTAAGTCGGCGTCATTGGCGTCTTTGGCACTCGGATTCGAGAATTTTTTGACATCAGCGCCGAGCAATTCGGGGCATTGCGAGGAATGGTCACCGCAGCGACTTGAGGAATTGTAATAGATCCTGGATTTGCTGTTCGCGATATCGATTCAATGCCTTGTCTGGCATGGGCGAGGTGTCCAGTAGTCGGTGGGTTTCGATGTTGCGCCGGGCGATGCGCCAAATTTGGTTTTTGGTGTCTACCACCGTTAAGTGTTGGTCGGTCTCTGCGGTGACCATTCCTGTCAATGTCTGGCCGTCGTCAGTGATGATCAACGAATTCTTGAATCGCTGGGCAACCTGCTTTGAGGGGTAGACCAACGCGTCAGCCAGTTCTCTTTTCTTCAGACGCTGCGTAACGCCTGCCAGGTCTGGTCCAAAGATCGCCGCTTCTTTGTCCTTCAAGCCGCCGTGGCAAGAAAAACATCCCGCCTGCATATAGATATCTCGACCGCGGGCGCTATCTCCTTGCGTGGCCTTCGTGAGAATGAGTTTGTGGACTTGTGCGTCCGACATGATTTCTGTCGGTTCTGGGCTGGCAGAACTGACAAACGGAACGCCGTAGCGGTCGCGATACCAGGCCTGCCAATGCTCCACAGCGTCCAGACGCACTTGGTCGCTGTGGAAGTTGCGCTGTCGGTCAAAATCGACCGCCGTGAAGTTACACAAGGCGCGATCCGCATAGTAGAGTTCGTCGTGTCCCTGCTCCAATAACTCAACCACCCGCTGAATCAGCGGTTGCTCGCCATCACGTGGTTCCTCGACCCCTCCGCGCAATTCCTGGAAGAATTCGCTGATACTCGGGCCTTGGTTAGCCAGCCACTCGACGCCCAAGAGAAACTCGTCGTGGTTTGCTGACTTGAGGGCCGCGGACATCATCGGCCAGTATCTCGATTCGAGTGTGTGGCCCGAAAAACCTTTGAGTATTTCGCGGCGCACCTGCACATCGTCACTGCTCTCATAGATGCCGAGTAACTGTCGGCGTCCAGTTGGAGTTGTGGCCACCTCACCGTAGGCGAGGGACGATAGTTGGCTGCCAGGAACGAGCTGATCGAGATGTTGAGCCAACGCGCCTGCGTGCCCATCGATCAGTCGGTCTAGCGCCGTCAACCAAAACAGGGGGAAGCCTCGTCCTTTGTTGCTCAGTTCGACGAACCAGCCTCGCTGGTTCGTCATGAGCCACTGTACGAGACGAGCTTCGCTGGCCGCATTCCAACCGGAGTTTATGCGGGAAAGCGAGTTGGCAATGTGGAACTGGGTAACGTAGTTGTCTTCTTTCTCTAGCAGGTCCAGCAATGGTTCGTACGCGGCCGCCACGTTATACTCGGCCAGCAATTGTATGTGTTCCCAACGGACTTCGCGGTCTGTTGCTGTGAGCCCCGCGGCGAGATGGGCGGCGACTCGCTGCTGGAGTTCCATGTTTTCGCTGATTTGGGGACGAAACAAACTCAGGACGCGCAACCGATCGAGCTGGTCGGATTTTTCTGTCAACTTAGCTCCCAAGAGTCGGTCGACGATTTCCGCGACTACTGCGGCTTGGGGTAATTCGCGTCGGAGCGAGCCGGCCGTCAGTGCCCGCATCCAAATTCGTGGCGAATCCGTTTTTAGTGCCACGTCGATCCACTCCGCCAGCGGACGGTGGGCAATGGCCGTCATCGCCGCGTAGCGGACCGGGCGATCAGAATCTCCCATCGTCCGGACAAGTTCCTGTTGACCGCAAGTTGTGTCGAACCGCCCCATGGCTTCGGCAGCTCGTCGACGTACCAATGGATCGGAGTCTGCCAGAAGGTCCACAAGCAATCGACAGCCCGCGTGGTCTCCACGAATTCCTAACAACCAGGCTGCCTGTCCCCGTATCTCGGGCATTTCGTCACTCGCTATGGTTTGCAGGAATATTTTGTCCAGGGTCTGAAACTCGGCAGCCAGGTAACGAATCGCGCGCAACCGCTGGCGCAGAGATACCCCTTCACGGGTTCCCTGGTTTGTCGCGGATGATTGCAACAGTGCAGTTGCGTCGTCACCCAGTTGGGCAATGATTTGTTGTTCACACGCACGACTCCATTCTGCGGACGGTTGTGGCAGGGACAGCAACTGCTGCAGGGACATTTGCCGATCGGCCGCCAAGGCAACCCGGGGCACAATTGGCGGGATGGTCGGTGTGGTTGCCTTGTCGTAAAAGATTCGCCACACACCCTGGTTGTGATCGGTGAGCAGAATGCTCCCATCTGGTGCGACCTCGACATCGACCAGCGCAAAATTGATTGCTGCGCCATCTTGATCAATGGCATTGGTCTTAACTTCGGCCAGGGTTTCCATGGTCGCTTGCCACGTTGCGCCATCCCGCGTCAAGTGAAACACAACCAATCGGCCAGCCGAGTTGTATCCGCCAGTGGTCACCGATTTCCAACGATAGTCACAACAAATGAATGAATCGTGGTAGGAGTCAGGAAACTGGGAGTGTTCATAAAAGACTCCCCAATTCGGTGACCCGCGGCCGACCTCTAAAATCGGCGGCAGGCAGTCCAGGTAATAGGGAGGGTACGCGCCAACTTCTTGCCAACCCTGGTCGCCGCCAATGGCCCAGTGGTTCAGACGCACTGGCCGGTACCAGGGCAAGCCGGTGTGCCACTCCATGTCGCTGTCGAAACTAAAGAATTCGCCCAGATAATTCACACCCAGACTGGGCGAGTTGCGGCCGCCCGCGCTGATGCATTCCCATTTCTCCCCGGTTGGATCGAAACGGAACACACTTCCTTTGCGTTCATAGATTACGGGAGAACTTTTCTCGGTGATGTGCCGTCGGTCGGATGTCTCGCCACCGTCACCACAGACGAAATAGACATAGCCGTCCAGTCCCCGCAGTACGGTATGGGCCGAGTGGTCGCCGCCGGTGTGGAATGGTTCGCCGATGCGCCCCTGCAGTTCAAGCGGGTCGCCACTTTCGTAGCCGGTAAATAATTGAATTCCATCGCCCCCTACGGCATACAATCGATCACCGTAGACTAGCAGGCCTTGTGGACCTCGCGGTCCCAGGCCCTGGGCGATTATTTCCGCCTGGTCGTAGACCTGGTCCCCGTCAGTGTCGGTGAGTCGGCGCACTGCTTCGCCGTCACCTACCAGCAACCGTCCCTCGCCATCGAACGTCAGATCGTAGGAACCGCCAGTGAGACTGGAGTCAGCAGCCTTATAAATGTGAAAGCCGGCAGGGAGGTTAAATTGCTCGTCCAGCAGCACAGCTTTGCCCGACACTTCGGAAGTGCCGGTACCGAGGAGCAGCAGAACGGGTAACGACAGCCGGTAAATCATGGCACTCCGTCGATTTGATCAGGAACTGCAGGTGGCTAGCGCGGACTAACCAGGCGGCGGGGTCGCAACTACTGTTGTAAAGTCTGCGGGCTGTTGGATTCTCTCACAGCTTTGGCCTCAACAATAAGTCGCTCTAGGTCCTCGTCACTCACCGTTTTCGAGGGGACACCATCTTGTGGGACTTCCAGTCCTGCGACCCAAGCGGAGGCGTTCAGCAGTACGGTACGAAAGTTGTCGTTTGCCAGGTTCGCGTGAAGGTGTAAGCCTGTAAATCCAAAGCCTCGTCCACTGTCTGGTCGGTCGTACGCCCATGCCATGTGTTGCGGGATTTGCTCCGAAACCTCTCGGAAAACGTCTGGATTCCCCTTTCGGCTGGTCGCAGTTCCATTCACCGTTTCCAGTGGAGGAACATCGGTCAGAATTGGCGTCAAACCTTTCATGTCGCCGACAAACCGCATGTGGTAATACCACTCGTCGTGTACGCTAAACGGCATGATGCCGCGGGCGACCGGATGGTCAGGAAACTGTTCGTACTTGGGTATCCACCACGGATTTACGGACCAAAACGTTTCGAAGTAACCCCCTATCCATTGCAGGTAGTTGTTCCCTTCATTGCCCTTGTTCACCTCGACCCCGTAGTGCACTGCCATAAAGCCAGCGCCGCGACGGACGGCAGCAAAGATTTCCGGGTCAACTGCCGCCTGGTGACCGTGATTCAAAGCCACAATGACTGCGTCGGCATGTGACAAGTCGCCAGGCCAGTGGTTGCTGGGATAGACGACGCAGTGAACCTGAGGGAAAGCTTCGTGCAATTGCCGTGCCAGGAGTATGAACCCGGCTACGAACTCATGATTACCCGGCGGTCCGTGCGTTCCCGCATCACCAATAAACACGATCTTCTTGACGCCATCACCAGCCCTCCGTTGAAATTCGTAGTCGAAAATCCCCCGTTGTTCTGCAGCAGCGAAATCGACACTTAGCCAACCAAGAATCAGACCTAGTATAACCGCGGTTGCATTTTTGATTCGTTCAACCGGGAGTTGTTCAGTAAGCATAAGAAACGGATCCCTAGTGAGACGGATTCGGGTCAAACACGTTTCGCAGATCCGAGTCGAACGACGCGTCGGCGATAGCAGTCTCACCGTTTAAACCCTTATCGTTGACTTGCCACTTCACCAGGCCGATGTCGCGTGGGAACGGTTTAGTCGGATCAGTTCCCAGTTTGTCGCGGGCGCGAAAACCTGTGCCAAAGGCAGTCAGGATTGAACCGTCCGGCAGCAGTACCGAGGAAGTCGACTGACAAGCCGCCCAGAAGGAATAATCATCTTTCCGAGATGCTTTCCACACGGACAACATGAACTTGTGGTCGAAATCCCAGGTCTTGCCATGGTCTCGACTAACAACCGCCTCGATGCCGTACTGGGGGTACCCGTCTGCCGTTTTTACATATCCTTTTCGAACGACGTAAGTCATGACAATGTGCCCGTCAGGCAGGAGTACCATGCTAGGATGATGACGTCCCCAGTTATACAAGATGTTAAGTTCTGACCAGGTTTGTCCGTTGTCCGGGGAGATGGAAATTCCCAGACCGGCATGGTGATCGGTCCATGGCCTGGAGAGGTCGAAGTTTCTAGCTCGCGTCCGGCAACCCGCCAGGATGTTGCCGTTTTGCGTGCGAAACAAGGCGACTTCGTTTGCGTCTTTCCACTCGTGCACCTGGACGGGCTTACTCCAAGTGTGGCCAGCATCACCGCTGGATCGAATGTACGCTCGTGGTTGCATGTGACTCAATTCGACATCATACCCCGTTTCCCAAACCCGTGTTACTTTACCCGTTTGTGGATCTCGATCGACCAGGTACGGATCCCACTGGTACAAAGTTTGATTGCCTGGGCCTGGCGGTATCGGCAGCGAATCGCTCCAAGTCTGTCCGTAGTCCTGACTGAAATAACGGCCCCCATGTTCCACCGACCAGATAACGCGGCCTTGGTCCAGGTAAGTTAAGCTCACTCCAAAGCCGGTTTTATGGCCTTCCCCCTCGTCGAGGGGCATGCGCTGCGGCGCGGACCATGTTTCGCCGAAGTCATCGCTGTCTAGCAGGAACGGTACTAAAGGGACATCACAAGAAACCATCATCATCAGCCGCTGTTTTTCAGGCATGAAAACAAGATAGGGACCCCGTACGATCCGATTCCATGACTCCGTAATGATCTGGGACCTGGCCGGCAGACGAATCGGCGCGGCACTGCCATTAAGCTGCACGACTTCATGGCTCTGCCAACCGGCTGCCAGCATCGTGGCCGGTAGAATACCTGTTGCCAGCAAACCGCAGACAAGCAATCCGGGGAGTTGTTGCCCGAGAGAATTTGTGCCCATCATTGTCTTTGACATTTGTTCGTTCCCACTCGTTTCGACCATGGTGGATGTCATTGGCCAGGATTCTTACTTTCATTCCTGTTCACCGGTCATGATGAAGAGGTCTCGATTTGTTCCTTTTGTCTTGTCCTGCGATGCAGTAAGTCCGAGCGGCCTGCTGATACGAAGTTTCTGCCTGTCACCTGTAGCCCGCACATTTGCAGTCGAACGCGCAGGCAGCCAATTTTCTCAAGTGGTATTGTAGCTGTTGGTTGCTTGACTGTCGCACCTTTCCCGGCGCGTCAGGAAGTTTCTCCCCACTGCTTACGGGGCGGGTGAGCCAGGACGTCCGCGGGACGCCACTTTCGGTCAGTACCGCATGGGCCATCGTTCGGTGGTTAGATTTTGTGGCGGGGCCGTTACCGCTGCCCGCTCTTAACGGACCTGACACAGTGCGTTAACAGACTACCTGTGTCGCATTCGAAGCGGCACGGATGCCAGGCCCAACAGGACGAGGAGAATCGCTGTAGAGGGTTCGGGAATGATGGTGACCCCAAAGACGGACGATGCCTGCTTTTTTTCGGTCAGGTAGTTCTGCAAACCAGCTACGTCGAAGCCATAACCCACGACGGTTTTTTCGTGCCAAAGAATTGTGCTGTTGCTGAATTTTGCGTCCGTCAGATCTGCGCCAGAAAGCGTTGTGCTGGTCAGGTTCGCGTTGACCAGATTCACCCCCGTCAAGTTCGCCGAGGCCAGGGTTGCGTAGGACAGGTTCGCGCCCGTCAGGGTCGCGTTGGGCAGACTCGCCTCCAGTAGGAACGCGCCGGTCAGGTTGGCACCGGTCAGGTTCGCGTAATCCAGGTGCGCGTCTCTCAGGGTCGCGCCGCCCAGGTTCGCGTTGTATAGGTGCCCGCCGTCCAGGTGCGCTCGAAGCAGGTTTGCGTTGGCCAGATCTGCGCCGGCCATGTTGGCGTTGGTCAAATCTGCGTCGCTCAGACCCGCGTAGCGTAGTTTTGCGCCGGCCAGGTTCGCGCTGGTCAGGTTCGCGCTGGGCAGGTCCGCATTACTTAGGTTCGCATTCTCCAGGTCCGCATTAGTCAGGATCGCGTCGTTCAGGCTCGCGCTCTCCAGGAACGCGCCGTTCAGCGATGCACCGTTCAGCGATGCACCGGGTTCCAGATTTGTTCCTACATAGGGAAGGTCCCCACCAAATACGCTTTGGATCGGATCAACAATCGTACCGTCAGTCTTCTGATACGAAGCAGCATGCACTGAAGACGCCGCCAGAGTGGCCAGCAGAAACATTGTGAACAGGCGCATCAGCCGACTCCAGATCAACAATCGCGTAACCCAGGTGATGGAGATATCTTAGTCCCTCCTGCCACTTTCTGACCACTGCCAGTCAAGCACGCCCGGCAGGATTCGAACCTGCGACCTACGGATTAGAAGTCCGTTGCTCTATCCAACTGAGCTACGGGCGCTTAAGGCTAGAATAATATCGCCTTTTTTGAAATGATGCCAGTTCGCCATCGTTTTCGAGCGGTTTGACACCCGGGTGCCGCCCCGTTGCCTCAGCCATTTTACCACTCCTGCGGGCATTTTGCCCGGCGGAGGGTTTTCTGGTGGCCAAACCCGTAGCCGTCGTGCAGCCACCAACCGATGGTTGCCCCGCTCACCGCTCGCACCGCGCAGCCACCGTTCTCGTGAAAAACGCGTCACTTCAGACCACCGCGGTGTACCCCACGGGAGCAAAATCAAGAACCCCAAAAACCGATACCACGGGGTGTCTGATCAGGCGGACTGGGTAAACTGCTGGTGTTGTAACCCCGTGTGAAGTCGACGTACGATCACGGGGATGTGGGTTTCAAGGGTGGTGCAATTTTTGACGTAAATGGTTGCTGCTGTACAAGTCGTTATGAAACAAGAGGGAACGGTCAAGCGATGAAAGTCCTGCTGATAGGGGGTACGAAGTTTATCGGGCGGGCTGCGGTCAGCGATTTAGCAGCCCGTGGTTACGAGGTCGTCGTCATGAATCGTGGAACGCGGCCTGACCATCCTGATGCGGCGCGTACCATCATTTGCGACAAGAACGACCGCGACAGGTTCGCCCAGGTGCTGAAGGCCGAAGCATGGGACGCGGTTATCGATACCATTCTCGATGACGAAGACCTGAAATTTGTGATTGAGCAACTCGGTGGGCAGATCAGGCAGTTGATTCATACCGGATCGATCGGGGTGTATGGGGCATGCACACCGGTTCCGGCCTGCGAAAGCGACCCGCTGATCGAACACGATAAGGTTTACAACTTCAACCACAAACTTCGGCAAGATCAAGTTTTGCTGCGTGCCCATCGGGAGCACGGTTTTCCTGGCACGTCGTTACGCATGAGTTACATTTATGGTCCTGGGTCGGTGCTGCTTGAGGGTTGGGGTGGCCGTGCACCGGAGTTCTTTCACCTCCTGCGCGATGGCCAGGCCGTTTTGCTGCCTGGCGACGGGCGTGCCCTGCTACATCCCGGTTACGTCACCGACCTGGCCAGCGCGTTTGGAAATGCATTGGAGTCGCCCGAAACCATCGGCCAGATTTACAACATTGGGGGCCCACGTGCCGTGATGATGAGAGACTACATCGCCCGGATCGCCGCAGAACTGGAGGTCGAACCGAAGATTGAATATGTCGACCCGGAGAAGATCCTCAAGCAGTTTCCGGCACTGGTCGACCGCCGCGGCCTTTACTTTGCTTGTGAACACATGTGTTGCGACATCAGCAAGGCCCATCGCGAGATGGGGTGGCGACCGACAACACCTCTTGGGAAAGGCCTGGAGAAGAGTATTCACTGGATGCGGGAAGAGGGCCACGTGTGAGTTGGTTTTCGGGCCCACCGGTGCGGGTCACCAGGAGGGGAAATTGTCGAAACTGTGTGCCGGTCGATTTTGCCGGGGATATCACTTCGACCGAAGGCCAATAGAGGTTACAAGTCGAGAGCTTTTGTCCTTACAGGCGATTTCGAAAATACACTGCTGCGATTGTCCAGCTGCACCAGGCTCACGATCGGTTGGAGCCGTTCCCCATGATCTGCTTGAGCGCCGTCATGTAACCAATTGCAAATGCGTAACCGCGGTGCCGGCCAAACTGGGTGTCGGTTTCCATGACGGGAGCATGGTCGGGATCGATCAGTCCATCGTAGTTGTGCTCGGCATAGAGCTGCATGGCGGCGGCCATGTCGACGTCGCCCTCGTCGATGAAGACCTCGTCGAACTTAAGGCCATCGCTCGGGACCCTGCGCACATTGCGAAAGTGGACGACGAAGATCTTTTTCTGTCGGAGAAAATGCCGGGTTGTTTCGAGTACGTCGACACCCATCTCGGCAACCGTTCCCTGGCAGTAGAGTAACCCGTTGGATGGACTGGGTACCGTGTCGATCAGACGCTGCATACCGTCTACGGTCGCCAGGATCTGGGCAGCGCCCCGAAGACTTCCCAAAGGCGGGTCGTCCGGATGACATGCCAGTTTCACACCGACCTTTTCGGCGACGGGAACGACCCGTTCGGCAAAATAGGCAAAGCGATCCCAGAGTTCGTCGTGATCTACCACTCCCGCGTCGCCAGGCGGGACATTCTCGATGAGTTGGCTGTCAAAGCTCATCAGTCCGGCGTCCCCGCGACCGCCACCACTTAACCCATTCCGCCACCTCCCCCAACAGGGATTGAGGGCAAAGTCATAGCAGAGCGTGTGGATTCCGGCACGAGCCATGCTCTCGACAGACTTGCAGAAACCAGCGATCGCTTCGTCCCGGTCGGGACTGGCGAGCAGAATGGGCCGGTGGATCGACGTTGGTGGGGCTTCGATGGCTGCCATTTCCAGCCCGAAGGATTCGACGTACTTGCGAAGTTGCAACAGGTCGAGGAATTCCCAGGGGGCTTTGTTTAGCTCCTCGGGCAAGATTACGATAATGTGGTTGACTCCCAGTTGCCGGCAATATTTAAGTTCCGACTCGGACCACTGGTAGACCCTTTTTGTGATGTGCATCGTTCGTTGCTGAATGGGTGACGGGGCGCGGGTGTGGGGAGCCAACCGAGCGGTATGGTTGCGTGACAGCTTTTTGTCAGGCCAGCAGCTGCGCTGCCTCGACGGCAAAGTAGGTCAGGATTCCGTCGGCACCGGCGCGTTTGAAAGCAACGAGGCTTTCGATGATGGTCCGCTCACGATCGATCCAGCCATTGGCTGCCGCAGCTGAGAGCATGGCGTATTCACCGCTTACCTGGTAGACGTACGTCGGCGCGCCGAATGCCTCTTTCACACGGCGAACAATGTCAAGGTAAGGCATGCCCGGCTTGATCATGACGAGATCGGCCCCTTCGGCCAGGTCGAGGGCCACTTCGCGGAGTGCTTCATCGCCGTTGGCCGGGTCCATTTGGTAGGTGCGTTTGTCGCCCTCGCCCAGGTTGCTGGCCGACCCGACCGCATCGCGAAACGGGCCGTAATAGGCCGACGCATACTTGGCCGAGTACGCCATGATCTGCACCTGCTGAAAGCCGGTTTCGTCGAGTGCCCGACGAATTGCGCCAACGCGGCCATCCATCATGTCCGAGGGAGCGATTATGTCGCAACCGGCTTCTGCCTGGACGAGCGCCTGGCGACAGAGGACATGGATGGTTTCGTCATTGACCACGTACCCGTCGCGCACCAGGCCGTCTTGTCCATGGGTGGTATAAGGATCGAGCGCCACATCGCAAATGATGCCGAGTCCGTCGCCATGTTCCTTTTTGACTGCCCGCACCGCACGGCAGGCCAGGTTTTCTGGATTGAGCGCCTCGTCGCCGTCGGGTGTTTTCCTGGCCGGATCGGTCACTGGAAAAATAGCGACAGCCGGGATGCCCAACTCCTTGGCATTGCCCACTGCCTTGACAAGAAGGTCGATCGACAAACGGTCAACGCCTGGCATCGAATTGACTGGCTCGCGCCGGTTGTCGCCCTCGTGCACAAACACCGGCCAGATCAAGTCGTCGGCGGTAACCCGGTTTTCGCGCACCAAGCGCCGCGACCATTCATGTCGGCGGTTTCTCCGCAGGCGCGTGGAGGGGTAGCTTCCCCGGGCCCAAGAAGGATCGTCGCTCATACGAATTGTCTCCGCGGGAGTTTTTTTAGCAGAACCTGCATCGTATGCAGCCGATTGCGCGGTTACAAGGCACCTCGCCGGTTACAGACGGCAATTCCCCGTCGACGAAAAAACGGGGCCTCGGCAAGTTGCAGTTTCTACCGGCCCGTCCGCAACCGCGTGGCAAGTCGGGGAGCGCCGAGTCGAACCAGACAGGACAGCGATAACTTGTGGCGTGGACTGCCTTTTGACAACCTGGTCGTTGTTGGCGAACGAGGTCCATGGTGCTGGGGCCGTTTTGCCGGGTAAGCCATTGGCTTGCTGTCATTTGGAAAACAAGGAATATTTCGGTCAACGGGGTTACAGTGATTTCCGTTGCGTCGGTCCCGCGGATTCCGGGTCTTCTTGGCACCTGGCTGCGGTTTGAGTTGGAATCCCGATTCTGTGGGGCCTACGATGTTTAGGTGGCTCAAGTGCAGAACTGTTGTCTTGAGGGTCTTTCCCGTTGATTCCGACACGGTCTCCCAATACAACTTGCCCTAAGGATTAGTTCTTTGGCTCGGTTATCCATCCGTATGGGCCCCAATTTTGGTTGACCGGCATAAATACAGGTAACACACTATTTCTTTTTCTGCCATGACATCTTTGAAGAACACATTTTTGAAGGACGTTGTCGAGCGGTCTGATACAGCATCAGGTCTTGCCTTCGACCTGTTTTTAAAAGGCTTGATCGTGCTGTCGCTGATCGCTTTCGCCGTGACCACCATCCCAGACCTTTCGGATGGTTGGCGTCAAGGATTGCGCTATTTTGAGATCATCACAGTGGCTATCTTTACGATCGAATACTTCCTACGGATTGGCGTAGCCGATAAAAAATTAGCGTTCGTGACAAGTTTTTTCGGGATCATTGACCTGTTGGCAGTGCTGCCGTTTTATCTCGCGGTTGGAATGGATTTGCGTTCGATTCGGGCATTCCGTCTGTTGCGGCTGTTTCGTATCTTCAAGCTTGCCCGGTACAGCAAGGCAATCCAGCGGTTTCAGGATGCCTTTTCAATTGCCCGTGAAGAGCTCATCCTCTTTTTGCTGGTAACGGTTATTTTGCTCTTCCTTGCATCGGTGGGTATTTGGTTTTTTGAATGTGAGGCACAACCCGAGAAATTTTCCACGGTTTTCGACAGCCTGTGGTGGGCAGTTGCCACGTTGACGACGGTGGGTTACGGCGATGCTTACCCGATTACCGCTGGCGGCAGGATCTTTACTTTTGTCGTGCTGTTGATTGGCCTGGGGGTGGTTTCGGTTCCTGCCGGTTTGGTGGCATCGGCGCTATCCAGGGCCCGTGAAATGGAGATCAAGAACGTCGCTCCTCCTTCTGCTCAACCCGAACCCGCTGCTCAGCCCGAACCTGAAAGACTGGATTCACCACCAGGCGATTGAGGCGGCATTACTGCTGGTACCAGCAAGCAGTTTTAAAGATGTCGGTTGTGCGGGTGGTGAGGGCAACCGGAACCCAAGAAACCCATCACATTGAATTGCAATAACCAGATGATTAAGGATAATTTCATAGTGGGCGGGACGTTTCACTCTTTTTTTTTTGAGGGTCTGTCATGCGTTACGCGATTGCCATTTTTACCTTGTTACTGGTTGCACCGGCTGCCGTGGCGCAAGTCCCCATGAATTGCCCACCAGCCAGCCCCGCGGTTTGTTGCCCGCCCGCCAGCCCCATGGTTTGTTGCCCGCCCGCCAGCCCCATGGTTTGTTGCCCGCCCGCCAGCCCTATGGTTTGTTGCCCGCCCACCAGCCCTATGGTCTACTCCGCGGTACCAGTACAGCCTGCGCCCGTCTACCAACCGGTCGTTTCTCCCGTGCCGACGACCACGGTTGCCACACCGGCACCACTTTACGGTGTTCAGGTTCAACGGATGCTGGGTGGTGGTTTCACGCGGACCGGTTCGTACAACCGCTCCGTGCGGTATGTCGCGCCGGCTTCGTGTTACTATTGCCCTTATTAATTAAGGTTTCTGACGGTAACAGCATGCGGGTGTGCCAGGCGAGGCAACCAGTTGGTCGTTGTCCGCTTCGTCGCCACCGACAACGAATTTGGCCAGCCACCGTTCTGATCCATTGGATCCATCTTGGCTGAGGGGTTTCGGATGGGGTCGTTGCACCGTCCTGAGGATATTTGGCGGTTTTGGGTCGCGGTGCCTGCGGCGGGTGACTTGAAGCAGGCGGTGGCAATTCTCAACACACCAAGCGGATGTATTCATGAGAGAGATTTGCTATTGTGAAGGCAACAAGTAACCAGCAGACCAAGAAAAAATGAATTCATGAGACCCACCAAGGCTGTCCTCTACGAAACGCATTCGCACACGCCTCTTTGCAAGCACGCGGTCGGAGAGCCTGAAGAGTACGCACAGGTGGCGTTCGACCGCGGGTTGCGCGGGCACACAGTGACCTGTCACAACCCAATGCCAAACGGGTACTACTCCGACGTGAGGATGGCCGCCGATGAGTTCGAGACCTATTTAGACGGGGTACGGCGGGCTCAGGTAGCCTGGGAAGGGCGGGTCGATGTCAGGCTTGGCCTGGAGTGCGATTATTTTCCCGGCTATGAGAGCTGGCTCGAACAGCAGGTCACATCGGTCGATTTCGATTATGTGCTGGGGTCGATACATCCCAAAAGCGATGAATTTAACGCCAAATTCTGGAACGGGGACGCGGTCCAGTTCCAACGGGCTTACTTTGAGCAACTGGCCGCGGCTGCCGAAACCGGTTTTTTCGATTGCCTTTCCCATCCCGACCTGGTGAAGAATCAAGTTTCCGAATCCTGGCATCCGGAACGGATCCTCGGGGACATTCGCCGAGCATTGGATCGGATTGCCGTAACAGGAATCGCGATGGAGTTGAACACCTCGGGGGCGAACAAGAAAATCCGCGAGATGAATCCTTTTCCCGAGATGCTGCGGGAAATGCATACGCGGGGAATTTCCGTCGTTGTGGGGTCCGACGCCCACACACCAACACGGGTGGGTGATCGGTTTGACAAGGCGCTGGCCCTGCTTGCCGACTGTGGTTATGACCGCGTTAGTTTTTTTATTGGCCGCACCCGGCAGGAGGTGATGATCGACGATGCGCGAGCGAGCCTGATTGTGGCTGAGGTGTGATCGACGCAGCCGACCGCGGGAGGCCAGGAGAGAGACCCGTTCAAATTTGTCTGGACACCCCTTTGTGTCTTTAATGGGCCGTCGCATTTCATGTTCGATGGTGGAGGGAGGCGAGTCGATTCAAGCGAAAATCAGCACAGCGCGACGGATTGCCCAACTTGGGCAACCATTACAGACGCGAATGGCTGGTGCCGTGACAGCGGACGGGACTGCTTGTTTCGGCTGATTTCATCCCAGGTTGCGGTATAATTGGGGACCAGGCAGGTGCAGCGCATGGCAATCGATGGTGAGTAGGATCTGTGCACAGTAGCAACGAAGTATCGCTGGAGGTTCAACGAGAGATCGACGTACGTTGCGATGCGTTCGAATCGAAGTGGAGGTCGGGCGATGCCCCCCGGTTGTGCGAGTTCGTTGAGGGGATTGCCGACGATTTGCGCGGGCCACTCTTGCGGGAACTGCTCGTGATCGAGTTTCAATACCGCCGCAGCCCTGATGGAAAGATGGCTTCTGACCAGGACGTGCTCGACGCGCATCCCGAGTTGCGTGAAGAGTTGGTAAAGCAGCTTACCACCCTGCACAAGTCGGGCGCAATGGTAGAGGGGGTGGCTCCGTCTGCCGACACGATAGAAACGATTGTGGTTGGTTCGAAGCACGGGGTGGATTCAGTCGGTCTGCACATCCGTTGTCCCCACTGCAATAACCCAGTGGAACTGCTGGACGATTCGATCGATAGGGATGTGACATGTGCGACATGTGGCAGCACATTCAATCTGATTGAGGAGGACGATAGCCCTCAGGCCGGGATGAGTGGCCGTAAGTTGGGACGGTTTCAGCTGATCGAACAGTTGGGGATAGGTGGGTTTGGGAGTGTATGGAAAGCACGCGACGAGGAACTCGACCGGTTTGTCGCGGTCAAGATACCCCGCCGAGGAGGGTTGGAGCGGTCGGAGGCAGAACTCTTTTTTCGCGAAGCGCGGACCGTGGCCCAACTACGGCACCCGAACATTGTCCCGATCCACGAGATAGGTCGTGATCAGGAAAACGGGACGATTTACATTGTCAGTGAACTCATCTATGGAAGTTCCTTGGCCGACTGGATGAAAGATCGGCATCCCAACACGCGGGAAATATCAGAGTTGGGCGTTGCCATCTGCGACGCACTGTATCACGCACATTCACAAGGTGTGATTCATCGGGATCTCAAGCCATCGAATGTCATGATTGACGGGCAAGACCATCCATTTGTGATGGACTTTGGGTTGGCCAAGCGTGAAGTTGGCGAGATCACGATGACCCTCGATGGACACATCGTGGGGACCCCCGCTTACATGTCCCCCGAACAGGCCCGCGGAGAGGCGCACTGGACTGACCGGCGGACCGATATCTATTCATTTGGTGTCATGTTGTATGAGCTTGCGGCTGGCGAATTGCCCTATCGGGGTAACGCCCAGATGCAGGTTCAGCAGCGGTTGACCGATGATGTACCCGACCCGCGCAATCTGAATCGTCACATTCCGGCCGATTTTGCCACGATTTGTTTGAAGTGTTTGGAACGAGACCCGAACGGTCGCTATGAGTCGGCCGAGGCGGTTGGCAATGAGCTGCGTCGCTATTTGCGGGGCGAGCCAGTCCGTGCCCGCCCCGTGTCGCGGTTGGAGCGGGGGATCCGCTGGTGCAGGCGTTACCCGCTTGCTGCCACGACGATTGGGTTGGGGGCATTCCTGGCAATTGCCGGGCCGATTGCAGCCGTCGTGATGTTCCAGCAGAGCAAGATGATTGAAACCCGACTGGAAGAGAGTCAGGGGCTTATCAAGCAAAAGGAGAACCAGCGTCGTGAACTTAAAGGTGAAGTTGCCACGCTGCAAACCCGGATCAACGGGTTGGTAGGAGGGACTCCTGGTATGGAGGAGGTCGTACCGGGCTGGCGGCGGAATTTGGTGACCAGGTTACTCGACCAATACTACGACGAGGTGGTCGGTGCGCTGCCCGATGACCAGGCAGATCCGGAAGGTGCAGCACGAACTCAGCTCAGCCTGGCGATGATGCTACAAGTAAGCCAACGCCCTGCCCTGGCGATCAAGCATTTCGAGGTTGCCGCGCGCATCCTTGCTGTGCTGACAGCAGAATTTCCGCAGCAAGTCCGCTATCGGGTGGCGTGGGCCGACTCGGCTGCCCAACTGGCGACGCTCTACGGGATTCAAGGCGATCAAGAGGCATCGCTCGAGTGGGCCCGGAAGTCGTTGGAGTTGCGCAAGCGCTTGGCGGCAGAGAACCAGGATAACGCTCTTCACCAGGTGGACCACCTGGCGGCTGTTCTGGAAGCAGCAAGTGTTGAGCCAAGCCTTCAGGTGCAACAATCGCAGCTACTAACAACTCCGGTTCTTATGGACCAGGTCGAACAGGCGTGGCCAACCGATCCGGGAGAAGTCTATAAACTGTCGAGTTATTTGACGCTCCGCGACCCGCTGCTCGACTGGGAAGTTGCCGGTGCAGCTCCTTCTGAATGATTTTTAGTTACGGCTCCCAGCGATCGACTTCGCCGCCACGTTTGGTTGCGAGGTCTTGCAAGACCGTAATATCCATGGACTCCTGGAAAAAGTGGACGCTTCCGTCGCACATGGTGAACTGGGCGCCGCCAGTATGCTCGCTGGCAAATGGCAGATCGTTCAGTGGCATGGTCCGCTGGTTTTCAGGCACACTCTTGTCGCCGGTGTGGTAACCATACACCTCGTGGTCGGCGTTGATCGGATATTTGATGTTCTTGGCTGCGCCCGTACAAAGCATGGCGATGGGATCACCAAACCAAAACGAACCAGTCATCCAGTCACGAAATATATAGGCCCGTTCCCCCACGGCCAGAGTTTTGGAGGTGCCGTCGGTAATTTTCGCCAATCGTGTCCGGCTGTTGGGAAATAGCACGCCGTCCCCATAAACTTCACCACACGATTGTTCGGCGCCTACGTTGATTCTTGGGTGTAGTACCTTTGCCCCCATCACACCAGCGTAATTGGAGTTATGCATCGCAAGCGGATTCGACGAAGGAGGTGAGGTGCTTGGGCAAAGGTAGGAATCGACCACAAAGTTGCGGCCGGCCCAGTTTTCGGCTCCGCCGTCGCGTTGGGGATTGATTTCGGCATAAAGGGTTTGCTGCTCGATGAAAGGCAGCAGCATCACGCGCCAACTAATGCCCGACTTCGTACTGAGTTGATGCAGGTGGGCTCCGGACGGGAACGAGCCGTACTGACCTTCGTAGTTGTGAAGTGCCAGTCCGATTTGCTTGAGATTGTTACTGCAGCTGGAACGCCGCGCCGCTTCGCGGGCCGCCTGCACTGCCGGCAGTAACAAGGCTATCAGGATGCTGATGACCGCGATCACCACCAACAGCTCGACCAGGGTAAAGCCAGGAGGATCGCGGTGGCTTCGAGGTGCCTGGTACGGGCGAGGCAGCGCAGAGGGCATTCCTGGTAGCCATGGCCAGGTGAGCTCTTTCTGGTGTTTGCGCCCTCGGTCCATCGCAAATGCCTCAACCTAAATGCCTCAAGTCAGCAGAGGGTTGGTTTGCCGACGGGCAGGATGGTGCCTTGCAGGTCGATGCCAGCCCGGTCGGCTCGCCGATAAAGCCAGCCCGATCACCAGGAGCAAGCCAGCCGAAGGCTCAGGGATTTGTGTATCCGCGGCAAGAATGTCAGCCAGCGACGAACTGCTAGCGCTGCCCGGCGCCGGGTACAATCCCAAATTGACGAGCTCGGCGACATCATCAAAGTCAAAATCGCCGTCAGGGCTGCCTGATGGGTGGACATCTCCCGATTCCCAGAGAGGAACTCCGACCGTGAGTATCAGGTAGGCGAGCTGGTCGCGGAGCCCTGTTACCATCGCATCGATGTCATTGCGATCGTAATCATGGTCTCGATCCATATCACCCAAGTTGTAGGATTCGGCGTCGAAATAGCTTGAGCTTCCCATGGCCATGAAAACCATGTTGTTACCCGTTGTCGATACCTGGTTGAATTGCCCAGTTTGCGATCCGCTGACTTGCATGAATTGTACAAATTCGCCGTCTCCGAAATCGGAGCTGAGATCGAAGTCGACATTCCCCGCGAGTGTTACGTCTCCATTGACCACGAGTTGATCAAACTCTCCCGGGTTCGTCGAGTTGATTTCCATATCGAGCAGTCCCTCGGGAGTCTGTATGTAGTCGCCCTCGATGATAAGCGTGCCGGGGGACGCACCTGGTGCCACACGACCAGCATTCCGGAAAATTCCCTCATGATTGCCACGAAGATTTATAGTGCCATTTCCTCCGAAGTCTCCCAAAACCAAAACCCCGGGAGATTGCCCGTAGAAAAGCAGGTTGGCATTTCCCTGCAGACGAAAAGTGCCGTTCTGTTGGACTTCCAACGCCCCGACGTCACCTTCGAAAAGAATATCGGAAGCAACCTTAATGACGCCTTCGGTTTGTTTTATCGAATTGATCCGAAATGCAGTTCGGGGTGTTTGGAAACTAAGTGTTCCCACTGCATCGTACAGAAGCTCATTGGTGATCTGGAGATTTCCGGTACCGTTTGAACCGGTGGTCAAGGTATAATCGGAATCTCCGGTGAACCAGACGGTTCCCACGCTGTGGTTCTGCTCAACACGAATGACAGCAGAGGGAGATTCGGAATTAAAAATGGCCACATCCGTACGAGCCGGCACGTCCCGCGGAAACCAATTGAACGGATCGCCCCAGCTCGACGAGTTCCCCTGGCCAACCCAGGTGAAGTCGGTTGCGTCGGCGGTGCCGTTCAGCAGCCAGGCCGCAATCACAACCGCAGCCCATGCCCTCACGGTTGCCAAATTCCGAAAACGGTTAAATGTGGGATTCATGACGAAGAGCATTCCCCGTGGACTTTCGAACAACACCACCAATGGTCGCAGCAGTCTGCCTTGGTGGCAAGAAATTTTTATCAAGTACTTTGTATTTTGTTTGAACAAATCAAGAAAATCGAGAGGTCTTACCGGAAAACGTTCAAGCGGGAAGTTTGCCTGTGCGAGCGGGTCAACGTCTGGGAATTAAAGGGGGCACTACTATTGAACGCAGTCACTGCTGTTCAACTAAGGAACTCAGAAACGGGAGTCGGTTCCCGACCGACAATAACCGCATGACCTGGGCAACGAAAATCTGGCAATCCCTATTATACACTATGGATAACCTTTTTTTTTTACCGGGATCGGTGTGGACGACCTCCGGGCTGGGCCGTGGAACTGTGATTTGGTCGCCAAAAGTGCTTTGTGAAGGGGAACATGCGTCGGGCCGGGTGAGGTCTCGGAAGGATGGGATGGGGGTAACGCCTCGTTAGGCCAGGACATCTTTGACGGTTTCGGCGGGGCGTGTGTGAAGATCTCTTTTGCGAGGGTAGAGTGGAGACGCTTCACCGCGCCTGCCCCGTCGGCTGGCCGATACCACCCCCCCTACCAGGAGGAGCAGGCCAGGTGAAGGCTCGGGGACTTGTGTATCGGCAGCAAAATCCCCGGCCAGCGGTGAGTCACCCCCACCCCCAGGCGGCGGGTACAATTCCATTCCGACCAGCTCGGCAACATCGTCAAAGTCAAAATCTCCGTCGGGGCTGCCTGATGGGTGGACATCTCCCGATTCCCAGAGAGGCACTCCTGCCGTGAGGGTCAAATAGGCTAGTTGGTTGCGGAGTCCTAGTACCATGGCGTCGATGTCGTCACGATCGGTATCATGATCTCGATCCATATCGCCCAGGTTGTACGATTCGGCGGTGAAATAGCTTGAGCTTCCCGTGGCCATGAAAACGTTGCTATTGCCTGTTGTCGACACCTGGTCGAATTGGCCCGTTTGCGTTCCACCTAGTTGCATGAATTCTATAAATTCATTTTCTTCGAGATCGGGATTGAGTTCGAAGTTCAGGTTGCCGGCCAGCGTTGCGTCTCCTGTGACGACCAGCAGATCAAAATCTCCCTTCTGGACACCATCGATTTCCATATAGAGTTCTCCCTCGTCACTTTGGATATAGTCTCCCTCGATGGTGACGGTCCCGGGGGAAGCACCCGGTACCAACCTCCCGGAGTTTTGGAATTGGCCAACCTCGTTTCCTCTCAGATCGACGGTGCCATTTCCTTCGAATTTTCCTTCAAGCAGAAACTTGGGAAGCGACCCGTCAAAAAACATGTTGACATCGTTGCGGAGGCGAAAAACTCCGCCGGGGCCGACATTGACAATCCCGGCATCTGAGTGGTCTGGATTGTGCGCCGTGATGTACAGTTTTGTCCCGACCTCGATCACGCCGTTGGTTTGGTGTAAAGCGTTGAACTTGTAAACGTTTTCCTTTCCGAAGAGGTGGAGAACTCCCGCTCCGTTGTATAAAACTTCATCTTCGACCGTGAGGATCCCAGACGATGTCAGCCCCGTGTCAAACGTGAAATCAGGACTATTATCGAACAAGAGTGTTCCGACCTCGACTGGCGCCGTAAGCTGAACTTGCCCTTGGCCAGTGGGCCCGGCGGAAGACTCGTTGAAAATGGCCTGATCAAGGCGGCCGGGAACTGTCTGCGGACTCCAGTTGAACGGGTCGTCCCAGGATTGCGTGTTGCCCGAGCCCACCCACGTGATGTCGAGTGCACTAGCGGGTACGGCCAGCAGCCAGACTACGGCGAGCAAACCGGCCGATGCCCATCGTGCTGTAAAATTGCCAAAAAAACCGATCGTTTGGTTCGTCATCTGGGGGGTGCTTCTGGGGACAACTTCTGGGGACAATCATGTTCAGCGGTATCCGGAATTATCGTAACCACCGGGGGGGACGGCGAGTCATTGGATACAAAATACTTGCATTTTTTCCCAAGGTGTTCAAAATAGAGAGTGGCTCACGAGATCGTGCTGTCGCAGGAAGTTGTGCGGCTTGGAATACTGAACATTTGTTCCGTCAGGCGATCTGCACCTTGCGTTGAGTACCTCAGCAAAGGCTGGGTTTTCCCGACAACCATTTATCGTACAACGGAAAAAACGTTAGCCTAACGGGCTATTTTGCACCGCCGAACCCTCCAGAGGGGGGGGCAACGGGTGGTTGATGATATCCGGTCCGAGACGACCGACTCGCTGCGAAAGGTGTGGTCCGGTCGCCTACCCATAGGGGCAACCAGCCTTACCCATGGGGTAGCCGGGACTTTGTCATAATGGGGCAAATTGCCATGCACTGTAACCGAGTCGCCATAGCCATTGCGCTGATCATTTGTAGCGGACACCAACTGTTCGCGCAATATACCCACATTTGGCTTTCCGATCGTATTGACAGTCCCGCGGCGCCCAGTCAAGTTTCCCTGACAAGTGTTTCTGGAGCCGAGCGGCGAGTGTTCATTTGGGCTCGACCGGAGGTTCAGGACCCAGGATTCAAAACGATCACTGATTTTTCTCTCAATTTACTTGCGACCGATGCGTCGATTGATTTGGGAGAATCGGTGGTATTCAACCCGGTCATCGATGGTTCAAAGCGTTATCAATTTGTGAACGATTTCTCCGAAGGGCTGGCTGCAACTGGCAGTCCCGAAAAGATGTACGACTTGTTTGGGATTCGGGTCGACCCCTCGGACAACGGAGTCAGCCACGACGGTTTTGGCGGCGTTTGCGGCAGCGATCCCTTGTGCGACACCGATAGTAATGACGCATACGCCTGGTTGATTGGAGCGGTTACGTACACTGCCACAGGGGCAGGTAACCTTTTGCTCCAAATCGGCCAGTTTGGAATCAACCACGATGGCGAGTCGACCGCCTATACGGATGTTGTGTTTGGCGGTGATCCCACTAATCCCGCTCGTTCCTACAATGGGGAGTTGCATCGCTCAGTCACCCGGGGGGGTGATTTAGATCCGGAGGCAACGATTACCATTGTGCCAGCGATGACGACCACTGCGTGGACCGGAGGCACAGACCAGGAGTGGGATGTGGCAACCTGGTACTCTGACCTTCCGACCGCGGCCCACGCGGTGATCGTCTCGGCGGGCTATACCCTCTCGGTCACCCAACCTCAAAATGCGCACCAAACGAACGTTACCAATGGGCGACTCCACATCGCCAGCGGCGGTGCACTCACTGGCGATGTTAATGTTGTCGATGGCCAGCAGCTTTCGGGGGGAGGCTGGATTGCTGCCGACGTTGAATATCAGAACGGGGCGGTCCACGCGATCAATGCCGACGAGAAACTTCAGGTGTTTGGGGATGTCACGTTATACGGGACCGTTTCACTGCAAGTGACCGACAATTACACACAGCCCGAACAAACCTGGACCACCTTCGACATTCTGGAGGCGAGCAGCATTTCGGCCCTCTTTGCCGCAAACGATGGCGACTACCTGGGAAACGGCATTTTTTTGACATCGATAGTCCAGGATAGCCAATCGGTAACCGTCACACTCCAAAACTTGCCTGGCGACTACAATGGTGATGAAAATGTCAACGACAGTGATTACTCGATTTGGAAAACGGCTTTTGGAAATACCGGAGATCTTCTACCAGCCGACGGTAACCTCGACGGGATTGTCAATGCGGCCGACTACACCGTTTGGAAAGACAACATTGGCAATACCGCTAGTGAGCTCGGCAATGGTGCTGGAAGCGGGTCTGGCAGTACGGTTCCTGAACCGGCAGCGGGGTTACTTTTTTGGTGGGGCCTCACGGTTGGCTGGGTCGCCACGCGGGGCCTGCGAAATGGGTCGTCTTAGCCGCGTGGTCAAGTAGGTCAAGCAGCACGGCCCAATCTTTTGTGCCCTGGAGCCAGCAGCAGGTCCTGGAGCCAGCAGCAGATATTGTTGCCCAGGCGTTAGTCCGACTCTGAAGCTTCGGTCCAATAGGCGCGGATGAGTTGCAGCTTGCGTTCAGCGGTTCTTTCGACCACGTGCAGGGTTTCGGCGATTTCGCGGTTTGAATGTCCAGCCAGTTTCATCCGGACGATTTCCTGCAGTTGCTCGTCGGGCAGGCATTCCATGAGTCGCTGAAATTCTTCGTGCAGTGTGACCAGGAATTCGGGGGTCAGGTCATCGGCAATCAGCTCGGCCAGGGCACGGGTCTTATCGTTTCCGGGACGCGCAAAAATCGATTCTCCCTTAACTTGACCTCCGCCCCGTTTGGCGGCCAGCTGATGTTGGCGTTGATTGATGGCTTTGCGAGCGGTGATTTTTGCCAGCAGCGGCCAGAGGTTGGCGCGGTCTTTGAGCAGGGGGAACTCCCCGTCACCAACGCCGGTAAAGAAGCTGTTGAGGGCACTCACGGCAACATCTTCTTCGTCGATGGCACGACGTGGCGAATCACCCAGCTTGGTGCGGGCAAGCCCGACCAGCCGACGAAAATATCGGTTCCA
>Ga0310121_10001196_pt1 | contig 27062 bp, 23 predicted proteins | sample CB27_Tmax_986_MG_FD_203504 | JGI IMG/M metagenome (GOLD analysis project Ga0310121, IMG submission 203504) | Marine microbial communities from Western Arctic Ocean, Canada - CB27_Tmax_986 | ecosystem: Environmental > Aquatic > Marine > Oceanic | place: Canada: Western Arctic Ocean | collected... | reverse complement strand
AACTCTTTCCAACGAGTATCGTTTAGTAACTGCTCCAGTGCTTGGGTGACCATCGGGCCGCGCCAGATCATCGGCGTATCCTCTTCAACAAGGAACCCGATCGACATGACTTGCAAATGGTAACTAGTCATCGGTTCCAGGCTCTTACCGTCCGCGGATTTTGGCCGCCCGCTGATTCCCAGCATGCGTGGCTGACTGGGACCATAGATGTCCGCATCCAATATTCCAACATTGGCCCCTTCCGCAGACAGTGCTAATGCCAGGTTCGACGAGACCGTAGACTTTCCAACGCCCCCTTTACCGGAAGCCACGGCAATGATATTGCGTACACCCTGAATAGCGGTCACGCCTTTTTGGACTTCGTGAGAGACGATCTTGGTTTCAATATTGATATTAATCTCGCACGGTCCATCAACGGCCTGCGTGATCATCTTGCGGGCCGTGGCATCGAGTTCTGCGTGCCATCCGCGTGCCGGGTATCCCAGGGTCAACTTGGCTTCCACCAAACTACCCTCAACGGTTACCTCGCTGACACTCTTTCCCTCCCCTAAACTGGTGCCGGTATGAGGATCACTAATGGTCTCCAGCAAATCGAATATTCTTTGTCTTGATATTTCAGTCATGTTGATCAGTCCAACGGTTTGAAGAAAGCGCCGCTTCCGCTCATGCTCGCGACCTTAAAAAGGGGATGATGCTACCACAGGCCGGTCTCCACAATGACCCCCTTGGGATATACTTCGATAGTGCCCACCTCTAGGGGCTCTTGTAACCCCCGAACCCACCACCGATTCCGAAACATTGCCTTAATCCGATTACAGGATTTTCCGAAAGATGACGCCTCAACCTCGAACTATTCTCGTAACCAGCGCCTTGCCCTACGCTAACGGCCCTATTCACCTAGGGCATCTGGTGGAGTATATCCAAACTGATATCTGGGCTCGTTTTCAACGCTTGTGCGGACATCAGGCCTACTACGTCTGCGCCGAGGACACTCACGGCACTCCAATCATGCTAAAAGCCCGAAGCGAGGGCATAGAGCCAGAAGCGCTGATTGAGAGAATTGGCGAGGAACATCGGCAGGATTTCGCAGATTTCAGTATCGCGTTTGACAATTACTACACCACCCACTCGGACGAGAATCGTTACTTCGCTGAGCATATCTTCAGTCAACTACAGAGCAACGGCCACATCGTCCAGCGCACTATCACCCAGGCTTACGACCCGGTGGAGGAAATGTTTCTTCCCGACCGGTTCATCAGAGGCACCTGTCCGCGCTGCAGTGCGAAGGACCAGAACGGCGATAACTGTGAGGTGTGCGGGGCCACTTATACCCCAACCGACCTAAAAGATTCAGTTTCTGTCATTTCCGGTGCTACACCGGTGACCAAGGATTCCGAGCATTACTTCGTTAAGCTTGCTAACTTTGACTCAATGCTTCGCAGCTGGACAGGCTCCGGTCGGTTACAAACCGAAGTCAAAAACAAGCTGAGTGAATGGTTTGAGACCGGCCTGCAGGATTGGGATATCTCCCGCGATGCACCCTATTTTGGTTTTGAGATTCCCGGGGCGAGCGGGAAATACTTTTATGTATGGCTCGACGCGCCGATAGGCTATATGGCCAGTTTTCGCAATCTGTGCGATCGCTCGGATCTTGACTTCGATGCCTTCTGGAGTCCGGATGCAACAACCGAGTTGTACCATTTTGTTGGCAAAGATATTCTTTACTTCCACACCTTGTTCTGGCCCGCGATGCTTCACGGCAGCGGCTTTCGCACCCCGACGGCCGTATTTACTCATGGTTTCTTAACCATAAACGGTCAGAAGATGTCTAAGTCACGAGGCACCTTCATCACCGCCCGAGCCTATCTCGACCACTTGGACCCTGATTATCTGCGTTACTACTTTGCCGCCAAGTTGAATAACCGAGTTGAGGATATCGATTTTAACGTCGATGACTTCGTCACCCGGGTCAATTCGGATCTTGTAGGAAAAGTCGTCAATATCGCCAGCCGTTGCGCGGGGTTTATCGAAAAACGTTTCCAGGGAACCTTGTCTACCCAGTTAGCTGATCCGGCGCTGTTCAAGCACTTTGTTGATTCCAATCAATCTATCACCGAGGCATACGAAGGCCGCGAATTCAGTCGTGCGATGCGTGAAATCATGACACTCGCTGATCGGGCCAACCAGTACATCAACGACTGCCAACCCTGGGTTATCGCCCGGGAAACCGGCCAGGATGACCAACTCCAGGGAATCTGCACCCAAGGACTGAATCTGTTCCGGATTCTGATGATCTGGCTCGCGCCAGTTGTGCCTGGACTTGCCAGGCGCACACAAGAGTTTCTGTGCTGCAATATTGCAGACGCAGGGAACCTTAACGACTTAGCCGAACCACTGGCCGGCCATAAGATTGGACCATTCCACCACCTCCTCAATCGGATCGAAATGAAGGACGCACAGCAAATGATGGAAAAACCTCTCAACCTTGAGCAACGAAGTTCCTCTGACTCACCCGGACCACATCTCGCCGCTGAACCGATCACCGAGGAAATCACAATTGATGATTTCTCCAAGGTCGACCTGCGAGTAGCCCGGGTCCAGGATGCCCAACGGGTAGAAGGAGCCGACCGTCTTTTGCAACTCACTCTCGATCTAGGCGGTGAAGTCCGGCAGGTGTTCGCAGGCATTAAGGCCGCCTATGAACCGGAAACACTGGTGGGCCGCCATGTTGTTGTGGTCGCTAATCTGGCACCGCGGAAAATGCGTTTTGGAGTATCGTCCGGCATGATTCTTGCCGGTTCAGGTAGCGATGACGCCGACGGAATCTTTCTTCTCGCCCCTGATGATGGCGCAGAACCGGGTATGCGCGTGCGTTGAGCCCTTGGTCAATATCTCACACGTGAGCGCCTCTCCTCTTCCCAGTCAAAGAGCGCTTTTTGACATCCCCGATCACATTGCGTACTTCAACTGCGCTTATATGTCGCCGTTGTTGCTCACCTCGGTCGCTGCCGGGATCAAGGGTCTTCAAGCGAAAGCTGCGCCATGGTCGATTACGCCGCCAGATTTTTTTTCGACTGTCGAGAAGTTGCGGGGAGTGGCCGCCTCATTATTTAATGCCACAGAAAACGACTTGGCGATCATCCCGTCGGCCAGTTATGGACTTGCTGTTGCGGCAAAGAATCTGCTCGTTAAACCGGGCCAACACATTGTCGTGCTGGCGGAGCAGTATCCGTCTAACTTTTACGTCTGGAAGGAGCTCGCCGCTCAAAACGGCGCGCACCTGTATACGGTGCCCCGTCCGGCAAACAATGACTGGACTGGGGCCGTTGTCAATGCGATTAATGCCCAAACGGCCATTGCTGCGCTACCCCATTGTCATTGGACCGACGGCACTCTGGTTGATCTTGCGGTCGTGCGCCGGGCGCTCGACCAAGTTGGCGGTGCGCTCGTAGTGGACCTCACCCAAAGTCTGGGGGCATTGACTTTTGACGCTCAGGTGATCCGCCCGGACTTTGCTGTCGCCGCTGGTTATAAATGGTTGCTCGGCCCATACTCGACCGGCCTTTTGTACATTGCGCCGCAGTACCAACAAGGGGCACCTTTGGAGTTCGGACCGTTTTCCCGACTCGATGCCGTTAAATTTTCAGAGCTCGTCAACTACCGCGATGAGTTCGCGCCTGGGGCTCGGCGCTTCGATGTTGGAGAGAAGGCTAATTTTGCGCTGTTACCAGTATTACTGAACAGCCTTCAGCAGGTTCTTTCCTGGGAGGTCTCACGAATAGAGGCGACGTTGTGTCGAACAACAAGCGCGATCGCTGAGCGGGCCAAGGAACTTGGCTTGGAGGTGGTTGAGCCGCACCAGCGGGCAGGACATTTTCTAGGCTTACGCTTTCCTCAAGGCCTGCCCGCAAACATAGGTGAACGCCTCGCACAGCATCAGATCTACGTCAGCATCCGTGGCGACTCACTTCGTGTTACACCGTACCTTTACAATACTGATCGAGATATCGATCGCTTCCTGGACTCACTACAGAAAATCCTCCGATAATGTTTGTCGATCCCACGCCGGGCATCACAGTGGACTCTGTTGATGCCTGCCTACCCCAAACACAATGCATGCGCTGCGAGTTTGCTTCCTGCCTTGCGTATGCGCAGGCGATTGTCGGCCAGAACGTCGCGATTAACCGCTGCCCTCCAGGCGGCTCCCAGACACTCGCTTTGCTTGGGGCTCTCACCAAGCAGGCATGTTCGAAGCTAGATCCCGCTTTCGGTGTTTATCGCCCGGCCAAACCGGTAGAAATCGATGAAACACTGTGCATTGGATGCACGCTGTGCATCAAGGCCTGCCCGGTGGATGCAATCGTGGGTAGTGCGAGGACAATGCACACGGTTGTGACCGCTGAGTGCTCAGGGTGTGACTTGTGTATCCCAGTTTGCCCGGTTGACTGCATTAAAACAGTTTTGCCCAAAGGCACCGCCCACGCGGCCGATAAAGGGATTTGCGAGTCAAAGTCCAAACAATATCGAGCCCGCTTTGCAGGTAAACAAAAACGACAATCTGTCGGCATGAATACCCCTCAGCCACAACCCCTCTTGACCGAGCAGGCTACCCGCCGTTTGGAGATCGCCGCAAGTGTCGCCCGAACTCAAGATAAAAGAGTGCGAAGGAGCAAAAGGTGAATTCCCGTAATCGGGCTGAAATATTTCGACGGCTTGAAAAAGCCACACCCAACCCCAAAACAGAACTGTCCTACCGAACACATTTCCAGCTGCTGATAGCCGTAATTTTATCGGCACAGGCAACTGATGTTTCTGTAAACCGTGCAACTCGCGGGCTCTTTCGGGCAGCAGCCACACCTCAGGCCCTGCTTGATCTAGGACTGAGCGGACTTAAGGCGCATATACGGACAATCGGTCTTTATAACACCAAAGCCGCAAACATACTGAAAACCTGCAAAATTCTGATCGATAGCCATAAAGGCACAGTGCCGCGTACCCGGGCGGCGCTTGAAGCCCTGCCGGGCGTGGGCCGCAAAACTGCTAATGTTGTTCTGAATACTGCTTTTGGCGAACCGACTATCGCAGTAGACACGCACATCTACCGGGTTGCTAACCGCACCCGGATAGCGCCAGGGGCCAACGTGCTTCAGGTTGAAAAACGCCTGCTGAAAACTACTCCACTGGCCTATCAACAAAACGCCCATCATTTGCTTATTCTTCACGGTCGCTATACCTGCAAAGCCCGCACTCCACAATGTCCAAGCTGTCTAATTTCGGATCTTTGCGAATATCGAGCAAAAACCACTACTGAGTAAATCTGTTTTATCTACTGCCGGTATTGGCCGCGTTGCCGGCGAACTTCGAACAAGGCTACGCCTGCTGCCACTGCTACATTAAGACTCGACAAAGCATGCGCCGACGGGATGCGCAATACCGCGTCGCAAAACTTCCTGGTCACCGGACGCAAACCGGTCGCCTCCGAGCTCACGACCAAAGCAAGAGGCCGAACAAGATCAAAATCATAAAGGTCCTGATCTCCATCCTCGGCAGTACCAACCACCCACAAACCCGCAGATTTCATGTACTCGAAGGCCCGGGACCAACTGCTGACCTCAAAGATCTTGAGCTTGTGTACTCCACCGGAAGCGACCCGTAACGCCGCTGGGGTGAGGCCTGCGCCAACCCGCTGCGGAAAAACAACCGCCTCAGCTCCAGCTGCTGCTGCGGTTCGCAGGCAAGCGCCCACATTGCGAGGATCCTGTATGCCGTCAAGAATCAACACCAGCGGGCAACCGCTTTGGGATTCCAACCAGAGTTTTAACGCTGGAAGTTTTCCAGCGGGCGCCCGGTTCAGCAACCCGATCAGCCCTTGATGGCGTATGCCGCCACTTAGCGCATCCAGCTCTGCGCGGGTTGCACGGTGCAAGGTCACGCCTTTTGATTTGGCTAATCCCAACAAGCGTGACAGTCGTGGATCACGACGGGTGGCATCATGCAGTAACTCGCCGAGACTCCGCGGATCACCTAAGGCTGCCTCTACCGAATGAAAGCCACACAGTACGTTGATTTGGTTATCCGGCGCGCGTTTACCTTCTTTCAAAACCACTCCCTAGCGTTTCTTAGATTTTCGCCTTTTCCGGCGTGCTTTGTTTTCGCCGCCGACAGGCTCAAGCGGAACAAAATCAATCTTACCTTCATCCGGCCGGGCGCCGGCGACACGCACTGTCATGGCGTCTCCAAGAGAAATTCGGTGCCCACTATGTTCTGCCACTAGCAGCATAAGGCTGGGGTCGAAATGAAAATAATCATTACCCAATTCCGAAATATGCACTAATCCGTCCACCTGAAACAGATCCAGAGTAACGAACACACCAAATGCGGTGACCCCCGAGACCCTGCCGGTGAAGGTCTCACCGATATGACGGTTCATGAACTCGGCTTTTAACCAGCCAGTGACCTCTCTCGAGGCTTCCTCAGCCCGACGGTCCGTCACGGAACAATGGTCGGCAACTTCGGCCAGTTCTCCGGGACCCCCTGTCGGCTCAGCACTCGAACCGAGCCCCAAGATTCGTTTCAACAATCGATGGACAACCAGATCGGCGTAACGCCGGATGGGGGAGGTGAAATGAGTGTAACGGTCAAACCCCAGGGCAAAGTGAGGCTGTGCACAAGAGGCATAACGGGCTTGCTTCATCGTTCGCAACATGAGCATCTGCAAAGCAGCGACTGGTGCCCCTTTTTCTCGTGCTGCCGCCAACGCGGCGGAAAAATCAAGCGCCGGCGGCACACCTCTGCCAGGGAGTTTGACCCCAAAAAAGCCCAGCACGCGTCGCAAATCAGCAACGGCATCCGGATCTGGGGTCTCGTGAATTCTATATATCGCCTCGGGCAAGTGCGAATCCAACGCACGAGCCGCACACACGTTGGCAGCGAGCATGCACTCCTCTATGAGGCCTGTGGCGGAAGATCTTGGCGTATTTTTAATCGAGGCAATCGTCCCGTTGGGGTCGTACGAGATCAAGGTCTGAGGAAACTCAAACTCCACCCCGCCGCGGTCTCGCCGGTGCTGACCCAGTGCTGTCGCCACCTTGTCCAACATCTTGAGATTTTCTTGAACAGCGGTACTGATGCCAAGGTCATCGCTGCTTGGATCGCGAAGAAAAGCCGAAGCATCTTCATAGGTGAGCCGAGCGGCTGATCGAATTCGAGCTTCAAAGAATTTGTATTCAGTGATCTCCCCAGACGAACGTACCCGCATCTGACAGGCGAAGACCCAACGCATCTTGCCAGGGCGCAATGAACAAAGATCATTGGAAAGTAACTCAGGAAGCATTGGAATAACTCGATCCGGAAAATATGCCGAGTTGCCCCGCTCACGGGCGACCTGATCAAGAACGCTGTCCGATCTGACAAATCTGGAAACATCCGCGATTGCGACATCCAGTAAAAAGTCATCGCCGTCACTCACACAATGAACCGCATCATCAAAGTCTCGGGCATCAGCGCCATCGATAGTGATAAATGGCTCCTGGGTCAGGTCTTTACAAACCAGATCTTTTTCGCATCCTGGCTCCCGCGAAATCCGTTCTAGCTCGTCCGCTATCGTGGAAGGCCACTCACGAGGCAATTGACGGCGCCGAATCGCTGACTCGGTTGCGAGCGCCGCAGGCTTATCCTGGGCCAGAATTTCCGTCACCCGAGCTTGAACGTAAGTGGAGTCGCCCGGGTGAACAATAATTTCCCCAACCACAACCTTGCCATGGGTCGCGCCGGATTCATCGCCCGGTGCGACATGAATCATATGTGCGATTCTTTTATCCTGTGGGCGGATCACGTTGACCCCCGAATCCGTCTCGAACCGACCCAACACGGTTCTGTTTACTGAATTTAAAACCTCAACGATCGCAGCCTCTTTTCGTCCCTGTCGGTCTATCCGGCGGACTCGGCCCAGCACCCGATCATCGGGCATGGCCCTGCGCAGCTGCCGCGGCGAAAGGTATAGGTCCTCACTACCATCATCAGGCAAAAGAAATCCAAATCCGTTGGAATGAACCTCCACCCTTCCGAGCACCAGATCCATTTCTTTCGCCACGCCGATCCGGTCGCCCCGCAGGCGTACCAGAAGGCCCGCCTTGCAAAGACCAACCAACGCCTGTTGGGCCTCATCCGCAAGATCATCGGAGCTCCCGAGCGAGTGCTCGAGCTCTGACATACTCATGGGCCGGCCCTTGCTTAGAATTACTTCAAGGATCTTCCGACGTAACCGGGCTATATTTTTTTCGTCTGCCATATTTTTCTCTTTGTTGGGCCCTATAAACCTTCGGTCGAACAAGCCGCTTGAAGCCTGGCGTATTTCGATATCCCAAAGACCCAAATGATGTTTGACAATTTAAAACCTGTAGGTAAGGCGATATTCAAGGTTGATGATGACAACTCCAAAGATGCCATCCTGGTGATCCAGGTGTTGACTAAAGATGCTGACACGCCCCTAGATAACGTCGTGCCTGATGATCTAGTTCCTGCCACGTAATCTGCCACCTACTTGATGTAGAATTAGCGGCCCTGCGGGGTCGCTTTTTTATCATCAGATTTAAAATATTTTGTACAAATGATGGATAAAGTGATGGATAAACCAAGTCGGGGCGCCTTTGTCCTACTATAGTAGTCTTTTGACAATGCCGAGGTGGCGAAATTGGTAGACGCGCTAGCTTCAGGTGCTAGTGGGGGTAACCCCGTGGAGGTTCAAGTCCTCTCCTCGGTACCAGTCGGGTGTCGCAAGCACTACATATAAAGTGTTTCTGAGCGCCCTTTGAAAATACAATCTAAAAACCCGACCACTTAACTGGTCCCGCCCTCCACAGAACCTGGCCAGATAGCTCAAGCTCGATTCTCCTTGGATCGTGGCCGGTTGCCAGTTGATCGGCATCCTAAAAGTGGGTGTTCAGCTTTGTGGAAAAGGATGACGCAAAATTATCGTGTCGTCCCGATCTGGACCGGTTGAAACAATATCCACCGGCACGCCCAGTAACTCCTCTAGTCGGTTCAGGTAGGCGCGGGCAAGGGGTGGCAACTCGTCAATAACCCGAATGGATGCAGTGCTCTCATTCCAGCCCGGGACTATCTCGTAAATCGGTTCACAATCCGCAAGGGTAGTTGCTCCCGACGGAGGCTTGTCTAGCACCTGCCCATTAATACGATACCCAGTACATATCGCTAACTCCGAAAGACCGTCAAGAACATCCAGTTTGGTGACACACAACGAACTGACACTGTTCAACCAGCAGGCGCGACGTGCGGATACCGCATCAAACCAACCACAGCGCCGCGGCCGGCCTGTCGTTGCACCGAACTCGTGCCCCTTTTTTGCCAGATGGGCTCCAACCGAGTCAAACAATTCGGTTGGGAACGGCCCGCCGCCAACCCTTGTCACATAGGCCTTAATGACTCCGACTACGGTTGACAGTTCAAGTGGGCCTATGCCACTTCCTGAGGCAGCCGCGCCCGCAGTCGTATTAGAGGATGTAACGAAAGGATAGGTGCCGTGATCAATGTCCAGCAATGTTCCCTGAGCACCCTCAAAAAGAACATTTGCACTCGATTTACATAGGTCTTCAAGTTCTTGCGATACATCTCCTACTAACGGCCCCAAGGTCTCATTCCACGAACGACAGGCCGAAACGCTGAGCGCCACGTCGACCGGCTTAGCGGCAAAACGTTCGGTCAGTAGGAAATTATGATAATCGACCAGTTCTTCAACACGACCCGCGCAACTGTCTGGATCGAGCAACTCGCCGAACCGAATTGCGCGCCGTGCTGCTTTATCTTCGTATGCCGGCCCGATGCCACGTCCAGTAGTACCGATCGCTTTACTGCCCTTCTTTTTTTCGCGAGCCTGATCTAACGCGACGTGACTGGGAAGGATGACCGGGCAGGCGGCGCTAATCATCAACCGGGTCCGTGCGTCTATGCCCGCGCCTTCAAGAGTATCCAGTTCAGCAATGAGTGCGTCGGGCGCAACCACCACACCATTGCCGATCAGGCAACGGACCTGGGGCCTCAAAATGCCAGAGGGAACCAGGTGAAGCACAGTCTTTTGGCCATCAATAACCAGGGTATGCCCCGCATTGTGACCACCTTGAAATCGCACTACAGCCTCGCAGCGTTCGGTCAAAAAATCAACAACCTTTCCTTTGCCTTCGTCTCCCCACTGGATTCCCAGCACAACGACACTGCTTGCCATTTAACGACTTCCTGTTTTGTGTAACTGGTAGGTCTGCGAGTTTTAGTGATCTCGACCGAGTTCAGTGCACCAGGTACAACAAAATCAAACCGCCAACCATTGATGCTGCGCCGCCCACACGAAGCTGGTTATCGGTAATTTCGGCAAGTGCACTAGCCAAACGGCGATACCGGTCTGGGCTGGCAAACGGTATCAAGCCTTCAATAACCAAGACCAAGGCCAACGCGACAAAAAGATCCTGCCAATCCACCTGGACCGGCTATTCGGCCGCCTCAGGCGAGGCCTGTTTAAAGTAACGAAAAAATTCCGAATCGGGCTTAATCACGAGTAAATTATCGGGACTCGAAAAAGTAGTTCGATAGGCATTTAAACTCCGATACAGGCGGTAAAACTCACGGTCACGATTAAAGGCATCAGCATAAATACCCGTCGCCTCGGCATCCCCCTGACCCTTAACTTCCTGGGCCCCCTGCTGGGCGTTCGCCAATATAATTGCCCGTTGCCGATCAGCATTTGCCGTAATCCGCTCGGCCGCCTCAGCCCCGCGGGCGCGTAAGTCCTTGGCCACGCGGGAACGCTCAGCCTCCATACGCTGGTAAACCCGCTCACTGATGTCGGGATCAAGATCTACCCGCTTAAGACGCACATCCAGTACTTCGATACCCAGAGAAGTAATTTCTTCGTCGGTCGTTTTGCGAACGACGTCCATAATCTCAACGCGATCGCCGGAGATAACTTGCTGCACAGAGCGGTTACCAAATTCACGGCGCAGCGCGTCGTTCACTCTCTGAGCCAGGCGGTTCCGTGCGTTGCTGGCTAAACCACCCAGTCTGGTGTAGTAGGCCGCTGCGTCGGTAATACGCCATTTAACAAAGGAATCCACGACAAGGTTCTTCTTTGCCTGAGTCAGATACAACTCCGGGTCTGAGTCCATAGTTTGGACCCGGGAGTCAAAATATTTGACGTTATTGATCAGGGGGGTCTTAAAGTGGAGCCCAGGCTCATCGGTCGAACGGACAATTTCGCCAAACTGAAAAACAATCGCCTTTTCCCTTTCGTCGACGGTATACACAGCCGAGGATCCAACTGCAGTCACAATAACCAGCAGAACAATCCACATCATATTTTTGCCCTTCATTGTGTCAGACTCCTTAGGCGACTGGATCGCTCTTGTCGGCTGCTATCGTTACCTGTCATTGCCCCTGACCCAAATCCGCTCGCAGAATCTGACGTGCCAAGAGTCCCACTAGACCTTTGCTGACCCCTTTGTCGGATCAGTTGGTCAAGCGGCAAGTACATCACGTTGTTTCCCCCATCTCCCTGGTCAATAAGCAGTTTAGTTGAGTTGGCATAAACATCCTGCATTGCATCCAGGTAAAGGCGATCACGCGTGACCTCTGGTGCTTTGGTATATTCGTTGAGTACCTGAAGAAATCTCGAGGCTTCGCCTCGGGCCGCGGCAACCACGGTTGCGCGGTAGGCGGCGGCTTCCTCCCCAAGGCGCGCTGCTGCGCCACGAGCCCTCGGGATAATGTCGTTCTCGTAAGCTTCTGCTTCGTTTTTCAGGCGCTGTTCATCCTCCCGTGCTTTTACTGCATCATCAAACGCCGCTTTCACCTCCATAGGCGGTTGTGCGTTCTGCATCTCAACCGCCTTGATATTTACACCGGTGTCGTAGCGATCAAGTATTTGCTGTAGGAGAATTTTTGTCTCCTGCGCGATCTCTGCCCGACCGCCGGTAATCGCGAAGTCCATGGTGTTGCGCCCGACGATCTCGCGCACAGCACTTTCGGTTGCGCCGCGAACGACAAGATCCGGGGATTCAGCCACGTTAAACAACAGATCGCGGGGGTCCTTAATGTCGTACTGGACGGCGAAATGAATATCAATGATGTTTTCATCTGCCGTTAACATCAGCGCTTCTCGCGGTACGCCGGCTATCTGGCTGGAGCGGGAACTAGACCGGTAACCCACCTCTACGGTACGGATCTGCTGAACATTGACTAGCTCGACACTTTCAATCGGGTATGGAAAATGCCAGCGCAAACCAGCTTCCTTAATGGTTTTGAAAGCACCGAACCGTAATTCAACCGCTTGCTCGCCCTGCTCTACCACATAGAACCCGGTAGCAAGCCAAAGCCCAGCAAGAACCGCCAGGATCGGAACGACGGCTTTAGCGCTAAAAGAGGGCCCTTTGCCTCCCCCAGATCGGCGGCCAGATCCTCGACCGCCAAATAGGTTGCTTAATTTCTTCTGCAGGTCGCGGATGACCTCATCCAGGTCTGGCGGGCCTTTCTGGCCGTTACCCTGACCCCAGGGATCGCGATTATCTGATCCCGGCTGATTCCAAGGCATGTGGTTTCCACCTCATAAGTTAAGTAGTAAGTTTTGAAAGATTCGCCCTGACAGGCTGACATATCCTTAGCCAACTGGGGATTTTACCACGGGCTCGGCATGGACAGTATTCTTCACCGCACTACTGACCTTGCTTTGGTTGAAATGATTGGCCGGCGCGTCGACCCAGTATCGTTGCTCAAACCCAGGTTCGCCTTCGATCTGCCCTATTGTTGCTGAGTCAGTGCTGATCTGCATTTGCCAAGTGCCGTTTGAATCAATAGTCTCGGCGATCACTTCCGCCAACGCATAGGCTCGGGCTCTCAGGCGACCCTGACTTGACGGTATACGCAGTGTGCGCAAGATACGATTCCGCCCAAGAATACTCGATATGCTTTGTAGTAATTGGGCCATCCCTGCGCCGTTTTTAGCACACACACGCACGCCGTTGCGGCCAAAACCATTGCTACTAATAAGGCCCGGATTTCGACCACTGATGTCAATCTTATTTCTTACTGCCAACCGGGGAATATCGGTCGCCCCGATGTCTTCAAGGACCCGTTCAACCTCCGCCTCTTGTTCTCGAGCATCCGGATTTGAGTCATCGGACACATGTAACAATAAGTTGGCCGTAGATACCTCCTCAAGGGTAGACATAAAAGCTTCCACCAGCGCATGTGGTAAGCCGGCAATAAATCCAACAGTATCCGAAAGAATAACTGACCCAAAATCAGGTATATCGAGCCGCCGCATAGTGGGATCAAGTGTTGCAAACAGTTGGTCAGCGGTATACGCGTGCTCGCCAACGAGGGTATTGAAAAGAGAAGACTTTCCGGCATTGGTATAGCCGACGATCGCTACTGTCGGAATACCTTCCTTGCGTCGGCGCTGCCGCCGCAGATCGCGTTGCGAGGCAACCCGAGTGATTCGTCTTTGCAGATGACGAATACGCATACCCAACAATCGTCGATCTGATTCAAGTTGGGTCTCTCCGGGGCCTCGCAGGCCGATGCCGCCACGTTGGCGCTCAAGGTGAGTCCATCCACGAACCAGGCGGGTAGACAAATGTTGCAACTGCGCCAGCTCAACCTGTAACTTGCCTTCAGAAGTCCGTGCGCGAATCGCAAATATATCGAGAATTAATCGCGTTCGATCGACAACCCTGCAGCATAGGGTGCGCTCAAGGTTGCGTTCTTGAATGGGTGTAATCGCCTGGTTAACGATAACCAGATCGGCCCCTGAACTTGCAACCAAGTCTGCAATCTCATGGGCTTTACCGCGGCCAACAAAAGTTCGCGAATCAGCAGTGCGCCGGGTCGCCCCGACGCGCCCGCTCACCTCGGCTCCTGCAGAAAGCGCCAGGCCTTCTAACTCGTCGAAATCGGCTGCTAGAACACGTCCTGAAAAACTCTGGTGGACGAGAATCGCTCTTTCAGGCAGAGGACGTGATGAGTCGTTGTGAATCAGCGAGATCAACCCTGCGTTAACGCCCCGTGAGGCATTGCGATCAAATACCAGGCAAACCTTTCAATGACGGCCGCGACCAGCATCACTAGTGGAAACTCTGATCAGTCCTTACCCGCCTCAATATTGCCGCGATTGTCGCCGTCATCATCATTGCCGCGATTGTCGTCGCCCTCTTCTTCATTAAATGGGATACGAACGGCTCGAGACGGGACAATTGTCGAAATCGCATGCTTGTAGATCAACTGACTTACACTGTTTCGAAGCAATACAACAAAGGGATCGAATGACTCGACCTGCCCTTGCAATTTAATGCCATTGACCAGATAAATTGAGACAGGAATCCGCTCCTTGCGTAAAGTATTGAGAAACGGGTCCTGAAGGGCTGTACTCCTTTGCTGGTTCATGAAAGCCTCCTGTCCGACCGCCAAGATAGCCGCCATTTGCAACAAATCACTCGTAGGAATGAAGAAAGCTTGGCACCCAGACGGTTCGGCTCTTTGGGTATTGGGCTTAGGGTTTTTCGGCAGCCGTTATGATAATCGAATATTTTGATTTTATATTTCAGTCTCTTACTAGACTATTGTAATATTATTCTTTAATGTGGTCGACAACTCCACAATCTCAATGTAAGGCCCTTAGGCGCGTTTTTCAAGTTTTGTTCCGCCCGCGATCACCCCTTTCGCTTCCAGATAGCGGCACAGGGTCGCCACCAAGGTCGGGCTGGTGCCATCAAACCAGGCAGCGCCCGGCTCATTTCTTAACCAGGTCAGCTGCCGTTTGGCTAAGCGCCTGGTCGCCGCGCTAGCACGTTCAACCATGGTTGAATAATCGACCTGTCCCTCGAGGTATTCCCAGACCTGTCGGTAACCCACACTACGCAGCGCTGGCGTTGTCCCGCCTTGCGGCCACTGTTCCTTAAGTTTTTCTACCTCCTCAACCAGTCCATCATCCAACATTCGCTCAAGGCGCTTCGATATCCGCTGGTGAAGCAATTGCCGGTCCGGGATGAATATACTGACTCGAGTGACCTTAACGCCTTTTTCAATCAGCCCGTTCCCTGTAGCCTCCATTGGAACCGGAAGGCCAGTCAGGAGATTGATCTCCAAAGCGCGCGAAATTCGTTGGGCATCCTGCCGATCGATCCGCTCGGCCGCTTGGGGATCCACTTGTTCAAGCCTTGCATGCAAAGAAGGCCAACCGCGTTGCTTAGCCTGTTTAACCAGTCGCGCCCGCAACGCTGAATTGGCGGGCGGCAAATCCGATAGGCCGCGCAAGAGTGCGGCAAAATAGAACATCGTTCCACCAACAAGCAGTGGAATGCGCCCTTTCTCGAAAGAGTTCTCAATCAACTTGCCGGCTTCGAGGCAAAAATCTGCCGCAGAAAATGGTTGCCTAACGCTTCGGATATCGATCAGGCCGTGAGGAACCTCCTCGAGGATTTTGCCGTTTGGCTTCGCAGTTCCGATATCGAGACCCTGATACACCTGGCTGGAGTCAACACTAATCAGATCAACCGGTAGCCGGGCCGCAAGCTCTATGGCGAGTTCGGTTTTCCCGGATGCGGTGCTTCCGGCAAGAAAGATGAGGCCGTGACCGGAGCGGTCAGTTGAAATCACGGGAATCAGTTTGAAAAGCAGAGATCTTTCATGAGTTCGGAATCTGCAATTTCTGCCCAATTCGCAGAACATCCGACGTGAGATCATTCAACCTACGTATTTTTTCAACTGTCGACCCTAACCTCGCAGCAATTAAAGACAGGGAATCACCCGGGCGCACTTCATACAATTTCTTTTGTTGCCTAACTGGGGGGCAGCGTGGATCCTGATCGCAGTACCTACCCAGACCCCTGAAGATCGCTCCAGCGATGCGTTCCTGATGCAAGGCCGTTGCAAGCGCCTTTTCTTCTTTCGCGTTAGTGATGAAACCAGTTTCCACGAGGACTGCCGGAATATCCACCGATTTCAACACCGCAAAACCAGCTTCTTCAACCCGCTTGCTATGCACTTGCCCCGATTTTTTTAGTTCCCCAAGAATCCGTGCCGCCAGGATTTTGCTTTCTTTAACCTTCCAGTCGATACCCATATCCAGGAGCGCTTTCTGTAAAACCGGGTCCTGCTCGCCAATATCGACGCCGCCCGCGAGGTCTGCCGCATTTTCCCGCTTGGCAAGCCACTTGCCCATCTCGCTGCTGGCCCCCCTTTGGGACAATACATAAACTGAACTGCCTCGCGCACTTCGCCGCCTGGCGGCGTCCGCATGGACTGATATAAAGGCATCCGCCTGACGATTCATCGCCAGGCGGACCCGGCCTCGAAGGGTGATGTAATAATCTCCGTCTCGGGTAAGCTGGGCCTGCATCCGTCCATCGTGATTAATTATGCTTTTAAGGCGTCGAGCGATACCCAACGCTACCATCTTCTCGCGCGTGCCGTTTTTTCCGATGGCACCAGGATCCTCGCCCCCGTGACCGGGATCAATAATCACCAGATAATCATCTTTGCGCGTCGTTAATCCGGGCACTGCTTTGACAACACCTTGGCCTGCCTCAAAAAGATCTACAACCAATCGATACGAGTAGGGCAAGTTGGGTTCCAGTACAAAGACCTGATACTTCACCGGTCTTGTCAGATCTAGAACTACCCTCAAAACACCAGATTCGGGCTGGCCCGTGCGCACATCGGTTACTGGGCTGCTACCTCCTCGAGGTTCAGGTAATCCGCCATCCAAAATAGTGTTGTCGATATCGATGACGAAACGATCAGGGCTGGTTAACACAAAGGCCTGAAAGGTCGCAGCTTCCGAGATATCAAACACCATGCGGGTTTTCTCAGGACCGTGCCAAAACCGTCCTCCGGTAATCTTGGTTTCCCCTAACGCCACGGCCGTAACGCCCAAGGCTACCATCAGCAGCGCACTTTGCTTGATGTTCAAGAGTCGACGAATGCCTCCAAAGCGCCTACAGTGTGTGGGCCATCCAAAAGCACGGCCCGACCCGATTTCGGGCAGCTGATCTGGACTCGCCATTGAGGATGTGGCAATTTCCCAAATCCTCGTTGGGGCCATTCAATCAGCAATATACTCTCGCCATCTTGCCAATCCCGAATTCCCAGGCTCTCCACTTCCTCTGGATCACCCAACCGGTAAAGGTCAAGGTGATATACCTTGCATTGGGGCACCTGGTACTCTTCAACCAAAGTGTATGTCGGGCTAACAACCCAATCCGGGCAATCCAGTCCTTCTAATACGCCACGCGCAAATGTGGTCTTGCCGCTGCCTAGATCTCCTTCCAGGTAGACGATGTTCCCCGGGGTAAGCCCGCGTCCGAGGCAGCTACCCAATGCGAGCATCTGCTTCTCGTCAGAGACCGTGGCGCGATACTTCATCAGATTTTTCTGGATAATTGCGTAATAGCCGCAGGTACGGCATCAAGTCACCGGCTATCAGCCCAACGGTCCCGCCGGATCGAGCGGCAAGATCGGCGGCTGCCGAATGGATCCATGTCCCAGCCCCGGCGGCTTGCAAGGGAGATAATCCCTGTGCCCGCAAACTCCCAATCACCCCGCTCAACAAATCGCCCATTCCGGCGCTCGCCATTCCCGGATTTCCCCGATCGCAAAGAAGTAAAGCGCCCTCATCAGAGCAGACCAATGTCCCAGAGCCTTTGAGCACACAGACTGCATCCAATGCTTTTGAGATTGCACGAACTGCCCCAGGGCGGTCACTACTTACGTTCTCTGTCGATTGCCCCAGTAACCTCGCGGCCTCCGCTGGATGTGGCGTGACAACGGCTCCTGGAACGGGCTGCCTGTCCAGAGACAGCAGGTTGAGCGCATCCGCATCGAGCAGGCTTGGGTCGGCTTTATCCAGTATCAATGCTAACAGCGCGGTACCCCATGAATCCCGCCCCAAACCGGGACCCACCACTATCGCATCCATCTGGTCGAGTAGGCCCGTCAGGTCGGCCGGGCCAGATACAGAATGCACCATCAACTCCGGGGACCCGGCCGCAATCGCCGCCACGCTGGTGGGATGACAAGCAATGGTGACCCGACCCGCCCCACAGCGCAACGCCGCCGCACCTGCCAGCCAGGCGGCCCCCGCCATTCCAGGTCCACCACCAACCACCAACAGGTGTCCAGCCTGACCTTTATGAAAACTCGCCTCTCTCAACGGCAGGACAGCTCGAACCCACCGCGAACTAAGGCGAGTCGCAAAATGCGGCTCGATCCGGACGCTCTCGCCCACACCCAGATCATCGAATAGGATCTCGCCGGCACAGTCCGGCCCGCGACCGGTAAATAACCCAATCTTAAGGCCGATAAAAGTCGCGGTGACATTCGCCTTAATTAACGAGCCAGCGGCTGCCCCGCTATCGGCCAAGAGGCCAGAAGGAATATCCACAGAAAGGCAGGGTGCATCGATAGCGTTCATCTTGGCGATTATTTCGGTGAAAGGCGCGCGTGGCTCACTACTCAGCCCTATTCCAAGCAATGCATCGACCACGACATCAGTATCACCTAGAGCGCCGGCATGGTAAGGAATAAGCTCTGCGCCGGCTTCCCGAGCCTCGGTCAGCGCGGACCGAGCGTCGGCGCTACGCGGCTCTGCGTGCTGAATCAGTTGAACCTCGAGTCCGGCTTTTGCTGCCAAAGCACCGATCACATACCCATCCCCTCCGTTATTGCCGGGGCCGCAAACAATGCTGATCCGCCGAGCCTTTGGCCACCTTCCGCGCAAAATACGATATGCGTGAAGACCGGCGCGGTGCATTAACGTCCCTGCAGCAGTTCCTGTGCTGAACACTCGTTGTTCTATGCGCCGAACCTGCTCGGCGGTGTAAAGTTTCGCGGGCAATGAGCTCATCGCGATATCATAGCCTGATGAGCACACTATCGGTTGAACACCTCAACGACCTGAAGAGTCAGATTCATCAATGGGCGAGAGAACTCAATTTCGATGGGTTCGGCGTCTGTGACGGCAATCTGGAACAGGCGGCACCCGCTCTAGCCAGTTGGCTGGCCAGTGGTTGGCATGGCGAAATGAGTTTTATGGCAAGACACACCGACAAGCGCAGCCAGCCGGATCGGCTCGTACCCGGGATCCATCGTGTCATCAGCGTGAGACTCAACTATTTTCCAAGCCAGGGAACTCCTCCCATTGATGTTCTTCAAGACCCCACTTTGGGCTATATCGCTCGCTACGCACTCGGCCGGGACTATCACCGTCTGATACGGCGAAAACTACAGCAACTGGCAGACCGCATCACGGAATCCGTCGGGCCGTTTCGGTATCGCGCATTTGCCGACAGCGCGCCTGTAATGGAAAAGCCCCTGGCCCAGGCCGCCGGGATCGGCTGGATCGGAAAACATACAAATTTGCTCAACCAACATCAAGGTTCCTGGTTTTTTCTTGGGGAGTTGTATACCGATCTACCTTTGCCAGTCGACGCACCCGCGAGCAACCACTGTGGCTCGTGTACTCAGTGCATCGATGCCTGCCCTACCGGAGCACTGGATCACCCCTACCAACTTGATGCGCGCCTATGCATTGCTTACCTGACGATAGAGCATAAGAGCGCTATACCAGAACCGCTACGGCCATTAATCGGCAATCGAATTTTTGGTTGCGACGACTGTCAACTGGTCTGCCCACATAACCGGGAAGCACCCGTCGGTGCAATGGATTTTTCGCCCCGCCATGATCTGGACGCAAGCGCTTTACTTGACCTGTTTCAATGGAGCGAGATCGACTTTGATTATTACACCCAAGGCAGTCCTATCCGGCGACTGGGCTATGACCGCTGGTTGCGAAACCTGGCCGTAGCACTTGGCAATGCTCCGGCCGACCGGCGCACACTCGAAGCGCTACAAAAACGGAGAATCGGAGCGTCCGAACTGGTAGACGAGCATATCGTATGGGCGATCGATCAACATGAGGCCCGCCTAAACTCTCAGACCTGAGGTGATTGGGTAAGAAAAAAATGCTCGCGGTAAAACTTTAATTCTTCTATTGAATCCAGGATATCGTCGAGCGCGCGATGGCCTCCGGTTTTAACGAATGTATTGGCAATATCAGGGCGCCAACGGACAGCTAATTCCTTGATACTGCTCACGTCGAGATTCCGGTAGTGTAAAAAGGCCTCGAGGCGGGGCATATATCGATAGAGAAACCGGCGATCCTGGCAGATGGTGTTTCCGCATAATGGCGCACGCCTCTCCAACACGTACTCCGAAAGAAACCCGAGTGTCATCGCCTCAGCATTTTGCACAGTGATCTGAGAGTCGTGCACACGATCAGTTAGTCCGGTCCTGGAATGGGTCCGCTGATTCCAGTCGTCCATTCCCGCCAGAACCTCAGCGGGCTGGTGAATAGCGAGTACCGGTCCCTGCCCCAGTAGGTTGAGATCCGCGTCCGTAACAACAGTCGCAATCTCAATAATCCGATCTGAATCCGGATCAAGTCCGGTCATCTCAAGGTCGATCCAGACCAGATTAGCAGGATCAAGAGCCATAAAAATCTACCTCGGTAATGCCTGCTACCCGTTCACCCGCTAGACCATATGCCCTCACAATCAGGCAGCATCCTCTACCGCTTTCATACTGAGCCGGATCCGACCTTGTTTGTCGACCTCCAGAACTTTCACTTTGACCACGTCGCCTTCGGCGAGTTTGTCGCTGACATTGGCGACACGTTCATCGGATATCTGCGAGATATGAACTAATCCATCCTTACCCGGAAGAATATTGACGAATGCACCAAAATCCATCAGGCGCACTACTTTACCCTCGTAGATCGTGCCTGCCTCAACATCAGCGGTGATCTGTTCAATGCGTCTGCGCGCCTCTTCTGCAGCCGAAAGATCCGCGGTTGCGATTTTAATCGTACCATCGTCTTCTATATCGATCGCGGCACCGGTTGCCTCGGAAATGGCACGAATCGTTACCCCACCCTTACCAATGACATCGCGAATCTTGTCGGTGGGTACTTTCATGGTAGTGATTCGTGGCGCATATTTGGACATCTCTTCGCGCGGCTCGCTGATTGCCTTATCCATTTCGCCAAGGATATGCAAACGTCCGCGTTGTGCCTGGGACAACGCCTGCTCCATGATCTCTGGGGTAATTCCCTCAATCTTGATGTCCATCTGCAAGGCGGTTACGCCTTGCCTGGTACCAGCGACTTTGAAGTCCATATCTCCCAGGTGATCCTCATCACCGAGAATATCAGTCAAGACTGCGAAACGTTCACCCTGTTTAATCAAACCCATGGCGACACCCGCAACCGGCGCCTTCAACTTTACACCCGCATCCATCAAGGACAGGCTGGCGCCACACACCGTTGCCATCGAACTCGAGCCGTTAGATTCAGTGATATCCGACACGATCCGGATCACATAGGGGAAATCCTCCGGGTCAGGTAATACCGCGAGCATTGCCCGCTTGGCCAAGCGGCCGTGACCGATCTCCCGACGTTTGGGGGTTCCCACGCGGCCAGTCTCACCCACACAATACGGCGGAAAGTTGTAGTGCAGCATAAACGTATCACGGCGCTCACCCTCCAGAGCGTCGATGATCTGCGAATCGCGGTCCGTACCCAGTGTGCTGGTGACAATTGCCTGGGTCTCACCCCGGGTAAACAATGCTGACCCGTGTGTGCGGGGAAGAAACCCTGTTTCGATTGTGATCGGCCGAACCGTTTCACGGTCCCGGCCGTCTATTCGTGGCTGATCATCTAAAATCCGATCGCGAACGGTTGCCTTCTCGAGCGCTTTAACGGCGTCTTTAACCGCTTCTGCCTGCGCATCGTCGGGTTCGCCATCGAGTAATGCCTCTGAAACTTTAGTTCGTACCGAAGCCATAGCCTCCTGGCGATCGACTTTGTCCGCTATCTGATACGCCCGCTCAACATCTTCCTTTGCGAGCTCGCCGACTTGGTCGATCAGGCTTTGATCCTTTGTTGGCGCCTGCCAATCCCAACGCTCGGCACCCGCCTCGGCGGCAAGCTGATTAATCGCCCCAATAGCCGCCTGAGATCCCTCATGGCCAAACATGACGGCACCCAGCATCTGCGCCTCGGTTAATTGCTCGGCTTCTGACTCAACCATCAGAACGGCGCTTTGGGTTCCGGCCACAACTAAATTCAGCTTGGATTCTACCAACTGGGTAGCACTGGGATTCAATACATAATTGTCATCCACAAATCCCACTCTAGAGGCCGCAATCGGTCCGTTAAATGGTGCCCCAGAGAGGGTCATCGCGGCCGATGCACCTACCATTGCGACGATGTCCGGATCGATCTCCGGATCCACTGACATCACAGTAGCCACCACCTGGATCTCATTATTGAATCCGGCAGGAAACAAAGGCCGAATCGGCCGGTCGATCAATCGACAGGTCAGAATGGCCTTTTCCGCGGGTCTACCTTCGCGCTTAAAAAAACCGCCGGGGATTCGACCGGCGGCATATGTTCTTTCTTCGTAATCTACCGTGAGCGGTAAAAAATCCCGGCCGCTGGACTCACGAGCGGCAACCACCGTAACAAGTACTACGGTTTCCCCCATGCTTGCAAATACAGCTCCTGTGGCTTGTCGTGCAACGCGTCCTGTTTCCAGTCGCATTTCGTGTTCGCCGTATTGGAACGTCTGGACGATTTGTTTCAATTAAAATACTCCTTCATAAGATATCCAACTGCATCGCCTTAGCGTCGCAGCCCAAGCCTGCCGATCAGGGAGCGATAGCGTTCAACGTCACGCCCCTTGAGGTAATCAAGCAATTTGCGTCTCCGATTCACCATGCGCAAAAGCCCCTGGCGTGAATGATGATCGTGAACATGCGTTTTGAAATGATCGGTGAGATCAACGATCCGGGCGGTGAGCAGCGCCACCTGGACTTCCGGGGAACCTGTGTCCTCCGGGGTCATGGCGAAGTCGTTCACAACCTGCGCCTTGGTCTGCGCGGCTAATGACATAGTGAAACCTCTTGCATACTGAAGATCCTGGTTTAGTTTTAACTGAATGCGGCGGATGTCTTCGATCTCGCCTCCGCCGAGAAGGCGCCCGTTAGGTCGCTACTTCTTAACCAACGTCGTGCGACTGCACGCCAATGTGGCAATTGGGTGCGCCCGAGAGTAATCTGTACCTCCCGGCAGGCTGGCAAGCGGCCGTATTCTACCTTCAAGGTGCTATTTCCTCAACAAATTCAGCCAGTTTTAACCTCACCCCCAGATAATCTCTCTGGCGTCACAGTATCCTGGCCTGAAACACTGCCGATTCCCAGAAACCCCGCGCCGCTCGAATAAAGGCGCACACTTCCCTTTGGGGGAAGATTTGGAGCACGAACCGCCTGCCCACGACATAGGTAAAACGCCGCATCGACGGATAATTCCACGGCAGGAAGATGGATAAGGCTCTGATCTACCGCGCATAACTTGCGTCGACGGGCCGCCGGGTCGGCAAGGGCACCAAGCTCTTCTAAGGTAACTGCGTTTTCCACGCGAAGGCCTGCAACCCCTAATCGCCTTAAAGCCACCACATGCCCACCGACACTGAGCGCCTGGCCTAAATCATGCGCCAATGAGCGTACATAGAACCCAGAGGTAGAAACCAGTTCCAACTCTACATCCTGCCCATCGAAACTGAGCACCTTAAGGGATTTAACAATAACTTCACGGCCCTCGCGCTCGATCTCTTTGCCTTGGCGCGCGAGCTTATACAACGGCTGACCATTGACCTTAATGGCAGAATACATAGGCGGGATCTGGATATAGCAACCGCGGAAAGAATCCAGCGCGCTTAAGAGTTGTTGCTTGGTTACGGTGACTTTGGTCTGCGAGACAATTTTTCCCTCGCAATCGCCGGTGTCAGTTGATTCGCCTAAACGGATCCGCGTTTTATAGTGTTTGTCGGATCCCAGAAAATAGCCTGACCAGCGCGTGGTCTTGCCAAAACATAAGGGAAGCAATCCCGTGGCAATGGGATCAAGGCTGCCGGTGTGCCCAGCTTTGCGCGCGTGCAAGAGTTTACGGGCATCCTGCAAAGCCCCATTAGAGGTAATGCCTGCAGGTTTATCTAACAGCAATATTCCATCAACCGCTTCACCTCGTATTTCTCGGCGTCTACGGCCCATCGTTCTCTCCATCGGGGCTCTCTAAGCCATCTATCAACCGGGAGAGTCGTGCTCCGCGTTCAATACTGCCATCATATTCGAAAACAATTTCCGGTACACGGCGCAACTTAACCCGCTGGCCAAGTTGCCATCGCAACGCCGGCGCGTGTTCATTCAAATATGGCGCAACCCCGGCTTCTGTAACTTTTGGGGAAAGTGCAGTGACAAACACACGGGCAACGCGCAGGTCTTTGCTGACTGACACCGCAGTAAGTGAAAGAATTCCAAGCGCCGAACCCGGCAGCTCACGCGCAATAATTGAGGCGAGTTCCCGACGGATTAATTGGCCGACGCGGCGTGTCCGGTCTACGCCCTGCATCAATTGCTCCTACGCGACCGGTTAGAGGGTTGGCGCCTGTTCGATCGTCTCGTAAATCTCGATCTGGTCACCTGGTTTGATGTCGTTGTAGTTTTTCACCCCAATGCCACATTCAAACCCAGATTTGACTTCGCTGACATCGTCCTTAAAACGTTTTAGCGAATCAATTGCTCCGTCAAATATTACCACGTTGTCGCGCAAAACCCTGACTGGAAGATTACGACGAACCTCTCCATCAATCACCCGACAGCCCGCAACTGCTCCAAGCTTGGCCACCCGGAATACATCACGCACCTCGGCAAGTCCAACCGCCTGTTCTCGGATAATCGGGGAAAGCAGTCCTGTCAACGCAGTTCTCACCTCATCTATAACGTCGTAGATGATGTTATGGTAGTGCACGTCGATCTCTTCGGATTCGATCAGTTTTCTGGCGGTCGCATCTGCGCGAACATTAAAAGCAAAAATAATCGCATCAGAGGCCGAGGCAAGGTTAACGTCGGATTCGTTAATACCGCCGACCATGCCGTGCACGACCACGACTTTCACTTCGTCGTTACTAAGTTTCTCCAACGAATCTGTCAATGCTTCGACTGAACCATGCACATCTGCCTTGATAATTAAGTTCAAAGGTTTGACTTGACCGTCGCCCATCTGATTGAAGACGCTCTCGAGTTTGGCTTTTTGCTGTTTCGCTAACTTCACTTCCTTGAACTTGCCTTGGCGGTAACTGCTGATCTCACGCGCCTTTCGCTCATCCGTGACAACTGCGAATCCGTCTCCGGAGTCGGGTACACCACCAAGGCCTTGAATTTCTACCGGTATTGATGGTCCGGCCGCCTTAATCGTCTGTCCGGAATCGCTAGTCATCGCGCGCACGCGTCCAAACTCTCGCCCAGCAAGGATTATGTCTCCTTTCACCAACATTCCACGTTGGACCAGGATAGTCGCTACAACCCCCTTGCCTCGATCGAGCCGGGCTTCGATCACAGCGCCTACCGCAGGACCTTGATCCGGAGCGCGGAGGTCCAAAAGCTCGGACTGAAGCAATACCGATTCAAGCAAGGTATCAACCCCGTCGCCGGTCAACGCTGAAACCTCATTGACCAGAGTATCGCCACCCCATGCCTCGGAAATTACATCATGCGTTGAAAGCTCCTGTTTTACCCGATCGGGATCAGCGTCTTCCTTGTCCATTTTATTGATCGCTACAATCAACGGAACCTTGGCGTTGCGGGCGTGATTGATCGCTTCGATAGTCTGAGGCTTGACACCATCGTCCGCGGCAACCACCAGAATTACCAAGTCAGTTACCTTTGCGCCTCGGGATCGCATCGCGCTGAATGCCTCGTGACCAGGCGTATCCAGGAAAGTAATCGTTCCTCTAGGAGTAGCCACACGATAAGCACCAATATGCTGTGTGATGCCCCCGGCCTCCCCTGCGGTAACTTTGGTTTTGCGAAGATAATCCAACAAAGACGTCTTGCCATGATCGACATGCCCCATCACCGTAACCACCGGCGCCCTGGGAACAGTAGGCAAATCACTGGCACTCTCATCAATGACCAACATCGCCTCGGGATCGTCGCGCTCGGCCGTGCTGGCTTTGTGACCCATTTCCTCAACCACCAGCATCGCAGTATCTTGATCTAGCACTTGGTTGATCGTCACCATACTGCCCATTTCCATAAGGACTCGGATAACCTCAGCGGCCTTTACCGACATGGTCTGGGCCAGATCGGCAACTGAGATGGTCTCCGGGATCGCTATCTCGCGGCTGACGGGCTCTACCGGCTTCTCGAAAGCGTGCTGCCCCGCTGTGGCTGAGGTCAATTTTCTCGGCTTGATCGTCTGACGGGGTTTTCGTGGCCCTCGTTTCCCCAAAGCCATATGTAACTCGCCGCCTACCGCAGGTTTGCCCTTACCTTTGCGTTTCTTGGGTTTTTCCTCGCGTCGTCCTGTAGGCTTGTCCTCTCCTGGCGCCACCGGGGCTGCACTAGGATCTTGGGACACTACTCCCGATTCTTGCGCAACCGCCTCGGCTGCCGCGTTCTTCGCCGCATCCTCGGCTTTTTTCTTCTCCTCCTCGGCGGCAACGATTCGAGCCTGCGCTTCCGCTTCGGCCTGCGCCTGCTCGCGCTGGCGAGCCTCTTCTTCTTCACGGGCTGCCTGCTGCACCTCTTCTTGCTGGCGCTGCAATTCTCCGCGTCGAATGTAGGTCCGTCTCTTTTTGACCTCAACGTGGACGGTTCGCGACGGTCCAGTGCGAGAATTCTGCTTGACCGCGCTTGTTGTTCGGCGACTGAGTGTTACTTTTTGTTGCACACCTTCGGCTGACGGTCGGGCTTTCCCCCCCCGAAGATAGCCCAAGAGGGTATCGCGCTCAGTATCATCGAGGGTACCGTCTGCACCCTTTCCCTGGATGCCTGCGTTGTCGAGCTGCTGAAGCAGTTTGTCGCCGCTGATCCCAATTTGTTCAGCAAGTTTCTTGATGGCTACGGAAGGCATAAAGTTATCCAGCTCCGGTTCTTTTACGGTGCGT
>Ga0310121_10001195_pt1 | contig 27071 bp, 29 predicted proteins | sample CB27_Tmax_986_MG_FD_203504 | JGI IMG/M metagenome (GOLD analysis project Ga0310121, IMG submission 203504) | Marine microbial communities from Western Arctic Ocean, Canada - CB27_Tmax_986 | ecosystem: Environmental > Aquatic > Marine > Oceanic | place: Canada: Western Arctic Ocean | collected... | reverse complement strand
CAAAGAGGTCGCCCGTTCCATTGCCATCGAGGTCCAAACCGCCATCGGTCTCCTCTCAAAAGATCAGATTGGCCGATCCTCCTCTGATCACGGTGTTCTGATTCAGTCCTGCCGAAAGATCGATGTTCTGATCTGTCGGCCAGGGGGCTGCGGGAAAGTTATGATCCCAAGCGATGTAGACGTGTCCGTTCGGTGCACCTCCGGTTCCCCTTGCTGGACCGGTGCCTCCGAACGGGGAAATTGTCGCTCCAGCCCGGTTGAGAGCTGCTGAAGCCAGAACCTCCCCTCTAGCATTGTTGTCCAGATCGGCGATCTGACAGGTCGATCCAACCGGCGGCAGCCAGGTGTGCCGCCGCGGATGACATAGGCGGCTCCGCTATTATTCTCGCCTCCTAAATCCTCCTGATCCGCCCCCACGACCAGGTCCGCGATCTTGTCGCTATCGACGTCCCCGGTTCTGACCCAGATGCCAAATTGATCGAGTGCCTCCCGCCCCACGATGGTCAATATCGGAATACTTGGGTCGGGGTTTCTCAGGTCCAGGTATCCCAATCCGGCAGAAAAGGATCGAAGCCATGCTCCTCCAACGACGATCGAAAGGGCACCCGCTCCGATTCGGGGATCCGCCTCGGATCCGCCGGGTGTGTGATTCTGCCTTCCGATCAGGAGATCACCCAGTCCGTCGCCGGTGACGTCATCGATCCAGATCTCACTCCCGGTTGCTTCGGCGAGCACATCCCCGGCCAGCTTCAGAACCCGCTCCCAACCGACCCAAGGGGCTGGCGCGCGTGTAGGCCACGGCGAAATCTGCATGGCCGTCTCCATCCATATCCATTGGTCCCGCAACAGGAGTGCCAAACCTGCCGTCACCGTCGAACCCGTGTACCCGGGTGAGCTCTCCCTTGTCGGGGTCCAGTCCTGCAATATCGACGATGACCGTGGCCTGAGCTGCCAGTTGGGGAATAAGCAGACAGAGGCAGAGCGTGGAGACCAAGAGAGAGACACCGCGGTGCATCGTTTCAGCGTTCATTGGCTCTGAGCTCCCTTTCAGAATGAGAAGGTGAAACCATGGTGTTGCTCCTGTTTACGCGCTTTGAGATAATCGTGCACCAACGAGTGAGGGATGGTATCAGATTCGGGAGCGTCACTCTTCGGGATCATCCGCCGATTTTTGCGATTCCTCTGGAGGTGAAGTATGGATGCAGCGACGTCAGTTCCCAACGTAAAGGAACTGGTCAGGATTCCCGCCTTGATCGCCCTGGTCGTTACTTTGGCACGACTGGTAGGTGAGCTGGGCGGTGGACCAGCGATGCTTTTCAACAAGGAACCAGGAGGTGCGGGTTCCCTGGTCGGCATCGTTTGGCTGGTCCCCATATTCGGGATCTACTTCGCCTTGAAACTGACTCGCTCGGGTCATGCTCCGCAGAGCGCCGGCAAAGTGATTGGCTTCTCCCTAATGGCGTTGTTGGCTGCGGCAGCCATCGCGTTCTTGGTGGTTACCCTTACCGGCGATCCCAGCGTGAGTGTCAGCCTTGGAGGGGTTGTAGTGCAGCAACTAGAGATCGGGGTGGCTGCAATAGTGGCCCTCTTGATCCTGTGCAGAGTCTGGGTCCCTTTCTTCCAGACCATGTTGCGCTACGCTTTTGCTGTTGCGCTACGCTTTCGCTTCTCGTGTCCCTGTGTTGATTGTAATGTTGGTCACCATGATCGGCGGTTGGGGTACCCACTATGAGTCCGGCCCGCCGGGATATCCCGAAATGGGATTACCGGTGAAATTTGTCTTGATCGCCTTGCTACCCCAGCTGACCTTTTGGGTCATGTTTGCCGTGGTTGTAGGTAGCCTGGTTGGTGGAATCACTGCGGCTCTGTCGCGATCTCAAGCGGCAGCGGCCGATTGATCCATGTCTGAGACTGGCTTTCCGGGCGGGAGAGCCGTCTCGACGCACACAGGCCAGGATTCCACAACATCTCACGAGAGTTGGCAGGTTCCCTCTCGTGTGCTCCTGGTTCAGTGCTGCCACCTCCCGCAGTTCTTCTACCTCGCCCAACAGCTACGTGAGCGCAATCCGGAATGGGAGCTCTCGGCCCTGGTCAGCGACCGGCCGCAGGTCCATTTCTACCTTAAGCTGTTTCCGCCTTTCGACCACCTTTTTTTCTTTGACAGTCAGCTCCCAGAGTTTCCGGTTGCTTTTGATCAGGTCCTGTTGCCGCTCTTGAATCGCGGCTACCTCCGTATCAAGAGAGCCTCCCGTCAGCTTCCCTGGCCCGCGTATGAAGTCGACTACGATGGCAAGCTTCGCGCTCTGACGTTGGGAACTCTGGGCCGGTCAGTTGCGGTACCTGCGCACCATCCCTCTGCGAAATTTGTTCAGTACCTGGAGGATTTCCCGCATCGGCCTCTGGGAGAAAAAATCCTTGTAGTCGAAACCTGTCATCGGTCCCTAGCCGAATCGAGTAAAGAGAAGTGGGAGCGATTGATTCCGGATCAGGCCGAGGTCACCCGAATCTCTGCTTCGACTGAGCGGCAAGGCTGGAGAGCTTTACGCGGGAAGAGTTTCGACAGCGGGGTCGTCTTCTTCTCGGGTGAGAAGGGGTTCGCCAGTCTGAAGCGGCTTCCCTTCATCTTGAGAATCCCCAAGATCCTGGTAGTCAACGAGCAGGGCGACTACTTCTATGCCACAGCTCGGAGCCTTCTGCGATTTTTGTGGGGACGCGTCTGGCAGGGAGCCCCGTTGCCGAGACCCTCGCCTCGCATTCTGGTGATACAAACCGAAAGCCCGAACTACGTCAGGGGCGCGATCGAGGCCCTCAGAAGGCCTGAAATGTTCCCCCGTGCGCATATCTGCCTCCTGTGCCGGCAGGAAGACGCCGACAAATTCAGGGGTGCTGCGGGCCTGGAAAGGATCGTGACCTTCTCTCGTAAGAAGGCTTGGAGCAGCCTGGGATTGTGGAGGGAGCTGAGGGGCTTCGACGCTGACATGGTGGCGGCAGTCTTCTCGGGAAGGCGTGTTTTTCGGAAGCAGAAATTGTTGTATTTCTTGCTCCCCATTCGCCACCATCTCGCCCTCAACGCTCGATCGGATTGCTATCGTCTGACACCTCGAACCCTTTCCTGGACTCTTCGAAAAGACGCCTCTCTTTTCGTACCTGAGCAGCAGCCCGTCTCTCCGATTCTATTTCTTCCCACGGGTGAGGACTCTCAGACCAAGAAGGTGCTCGAAAGGCTCCAGGAGCCCGATGTGCTCTCGACTCGACCCATCTGGGTTCTTTGCCGCGATGACAAGCGCTCTTTTTACCAGGACCTACCTGGGGTCGACGAGGTTCGGACCTACGCTCGCGGGCGAACCCGTGAAAACCTGAAGACAGTGCTCGACCTGGCCCGTTCGCGAGTAGAGGTCGTCTCCTCGATCTTCTCCTCCGAACCTACCTTCCGACTGCAGAAACTGCTATTTCTGATCCTGCCCGCGAGACATCGACTGGCGTTTAACCAGGATCTCAACTGCTACTACGTGAAAGGTAGTCCCGATCGCCGCTGCCAGCCCTCCGCCTGGGGAACATTCCTCCGTGCGGTGCTCAGCCGACGCAGCAATGGAGGCACGCTCTTTTTCCCCACAGACGAGGATTCCAAAGCGGTAGAGGCTATCGAGAGACTTCAAGATCCCAGGGTCGGAGCAAAGCGGATCGTGGTCTTTTGCCGGGAGGACAAGCGGTCTTTGTACGAGGCTCTCCCCACCGTCGAGGCGGTCTGGACCTATACTCCAGGCGCCAGGTCAGCACATCTGAGGATGTGGGTGAGGTTGATGCGCACCAGAGTGGATCTGGTTGCTGCCATCTTTTCCGGACGACCGATCTTCCGTTTTCAAAAGCTCCTCTTTCTGACCCTACCCGCGCGGAATCGGCTGGTTCTCAACGAGAACCTCGACTGCTACATGCTACGAGGCAACCTGGGCCAGTTCTTGCGACCCCGGGAGGGAGATATGTCAGCAGTGATCGTGATTGGGCGGACGATCCTGAAAGGGGTTCTGTTTGTTCCCAGGTTTCTCTACTTGATCCTCTGGGCCGCCTTTGTCACTGCGAAGCGGGGCTACATATTTCCCAAGGACAGCAAGTTTTGACCTGAGGTTCAGATCAGTGCCGCCCCCAGGAAGCCCTGTCCCCATTCAAGAAGGAAACTTGGATTGCCTCTGCCATGATCATTGCTAGCAGCGCTGACAGAGCCATGACCGTGAGGGAGTGGGATCCTGTGCTGGTCCCTGTCGGGCCCCGCTCCCTGACAGTCACGGCTCTGTCAACTGGCGAAGGTTGCTTCGCGTCCTCGTGGATGGAAGTTTCAGGTTAGTGGCCCCCCAGCGGTGCTGCCCCATTCGAGAGCGAAACTGCAGTCGAGGGACGTGGCGGTGGCCTCCGGGCCGCCGAAATCTTTCCTTCGAGCCGTTGGCTCGAAAACGGCGGCCCGGAGGCCACCGCCACGGTTTTCAGGACCATTGCCTAGAAAAGTCCCTATCCAACTTTAAATCAATGGGTTAGGTTCTCCTTTCATCCAAATATTCAAATGAAGTTTCAGGTTGGTCCCGCCCCTGCTACGCTGCCCCATTCGAGAACGAAACTTCCCGAGCTATGGAAGCCTGAAGCGCAAGCGAGGGGTTGGGGAACACCCCGAATCCCCCCGGCTTGGCTGCTTGCCGCGCCTCAGGCCCCTTCGTTTCCCCATTGCGCTGCCCGCCAACCCCTCGCTCGCGCTTCAGGCTTCCTCACGTTTCGCATTATTGGCCGACCTGCAGGTGCGAGTTCCGAATGAAGCTTCAGCTTAGCAACGCCTCCGGCTGGCAGCCGGATCATCCGAGAAAGAAACTTCAGTCAAGTTACGTGGCGGTAGCCTCCGGGCCGCCGTTTGTCCGTTTTTCGAGCGTTCGGCTCGAAAAACTGCGGTTTGGAAGCCACCGGCAACGGCTCGACCCCGGGCAGCTCTACTCGGTAGCTGAAGCGACGCTCTCGGGTGAGAGCAAGCCTGCCCTGACGACGGCTACTCCGAGATCGCGTTTATCCCTGGGAGGCCGGAAAGTCTGGCCTACTGAAATCTGGAGGCAGGTCACCGGGTTCTTGAATTGGGTTCCAGAGAGAAGACCACGGTAGGTATAGACCCCGGGTTCAACATACTTCAACTCGTCTAAAAACTGCTCGTCTAGACTCAGAGTGATTGCTACCGTCCCCACGGCACTCAAGAGCTCCGGAGGAAGGATGAACTCCAGTTCCAGCGTCGCTTGCTCGTCGCCCGGAAGTCCCAAGTGGACTCCCGCCGACTGGCCCATCCACCGCCACTTATCTTCTTCCGGAGGATACCAATCGCCCGTGAGCTGGGTCTCCGATGACTTTAGGCCCAACTGAAGTTGGGATTTCCGGGAACTGTCCTGAAGGAGGGTTGAGGACAGTTGGCACACTCTGTCCCCCTTCTCCGGAGGGACGGCGAAGATCGGACATGCGGCTAACAGGGCGAGCAAGAGTAGACGTGCCCCGATACTGCGGATTTTCATGATTATCGCTCCGCTCCGAGGGCCGAGCCTTGTAATCGGCGGAAAATGTCTCGCAGTTCGGGCCGCGGATTGTCCTCGACATCGTAGATGCCGCCGGTATCTATCCAGGGATAGAAAAGGATCTCCTGCAGTTGCGCGGCTTGCCCTGCCTCGCGAGGGAGGAAGGTGGCGGTCAGCTGCACGCTGTTCTTCGGTACGGGGACTTTCAGCCGGAACGATTTCACGACTGGACCGAGTGGGATTGAGGTGTCCAAGAATTGATTGGTCCCGAGGAAATGGATCAGGATGTGGAGTCGGGTGGGACCGTCAGCCGCTCTTGCCTGTATATCCAGAGTATATTCCTTGCCTGCGTACACAGACATGCTCTGGCGAAGAAAACCGCCTGGCGCGATCTCGGCCACGTCTTGGTGCGAGGAAGGGAGCGACTTCAGCTGAACCAGCTTATTTCCGGGCGGCCTTTCCCACTCCTGCAGCCCCAGCCGGAAGGCCCCATTTGTGATCACGTTGAGATAGTAGTCCTGGTAGTTCCACAGTGCGTATCCAAGCGAATCCTCGAGCAACGTCGGTAGAGCGTTCTCGATAAACTCGAGCTGCTCGTTCTCAGAAGAGAGAGCTCCTTCGTTGGGGTGGCCACCGAAATGCTGGAAGTTGAATTGATCGATGAAGACCGGGAGTCCCCCACTCAGTTCTTCAGTTCGCTCAAGGTGAAGAGGAACGTAACTGGCCGTCCTGGCTCCGTCCAATTTCTTTTCCTTGTCCCCGAACAGATAAGACTGGTAGGGCGAGAACCAGGTGGTTACGAAGCTGTAGCAGGGCGGGAGTTCGAATTGAAGCGAGTAATCATGTTCCCAGTTGATCTCTGCACGGGGCTGGAAGCTGACCACGGCCTGCGGATTTCCCTCCCTGGCCGCCGTGCAGGGATCGGCCAGTCGGCTTGCCAGGAGTTCATCGGAGAACTCGAGAAAGCTTCGTAGCTTCATTGGTTTCAGCGGAGGGCTGTTCTGGTTTGGTGGCTCAATCGCTTCATAGCTGCTGTTCTCTTCCCACCAGATCAGGTTCCACCACCATAGTGGGCGTCGGCGCAGCCACTCTTGAAAAGTCTGTAGGTTTTCCTGGTAGCGATGCAGCCACAGGTCGGGGGTGTAGCCGGTATCTTCGAAGGTCCAGAAGTAGAAAAGCAGGTTGGAATAGGACTTTGTTCGGGCTGCCAACTCACGAAACAGATCTCGATAGGCAGCCCATTCTTCGTCGTCCGTCAGGAGCGTCGCTGCCAGCCAGTTGTGACCACCGGCATCGTTGGGAATACGTTCGTGGGAACCCACTCGTAGGACAACCTTCAGGTCAAAGGACTCGGCCAAGTTGAGGATACGATCCAGATCGGCGAAGGACCTTTCATTGTAAGTGATTGGATTCACCGTAGTCTGGAACCCCCCCCAGGGAATCATCAGGATGATTGTGTTGAACCCATCCTCTCGCAGTCGGGTGAAGTCCCTCTTACACTGCCCGAGGTCAAACGACCACCAGAAGTTGTTGATTGCCGCACGCGGCTGAAAGTAATAAGTACCCTTGACGCGAAAGTCGGGTGGATCCCACTGAAAGTCAGATCCGCTCCTATCCGTGCATCCCTGAAGAGCCAACAGTAGTGGGAGCAGGGTTCCCAGCCAACGAAGTCGGCGAAGCGGGTGGAGTGAAGGTGATTGAGAGGAATGTGATGCCACTGTATCGCGGTCCTGAATGGAGTTGAGCTCTACTGTCCTTCCTTGCCCAGCGCCCCGCCTGGCACGACCTTTCGTCTCCGCTTCCGGTTTGATTGGGGCTGACCAGTTCCAAATCATTCTGAAAGAATCCAGCCTCTACGGCAAGGAAGGAGACTTAGTGCTCCCTTCCATAAATACGATGATGTTTGTGGTGAGCGGGCCGGAGTCGAGGGCGCGAAGCGACGACGAGTCGATGCTGGGTATCGTAGAGGAGGAGCGACAAAGCCATCGGCCCGTTCCGTCGCCACCCGGAGGGTAGATGGGGGTTGTGGACGATCTCTGCGTTGGTCGTCGTCGAAGATGGTAAGGCATCGTCTTCCTCCTCCTGCCTTGATCTCGCCTCACAAGCCCCATCTGCAAACATCATCGTATTTATGGAAGGGAGTACTTAGCGGACTCGGCCAGTTGAAGGGAGGAAAGGGCCACGCCGAGAACTCTTCTGTCGCCGCTTACGCCAAGTTCGACCGGGGCAGCCGAATCGGGTGTTTCAAAAGTGATGATTGTCCGGGTGAGGTCCGTGAAGAAATCGGGAGGGATATCCATGCTCTGCGGCCGATAGCCGCTACGAGAGATCGTCCAGCGGCCGACTCTTCGACCGTTGACCAGGATCACTACGGCTTGTGTGTCCAGGGCGCCAGGATGCAAGAACGGATTCAGGGTGACGTTAAGGGACACGACACCCTTGGGTTCGGGGAGTCTCATGACCAGGGAGGCACGTTTCCCCAAGCTCCAGGTAAAGCCCCGTTCCGGATCGCTCCAGCCATCGTCCCGGTACCATCGGGCATTGCCTTGGTAGCCAAAGCGGATGGTGGAGTTCCACTGGTAAGGAGAAGGCCTTTCCCTATTAGACGTTGGAGGCGCGAATATCCATGAGCCCGGCCGCCCAGGATAGTTCAGCTCTGAGGCTCCGCTAGGGTCGGAGACCCCGAAGACCCGGATTCGGGTGGCGGCCAGATCCGAAAAGCTGTCTCGTGAGAACTCAAATTCGAATCCCGACGTCATCGAGGACTCGCCGAATCTTCGAGAAACATCTGCCCGCATGATTCGAGTCTTGCCCGAGTGGAGCAGCTCTTCGTTCGCGAAGATCAAAACAGACTGAACCGGTTGGGCTCGTTTCACATCTAGAGCGAAACCTCGAACGTATACGGTGGAACTTTCCTGGTTTGCTCCGGAGCGAACCTGCCCGTACACGTCGCTTCCACCAACCGGTAGGTGGTTGCCGTCGGGGGAAAGAAGTGCTTCTTCCTGACGTTCCGGGGAGGGGATAAGTCGATAACTCGAGTGGGTTTCAGAGCGGCAGCGTCTTAGGCTGGTCCTTCCGCCCAACTCTACTACTGAGAACAACTCAACTGTGTTCCGTCCTGGTCTGAATGCCTTCCGCGCAACCAGCGCCGCAAAGTCCCTGCCTTCGTGCAGAAGGGGGGAGGTTTGGGTCACTGCTTGGACAACACCGTTTACAGAAACAGCCAGAACGTGCGGGGCAGAAACTGGGGAAGTGAAGAGCCCTGTGATATTGGTCAGCAGGAAGCGCGAGTCAAGTCTGACATCCTCGAAAAATTGCACTCCGTCCAACTCCACCCTCTGTTGGGTACTGCCGGCCACTCCAATCTCACTAACCCTTCTTCCGATGAGATTAGAGAAGGGACCGATCGCATAGAGATTACTCTCCGTACCCGATCCAAAGAGCCGTAGCTTTTCGGATAAATTCTTGAATCTGATTTCGAATGAACCATCAAATTCGTACCTCTTGCGCGATCCAGCGAAGACAGTCTTGGTCGTTCTTTCGGGTCTGGACTCCTCGAGCACCGAGCTCCCGTCCAGAGGCCAGGGCGGGACCACATCGAGTACGTCGGCGATTGTCGGGAGAATGTCTATCGTCTCGACGTTCCGGTCACTTGTGACGCCTTCTCGTTGGAAGGGTGTCTTGACAAGCATCGGGACGGACATGATGTCGGGATGATTCGTCTTGCTGGCCCTCCGGATGAAATCTCCGGGGCGAAAACTCACTCCGTGATCGGCTGTGACTACGACCAAGGATCGATCGAAAAGATCAACCTCCTTCAATTTCGAAAGCAGTTTGCCCAGCAGCCGGTCTACGAAGGCAGTCTGGAGCAGATGGCGCTGGTAGCCCTGTTTTACCAGCCATTCATCCTCGAGCCATTTGGGATAGGTGCCATCATCTGTTCTGCTGTTGGCGACCCCTCGCACGGAGGCTCCCCGCAGAGCATACTGCTGTCCATTGGGTAGATAGGTCCACGGCAGGTGGGGCAATCCCGAATGTAGGAAGTAGAGCGTGGGTGTTTCTTGGGAGTGAATCGAGTCGATGAACTCTTCGAACTGTCCCGCTCGATCTGCCGCACTACTCTGGAAATCCTTGATCGTTTTTACCTTGGAGACTCGGTTCTCGGCGGGGCTGAGATCCTGCCCGGAAAAGTTTTTCCAGGTTCGTGTTACCTGAGGCAGATCTTTGGTCAGATCCTCTGGAAGAAGGACGTGGAAGTACACCACGGACAGATCCGAGACCAGATTTCCGATTCGTTGCAGCCAGCTCTCCCGGGTCACTGTTCCGGTAAAAAGGCGGGTCATGTCCTCGAACACTTCCAGGTGGTAGCTGCTTCCCAGCAATGTAAACAGGGTTTGAGGGTAATTAGATGCCGTAGGTAAAATTGGAGGTCCCAGTTTGGGATACCGTCCCGTCAGGATAGCGGGAATCGAAAGCAGCGTGGAGTCGCTTACTGAGGTCGCATTCCGAAACCAGTGAGACTGTTTCGCCAAATCTGCAAAATTAGGATACTGAACCGGATCGATCTGACGCTCCGCGTTCAAGAGGGAGGTCAACGGCAGTTCGTCAAGAACGACGAGTACCACGGGCGTCGTCGAATCGACGTCCACCCACTGCACTTCCACCGAATTATTGGTCACGATCTGGGAAATCCGAGAATCGAAAAAGAACATGGCGGGAAACAGGAGCGTCGTTGGAAGGAGGATCGTTAGGTAGGTTCGCGCCGACCGAAACCGAGCGTACGTAAGACAAATTGTGACGGCCGCCGCTAGAGACAAAAAGAGAGTAACCCCCACCGGGATCTCAGTGAGCCGCTTTAGCATCTGGAGAGCAATGGTGAACAGCAAGATCGTGAGTACGCCTAGATGTGCCAACCACCCTGTTTTTGGACTGAGGAGTCTTCCCAAGCCTACGACGGAGACCAGTAATCCCGGAACTCCCAGGCTCAGAGTCAGTGCTAGCAGAATAAGGTCGATTGGCTCGGATTGCCGGGCGACGAAGAACTCGGGATAACGTGATAGGAGATCGAACAGCGGCTGGGCGACAGCAAAGCCACAAAGCACCAGAAGGTGAGACGCCCGTACCAGAAATCCCCTCTTTTCCCCTGATTTCACCGGATTGCTAGGATACTGCCCTGGGGGCTTCGCTGCAATTTCGAGCGAATGAGATATCCTGTCCCGGTTCGAGTTTCACCCGATTGAGAGTTCCACGATGCAACTGATTTCTATCTTCATCGCTTTGGCGATCCTGTTTGCGATTCCTTTTCTGTTTTTTGGAGACACATTTCAGGAGAGCTTCGCGGGGGACAGAGCGGCACAAGCCTGGATAGAGGACTATGGCAGCTGGGCCTGGATGGTGGGTGTTCTCCTGTTGGCAGCTGATCTGGTTCTTCCGGTCCCATCCACCGCGGTGATGTCAGCCCTGGGTCTTGTCTACGGAGCCTTCCTGGGTGGGCTGATCGGGTCTTTCGGATCGATTCTTTCTGGCTGTATTGGCTATGGGATCTGCCGCTCTCTGGGACGAGGTGCTGCTGTTCGCATTGCCGGGGAAAAGGACCTGCTAAAGGGTGAGCGGCTTTTCGCTTCGGTTGGAGGATGGATGGTGGCGCTCTCCCGCTGGCTGCCCCTGCTTCCCGAGGTGGTTGCTTGCATGGCGGGTTTGAGCCGCATGCCTCCGTGGCACTTCTTCCTGGCTCTCGTGTGTGGGACCCTGCCGCTGGCTTTCACCTTTGCGGCTGTGGGCGAAAGAGGGATTGACGACCCCGTATTGGCCGTGTCGCTCAGCGCGGCTCTCCCCGTGGTCCTCTGGCCCCTGGCGCAGTGGTTTTTAAATCGCCGCGCGGCTGGGTCGTAGCGCGGTTTTCAGGCCGCCGTGCGTCGGGCCAAAGGCTCGAAAGAAGAATACTTCGGCCTGAAGACCCAAGCCACGTTTCACTGGCACAGGCATATGAGGCCTCAGCCCTTGGAGATTGGAAGGGTTCGGATCCCGGCTCGCTGTTGCGTTGGCGTGCATACAGAGCCGTGACCGTGAGGGAGCGGGCCCCGATTACCGATCGGGGCATGTGGCGAGTCTTTCAGAAGAGGGTCCTCGGGCCACTGTCGGCCGGGTCCGTTGTTTGCCGGCATCGGTATGGCGGCACCGCTCCTTCGCAGTCACGGCTCTGTCAAACGGCTGCTCCTGCATGATTTCCTATCCAATGAAGTTTCAGCTTAGTGGCCCCCATCGGTGCTGCCCCATTCGAGAATGGAACTTCCGACTACTGGGAGATTGTGCGTCACTGCGTGGGGAAGAGTTGTCCGGCTCTCTCCTCGGAACCTGGGCTCATCTTGCTAACGGCTCAAGTCGTTCGCGGCTCTGACGGACTTGGCTTTGTCATACTGGTAGTTCACCCTCAGGTCGTGACAAGAGTCCGGGGAGTCTAGTCTTGGTGAAGTAGGTTGATGCTGCCGGCCAACAGGTCCCGTTCGACGCGCTGTTCGGGGACTAGAGACGTGCGACGTTCAGACGTGCGACGAATTCTTGAAGTTTCAGCTTAGCTGCCAGGTTTCATGTCGCTAGCGTTTCAAGTCTGTTCGCGGCTCCGCTGGAACTGGAAGGAAAAGAGCTTGGCTTTCTGGACCTCGAATTTCAGCTTGATTTGCTTGCCCGTCAGAGAACCGAGGTTGGCGTCTCCTCGCCAGCTTACCGTGTGGCTGATGCTATCTCCGCCGAAGACGTCGCATTCTTCGCTGCCAAAGCCGGGTAGGGGCCGGCCCGTCTCCCCGTCCTGGACCTCCACCTTGATGGTTCCGTAGCCGTAGCCGGCGTAACGATCGACCCCATTGGCATTGAGCAGGAGCCGGTCTCCCTGAAGCAGGAGCGGCCTGGTGGTCAGGGATCCGCTTCCGGTTACGCTGACAAAGCCGTCCAAGCGGAGTATGGCCAGGCCCACCTGCCCTCTCTGCTGTTCCCCCCGCTGGTTGAACCAATGGTGGCCGCTGAAGCCCTCGTAATAAATCCAGATCTCACCCAGATCCTCTCGCACGATGGGAGCCTGGACCGTATAGCACAGGTGCTCGTCCCAGCTTCCTTCGGGACCGTTGGGCAGAAACACCCGCCGGTCCCCTACTCGGTCGAAGCGTCGGGCATCCCGGCTCCATAGCAGCTGGACATCCATACGATCGATCCAGGGAGTGCGGGCTTTTCCAGAATCGGTTCCGGCGGGAATCTGTCCGAACAGGTTGTGATAGGTGGAGGTAAAGCCGACGAAGCCTCCGGCGTAGGGAAGGACCTCGAGGGTGTAGAAGTCGCGGTCGCCGGGCCGGTCCTGGGCATCGGCGTGAAAACAGATATAACGCTCCTCGGGATCTTTTTTATCACTGGGACCGTCCCATCGAAGAAAGTCCTTGCTTGAGGCCCAGGCCGGGGTACGGACCCTGTAGTTCTCGGGGAAGAGGCGCTCAGGCTTCATCCAGCGATCCAATCTGGGGTAGGTTCTCAGGTAGAGCATGTACTCCTGGTTCCCGGCATTCCAGATGAGGTTGTTGTTGGTATCGCTGTAGAAGGGGGCGATGGGTCGGTCCAGGGAGTAGGATTTCCAGTGGAGTCCGTCAGCTGAGTGGCCTGGATACATACCCCACTTTTCACCGCGCTTCTCCTGAAAAACGATCTTGTAGCGTTCTTCCTGACTCTTCGCCACCGGATCCCGCAGCACGGCAACGTTGCCCGGATTGGCATCTCCCAGAAAGGAAAGCTGAATGAAGTTGGTGTCGAAACCGAGATAGCGGACCTGACCCTGAGCCGGTTTTCTCCAGTGGAGACCATCCTCAGACTCGCCATAGAAGAGAAACTTCTTGTAGGACCCCTTTTGGGGAGGCCACTCAATCATCCAGTCGTAGAAGCGATAAAGCTTCTGGTCCTCATCGTAGAAAATGGTCCCCGCGTCCCCGCCATGGGAAAGGCCCCCTTTCTGCTCCCAGTCTGTGCCCAGAGAAATGACCGGGTTTTCCCGATACTTGATAGGCTGATTCAGCAGCCGAAATACCCTGGGCTCCATTGACTCGATCACGTGGTCATCCAGGAAGAGCTGCTTCTCGGAGCCGATCTCCAGGGGGACGCGTACGCTTTGAACCCGGATGCCGCTCCCAGGTTTGGCTGCTACGCCAGGTGCATGAGCTGCTGCCGCGGTGCCGCTACCTAGCAGCATTAGGAAATTCCTACGCCTCATGGGCTGAACCTTTCGCTGGGGATGATCGCAGTCGGTCCAAGACTAACGACTGTAATAGCCGAAACGCACCGGCAGGTTCTCGGTCTCGGGCCCTTCCACCATTTCACGGTAGATGTTTTGGCCCTTACGGAAGAGATCCACAACCTTCTTCTTTTCCGACTCCTGGCTGAACTGGCCTTTCTTATGAACCCGTTCGATGAGCTTCTCGATCTGATTGACGAAGTACTGAGCCGCGCCCCGGCTGCGGATCGGCCGGTCCTTGAAAGTGAAGTAGACTGGACTGGTGTGGGCATAGAGTGCCGTGTCGTTGGGCAGGAGCCGGTGAGCCGCTCCCCGGACCCGAACCGCCATCCAACAGCTGTCGCTGATCTCGAAGCTCTTGCTGAGAAGGACTTCCTTCTTATCCTTCTTCGCTTTCTGAGTGGCTACCGCCAGTCCGTTGACCACCAGCTCGATGCTGTCCATGGGGACGTGAGACGTCGCCTCGGCCTCAACCTTGACCTTGAGGACCCCTTGCTCCCATTTCAGCTCTCCCCCCGGGCCCTCGCCGTTGACGCTGAAGGTCACCATAGGGGCGTTGGTGGCGAAGCTCTTCCCCTGTTTGTAGCCCTCAATCCATCCCGAGTAGGTCAGCTGAGGACCGACCTCGACGTAGACTCTTCCGGCGCCCGGAATGAGGTGATAGGGGAGATCCAGATAGCTATCGGTTCCGGCCGAGATGGGACAGCGAAAGCCGCAGTTCAGGAGCTGATACCAGTCCGATGTGTTCTTTTCCTCGTCTCCCTGGCACATCACGTCGATGGTGTCGGCCACTCCCAGTGCGATGTCCACTGGGTACTCGCTGGGGAGAGAAGGATGAACGTAGATCACCGCCGCACCCTGCTTTTTGGCCTTGACCGCCTGATCATAGTTGGGAGGATGGTCCTGGGGGTGGGTGGTCCCTGGCCAGCCGACGAAAGCTGGCTCCACGAAGCTCTTCAGCTTCAGGAAGGCCATGTGCCCGTAGAGGCGCAGATTCCGCATCTCCTCGTTCCAATAAAGGATGTATCTCTTCTCGGATAAGGCGTTAGGCCTGCCCTCAAACTCGTTGCGCCCGTACACATAGCCATCCTCACTGTTGCAGGCGAGAATGTTGCCGACGTTCAGATCCTCTGCCTTGACCACAAAGAGAACGTCTTTCGGTTTGATCCTGCTGTCGCTGCCTGTGATCGGGTCGTGGAAGAGGTTGGCGTGCAGATGTGTGTCTCCAGACCACCAGCCACGAGCCGCCATGTCCCAGGTGCGCTCCAACCGAATCTCGATCTCTTTCTCGCCGTTCGCAGGCAGGTCAATTTGCTTGGCAGTCGGTCGGTACTCGAGACCCTTTACGACCTCCAACGTGGTCGCTCCGGCAGGGACTCCCACCTGGAAAGAGCCGTCGGCATAGAAGTAGTACTCCCCACCATAGGGCTGACGGTAGTCCCCGTTCGTGATCCGAGGTTGGACCCCGTCAGGTGTATAGGATCTGCCGTCAGCTCCCATCAGATAGACACGTGCCTGGGTCGGGAGCTCGTGTTCGTCCAGGATCCTGACTCTGAGGGTGCCGGACTGCCAGGGGCGGGTGGCAAGAGGAATCTCCTTGGAAAGGGAGCCCGCTTCGATGCTGAGGGCAATCTGGCCCTCCGTGAATTCCTTCAAAGAGAGCGGGACGAACCAACCCAGTGTTTGGCCCGGCATGAGATGGCGAGTCTCGGTTTCGATGTTCAGGGCTGATCCCGAGCTCCGCACGGTCACTTGGACCTCCTGGTCTCGGGTGTTGCGGACGACGAAGGGAACGGGGGTGTCCTTCGAATGCAGCAGGTCGAGTCGTTCGGGAGCCTGGAGGAGATGGATCTGGTCCGAGATTTCTACTTTGACCAGACGTGGGCTCTCCAATGCCCAGTAAGTGTCTCCCATCAATTTGATCACGCCGTCCAAGGGTAGGGGATGATAGTCGAGATTCGCTCCCCACTCCTGGGCATAGGTTTCTCCCTTGATCATTTTCTGCACCTTCAAGACCGAGAGACGATCGGTATCGGACCATTGGAGAAGCCGAATGGCAAACTCGGCGGCGTCCCCCAGATAGGGAGCCACCTCCTTGTTCATCACGTAGTTGCCCAGCAGTGGAATCTGGGTCAAGGGGATTTTCTTGGGCTTTGCCGCAAGGCTCAACACAAGGGAAATCGTCAGGGTGAGCAGCACCGGAAGGGATGCACGCTTGGGAAGTAGCATAACGCTCTCCTGTTTGTGTGGACTGGGCGGGATTCTATGTCCTGAGAGTGCTCCGGTCAAGGAGGGAGCGGCCGGGACTATAGTGGCGAGCGCAACGCTGTGGTCGAGGCGCACGATTTCTAGGGCAGGAGTCAGAGCGAGAGGTTGGTCTCGGTCAGGAGATCCAGAAAAGCCCGAGTGGCGTAACTCAGCCTTCGTTGCCGAGGGTAGATCAGGCGAATATTCCGGTCGATCTGAAGCTCCTCGACTTTGACTTCGTGCAGCCTGCCTTGCCGCAGGTCTTCCTCGACACACATCTTGGGCAGGAAGGCTACACCTTCATATGCTTCCACCATCCGCCGAATACTTTCTACCGAAGGCATCTCCAAGTCCATGTTCAGGGGTACCCGATTTTTCTGGAAGGCCTCTAGCACAAGTTGGCGATAGGGCGAGGCCACATTGTGTGCAATGAAAGTTTCTTCTCCCAGCTCGCGGATCGACGCGTTTTCCTGCTCGGCAAGTCGGTGTCTTGGAGAGACTACGAAGCAGAGGCGATCCACGTAGATGATGTTGGAAGCAAGTCTTTCGTCATTGGGCTCGTAACTGATTGCCCCTAGCTCCAGGTCTCCCCGGAGAATGGCAGCTGGAAGAGTACTCGACAGGGAACGGCGGATCTCGACCTTGACCTTTGGATAGAGACCTCGGAATTGATGAATGTGCTTCAACAGGTAGAGGGTGGTGGACTCGTTGGCTCCGATCGCCAGTTTGCCCGCGGCCTTGTCTCGCAGCTCCGCCAGGGCCTGTTCCAGCTCGCGCGACAGGTTCTCGAATCGAAGCGCGTATTCCAGCACCAGCTCTCCCGCATCGGTCAATACAAGATGACGCCCGGAGCGATCCAATAGTTTTTCGTCGACGGCAGACTCCAGCCTCTGGACGGCCAAGGAAACAGCTGGCTGAGTGCGAAACAGCCTCTCCGCGGCGATCGAGAAGCTCCTCTCTCTGGCCACGGTGAGGAAGACATTCAAGGTGTGCAGGTCCATTAGGTATAGATATCACAAATAGTAAATAGACGTATTATTAATTGTACTAATTAAAGTGTCCTTCTCATACTGTTTGCTTCGTCGCCCTTCGGGGTAAGAACAACAGATCTCAGGAGGACAGACCGATGAAGGACCGAGTCACTATTTCCGACACCACTCTGCGGGATGGAGAGCAGTCGTCTGGCTGCAGCATGACGGTCGACGAGAAGCTGTTGATGGCCCACAAGTTGAGCGAACTCAATGTGGACGTCATGGAGGTTGGGTTTCCGATCGCATCGTCTGGCGATTTCGAGGCGGTGCGGAGAGTCGCGGCGCCATACCCTCGGTACGGATCGCGGCGCTTGCGCGCTGCTGTCAGTCGGACATCGAGCTGGTCGCGCGGGCACTGGAGTCGGCTCGGATGCCGCGGATACACACCTTCATTGCCACTAGCGACGTCCATCTTCAGTACAAGCTCCGAAAGTCGCGACAGTAGGTGTTGGAGGAGACGGTGGGCGCCGTAGAGCTCGCTCGCAGCTTGGTAGATGACGTGGAGTGGTCGGCCGAGGACGCTACTCGAACCGATCCCGTCTATCTGGAGGAGATCTGTAAGGCGGCAGTTGGAGCAGGCGCCACCACCATCAACATTCCGGACACGGTGGGGTATTCCTTTCCCAGCGAGTACGCAGCCCTGATTCGTCGTTTGGTTGGCGCTCTCGGCGAGAAGATCGTCATCAGCACCCACTGTCATGACGATCTCGGATTGGCCTCCGCCAACACGCTGGCCGGTGTCGAGGAGGGAGCCCGTCAGATCGAATGCACGATAAACGGGATCAGGGAGCGGGCCGGCAACTGTGCTCTGGAGGAAGTGGTGATGGCGATGGCGGTTCGACAGGATTCCTTTCCCTTCGAGACCCAAATCGTCTCACAGCAGCTCTACTCCTGCAGCCAGCTGCTGGCGGGGTTGATCAGCTTCGGTCCGCAGCCCAACAAAGCCATAGTCGGAGCCAATGCCTTCGCTCACGAAGCCGGAATCCACCAGGATGGGTTCCTCAAGGAGCGTACCACCTACGAAATCATAGAGCCGCTGAGTGTCGGCGTTCCGGAAAGCAAGGTCATTCTGGGAAAGCACAGTGGACGACACGCTCTGTCGCGGCGTTGCAGCGATCTTGGGTACGCTCTCGACCCATCTCAATTGGAAGATCTCTACCAGCGCTTTATCGATCTGGCGGACGAGCGAAAGCGAGGGGTGACTGACACCGAGGTAGAGACGCTGATACGCCAGGTGATGATACCGGAAGCATCGCGGATCTAGCCGGCCCTGGGCTAAGAATCCACGGATGATGTGAATTGGAACTAAAGGATCCACGCCCAACGACCGATCAGAAAGGTTGATACGGGTGAGCTGGTACCCAAGAACCAGCGGGGCAAAGATGCCCCCAAAGACAATTTCAAGGAGGAAATAGTCAATGAGTAGCACTTTTAGCGTAATCACCAATCTCCCCAGCTTAGTGGCGCAGCACCACTCCACCCAGAATCAGCAGAGTTTACAGCGGACGTTGTTCCGACTCTCTACTGGTCAGCGGTTGTTCTGGGGAGGCGAGGACCCCGTCGGCCTGGCGTTGGCGGACGGCCTGAATGGTCAGATTCGAACATTGGAACAGTCCATCAGGAATGCTAATGACGCGTCGGGTTTGCCCAGGTGGCAGACAGTGCCTTGGGGCAGATCCAGAATCTTCTGGGTCGAGCCGCTGCGCTTCTGTCTGAAGCGGAATCGGACACCAACAGCAGTGGAGAGGTCGTCATTGAAACCGAGCTGGGCCAGACCTATCAGGAAATTGACAGGATCGGTTCGGCCACGTCCTTCAATGGCACCGCTGTCTTCGCTGCTTCGACTGTAAACATCTTCGTAGGAGACACGCAGAACCTGACGGCCTCCAATGCCCAGATCGGCGTGACGACCAGCGTTCTGAGCGTAGCTGGTCTGTCTATTACGAGCGGTATTTCCGGTACCGGATCCGGCATTTCAGTCGTCATCGATGGCACCAATACGGCCACCGATATGCTCAATGAGCTGGAGGCGGCAATCGACACCGTTGCCAGCCGGCGAGGATCGCTGGGTGCTTCCATGAACTGACTCGAGAACGCCGTGTCGGTGATGCAGTCGCAGGTTCAGAACCTAACCGCTGCCGAATCACAGATTCGAGATGCGGACTTCGCTTCGGAGATCGCGAATCTAACGAAGTTCCAGATTCTGTCTCAGGTTGGCGTAGCCGCAATGGCCCAGGCCAACGCCGTACCTCAGAGCGTGTTGTCGCTCTTCCAGTAGTTCACAGCCCCTACTTTCGGATTAGGAGATAGGTCGAGGCGCAAGCCTCAGCCTAGGAGTCTGCGCGGTAGAAATGATCGTAGCAAGAAAGCGGGGAATCGAGGCCAGATTTTCTTGATTTTGAGGGGCATAGTTGTCCTATTCGTCTAACAATTGGGGAAATATGGGCCGATTCTACCGTTTTCGCAGTAGATCAGTTTCTACCGCGCAGGCTCCTAGCTCAACTTCTTGACCCTCTCTTTGCAGCGCTCCAGGGCGCTACGAATCCGGCTCAAACAGAGCCCCTCTTTTCCAGCAGCTGCGAGCACGCAGCTCACTCCACAGCCCCCAACCCACGTCCGATTTCGCCTATAAATGGTGGCTAAGGCTCACAGTCGTAGTGGTGGTCTCCAGGCCGCGATGCGTCGAGCCAAAGGCTCCGAAGAAGAAGGACACTTGGCCTGGAGGCCAAAGCGACGCTAGAATTTCGCCTTAAACGCAGGATGTGGATTGCATGCTAGACTTTCTGGGTGTTCCTTCGTTGCTGATTGACTGGAGGGTATGGTCTCGATGCGTGCGGGTTACCTCGTGCTCCTTTCGGTTTGGACCTTGCTGCTTGGCAGTACGTCTGGATGGGCAGGCAGCGCCCTTTTCGACGTTTCGTATCTGTGGCACAGCAGGTTGGAGAGTGTTCTCTCCTACCGCCACCAGGTTGGGCGAGTCCTGGGTCCGGCCGTGGCAAAGAGGCTCAAGGTCGTGCAGGGAACTTCCCTTTTCGGCCTCATCTATTACAGGAAAGGGGACAGTGCCACCGCCAACTGGCTGGTTCGGAAGCATTCCGGTCTCCTGAGGTCTCACGGGCTCGAGCCCGCTGCCCGTATTCTCACCAAGGAATGGAACTTCGTCCCCGAAAAGCAGGGGGCGCGGGTTTCAGCCCGCTCCGGTTCGCTCGGGACTAGATCCAAGAGGAAGCAGAGAAGCCAGGATCTCGAGGTTGCAGTGGAGCAGTACCTCAAGCGACTGCGGCGTACTGGAAAGATCGCCGCCGACGAGCGCACTGCATGGTCCGTCTACGACTTCACGAGTGGCCGAAAGTTGGTTGATATCAACGAGGATATCCAGTTCCAGGCGGCCAGCCTGGTGAAGCCCTTTTTTGCTCTAGCCTTTTTCCACGAGGTCCGCACCGGTCGCTTGAAACACGGTAACAAGAGTAGGCGACACCTGCAGCGTATGATCCAAAACTCCAACAACTCCTCCACCAATTGGATCATCCGGCGAGTGGGTGGTCCTGCTGCCGTGCAGCGCCTCCTGAAGCGACACTACCCGCGAATCTTTCAGGATACCCTCATTGTCGAGTACATCCCCCCAGGTGGCCGCACCTACCGAAACAAAGCCTCGGTGCATGACTACAGTCGCTTCCTCTACGCTCTCTGGAAGGAGAACCTTCCCAGGGCAGGCGAGATCAAGCGTCTGATGGCCCTGCCCGGCCCCGATCGTCTTTATAGCGGCAATCGAGCAATACCCAAGGGAACAAAGGTCTATAACAAGACGGGAAGCACGGCCCGGTTATGTGGCGATATGGGGATTCTGATCGTCAAGGGTAAAGGTGGAAAGCGCTATCCCTACACGCTGGTTGGTGTCATTGAAAAGCGTCAGCGTGCGCGAAGCTATACTTCGTGGATTCGCTCTCGTGGCAACATCATCCGCAGAGTGTCGGAGATCGTCTATCATGGCATCTCGCAGCAGTACGACCTGTAAGTGTGCCTATCGAGCGATCCGGGGGCTCGGCGTCTTCGATGCCGTCGCTCTGACCAGGGGATTCGGAACCGGAGAATAGGATGAGCGATCGGAGTACCGAGGAGCCTCGAATCGAAGGGATCTTTACCGTACTTCGCTCGGAATTCTGATACGGTGCGATCTTCGTACCCATAGGTCACAACGCCATCTTCATCCTCATTGCCCAGGACGCACTCCACCTGGATTCCGTCACCGTTGGTTGCCTTCAGGACATCCACGAACATTCGAACCTGGTGTGCCCTCACCTCAGGAAAAGCGAGGCTCAAGTAGAGATCCTCGCCCGGCTGCAGGTTGTAGGGGCGGCTACGTGTGAGGCGTCGGTACTGGGGATGCTGAGTTGCAAAGTCGGCTATGGTCGTGGACACCTTTGGGGGATCGTAGATAGGCCGGTGTTGGTCCATGGTCTCGCGGGACCCGGGTGCGGTCACGTCGCGCCTGAGGAAGTCCAGAGACCAGGCACGGGTTACCCGTGAACTTCCGTACCTGGGAAAGGAGTTGTAGTCGACATAGGGGTCGAACTTGATTCCCACCTGATGCGCGGCCTCCGTCAGGGCACGCGTCAGGTCGCCCCAGGGCAGGACCCGCGCGCTACCATCGATGATCTTGGTGACCCCCACGTCGGCGCATTTCTCCACCCACCCAGGCAGGTGTTCGACGTAATCGGGATCCAAAGGTGAGCTCTCCACAACCGGTGGTCCCCAAAGTATCAGTCGTTCAGACATTTTTCATTTCTCCTCGTCGGACGCGGTGATCCCGAGCCCGGTAGGTTGGAACTGGAAGGAATAGAACTTGGCGTTTCGGTAGCGAAAGCGAAGCCGGACGGGTTGACCAGATAGGGAGCTGATATCCTCGATGCCCTTCCACCTGGCGGGTGTTCGAATGCCGCCCTGAGCCAGATCATCCGACTCCTGGAATCGGTAGCCGGGCAAGGGGAAGTACCCTCTGGGGTGGTGATCTCGACCTCGAAGCGGCTCAGTTCATCCACGGGGCGCCTCTCCCCTTCATGGAGGACTGGATGTTCAGGAGCAGGTGGGATCCGGTGAATCGAAGGACCCGGGTTGTCACCGTCGCTGTCCGAAAGGCGGCGTCTAGAGAGGCGCACCCGTCTAGCCTGAGACGGGCGAGGCCGATTGCACCTTCTCGGCGCCGTCCTCTGGCTACTGAACTCAGCGTAGTCTGGGTATCCAGATTGTGGATCACGTTGAAGCCACCGTAGTAGATGTAGATCTGGTCACCGCAGATAACGGGTGTGGTGGCGTAGCTCATGCCATCTTCCCAGGTGCCGGCGGCACCCAAGGGTAGGAAGACGTTTCGGCGCTGGGGTCTTTGCCACGCCATGCCATTGCGGCTGAAAGCCAAGTGGTTGTCCAACAGAAGCGAGAGCGTGTGGAAGACCCAGAGAATTCCCACGTAGTGATCCTCATACTGGAAAGTGGGCATGCCATAGAACTGAGTGTCGGGGTCGTCGAGCTCGTCGAGAGTAATGATGATCTCGGGCAGCTTCCAGTTGAGAAAATCGTCGCTTACCGAGCGGCCAATCACTCGGGTCCGGTCACCGCCCTCGCCCAGCTTCTGCTTACCCTTGGCCTTGGGGCGGAGATAGGCAACGTATCGTCCCACCGATTCGTCCCATCCCAGAAGGGTATGGGTGTCTCCCGTTCCCACCAGGACGGGATTCTTGGGATGTAGGTTCCAATGGATTCCATCGGCTGAGAAGCCCACCGAGATGCCCAAGGGTCCCCCCTGAGCGTCGGTATCGTAGTACAGCGTTTTGTAGCGGCGGCCAGGATCCGGATCCCGAGTATCCTTGATGACATTGGTGTCGATCAGGCCCCGGTTTCCGATCGCGACGATGTTATTGTCCCGGGAGCCCTTCCATTCGATGACTCCCAGGCTAGGTTTCTCCCAATGGAGTCCGTCCCGCGAGGTGGCATAGCACATGATGTAGCGCTGGCGGTACTCGCTGTTTCGCTCATCGGCGTGGAAGGTCTGATACCACATCTTGAAGACCCCTCTTCCGCGTCGAAGAGAACGACAGGTCCTCCGTCGGGATAGACCACCCAATTACTCCCAGGGCTGCTCCCCTCGCATGATGGGATTGCCTTCGTACTTGACTGGCTGGTTCCAGACGCGACGAGCTCCCTCCAGCTTCTCGACCACCCAATCGTCCAGAAAGAGCTGCTTGCGAGAACCCACGTCCAGGACCCGAGCTGCCGGGGCCCAGGCCGTCAGAAAGACAACTAGAAAAATGCCCAGCTGCAGACGTATCAAGCGCGTATTCCTCATATCAACAAATCTCCTATGGCGTTATGAGGAGTCTATAGGAATGGGGATGTGTGGGTTGGAGTTCCCTGGTCTTCAACGGGTCGATGTTCGGGCATTTGAAGTTGAGCCGCTATCCTAATTGAGGGTGTCGCAGAAGTCTGTTTTAGAGTCCGGACAGAGCCCTGCTGGTCAATAGAACAGCGCTGAGTCAGAAAGGCTTCTCTGTAGGTTTTCCAGCGTCCTGGAGATCGAGGTCAATCCTGAAGGGATTGTGTATTTCAGCCCAGGGTTTCTGAACCCTAGGTTGTCGGTCCTCTCTCCCAGGAATCTACCCTGAAAGGGTTCCGTACACTGCTTCATCTAGGGCACCTGGAAAACATTTCGAAACGATGTAACTTCCGATTACTTAACCCTTTCAGGATTGGATCTGAGGGGGGACCAGGATGACCCAGGGTTCGGAAACCCTGGGCTGAAATACGGAATCCCTTCAGGATGCACAGACTCCTGAGTGCTCGAACCAGGTCAAGGTGAAGCCGAACACGTACGCTGCCTCAAATGGGTGAACTACCAGTACTGCGAAGCCAAGTCCGGAAGAACCGCGAACGACTTGACCCGTGAGCAACATGAGGCCAGGTTTCGAGGAGAGAGCTGGACAACAGCAAGATTTCCCCTGGAAAAAAGCCCGAGTGCAGTGGGATAGCCTGGCTTCGTCTCGCCCTCGTGCTTCCGAGTAGGAACCCGACAATTCACGGGCGTAGCGTCGGAAACGAACACCACGACCCACGAATAGGGGTAGAATCGCGGCTATGCAAGTCATTCACCGAGTGCCACCGTACGACCTTGAGAGGCAGGAGATTCCAGGAACTCAGGTGGTGCTCTGTTGTCTGCTGTGTGGTCTGATGTTTGGAGTGAAGGTAGTAAAGGTATGAAAGCATTGTGGGCGATTCCCCTTTTTTTCCTGACTCTGACGCTTCGAGCGCAGAACACGTCCGAGGTTTACGAGACAGCTAGTCGGCCGCGCGTATTGGCCTTGATCGGCGATCGCTACCATAGTCCTGTCTACATCCGAGACAACTTGATCAAGGCCATGGTTCGGGAAAACCTCCCGGTAACCTTTATCGAAAACGTCGAGGCCTTAAACAGCGAATCGCTTCAGAAACACGGTCTGCTTATCATTCTGCGCGACGGTATGAACTGGCCCGACGGCTATGACAAGCCGCATATGAAGTGGATGACTGACGAGCAGCAGCAGGCCATTTGGGACTTTGTCCACAACGGGGGTGGTTTCCTCGCTCTTCACAACTCCCAAGGACTGTATCCCCCGAATGGGCTCTACTACAAACTCTTCGGAGGAGACTACGGAGGCCACCCCAAGCCCAACGTCTTTACAGTTCGAGTTGAAGACAAGAGTCACCCTGTGACGGCGGGGGTGGAGGATTTCGAGATCTTCGACGAGCAACACACGGTGAAATATTTCCTGGATCACGAGCACCTCTTGCTGCGATCGATTGCGCGCGATAACCTGGCTGCTGCGGCGGGTTGGTGGCGTGAAATGGGAAAGGGACGCTTCTGCTATCTGGCACCCGGGCACACCCCTGACGCACTCGGCCACCCCATGATGCAGCGACTCATTCGAAACGCCGCCAGGTGGCTTCTCCGCCTGGATGACCGCCAGTAACCGTGAAGGTATTCGAGGTGCATAGAGACAACGGCCCCTCGATTCTAGTACGCTAGGGACTTGCCGAGGCCTATGTGGGGCTTCTTTGATAGGTGGGCCAAGACGGAGGAATAAGAATGCAGCGACCCTACAGGGTGGGAAGTTCGTGTGAGGCCTGGTGTACGAAATGCAAGGTGGAAGGGGAGCACACCATTATTGCAATGGTGGAGAGCTTGCCCAAACGAGTTGAGTGCAGCTGCTGTCATGGTAAGCACAATTATCGTCTGGCACCAGCCCCGCGCAAGCCAGCCAAACCGAAGGCTTCCGGGTCACGCCGCTTCAGCGGCAAGAATGCCTGGGAGAGACTGACTGCGGACGCCCCGGAGGCCAGACCTTACTCGATGAGCGAGCGATTTGCGGCTGACGAGGTTATCGAGCACCAGAGTCTAGGGATTGGGATCGTTCATCAGGTCCAGCCGGGAGACAAGATTGAAGTCCTCTTCAAGGTGGGCAAGAAACTTCTGGTCCACGGACGCTGATGGGCGACGAAGGTGTACTGGTTCTATTGGGGTGTATGGGACTCACGGTGTCGCCGAGAACGCTCGGATGTTGCCTACGCGTAGTGCCGTTCCCGCCGGTCCTATCGCCCCGATCTTCCTGATCACTGGCCGCCTGCCCGATTGAACCACCTTCAGGATCCAATAGGGACCACAAATACTGTTGGTTAGTTGAGAACCCCCCAATCCGAACTCCTCGAGTGGAGGTGCAGGGATCTGGCAGTGATCCAGATCCCTGCCTTCGATCTTCCCTGGGTAAAGCTTGGGAATTCCAATGAGGTGAAAGTGGGTACAGGAGTAGTCCTGGTTGGAAACCCGAGGGGGCTGGAAGGTTCACTCTCCAGTGGAATAGTCAGCGGGATACGGACACTTGACGATGGATCGAAAGTGTTTCAGACAGCCGCAGCCGCTAACCCTGGCAATAGCGGTGGCCCAATGGTGGATGCTGAGGGCAAGGTTATTGGTGTCTTGACCTTCAAACTGAGCGAGAGTGAAAACCTGAACTTTGTTGTTCCGATCAACTACGCCAGGGGACTTCTTAGCCTTACCAGTTCTTACTCACTGGCTGATCTGCGACAGGAGTTGGGAGCGGTTGAAGATGTCTTTAAAGCAGATGAAACGGGGGAAACGGAGACCTTTCCCAGCCGTTGGAAGTCCCTCTCTTCGGGTACTACGAAGGTTATCCGAATGGAGGAAAATTATCTCTACGTTGAAACGATCATGCCCGAAGACCAGCGACAGTACTATGACTTGTCGTCCGCTGAGCTTCAGAAAAGTGGCGATGTTTACGAAGGTGTGCACAGAGAAGTATTTCGCTGTAGGTGGTTCAGTAAGTGGTACGGGGCGAAAAAAAATAGATGCTCCACCGAAAGCCCCTTTGCAGTCACCTCATTGAGCGCTACACGGATCGAAGGTTGGGCTATGGAGAGTGCACCAGGGAGCAAGTTCGACTGCAACAAGTGCAAATTCAATAAGCCGGCAATCAAGAAGTCCTTTGTTTGGATACCTGAGAATCCGTGAATACGACTGCCGTCAGAGCTAGGACCAATCCTGGAGAAGCTAGGCGTCCTGACTCTATCCCAGCATTACCCAAGGTGAATCCCAAGCCAATCCGAACTTAACTCACTACTTCCAGACCCCTATCCCAGGTTCCCCAAAGTCTTTTCTAACTCTTGGTAGACCTGGGGCCTACGGAATAGAAGTTGTAGATTGGAACTGCACGCTCACCCACGCAGTCGCAAACTACAAACAACGTGAAGCTCTGAAGATCACCTTCCGGGTGTCCCGCTTTCCCGCCAGGACTCTCGGTCAGCGGATCAGGAAGCGGCGTCCGGAGATGGACCTCAAACAGCGGTTCAAGCTGAAGCGGGAGATGAACTCTACCTCTAGGGGCTCCCCAGTCGATGAGTTGACGCGGCGCTCTGTAACGACAGGACTTGCTCGAGGCGGGACAACCGCTCCCT
>Ga0310121_10001193_pt1 | contig 27149 bp, 26 predicted proteins | sample CB27_Tmax_986_MG_FD_203504 | JGI IMG/M metagenome (GOLD analysis project Ga0310121, IMG submission 203504) | Marine microbial communities from Western Arctic Ocean, Canada - CB27_Tmax_986 | ecosystem: Environmental > Aquatic > Marine > Oceanic | place: Canada: Western Arctic Ocean | collected... | reverse complement strand
TCGGGCCTGATCGAGGTCGGGCGCGCGAACTCGTTCGACGAGGCGCAGCTCTGGGTGCGGATCAACTCGCTCGACAGCCCCTGGTTCCTGGATGACATGACCGAACTCGTCGCTGAGATCGGCGAGACGCTCGACGTGATCATGGTGCCCAAGGTCAACGGCCCCTGGGACCTCCAGTTCATGGATCAGCTCTTGGCCCAGCTGGAGGCGCGAGCCGGCCTCAGCCGGCCGATCCTGGTGCACGCGATCCTGGAGTCGGCGGCGGGCGTCGCCAACGTGGAGGAGATCGCGACGGCGACGCCACGCATGCAGGGCATGAGCCTTGGTCCCTCGGACCTGGCCGCGTCGCGCAGCATGAAGACGACCCGCGTTGGCGGCCCGCACCCGGGCTACCTCGTCCGCGCCGACGCGGACCCTGAGGACGAAGACGCCCCGCGCTCCAAGTACCAGCAAGACCTCTGGCACTACACGCTGGCGCGCATGGTCGACGCTTGCGCGGCCGCGGGAATCTTCCCCTTCTACGGTCCGTTCGGAGACTTCGCCGACACCGTTGCTTGCGAGGACCAGTTTCGCAACGCGTTCATTCTCGGCTGCGTCGGAGCTTGGACGCTGCATCCCTCGCAGATCGCCATCGCCAAACGCGTCTTCCAGCCCGACCCGGAAGAGGTGCGCTTCGCGCGCCGCGTGATCGAGGCGATGGGCGACGGCAGCGGCGTGGCCATGGTCGACGGCAAGATGCAGGACGACGCGACCTACAAGCAATGCAAGGTGATGGTTGAGATGGCTGACATGCTCGCGGCCCGCGATCCGGAGGCGGCGGCGCTCTATGCGAAGTAGCGTCTCGCTCCCCTTTTGGACGTGCCGTTAGATCTGCCGCCCGCGCTGCACTTTGCCGCCGCCGGGATCGCGCATCACCCAGCCCACGATCTCCCGCCAGCGATGGCTGATCAGGTACTGGCCCACCATGGCCGCGACCACCGCCGGCAGGACGATAGCCCACTCTTCGACGCCGGGCGCCGTGAAGTCGAAGAAGCGGCGCAGCGGCGGTGTGTAGAGCACGAGGATGAACAGCACCAGCAGCAACGCGCCAAAGATGGTCGTCAGCACGGGTCGCACGCCGATGCGGTCCCGCGTCACTCCCTCGAAGCCGATCACCTGCACCATGTAGAACAGGCCCACGATCCCGATCACGAGCGCGACGAGGGTCTGCGAGTCCTTTAGGGGCCGGTCGAGAAACCCCTCAGTCAGCAGGTGGACGGTGACGGCGGCGGCGGCCAGCGCCAGCGAGGCGGGCACGGCGAACTTTAAGACGCTGTTGGTGAAGTCGCGGCCGGCCGTGGGTGGCGGCGTCGTCAGCGAGATGAAGATCGTGGGGATGCCCAGCGTGAAGAGCGCCGTCAGCGATCCGTGACGAGGCAGGAAGGGGAACTCCAATCCCAGCATCTCGCTCGCCACGATCAACAGGTAGGCGTAGAAGCTCTTGGTGATGAAGAGCTTCGTTAGCTGGCTGCTGTTGCCCAAGACCGACTGCGCGACCGCCGTGCCCCGCACGAACGCCTCGAACGAGTCGTTGCGCAGCACGATGCCGGAGACCGCGCGCGCCGTGCCCGTTCCAGACTCCATCGCCACGGCGACATCGGCTTCGCGCAGGGCGCGCACGTCGTTGGCGCCGTCACCCACCATCGCGACGTAGTGGTTATTCGCCTTCAGGGCTTGGATGATGCGCTGCTTCTGGTCCGGAGCGATGCGCCCGAAAATGCTGTTCTCTTCGACGGCGCGCGAAAAATCGAGCTCGTTCAGTGCCGCCAATTCCGAACCCGAGACGACGCCGCCCTTGACCGTGATGCCCAATTGCTGCACCAGCGCGGCGACCGTACCCGGGTTGTCGCCGCTGATAATCTTCGGTTCCACGCCCAGCTCCGCCATCGTGTCGAAGGCGATTCCCACCTCTGCGCGCAGGACGTCGCAAATCGTGATGAGTGCGATGGGCCGCAGCGGCTGGATGATTCCGCGCTCAGGATCTGGCAGCGAGCTGGCCTCCGCGAAGGCGACACCGCGCATGCCGCCCGCTGCCGCCTTCTCGTAGATCTCCTGCAGGGTTTCCGCGCCGCTGCTGAACTGCAGTACCGACTCCGGCGCTCCAAGCACGAAGTGACGCCGCTCGCCGCCGAGTTCCAGACTGAGCGCGCTCCAGCGCCGCTCGGAGTTGAAGGGCACGCGCTCTATGACGCTGGCTGCGTTGGCGTCGTCCGCCACGGCGTCGGCCAGCGCCCCCGCCGTGCGGCTCTCCTCCGCCGTATGGCCCGCGAATGCGCCCAGCCAGGCCCTGTCTCCTTCGCGGCCTCCGGCCCAATGCGTGCGTTCCACGCTCAGTGCGTTGGCCGTGATCGTGCCGGTCTTGTCGAGGCAGACGACATCGATGTAGTTGAGCGCCTCGACGGCGCTGATCTCCTGCACGATCGCGCCCGCCCGCGAGACGCGTACGGCTCCGGCCCCGAACGCCACCGTCATCCCCAACAGCAGCCCTTCCGGCACCACGCTGGTGATCGTGGCGGTCGTGTTGGTCAAGGTCTGGCCGAAGTCGGCGTTGCTCACCCCGGACGAGATCAGCAGCAGCGCGCCCAGGATCGCCGTCGCGATCAGCAGCAGCCGCAGGATTCGCCGGAAGCGGAGTTGCAGTGGGGTCTCGCGCTTGACCAGCTTGCGGGCGTCCGACGAGAGCCGCATCGCATACGACTCCGGCCCCACCTTGTCGGCTTGGTAGTAGGCGCTGCCGGCGGTGCAAAATGAGCCGGACAGGATCGTGTCACCGGGTCCCTTGCGCACGGACGACGACTCCCCGGTTAGCAGCGACTCGTCCAGCTCGCAGCCGTCGGCCACGATGTGCCCGTCGGCGACGACCTGATCGCCCGGCCCGATGTGGAGCAGGTCGTCCTGGACCACTTGTTCGGCCAATACCTCCCCCTCTTCACCCCCACGCACGACGCGTGCGCGGGGGGTGGAGAGGGCCACGATCTCGCGCAGCATGTTCGTCGCGCGAATCTCTTGTACGGTCCCGATCGCGACGTTCGCCGCCACCACGATGCCGACGAAGATGCCGTCTTGGAAGAAGCTGATTTCCTGCTCCACCGCCGCCAGGACGAAGAGTGCTGCGATCAGCGTGAAGAGGACCAGGTTGAAAAAGGTCAGCGTGTTCTCGCGCACGATGTCCCAGTTGCTGCGCTCCTCTCGCTTGTCGAGGTTCGACAGCCCGCGCTCCACACGGTCGCGTACCTCCGCCGGGCTGAGTCCCTGGGCCTCGAATGGCGGCGGCGGCTCCCGGGGGACGGCCGGTGCTGGCGACGGTGGTGTCGCAGGCGGAGCAGCGGCTCGATCCAGCGCGATGGATTCCGCCGCGCTCGGCATGCCGCGCCCCGGTGACTCGCCGCTGGATGGCGTGGGCTGGATCCGCAGTCGTAATTGACCCGGACCCGGGCCAGCGTCCCGAACTGCTTCGCCCTCGCCGCGGGCTGCGGACTCTTCTTCGTCCCAATCGCTGCCGGGCGGCGCGTCCTCCGGGGGCAGTCGTACGGGTGGGGCGGGGAAGCCTGGCAGCTGCAACGGCGCTGGCTCCAGCGGCTCCTGCCCTTCCTCGAGGGCGGCGAGGTCGAAGACCGCCTCTTCGACGGAGCGGGGAGCCTCGCCCGGGCGCGGATCCTCTGCCATACGCCGCGTCCTCCACTGATCCACAGCCGGTCGCGCACCATCCGCGACCGGGTGCTGCTTTGGATACTACGGCCCGCCGCCGTCTGTTGGTGGCACGAAATCCGTGAGCCGAAGGGGCGCCGGCGAAAAACGACGCGGACTCAGAGCCCGTTGTTATTGGTGGGGACGCAACGAATCGGGTCAAGACCCCATTCGTTTCGGCGGCCACCCAGGAAAATTCATTCCTGGGCCGTCCGGTCTGTGTTGCATTCATCCCGACGTCGACCCCCAACGACGACGGAGCGACCGGGCCGGGCGTCCCCCTTTTAAACGGCGCCCTCGGCCCGCTGGAGCAACTCGACCCAGTTTCCGTCTGGATCTTCGATCATCGCGACCGAGACGCCGGCACGGATCTCGCGCGGCTCCCAGGGCACCTGGTAGCCGGCCGCCTTCGCTTCAGCGACGATCGCCTCAAGGTTGGCGACGGAGATCGTCCAGTAGCGGTAGCCCGTCGCGCCGTTGATCCCGCCGCTGGGGTTGGACAGTTCCGGCGTCTGCGCGAAGGTCACCAGCTTGATCATGCTGGTGCCGCACATCAGCCGCTGCATCAGCATGCCGTTGCCCATGTCCGATTCCGCGACGAACTCGAAGCCGAGCGTGTCGCGATAGAAGCGCAGCGACGCTTCCTTGTCTTTGACGACAATGCCGAGGTCCACGGAGTCTTTCGTTAGTTCAACGCCCACGGGGTGCTCCTTTACTGCAATGGGTGTGCCCGTCGTTCCCCACGGCGAAGGAGGATACCGGAGCTTGGCAGGGTGCTGCGGCGCGCTAGCATCGCCCGGGTAGCTGAATTTGAGGGGGTTGACCGCCGTGACGTACTTCCCGCTGTCAGATTCGCAGAAGGAGTGGTTGGAGCGCGCCGAGACGGTCGCTGCCGACGTGCTGGCACCCAACGCGGCCGAGACCGACCGGGAGGGCGCGTTTCCACGCCGCCAACTCGACGCCCTGCGCGACGCCGGGTTTATGGGCCTGCGCGCCGACCCCGCCCACGGCGGCCTCGGCCAGGATCTGCTCACGGCCTGCCTCGCGACGGAGGCCTTTGCCAAAGCCTGCCCTTCCACCGCCCTGATCTACAAGATGCACATTGAGAGCATCGAGTTGGTCTCGCGCGTGCCCACGCCGGAGCAGGCAGAGCGGATGGTGCCGCGTCTCGCCTCCGGTGAATGGCTCAGCACCGTCGCCGGCAGCGAGGCCGGTCATCAGGGCGGCGCCTGGGCCGGCGCGCTGAAGGCTGCCGTGGCGAAGGTCGACGGCGGCTACCAGGTCAGCAATGTCCGCAAGTCGTTCGTCACTGCAGCGGGCCTGGCCGACTCCTACCTCTTCATGGCCAGCGTGGACTCCGAAGAGAGCAAGAAGCCGCAGCAGCTTTTCTTTCAGATCCAGCAGGATGACCTCGACTGGACGATCGACGCTCCCTGGGACGGATTCGGCATGCGCGGGAACAACTCGTCGCCGATGACCTTCAACGGCTTCCTGCCCGACGCTCGCTTGATCAATCCGGAGGGCAAGCCGGCCGATTTCTTCCCCGTTGCGCTCGCCACCTACGTCGCGACCTATCTGGGCATCGCCGCCGGCTGTTTCGACCTGCTGAAGGACTACATCACCGATTCGACGCTGGCCGACGGCCGCCGCATGGGCGAAGTCGAGACGATCCTGACGCGCATGGCCAACTGCCAGATTGAGCTCGAACGCAGTCGGGCCCTGATTTACTCTGTCTGTGCCGCCTTCGACGAAAACCGGCACGGGAGTGCCCGCCCCTTCTTCGAGGCCAAGGTGGCCAGCGACGAGGTCGCCGCCTTCGTCACTGGCGAAGCGATGACCTTGGGCGGGGGCAGCGCCTTCGCCAAGCAGCTCCCCTTTGAGCGGTATTTCCGCGATGCCCGAGCCGGGGTGGTGATGGGCATCGCCCACGACATCGCCGTGCTCAACGTGGGCGCGATGATGTTCCCGAAACCCAAGGACGATGAGAACGCCGCCAAGTAGAGAGACTGAACCCGGATGAAGGTCGACCTGCTCCTCATCCCCTTCGGTGCAACCTACGTCGAGATGAGGACCGCCGCGCTGGCCGCCGAGGAGGCGGGCTTCGACGGCGTTTGGACCTGGGATCACCTGCAAGGTGGCGGCAACGCCGGCCCAGCGCCTGTGCCCGAATGCTGGACCGTGTTGAGCGCGATCGCCGAAGCGACGAGCCGCGTCGCGATCGGCTCGCTGGTGCTCAACGTCTTCAATCGACACCCGGGCACGCTGGCCAATATGGCCGCGACCCTGCAAGAGGTTTCGGAAGGGCGCCTGCTGCTCGGACTTGGTGCGGGCGGCAGCACGAAGACGCCCTACGCCGCCGAACAGCAGGCGCTGGGCCGGGCGGTGCCGGGCGATGCGGAACGGCGCGCGCATCTGGTCGACGCGATCGCCGTCCTGCGCGCGCTCTGGTCGGGCGCCGGGGAGTTCGAGGGCACGCACTACCGGGTCAGCGGCGCCACGGGCTTCCTGCAACCCGCACAACCTCCGCCGATCATCGTGGGCGGCTTCGGAATGCGGATGGCCGCGCTGGCCGGAGCGCATGGCGACGGTTTCAACGTTCCCGCGCAGGTCCCGTCGCTGCCGGAGCTGGTCGCGGAGGCTCAACGCGCCCACGGGGAGGCCGCGCGCGAGACGGCCTTCGAGCTCTCCGCCTTTACCGGAATGCGCGAAGCCTACTTGCGCTCGGCGACACCCGAACGCACGTATCTCGCCGAGCGCGTCGACCGCCTGATTCTCCTGCTGGAGCCACCCTTTGATCCGGCCGACATCCTCGACGCCGGACGGCTGCTCCACGATTGATCACGAATCGGCCAGGTGGCTTCCCAGAAACGTCCAGATCTCGGCCAACCCCTCCCCGCAGCCGGGGTATTCCTCCACCTGTAGGAAGCCGTGCGGCATGCCGTCGTAGAGATGCAGATCGGTCGCGACGCCTGCCTTTTGCAAGTCCGCCGCGAATGTCAACGTCTGCGCCAGCAGCGGGTCGTCGCTGCCGGCCAAGAGCTGCGTTGGTGGAAAGCCCGCGAGATGCGGGCTGCAAGCTGGGCTGATGCCGGGGTCGCTGGGGGGCGCGTCGCCGTGATACCTCGGTGCGGCGTGCTCCGCGTTTCGCCAGTCGTAGAAGGGCAGCCCCACCGGGATGCGCTCCAGCAGCGCCCAGTCGTAAACCCCGTACAGCAGCGACGCCGCCCGGAACGACGTCACCCCGTCCCGCTCCAGTTGCTTGGCGACCACGGCAGCGGCCAGATTGCCACCCGCGGAGTCGCCGCTGATCGCCATACGTTCGGCGTCTCCGCCGTAGAGCGACGCATGCGCCAATGCCCAGTCGGCGGTAAAGAGACAATCGTCCAATCCTGCCGGGTAGGGCCGCTCTGGCGCCAGCGCATAGTCGACGCTGATCACCAGATAGCCCGCCTCGGCGAAGCGGCAGGTCAGCTTGTGATGGGTGGCGGGCGAACCCACGATCCAGGCGCCGCCATGGATGAAGAGCACCACGGGGTGAGGTCCGTCGCCGTCGGGCAGGTAAATGTCGGCCGTCAGGGCGTCGTCGCTGCCCTCGCGTAACTCCACGTTCCGCTCGACAGGGCGGTCGGGCGCGCCACGGTTGTAGACCGCCGTGGCTGCCTCCCAGAATGCGCGTGCCTGCTGCGGCGGCGCGGTCTCGTCGGCCGGTGGGGGTGGCGGATTAATCAGGAACGCGACCGCGCTCTGCAGTGCGTCGTCGAAGCCGAGTTCGTCCAGATCGGGCTTGGTCACGCGGCCTCCGCGGCGACGACTAGAGCGGTTTTCCCCGCGGCCCTTCGTCGCGCGCAATCCATTCTTGCAGGATCGACTCTTTGGCCGCGTCCCAGGAGGGCGCATACAGCCCGGCCGCGGTTCGCTGCCGCGCCGCCTCGCCCAGCACGATGGCGGCCGCCACCGAGACGTTGAACGACTGGGCCATCCCTTGCATCGGGATCGTCACCGTCTCGTCGGCCGCCTCGATCAGATCATCGCAGCAGCCGCGTTGCTCATTGCCCAGCGCGACGGCGACCGGCTGGGTCCAGTCGACGTCGAGGTATGGCGTCGCTCCCGGGTCGACGTGCGTCGCCAGAAGGCGCAGCCCGCGCGCATGCAGGTCGTCGCGCAACGCCGTCACGTTCTCGAAGCGCCGGAACGTTGTCCACTTGCGCGCGTAGCCGGAGACACCGCGTGAAACGTCCGGGAACTCTTCTTGTGTGTAGAGCAGGTCGATAGCGCCCACGCCGAAGCCGTCCGCTGTTCGCACCACGGCGGAGGCGTTGTGCGCATCGAACACGTTGTCGAGCACGACCTCGAGCCCGAACTGACGACGCTCCAGCACCTCGCGGAATCTGGCCAGACGCCGCTCGCTGATCATCGCTCAGTCGAGCCGAACCTCGTCGCCCACGTGGATCTCGCCTCCCGCCGCGACGGAACAGTAGGCCCCCAAGTGCTGACCGTGATGGTCGATCAGCGTCCGCAACGTGCTCTTGTCGAACTCGAGTCCGGATTGCGACTGCATCGGCATCGCGCAACGCACCGTCGACGTCACGACATCGATCCGCACATCGCCGATGCTCAGCGTCTTCCCCGCCCAGTCCGACTCGACGAACCCGCTCAGCGAGTCGTTCGTCTTCAGCACAAGGTTGGGACGAAAGCGCCGCACATCGAAGTTGGCGTCGGGGTTGAGCCGCTGCGCCTCAGCGAAGGATGCGCTGGTGATGAGGTGCAGCTGGAAGGCGTCGAAGTACGTGCCCGGGAACGAGGCGAAGCCGCGCCCATCGGCGGGCAGTCCGGAGAGATCAGGAAACTCGTCGTCTTCCTCCAGGCCGAGCAGCAGGCGTCCCTCCTTCATCGGATTGTCCGGGAAGAGCTTCGCGCCGGACTTGTAGTGCTCGAGATCCGCCTCGGGATCCGGCCGCGCGGACAGCGTGACCGGCCTGCCGATGGCGGCACTGAGTAGCGACGACGCATCGTCGTCCCCGCTTCCGATCAAAGCACCATCCGGCGTGGTGATCTCCACGGGCGCGGCGCTGTAGCCGTCTGTCGGCGTTCCGAGGTAGCGCGAAGCGAAGCGCAGCAAGCCTGGAATCTTCTTGGCGCCGCGGATCTCCCCCGCTTCGTCGTCGCGCAGGGCGTAGGCGCGGTCGCCGAAGATGCCCAAGTTACCGATCGGCGAGGCGTCGATCGACTCGCCGCCCATCGACTTCACCGGGTAGCGCCATATCTCCGCGATCGTTCCGACGCGCATTGGCTGCCTCTGGTCTTTCCGTCATTCGTCGTCTGTGGTTGGATCGGGCGTTGGGAGGATAGCGGCCCCGCAGTCGGCGCCTACAGCAGGCACTCTTTGCCCGGGGCGATGTTGGGTGGCCGACACCGTAACCTGAGCGCCAGACTCAATCTTGATAAAGATGACCGAATTAGTATCCTTTGCTCATTGAGCGGCTCGGAAGCCTCCTGAGGTGCGTATGGTTTCGGCGGATCCTCCCCAGCGGGACCAGCGCAGGCGCATGCCGCTGCTGCGCGCCCTTGAGTCCGAGGCGATCCACATCATTCGCGAGGTCGCGGCCGAGTTTGAACGGCCGGTGCTGCTCTTTTCCGGCGGCAAGGACTCCGCGATCATCCTGCACCTGGCGGGCAAGGCGTTCTGGCCGGGCAAGATCCCGTTCCCGACGATGCACGTCGACACTGGACATAACTTTTCTGAGGTGATCGAGTATCGGGACCGCATGGTGGAGCAGTACGAGGTGGATCTCGTCGTCGCATCCGTGCAGGCCACCATCGACCAGGGGCGTGTTGTCGAGCAGACGGGGCCACGCGCGTCGCGCAACCAGCTGCAGACGGTGACGCTGCTGGACGCGATCGAGGAGCATCGCTTCGACGCGCTCTTCGGCGGGGCGCGTCGCGACGAAGAGAAGGCCCGCGCCAAGGAGCGCATCTTCTCCTTCCGCGACGACTTCGGGCAGTGGGATCCTAAGGCGCAGCGGCCGGAGTTGTGGAACCTCTACAACGGCCACCACCGCCAGGGCGAGCACCTGCGCGTCTTCCCCATCTCCAACTGGACCGAGCTTGACGTCTGGCAGTACATCGCCGAAGAGCAAATCGAGCTGCCGCCGATCTACTTCGCGCACCAGCGCGAAGTGTTCCTGCGCGACGACATGCTCTACGCCACCGGCCCCTATATGGAGATGCTGCCGAACGAAGAGCCGTTTCAGACCAGCGTGCGCTTCCGCACCGTCGGCGACATGAGTTGCACGGCCGCCGTGGAGTCGACCGCCTCGACGCTGGACACCGTCGTCGCCGAGATCGCGGCGACGCGGATCACGGAGCGGGGCCAGACACGCGCCGACGATCGCGTTTCCGAAGCGGCGATGGAAGACCGCAAGAGAGAGGGCTACTTCTAGCCTGCGCCCTCCGCGCGGACCGCACAGAACGAAAGCACGACGGGCGCTACGGTGACTCCTCAGACCACGCGAGGCCGATCAGCTTGAGCGAACCCGCTTCCAGCCCCCCAGGCGCACCTGCGTTCGACGTGTCCGACGAGGTGCACGCCCTGGGCGAGCGCGAACTGCTGCGTCTGGCTACGGCGGGCTCCGTCGACGACGGCAAGAGCACGCTGATCGGGCGCCTGCTCTACGACTCCCACGGCACCTTCGAGGACCAGCTCGCCGCGATTGAGCTGACCAGCAAGCAGCGCGGCGACGAGTACCTGGACCTGGCGCTGCTGACCGACGGCCTGCGCGCCGAGCGCGAGCAGGGCATCACGATCGATGTCGCCTACCGTTACTTCGCCACATCGAAGCGCAAGTTCATCCTGGCCGATACCCCCGGCCACGTGCAGTACACGCGAAACATGGTCACCGGTGCATCGACGGCGAACCTGGCGCTGATCCTGGTCGATGCGCGGCACGGCGTGCTCGAGCAGACGCGTCGCCATGCCTACATCTCGGCGCTGTTGGGTATCCCCCACTTCGTGCTCTGCGTGAACAAGATGGACCTGGTCGATTTCGACGAGCGGGTCTTCGATGAGGTCGTGGCCGACTTCACGGCCTTCGCCGCCAAGCTGGGGCTGTCCCATGTCGATGCGATCCCCGTGTCGGCGTTGCACGGCGACAACGTCGTTACCCGCTCGCAGCGGACCCCCTACTACGAGGGACCGCCGTTGTTGGAGTATCTCGAGACGCTGGAGATCGCGGCCGACCAGAACCTGGTCGACGCGCGCTTTCCAGTGCAGTACGTGATCCGGCCCATGCGACACGAGTATCACGACTACCGCGGCTACGCCGGGGTCGTTTCCAGCGGCGTCTTTCACCGCGGTGACGAGGTGGTCGTGCTGCCCTCGGGCCTGGAGACGACGCTCGCCGCGATCGAGACCGCGGACGGCGAACTCGATGAAGCCTTCCCGCCCATGTCGGTTACGTTGCGACTGGCGGACGATGTCGACGTCTCGCGCGGTGACATGATCTGTCATCGCGACGAATGCCCGCAGGAAGCACGCGAGTTCGAGGCGACGATTTGCTGGATGACGAAGGACTACACGCTCACCGCCGGCGCCAAGCTCGTGATCAAACACACCACGCGGACGGCCAAGGCGATTGTCGACGCGATCCAGTACCGGCTGGACGTGAACACGTTGGAGCCCGACTCGGAGGCCGAGTCTCTCGTCCTCAACGAAATTGGCCGCGTCCGGCTGCGGACGAACCAGCCCCTGTTTATCGACTCCTACGAGCGTAACCGCGCGACCGGAAGCTTCATCCTGATCGACGAGGCGACGAACAACACCGTGGCAGCCGGCATGATCCTCGCGCCCGACGCCTGAGTTCTCTAGCGCGTCCCCCCAAACCTGCTCCGGTCGTGCAGAGCGGTGTCAGTGTGCGAATGTCGCCCTGAAGCCTGCCGGCCCTAGCCCCCGCCCCGTTGCGCCTTCTTCATGAAGCGCTCCTCGACCTCCGGCAGCAGATCCGCGTCGCCCTCGAAGACAATCTCGAACTGCGTCAATCCCAGCCCGCTGCTGCCCGCGATCGGCACGCGCCGGGTGGTCCAGGAGACGGTCCAGCCCTCGGCGCGCATTTGGGGGAGTTCGGGTGTGTCAGCGGCGGACGCCCCAATCTCCGCGAGGTACTTGCGAATCAGCCACTCGGGCAGACCGCGTAGGTTCACCTCGACGCGGCGGACAGCCGCGTTGTCGCCGGACTCCAGCGCGGCCTCACTCATCCGCCGGCGACCGGCGGGAAGATGTCGAGTTCGGCGTCCGGCTCCAATACGGTCTCGAGCCCGCCGGTGTGGCGGATGTCGCGGCCGTTGACCATCACTGCGACGTAGGGGCGGACCGCGCCTTTCTCCACCAGGCGTTCTTCCAGGTCGGGAAAGCGCCGCAGTAGCTCGTCGATCACGCCTTGGACCGTCTCTGGTGGGGCGTCGATCGTCACGCTGCGACCGCCCACGATGGGCCGCAGCGTCGCGTAGACACGAACTTCCATCGGCGCGCTAGCTGAGGATGCCGAGCTCGCGCAGCTTGGACTCCGGCGCCACGCCGTCATCCCAGCCGCGGGCCGCATAATACTCAACCTTCATATCGTCCAGCTCGCAGACGCTGTCGGCGGCGGCACCGGTGCCGGTCTCCTTGGTGAAACGGTCGGGCAGCGTGTCGTCGCTGCCGTCGAAGCCGGCCTGGTTGTTGAAATACCGCTCCAGGTTGTAGATCCGCTCGCCGACGAGCATGACGTCGTCGGCGGTCATTGTCTCGCCCACGATCGCCTCGTACTGGGCGGCGTACTCGTCGGCGCCCTCCGCGAAGGCGCTGAATTTGCAGAGGTCGAGCGAGTCCGAGAAGGCGTGGAGGTCCTGGAAGACTTTGAGCAGTTCGCCCTTGCCCTTCCACTCTAGCGGGTCCGTCTTGATGGGGATCCCCAAGAGCTCTGAGGCCGGGGTGTAGCCGCGCAGGTGGCAGGCGCCGCGGTTGCTGGTGGCGTAGCCAATGCCTTCGCCCTTGATGCCGCGGGGGTCGTAGGCAGCGACCGCCTGGCCCTTGACGACCATCGCGATCTCGGGGTGGCCCCAGCTCTCGCAGGCGCGCAGTGTGCCTTCGGCCAGCGTGTCACCAATGCCCGAGCGCTGAGCGATCAGCTCGGCAGTCGCAACCATCGCCTCTCCGTCGCCCCAGTCGAGGCCCGGTCCCTGCACGAATTTGCGTTCGGTCGCCTCCATGTATGAAGACAACACGTTACCGATCTCGATCGCGTCCATGCCGTAGTCGTTGCACTGGTCGATCACCTTGGCGACCACGCCGACATCGGAGTTGTCGCAGTTCGCGCCCAGTGACCAGGCTGGCTCGTACTCGAACGACTCCATGCGCAGCCCGGCGTAGGGGCCGTCCTTGATTTCAACTTCCTTCTTGCAGGCGACGGGACACGCGTGGCAGGTGGGCTCGCCCACCATGATCGTCTCGCGAACGGTCTCCCCGCTCAGCATCTCCGCGTGTTGGTAGGTCGTGGTCTGGGAGTTCCGGGTGCCCATCGCGCCGAGCGCGTTGACCGGGTTTGTCAGCACGTTGGTGCCATAGAGCGAGAGCCCGCCCGTCTTGGGCCCGACGACCTCGCTGTCCAGGATCGACTGCAGCGCCACCTGGTGTGCGGCCTTCCACTTGTCGCGGTCGGCGGCGCGCGGCATGCGGTCCTTACCGGCCTTGATCACCACGGCCTTGAGGTTCTTGTTGCCGGCCACGCAGCCCATGCCGCCGCGCCCGGCAGCGCGGTCGTCCTCGTTGATGATCGAAGCGAAGCGGATCCCGTTCTCGCCCGCCTGGCCGATCGTCATGACCGAGACGTTCTCGCCGTAGCGGTCCGCAAGCGTGGCGACGGTGTCGTGCACGCCTTTACCCCAGAGATCATCCGCGGGGCGCAGCTCGACCTTGTCGTCTTCGACGTAGGCGTAGACGGGGGTCGCTGCCTTGCCGCTGAAGATCAGTGCGTCGAACCCAGCCCAGCGCAACCGGGCGGCACTCCAGCCGCCGATGTGGCTGTCGGAGACGGTGCCAGTCAGCGGGGACTTCGTCACGACCGCGAGCCGTCCGCTCATGGTCGCTTCCGTGCCCGTCAGCGGCCCGTTGACGAAGGCGAGCATGTTGTCCACGCCGTCGGGGTCGATCTGCGGACCGTTATCGAGCAAGTACTTCACGCCCAAGCCGCGGGCGCCGATGTAGAGCCGTGCATCGTCCTCATTGATCGCTTCGTAGGCGACCGAGCCGGCCGACAGGTCGATTCGCGCAACGTGATTGGCGTAGCCACCGAGTGCCATCGGGTCCCTCTTCCTTCAGCCGCCCCTAATGGAGCGTTCGGCGGGAAGTGTAGTGCAGGTCAGCCCGCCGAGGTCAGCGGCGCGGCAGACGTGTGCCAGCCGTCGCTCTGCCTCCAGGGAAACGGAATCGTTCTTCCGCTTCTGGTAGCTTGGCGATCACGCGCGTGTTCGCACAAATCTGCGCCGTTCTGCTGGAGAGCCCATGAATCGACTCATGAACAAGTTGCTGCTGCGCATGCTCGGCATCCCGCCGCTGCGTTGGATCCTGATCCGGTTGCTCGTCGGTATCGAACGGCTCGAAAGCGGTGTGGCCTTCGATCCCACCGCCCGCTCCTTCCAACGCAATCCCTATCCCGCCTATCGCGCGCTGCAGACGAAGGATCCGGTGCACCGCAGTCGACTCATCGGTGGGCAGGTCTTGACCCGCTACGAGGACGTGATGGAGGCGCTGCGCGACGATCGGCTCGGATCTGATCGCTCCGAGCTGATGGACCAACTGCCGCCCAACCGCCGTGGCCCGTTCTTCCAGTTTCTCGATCAGAGCCTGCTGAGCCTCAACCCACCCGATCACACCCGGCTGCGCGCCCTCGTCAGCAAGGCCTTTACTCCGCGCGCCGTGGCCTCGATGCAGCCGCGTATCGAAGAGATCACCAACGAGTTGCTGGATCAGATAGCGGCCAACGGCGAAATGGACCTGATCACGGACTTGGCCTACCCGCTGCCGGTGATCGTGATCGCAGAGATGCTGGGCGTGCCCGCCGCGGATCGCGACCGCTTCAATGCTTGGTCCGACGACCTCGGTGCCGGGCTCGACCCATTCGCCACGGATGAAGTGATCGCCAAGGCCGACGCCGCCACGCTGGCTCTGCGTGGGTACTTCGCGGTGCTGTTCGAAGAGCGTCGCAAGGAACCGCGCGAGGACTTGCTCAGCGCCTTGGTGCTGGCGGAGGACGAGGGTGAGTCGCTCAACGAAGAGGAGCTCTACGCCTCGGTCATCCTGCTGCTGGGCGCCGGCAACGAGACGACGACGAACTTGATCGGAAACGGGATGCACGCCCTGCTGCAGCACCCCGAGCAGCTCGCGATACTGCGGGACGATCCCGCGCTGATCGATGCGGCGATCGAGGAGATGCTTCGCTTCGACGGGCCGGTGCTGTTCACGACCCGGATCGCTGGCGAGCCGATGGAGCTCGTGGGGGCGAAGCTGGAGCGGCTGGAGACAGTCGTGCTCGTCCTGGGTGCGGCGAACCGCGACCCCCAATACTTTCCCAACCCCGCCGAGTTCGACATCGCCCGCACGCCGGAGCACACGCTCGCCTTCGGTCACGGCATCCATTTTTGCCTCGGGGCGCCCCTGGCCCGCCTGGAGGCGCGCGTTGCGATCCCCACGCTGCTGCGGCGGATGCCGGACTTGCAGGCCGTCGAGCCCGTCTCGCCCTACCGAGAGACGGTCGTGCTGCGAGGCCTGAAGCGCCTGCCCGTGACCTTCTAGCCCGCCAGGTTGGCGCATCCGCGTGGGGGTTCGTCCCTAGGGGAAGCCATGAATCTCGCGCCGCGTGGGTGCTCCCGATACTGGATTGGGAAACCCGTTCAGCGGCGAAGGACTGTTCATGGCCGGAGAATCCGCGCTCCCTCCCTCGCACAAGTGGCAAGAGGCGCTTGCGGACGGTGCACCGCTGCGGAGCGCGTTGGACGGCTCCCCGGATCCGACCTGGATCTCTCACCAGGGACGGATCTGCTTCCTCAACGACGCCGCGCTGGATCCCTTCCAGCATTCGCGTGACGAAATGATCGGCAAGCGGGCCACCGACATCCTCATCGCCGGCGATCCCGACGCGCGCCAGCGAACCCTGGCGACGGCGAAGGCCGAGGGGGACGCCCAGCAAATGGGTTGGGTGACTCGTCCGGACGGCTCGGTTGTGGCGCTGGAGTTCCGCATTACCCAGCTCGACGAGTCACTGCTGCTTGCCGTCGCCCGCGACATGTCGGCCTGGGTCCAGGCGCACGAAGAGGTCCGCGCTTCAGAGGACCAGCTGCGGCGCCTGTTCGACAACGCCAACGACATCATCTACACGCTCGGCCCTGACGGCCGGATTGCCTACATGAACGCGACCGGCGAACGGCTGACGGGCTACAGCCGGGCTGAGCTCGAATCGATGGAGGCGTTGCTGATCGTCGTGCCGGAGCATCGCGAGCTGGCGGAGCGCATGGTGACCGGCCAACTGGCTGGAGCGTTGAACGAACCGTACGAGCTGGATCTGCTGTCCAAGGACGGCGCGCGGATCCCCGTGGAGCTGAGTAGTTGGATTCTGGAGCGCGATGGCCAACCTTGGGGCATTCAGGGCATCGCGCGTGACATTACGGAGCGCCGCGCCGCCGAGCAGGCCCTCCAGACCTCCGAGGAAAAGTTCCGCTCGGTTGTGGAGAACGCCCCCGCAGTCATCCTGGAGCTCGATCTGGAAGGCAATATCCCCTTCACGTCCGGGGCGCTGTCACAGGAGGCCGGCAGCTTCAACGGCGGCACGATTTTCGACTTCGTGTTGCCGCGTCATCGCGCGATCGTGCGCAAAACGCTGCTGGAGGTACCCCGCACGGGACAGCCGGGCAGCTACGAGACCGCTGGCCCGCCGATGGACGATTCAGCGCAGCCGTCGTGGTTGGCCTGCCGTGTCGCTCCACTGCGGCACGAGGGGGCGATCACCGGTTATACGGTCATCGCCTCAGATATCAGCAAGCGGAAACGCACTGAAGACGCGCTGCGCAAAGCGCGTCGCGAGGCTGAGATCCTGACAGCCGTCGCACGCGAAGTGAGCGAACTGCTAGATCGCGATGCCGTTCTCGATCTCGTCAACAACTGGGCGCGCGAGCTGACAGAGAGTCAGTTCTCATGGCTCGCCGTGCGCCAGCCCAGCGGCGACTTCATCGTCGCGCGCGAACACGGCGTGGAGGGCGAAGTCTTTCAGGGGCGCATGTCCCGCTTCGAGGCCGGGCTCACGAAAGAGGCGATGCAGAAGTCGGCCGCGGTGTCGGTCAACGACCTTCGCAACATGATGAAGCTGGCGTCTGCCGATCTCGCCGCACTGGAATCACTCGGGGTCCGCGCGATCGCGTTGACGCCCGTCATGCTGGACGGCGAACTCCAGGCGCTCATACTGGTCACGCGCGACCAAGAGCCGGGCTACGGCCAAGCGGATCGTGATCTGCTGACACGGTTGGCCAGTCTCGTCAGCGGTGCCTTGCGCAACGTATTGCTCTACGGAGAGCGGGATGCGGCCAACCAAGATTTGGAAGTCGCGCTGCAGTCCGCCCAGGATCTCGCCACGGCCGCGGAAGAGGCCGCCAACCTCAAGTCCGAATTCCTCGCCACGATGAGCCACGAAATCCGCACGCCACTCTCCGGCATCATCGGCATGCTCGGCCTCCTGCAAGGTCCCGCGCTGACGGAGGAGCAGGCGGAGTACGCGAGCATCGCGCACAACTCGGCCAACGTGTTGCTGGAACTGATCAACGACATCCTCGACTTCTCGATGATCGAAGCACAAGCGATGTCATTGGACCTGCTCGACTTCGAGCCGCGCCAACTCGTTGAGAGCGCGACGGAGCTGATGGCGGCGCGCGCCCGCGGTAAGGGGCTCGCCTTCTCCACCGTGGTGGCGGAAGACCTGCCACCGCGGATCCATGGAGACCCCGCGCGGCTGCGCCAGGTCCTGATCAATCTGATCAGGAACGCGGTCAAGTTCACCGAGCAGGGCGAGGCTGAGGTGCGCGCGGAGGTTGAGCAGAACGAAAGCGAGCCGGAGTGACCGATCGTCCGCTTCTCAGTGCGCGACACCGGAATTGGCCTCTCCGACGTTGCTCGGCGTCGCCTGTTCCAGCCGTTCACGCAGGCCGATGGGTCGACCACGCGTCGCTATGGCGGGACAGGGCTTGGTCTCGCCATCTCCAAGCGGTTGGTGGAACTGATGGGAGGCGAGATCGGTGTCCAAAGCGAAGAGGGCGAAGGGTCAACCTTCTGGTTCCGCGTGCCGTTCGAACTCGGATCCAGCGCGGCGGCCGATCGTTCGCTTGCCTCGGCTTCGCCGAGTGGGCCGGTTGTCAACCAAGGCCAGCCGTCCGCCGACGCCGACTCCCGCACGGCCACGATGATGCTGGGCAACTTGGGCGCACTCGTCCTCCTGGCCGAGGACAATCCAGTCAATCAACGGGTGACGCGAGTGCAACTCGAGTCGCTGGGCGTCGGATTAGAGATCGCGGCGAACGGGCTTGAGGCGTTGGCGGCGCATGAGCCCGCGCCGTTCGACCTGATCCTGATGGACTGTCAGATGCCCGAGATGGACGGCTTCGAAGCGTCGCGCTGTATTCGCCGGCTGGAAGCGATCAGCGGGGCGCACGTGCCGATCATCGCGCTGACGGCCAACGCGCTTGAAGGCGACCGGGAGATCTGCCTCGCGGCGGGGATGGACGACTACCTTCCGAAACACGTCACAGCGGCCGAGCTTGAGGCCGCGCTGCTGCGCTGGCTGCTCCGGCCCGGGGGTGACGCCACGGCGGATCAAGCGCGCCTGGACTCCCCAGATGAGCCCGACGAGCCTCCGCTTCTCGATCCAGAGCGGCTGGACAGACTGCGTGCCCTGAGCGCGGATGACGATCCAGACATCGTGATGGAGATCGTGGAGCTCTTCGCCGCCGATCTGCCGCGCCTGGTCGCCGCGATGCGTGAAGCGGGGGACACCAGCGATGCCGAAACCTTGCGCATCCATGCCCACAGCCTCAAAGGCAGCGCGGCCAACATGGGCGCGTCGGAACTGAGCCAGCGAGCAGCATCGATCGAACAGCGAGCGGCGGCCAGGAACCTGTCCGGCCTGGCGGATCCGATGACGGAGATCGAATCGCTCAGTACGCGCGTCGTTCAGGCGCTGCGTTCCTGGGCGGAAGCAGCGTAGGCACGACGTGCGAATCATCATTGCGGAAGACCAAGCGGTGGAGCGACAGATCCTGGAGGCGGGACTGCGCAAGTCCGGCTTCGAGGTGGAAGCCTTCCCCGACGGTCGGGCTGCATGGGAGCGGTTCCAGGAGGAGCCCGCGTGCCTTGTCGTGAGCGACTGGATGATGCCCCGGGTGGACGGCCTGGAACTGATCCGGCGCATCCGCGGTTCGGGCGTCGCGCGTCACACCTACACAATCTTGCTGACCGCGCGCTCCGAGAAGAACGACGACGTCAGCGGCCTGGCGGCAGGGGCCTGACGACCACGTCACGAAGCCCGTGGATCACCGCGAGCTCGCCGCCCGCGTCGCGATCGGCCGGCGCATGATCAGCCTGGAAGACAGCCTGCTCGTCACGCAGGAGCGGCTTGAACGACTGGCGACCTACGACGGGCTCACTGGCCTGCTCAACCGTCAGGCAGTCATGGAGCGCGCCGAAACCGAACTCGCACGGGCCCGCCGCACCCGAACGTCCGTCGGTGCGATCATGATTGATGTCGACCACTTCAAACGCGTGAATGACGGCAGGGGGCATCTGCAGGGTGACCGAGTGCTGGTGGCGATCGCGCAAATCCTGACGGATCAGGTGCGTCCCTACGACCTCGTGGGCCGTTGGGGTGGCGAGGAGTTTCTCGTGGTGTTGCCGGATGCGCGCCCGCAGGATGCGCAGCTTGTCGCGGAGCGAGTACGGCGCACGATCGCGGAATCCGAAATCGCGCTGGATGGCGGCGAATCGATCCACGTCCAGGTCAGCGCCGGCGTCGCCGCTCGCGTGCCAGACGGGTCGCCGATCGACAGCTTGATCAAGGAGGCGGACGACGCCCTCTACGAAGCGAACCGCAACGGGCGCAATCAGGTCCTGATGGCCTCGCAGTCCGGCCTTGTCGAGCGCTCCGCCTGAGCCCAGAGCATTCAGCGAGCGGCGTTTGTACGGGGGGCCGGCTGAAGGGTGAAAATCTGTCGCGCCTGGATCCAGGCGTTGAAGCCGGTCCCTTTGCGGTCCCGATAGCGCTCACCGTGCCAATAGTCCCAGGAATCCCCGTAGACCTCCTGGAAGTAGTCCAAAAACTCGCGCCCGTCGGGCGCCTCCAGGTCGATTTCGCGGGCCTGCCCGTGCACGATCACGCAGTGCTCCTCCCCGCGATGATGCACCGCGCTGACCTGGGGTCGCTCGCGCGCGCGGCGCGCCCGAACAGCGCCCGGGGGAACCCAAAGAGGAGCTTGCCGCGATAGAACAGCCCGTCGACCGGGGCGACCACGGGCGTACAGGCCGCGCTCACCGTCGCGACGTTGAGTACGAACACCCCCCGCAGCAGCTGAACCAGCTCCGCCGCCGACATCCGGCGTTGCGGCGAGAAGATCGACCGCAGATGCTGGCCTGCCGTCGCGTAGCTGCGATCCAAGAGCGCCTGCAGATCGGCCAGATCCTGCTCGGTCTCGTACACGACAGCTCCGTCTTGGCGGCTCTGGCTTCGCCGGAGCCCGGGCCGGCGCGTCGTTGCGCTAGACCTCGACGTGGTAGAGCTTCGCTGAATTGGTCTGCAGGATCTTCAGCAGATCGTCCTCGGCCAGGCTGGCCAGATTCTTCTGCACGAAGTCCTTGGGGTAGATCGCGACCGAGTTCGGGCCCGGCGACATCGATGTCGGGTGCGGGAAGTCGGTCTCGTAGAGGATGTTGTCCGCGCCGATCGCCTCGATCGCCTTGCGCGCGCTGTCCTCTTCGAACCAGAAGCAGGCGTAGCACTGCCGCTTGAAGTACTCCGACGGCAGCAGGTCCATCTCGGGGTGCTCTTCGCGGCAGCCACTGTTCAGCCACTGCCAGTCCAGCGCCTCCAGCAGGAACGGCACCCAGCCCACGCCGCTCTCCACCGACACGAAGTTGAGCTTCGGGTAGCGGTGACAGAGGCCGGACAGCACGATGTCCATCACGGCCTGGGAGTTGTCCAGGAAGAGCTGCACTGTCGCTTTGGCGTAGGCCGCCTGGCGTCCGTTGTCCACGGTGATGTCGCGGATCATGGTCAGGTCGCCGCTACCGATGTGGAAGTTGATCGACATCTCCGCGTCCTGCGCGGCCTCCCAGAGCGGGTTCCAATGCTTCTCCGTGATGCGCGGGAAGTCGAACACGTGCGGCTGGTTCGTCATCAGGATGCCGCGATGGCCGTTCTTCGCCGATCGCTCGATCTCCCTGACGCACTCATCCACGTCCCAGAACGGCATCGCCATGATCGGCAGGAAGCGCTCCTTGTCGATCGACGTCCAGTCGATCAGGAAGTCGTTGTAGGCCCTCACGCACTCCAGCATCAGCTCCGGCTCTTTCAGCGAGAGGAAGTTGCCGCTGCCGAAGCCGCCTACGTTAGGGTAAATGACTTGCGCCCAGATGCCGTACTCGTCCATCCGCCGCAGCCGCTCGTGCGCTTCCCAGGAGCCGTGGTCGGCCTCTTCCAACGTCGGGGGGTGCTTGGGCGGCGGGTCTGTCCAGCCCGCCATCGCGGCACCGGCCGTGGCCTGGAACTTTTTGCCGCCCATAAACCAGCGGTCTTCGCTGATCTCCGGGTCGAACTGGACATGCGGGACCAGGTCGCCCCACTTCTTCGTCGACACCCGATCCGTCCACAGCGTGGCTGGTTCCGAGATGTGGCTGTCCGCGTCGATGATCTTGATGCGTTCGTGGATGGCCTGTGCCATGAAGCACTCCCCCAAGAAAGGGACGAATTCGCTCGTCCGAGATTGCCTGCAAGGTACAGCGAGCCGCGAGGCGCTACCAGTGGGGGCCATGGATACCGAATGCGGTGCGTCAGTCCGCAGGCCGGAACTTGATCAGCGTGATCGCATCCGTCACGGCCTCGAACACCGCTTCGACGGGCGCTCCCACCCGCACATCATCGACATCACATCCCACGATGTTCGTCATCAAGTGCGGTCACCGCGCGCCAGAGCTGTCCAGCGCCCGAAGCGCCGCCCAGATCCACCGTCTCCGCGAAGTTGGCCGTTCCTTTTCTAGTGCCGTTCGCGCCGGAGCGCACAAGGCCCCTCACGGCTGAGGGGCCTCGCTGTCTGCGCTCGAGCTAGGCGACGGCTAGCTCTGGCCGTCGGTGCCTTCAGCGATCGGTTTGAACTGCTGTTCGAACCCCTCCCAGATCGAGTCCAGGCTCCAGGAGTTCTCGCTGATCAGTTCCTTGACCAATGCCGGGTTGTTGTAGAACCCGATCCGGTAGCCGGCCGTGCGGATTGTGCGGCCGTTGAGCCAGTCCGAGTCTTCGCTGGCCATGTAGACGATCGGCTTCGCCACGTGAGCCGGTGAGCGCGGGTGATCTTCCTCCGCGATCGTGTCCGAGTCGGCTGACCCGCTCCGGCGACGGTCGTCCGGCACACTGTCGGTCATGCGTGTCGCCGCGCCAGGCGCGATGCAGTTTGAGGTCACGCCGTAGCGTTCGAGCGCGTTGGCGCAGGAGTAGGTCAGCCCCACGATGCCCATCTTGGCCGCCGCGTAGTTCGGCTGTCCGGCGGCGCCGTGCAGTCCCGAACCGGAGGTGAAGTTGATCAGGCGGTAGTGGCCCTTGCGCTCCGTGCGCCAGTGGATCGAGGCGTACTTCGTGGTGTTGAAGGTGCCGTTGAGATGGACCGCGATCACCGCGTCCCACTCTTCCTTATTCATGTTGAAGATCATGCGGTCGCGCAGGTTGCCCGCGACGTTGATCAGGATGTCCAGATCGCCGTAGGTGTCGAGCGCGGTCTTGATGATGTTCTCAGCCGCGTCGTAGTCCGCCACACTGTCGTAGTTGGCGACCGCGTCGCCGCCGGCGTCCTTGATCGCCGCCACCACCTCGTCGGCCGGACTCGTGTCCTGGCCACCGCCTTCGAGCGACGCGCCGATGTCGTTCACCACGATTTTGGCGCCCTCCCGGCCAAGCGCCTTTGCAACCTCGGCGCCGATTCCGCGACCCGAGCCCGTCACCACTGCTACCCGGTTGTCCAGCCTGCCCATCCGGGCACCTCCTGATCGATCTCTTGTTCTATGTACGGTCTGTGTTGCCAGCGCGAAGACTAACAGCGCGCTTTTTCGTGCGCCGTGGCCGATTTGTCACCCTGAGACCGAAGCTCTCAGATCCCGGCGTACCAACGCGCGACCGCTTCGCCGATCGCCGTCGGCGAGTCCTCCTGCACGAAATGGATGCCGTCCACGGTGACCTCGGTCGTGTTGGGCCAGCCGCGTGCGAATTCGAGCTGCGGACCGTTGAGGATCGCGCCCGGCTTCGCCGCGATCAGGAGTTTCGGGATCTCGCTGGTCTGTAGGAACGCGCCGTAGTCGCTCACGATCTGGACGACATCGGCCGGCTCGCCCGCGAGCGGGATCTCGCGCGGCCAGGTCAGCGTCGGCCGCCGCCCCTCACCGGGCTCGGCGAACGGCTCGCGATAGACCGCCATCTCCTCGTCTGTCAGGCCGCGCAAGACGCTGCCCGGCAGGACGTTCTCCACGAAGACGTTCTTCTCCAGCACCATGTCTTCGCCCGCCTCGGAGCGGAATCCCGCGAACACGCCGCGGGCCCCTTCCGGCCATTCGTCCCAGCTCACCGGCTTCACGATTGCCTCCATGTAGGCGATTCCCTTGGTGCGGTCGGGGTACCGGCTGGCCCAATCGAAACCGAGCGCGGATCCCCAGTCGTGGATCACGAAGGTGAGCTGCTGCGAGGGCAGAACGGCGTCCAGCCAGGCGTCGAGATAGCGCCGGTGGTCGACGAAGCGGTACGAACCGTCGCCGGACTTACCGGATTGCCCCATCCCGATCAGGTCGGGCGCCAGGCAGCGCGCCTGACCGGTGACGAGCGGGATGATGTTGCGCCAGAGGTAGGACGAGGTGGGGTTGCCGTGCAGGAAGACCACCGCGTCGCCGTCGCCGTCCGGGGCCGTGTCGATGTAGGCCATCTCGCTGTCGAGCACCGTGACGCGTTGCCGTTCGAACGGGTCGGCCGCGGAGATATCGGATTCGGGCATCGGATGGTCCTCCTCGGGCTGCGAACTCAGCGCCGGTGTCTCGTGGCTGAGTTGCTAGTGGCTGAGCTGAAACCCCTTGCGGGACCCGTCCGGCTCGGAGTCGATCACGACTCTGCTCGTCGGTGTTTCGTGTACGACCGACTCGAACGTCGTGACGATAGGTGGGCCCGAGAGGATCCCCTTGAGTGAGCCTTGCTGGTGTCCTTTGACGAACGCCTCACTGCGCGTCCAGTCCATGAAAGCCTGCTCGCTCTCCCAACTGCTGTGTGAGATGTAACGCCCCGGGGTGTCGCCGCGCAGCAGCGCGAACTCGACGAAGCCGGGCGTCTCCTGTAGGTGGCTCTCGCGTTCTCGCCAGATCTGCTCGAAGTCGGCCTCCCGCTCCGGGACGACGTCGAAGTTGTTCATCGCGACAAACATGGGCCCTCATTTCGGATGTGAACGGAGGCATTCTAAGCGCCAGCGGCCGTCAGAGTGCGCCTGTCATCATGCCCCCAACGCCGACCGAAGAACTGCGCCGTCGGCGGGAACGGAGTCACCCCTTTGATCGGAACCGACGAGCAAGACACGTTCATACGCGAGCACCTGTATTCGGTCGTGACGACCCTGCGGCGCGACGGCTCGCCTTCCAACTCAGTCATCTTCACGGTGGCCGACGGCGACGAGCTCTTCTTCTCGACGACCGACGACCGCTTCAAGACGAGGTCGATCGAGAACGACGCGCGCGTCGCGGTGACGTTCCTAGACGAGGGCCCGCCGTACCGCTTCGTCACCGTCGAGGGAGCCGCCCGCATCCAGCGCGACGACATCGTTGCGGCCCACGTGCAACTCAACAAGGCGATGCGCGGTGACGATTTCAGCCCGCCCGACGACTTCGCCGACCGCCTGGCGAAGCAGGGCCGTGTGATCGTCTGGATCACGCCGGAGCGGGTGTCGGGCGTAACCGATCGCTGAGCACGGAGCGATCGCTCGGTTGCCCGCCGGATGCCGCGAGCGGCCCCACTCCGATAATCTCTCTCAATGAGCGCAACCGCAGTCGTCCGCGATCGACGTGTCAAGCTCAGCCCCGCTGGGTGGTTGGCGGCGTTCCTGCTCCTGGATCCCGGCGCTCCGCTTCCCACTTCCCGATGACGGCGACGCAGGTGTCTATCCCTTCTATGTGGGGCGCAGCGCGAGCAGATTTGGATCGCGAACTGGCCGCCGACTTGCTGATTCCTTATCCGGGCGATGTGTCGGAGGATGATTCCGTCGAAGCGCCGCCGCCGCCCGAGCCGTTCGCTGAACGTGCATCCGTCGCTGGCGATAGCGTCGTCGCCGGGCTGATCGTCCTGGCAGTGCTCGGCGGGATCGCTGCCATGGGTGTGTCCCTGAGTTGGGCGCGCCGGGGGAAAGTGCCGTGACCAGACTTGGACTGATTCTTGCGACGCTGGGGTTGCTGGCAGCTGCCTGCGGCGGCGGGGGCGACGGCGACGCGGTCGACGGAACGGGCCTGGGCGTGCCTGGGCGCGTCGTCTACACGCTGGGTAGCGACATCTTCCTGCAAGATCGCCCACAAGGCGGACAAGCCGGACATGGCGATGCGGGGAGCTCCGATCCGTTCGTTGTGGCCGAGGAGCGCATCTCCCTGCTCTCGCCCACGTTCTCGCCGGACGGGAGCCAAGTCGCCTATGTCGCGTTCGATGACAGCGTCGGGCTCGACGCGCAGATCGGCAGCGACCTGCGCATCGCCGGGCCGGCCGGTGCCGACAAGATCGTGCGCGAGTCCGCTGTGAACGGCGAGTTCTTCTGGACGCCGCGTTGGACCAGCGATGCCGAGACCCTGGTCTACGCCCACCAGATGCCGGCTGATGGAGCTCTCGGGACCGTCTTCACAGTCGAGCGGATCGAACTCGCCAGTCTCCAGATCGAGGAGCTCGTACAGGACGCTCGCGATCCCGACCTGGCGCCCGACGGTACGTCGCTGGTCGTGGTCGCCAGTCCGCTGTTGGATAGCAGCCTCGCAATCGTTGACCTGCCGGCTGGGACGCTGCGCACGCTGGCCGGTGCTGACGACGGACTGACCAGCATCCGCGTTCCGCAGTTCTCGCCCGACGGCCAGACGGTCGCCTTCTTGGCCAGCGGTGATGGTCCGTCCGTCTCTAGTCGCGTGACCGTCGCCCTCAATGGAGTGCAAGATCTCTGGCTGATCGGTGCCGATGGCTCGGGGCTGCGTCGGCTGACGACGGTGCTGGAAGACCAGCCCGACTTTTCCTGGTCCGACGATGGGCGCCACATCCTCCTGCGTGGTTCGTTTGGGACCTATGTCGTGGAGGTTGAGAGTCGCACGACGACGACGCTGGGACCGGGCGAGTTCCACGGCTGGCACGACTGGCGCGGTGCCCTTCCGGACGGGGCGCAATGATCCCCCGACGATGAAAATGCCCGGCACGTCTCTCGGGCATCGCCGCCGCGGCGATCGTGGTGGCCTTGTCCTGGTTTCTCGTCGGGGACGGTCGCGCCGAAGCACATGCCCTGCTCGTGCGAACCGAATCCACAGATCAATGCCGCGATCAGCCAGTTCGACTGGAACGGCGTCGGTGCGCTCTGGGCCCTCTTGGCCGCCGGGATGCTGTTGGACTTCCGCGCGCGACGTTGCGCGATCGGGTCGGTCGCGTGGCGGGCGACGCGGCGTTGACGGGCGGGACTTTGGCCGTGGCGCTCGCGGTCGTCCTGGCATTCGGCGTGCACGTCGATCCGGGGCGGACGCTGCAAAACCCGATCGAGCGGAGCGACGCGTCGGTGGCCAGCGGCGAGTTGTTGTTCGCGACGAGTTGCAGCCAATGTCGCGGCATGAGCGGCGGCGGCGACGGTGTCTTAGCAGGCACCCTTCCCACTCCGCCTGAGAACTTCCGTGTGCACGTCCCCTTCCATGCCGACGGGGTCCTCTTCACCTGGATTACCGATGGCGTTCGTGGCACGGGCATGCCCGCCTGGAAGGATGTGCTCAGCGAGCAGGAGCGCTGGAATCTGGTCAACTTCCTGCGTGCCAGTTTCGATCAGCCGGTAGGTGGAGACTCCAAGCGGCCAGGTAGCGGCGGGGGGCGCCTGACAGGGGGCGGCGCCCCCTGTCAGGCGCC
>Ga0310121_10001192_pt1 | contig 27153 bp, 18 predicted proteins | sample CB27_Tmax_986_MG_FD_203504 | JGI IMG/M metagenome (GOLD analysis project Ga0310121, IMG submission 203504) | Marine microbial communities from Western Arctic Ocean, Canada - CB27_Tmax_986 | ecosystem: Environmental > Aquatic > Marine > Oceanic | place: Canada: Western Arctic Ocean | collected... | reverse complement strand
GTGGGTTAAAGAGAATCTTGGTTCGACACTGACATCACGGAGGCAAGCCGCCTATGCCGAGTACAAAAACGCCATCAAACGCGCAACACTCGCACCAGCAGGCACTTAGAGAAATTTATCAGGCCAGCCCTACCCCGTCTTTTCATCACGGGCGCGTGCACGCGTCGCGCAGCTCCTTGAGAAAGGTCATGTTCTGGCGTTTGACCGCAACGTGCCGGAGGTGCGTGAAGCGGAGGACGCCTTGACCAAATACCATGACGGCCGACACGTGCTGAGCCTCAGCGCGGGACACGCGTCGCTGCAAATGGCGCTGGCGGGGCTGGAAATCGCAACGGGCGACGAAGTCATCACCACACCATACTCTTACGGCGCGCCTGCCTGCTCTGCCAACCTGAAGGACGCCGCTCCGAACCGGGATTTCCAGACGACTTGATGCCCTATGTCGATTCGCTCCTCTACACTTATCGCATCACCACAGTCGATGCCGTGTTGCTCACAGAGCAGCTTAAGAAACTGCCGCGGGAGATTGATGGGCGCCGTCGTAACGTTGCGCATTTGCAGTCTTTGTTAGCCGAGTCGAAATACCTGGCTTGGCCGCGGTACAGCGAGCACGAGAACCCGTCGCATTATATGTGGACGAGGAACTTTCGTACCACAGCGGCGGGCGTGGGGCGCGATACGTTTCTGCAGGCTGTCCAAGCCGAGGGACTGCCCCTGAGGAACTACGTATCGTCGGTGATCCCGACGTGGCCGCGATTGCGGTGGCAGAACTACAAGGGTCCACGCACGCCCTGGCTCGACAATCTGCGCCGCGCCAAGGTCGTGTATCGCGAGGAAGACGTTCCCAACGCCTGCCATAAGGTTGACCATTCCGTCGAACTGCTGTTCCGCTTTTACAAACCCATGCCGAAAACCATGCAGCGCATTGCCGACATCGTGTACAAGGTCGAAGCCAACATCGACGCCCTCCGCGTCTACGACCACGAAAATTACCGCTAGTGCTTGCTGCTGATAGGAATTTGAATCCCCACAAAGGGATACATACCCCCCCATGACTGGTAAGGATGAGCAGGCAGCGAGTCAGACGAACGTGGCCGCCGGGATCGCAGGGCGAAGAACTCGGTGAAGAAATTATTGTGCGGGCGGGACGGTGAAGGGCTTTTGCCGTTGGTAAAGCAGCAGACGGGCTTCGATCTGTCCGGACAGCGCCACCTGCCCTGCCGCTGTAGCCAAGCGGATGGCATAGCTGGCGGTGGTCACGGCCTCGTCCCAACGGCCCGCCTCCGCGTAGGCGGCGGCCAGCATGTCTAGATCGTATGGGTTCTTATGCTCAGTCAGATTGGCAGCTTGCTCGGCCCATCGCACGGCTTGGGCGCCGTCGCGGACCTGAGGATCGTCGGCGGCGGCGAGAATCCACGCCAGGCGGCGCGCCGCGTTGATGCGACGAGGATCCGATTCTAGCGCTGCGACATAATGCTCTACTGCCTGCTGATACTGTCCCGTTCTTGCCGACACGTTAGCCAAAGAGACGTGGGCCTCGGCAAAATCGGGCTTGATGCGCAGCGCCTCGGTAAAGGCTTCGATGGCCGGTACCCAGCTTTGAGCGCGCGAAAGCAATTCGCCCAGTGCGTTGTGCAGGGCTGCGTCATCGGGGCTTAGCTCGGCCGCGCGACGAAGGTGGACGATCGCCTCTTCCGGTCGGCCTTGCGCCGTGAGCAAGATCGCCAATTTTTGGTGCGCGGCGACCATGTCGGGCTGGATTTCGAGCGCTCGGCGAACGTGCTTGCCCGACTCGTCTAGTTGGCCACTGAAACGTAGCGCATCCGCCAGGTTGATGTGGACCTCGGCGTTGTCTGGTTCGAGCTGGACGGCGCGGCGCAGGTGTTCGATCGCCTTGTCTAATTGGCCCTGAAGCCCTAGCTGGACGCCCAAATTGTTGTGGGTCTCCGAGTCGTCGGGATTCGCGACGAGCGCTTCGCGAAATAGCTCGACGGCGGCGTCACGATCGCCACGTTGGGCCATTTCCCGTCCGAAGTCACTGAGCACCGATGGAAACCGGGAGTCGCCCGCGAGGCTCGATCTGTTTTGTAATGCGTATTGAATCGCTTCGTTGGTGTAATTTCGGTCGAATAAATTCGTGACGAGTGGCATAAGTCGCGCTTCGGGAAAATCGTGCCAGAGGCCTTCAAAGGGGAAGGCGGCCGCGCGCCATGCATCCAGATCACTTGACAATTGGGCAACGTCGGCCAGCAGCCGCTCGACCTCGACCTGACCCTTATAGATCGCGACTAACCGGCCCTGGGTATCGATCAACAGGCCGGTCGGCACCGGCAGGGGCCGACGCATGGCAAAGAGTTGATCGTGCACGATCTGCACCTTATTCCACAGCCCGGCCGTGGCCGCGCCAGAGACAAAAGGGAAGTTCAACTTCTCAAGAAACTTCTGGGCGTCTTGGGGCGTGGTCGATTGATTTTCGCCCAGGCCATCGACCGAGAGCGCAAGGACGTCGAGCCCGGCGGCACGCAACTCGTCTGAGCGTCGCGAGAATTCGGCCAACTCCCGAGCGCACGGTAGACACCAACTTGCCCACAGGTTGACTAGCAAGGGCTTGTCGCGCCGGCCGTTAAGGGTGCCCGGCTCGCCATCGAAGCTTGCGTATTCCAGCAGTGGCAGCGGCAACGGCACGGGCAGCGCCGTAGCAGCCTGAAGCGTCACAGCCAGCAGCGTCGGCTGCGAACTAGCCAACTTTAATTCGCGTGGCGGCAGAGTCCAAACTTTGGCGGTGCCCGTCCCCTGGACTATTCCGTAGCGGGCGTCGACGTCGAGGTCGGTGAACTGCTCGGTCGTGCCATCGGGCCAACGGACCGTCAATTGCAGGCAGCGGCTCGCATCCCCCAGCCCGAAGTGGAGCCATTTGCTCGACTGGGCCAGAAATCCTTCGCCTGCGCGGACCGTCTTGATCAGTTTCCACCCGCCGTCCTCGCCTTCGATCGTCAGCTCGGCACGGGCGCCGATGGCGTCACGATTGCAAGTGCTTCCTTGGAGATGTACGGCGAGAAAATGGTGGCCCGAGGACGTGTCGTTGCGCATCACGCGCACCCGTGGCGCGGTGCGGTTAGTGATCCAGAGGTCGAGGTCGCCGTCGTGATCCCAGTCGGTCAGCGCGAGGCCGCGGGCGTCGTCGAGAAAGTCAAAGCCGCTGGTGGCCGAGATATTGGCAAAGCGGCCGTTGCCGGTGTTGAGGAAGCAGCAGTTTCGCTCATAGCCGCTCCACGACTTTCCCTCCTCGATCATCCGGTTGAGTCGCCAATAGTTGGCGGTGAAAGCGTCTTCCGCTGTCTTCGGCGCCGGCGCGGAGGATTCCAGAGGCGTCTGCGACATGACCTGTCGCCAGAAGAAACTTCACAAGTCGTCGGTGCTGTCGCGAGTTAGGAATCCGTTTGCCACCAGGAGATCTTCCCAGCCATCGTTGTTGATGTCGGCAAACAGTGAACTCCATGACCAACGTCCCACGGTCACACCGGCCTCGACGCTCACGTCGCGAAACGTTCCGTCGCCTTGATTTTCAAAGAGCGTGTTGCCGCGGGCGGTGTATTGAATTCCCGACTTATCTTGCCCGGAGATCTCGCTGCGAAACTGTTCTTGAAACGTGATTCGATTGCCGGCGGCCGAGAACATGTTGCCGACGTAGAGGTCCATCAGTCCGTCGTGGTTGTAGTCGCCCCAACTGACCGACATGCCGAAGGCGAGGTCTTCGACACCGGTATCCGCGGTCACGTCGAAAAATCGACCGCCGTCGTTGCGGTAGAGATTGTTTCGGCCCAGGTCGTTGGCTACGTAGAGATCGGGATCGCCGTCATTGTCGTAATCTTCCCAGGCGGCGGCGAAGCTAAATCGTCGGTTGTTTTCGTCCAGCCCCACCTCGGCGGTCACATCGATAAATCTCCACGCGCCGTCGGCGGTCAAAGAAATATCGTTTTGCAGGAGTATGTTGTTGCCACCGTTTTCGGCACCGTAATACGTGGCTGTCTGGGCTAGACCGATGTCTCCCGCCGGGCCGGTGTTAAGGTTGTAGCGACAGCCGTAGATATCGAGATCGCCGTCCCCGTCGTAATCGACCGCGGTCAGCGAAAAGGCTTCGCGCAACGCGGACGCCCGAGTTCGCAGCGAAAACTTCGCATTTCCGTCGTTGGCTAGAATCAACAATTGCGCGCCGGTGGCAACCGCCAGGTCCTGGTCGCCGTCGTTATCCAGATCGACCAGCAAGGCCGCATAGGTCAAGTCGAGAATGTCGACGCCCGCGGCGGCTGACACGTCGCGGACCGTGCCGTCGGGTTGTTGCACCAGGAGAAGATTAGGAAAGCCACCGGGCTGGCAGATGTAGACGTCGTCAAGGCCGTCGCCGCTGGCGTCACCGACGGCCAGGCCGTGGTGACCTGTCACCTTGATGAAATCTCGCTGAATCCGCTCGAGCCAGTAGTCGGTGCCATACGATAATTGTTCGCGGTACGCCGCGTTGGCGCCGAGCACTGCTTCGGTGACGTCGGCAAAGAGCGGACCGCCACTGGTGCGCGAGGTGACTTGCTCGAAATCTTCGACGCCGATCCAAGCGATCTTGGGCGGCGCGGTCCGTAAGTGGCGCACCCAGCGGATGAGCCAAGTGGCGTTCTGCTCGACCATGCCGGTGGCCGTGCGGCCGCTGGCAGAGAAAAACTGCCGGGTGGTGAACGATTCGGCCGACGGATCGACGTTGAACAGTTTGAACTTGGCGTGCACGTCGGTTGACGCGTGCAGTGGTTCGAGCAACACACTGAGCGCGGCCAGTAGTCCGGCGACACCCCGATGTGCATCGGCCGACGGCTCTCCGACCGCGGTGACGTCGATCACTCCGCGCACGACGAGCAGCGGCTCATCACCGAAGGCCTGTAGTGTCTCCTCGGGGCACAACTTGCCGCAGGAAAAACCCTCGGCCAAGAGTTCGGCGAACCCGTCGGCGTCGAGTTGGCCGGGATGTTTTAACAGCCCCGCGAGCACCGCAAGCTGGCGATTGGCCGCCTCGCTCAGCGCTTCGGTTTCCCAACCGTCGGCGAGAGGGTTGAGGTCGTCGGCCTGCTCAGCCATACGGGCCGCGACCATCGGCGTTGACATGGTGCCAAGATCGTCACCGGAGGCGACGGCCGTTGCCTCGACACTCGGAGCGTTGCCCTGCCTTCCATAACAGCCGGGCAGGACCGCGACAACGAGCAGCATCGCAAGGCAGCGAGCCCCGGCCAGACTGCTTTCGCACCACGTCAGGAGAGATTGGAACGGAGATTGAAGGGCCGGCAGAGCTGCCATCGTAACCACTTACATCGTTAGAAGTTCTGACGGGATGCCGGGCGCGACTACTTCTAGCTTAACAATACTTCTAGCTTAACAATACTGAGAATCTGCGGTTCGAAATAGCTGAGCGCGCTATACTGTCCCATCCACTGGAGACCATCGGCCAGCAGCCCGACTGTTTTGATGACAACCTGCACCACGTAGAAACCGACAACCAGCCCGATCGGCGGAGAAGAGGTGTCAGGCGGCTTCAGGCCGGCACGGCGTTCATCGACCCGATCTACGGCGAGTCGACCACCTCGGATATCGTCTACGGTGCCGGCGACACCTTTTCGGGCCCTCTGGATTTGAGTTTGGACCTCTATCAACCTACCGACATTGGCGGCGGCGCTTTGCCGGCGTTGTCGCCGGGCATCGTGCTGCTCCACGGCGGTTTCGGTGGCGGCGACAAGGCCGACCAGCGCTGGGTGGACAGAACCCAGAGTTTTGCCATGTACGGCCAGGGGCTTCTTCGCTCAGGCACTGTCTCTGTCGAGGCGACAGGCCGTGTGTGTCGCGCCTGTCTTGTTCTCGGTGCTCTCGGAAAACTCCCCAGAGGCGCCTGATTGCCCAGAGAAGAAGGACTGATAGGAAGTTTGACTAAATCATAAGCGTCGGAAAACTCACCGAACAATGGGTGGTTTGTGCAAGTTGAACGACAGGGCGCTAGCCTCGGGTTGAGCCGCGAAACGGTCTCCAATGGCGAATTACCCAACGCTAGCGCGTTCGGCTCACGTTCGAAAGGGTTGTCACCCTGGTTTGAACCATGCCGATCCAAACGGGCCCATCCGAAACGCAACCCGTGTCATGCAACGCACTTACGAATCACGATCTCTGGTACATCTTTGCTCGGCAGAAGTATTTCCCACAAAATCGTCCCCAGATGTTGATTTGGCGGATTTTCATGTTAGGCTGGGTTCGCATAGCGAGGGAAAATCGCCGACTGGATAGTAATCTCTATCTATAAGCAAAAGACAACGGTACCGGCAAAGCTACTGTAACGCCCATTAAAACGTACTTGAAGTTTCACCTTTTCCGCTGCGAAGCGAACGCTTCCGCGGGGACGTGAGTTTTCAAGTGCGTTTTTTTTATTTGGGTCATTGCGACTCGTAAATTTGGGGTTTTTGAAAGGGGAAGGTCATGATTTCGATGTTGAAAATGTTTTGTGTTTGGGGGAAGAATCATTTAGGTCAAACAGTTTGCAGTTTAGCAGTGATTCTGTTGGTGGGCGGCACCGCGTTCGCACAATCTCCTCCGGGGAGCCCAGAGGCATGGTACAGCGGCTCCACAATCGTCGAAGCCGACGCCACTGAAGTTCCCGTGTGGGTCGACAGCAGCGGCAACAACCACGATGCCAGGAAAGATTCGGACGGCTTTGGTTTTGCCTTTACTGGGCCTGATGCCGGTACCGGTGCGGTCTTAGGGGACCCCAACGCCAGGTATCTTTCTTTTGATGGCGGAATTGATCAGCTGGGACTCTCGTTAGACGGAACTGCGGCGTCGCAATGGAAACCCGCACAAGGCTCTTACACCATCTTTGCCCTGGCCAGAGGCGCTTCAGACGGTGACCGCCGGGGTGTATTGGTCGCGCATGACATTAACGGAAACAACACTGGCGATTTCGCCTTCGGATTCGGGGACTTGAATGGCCATCCCGCCAGTCCCAATTATCCCGGGGAACTGGACCTAATGACACCTAACGTCTCGCCCTTAGCCTTCCCCGGGGAAGAAAACACGCATTCGGGTAATAATATCGCGCCTGGCGATACCGACGACACATGGCACGTTTTCGCAACAACCGTTGAAGCTCTCGGCACAGGACTGGGCGCGAACGTGGCGCTGTATATTGACGGGGCGCAGGTGGCTAGCCGGGCGGTCCATCAGGATGGCATATTCGGTTCCAGGGGGGATAATCCGCCTACGATAGGGAACAGTTTTATCGGTGGTGGCGAAAACGCTTTGACTGCGGACATCGCCGAGATCCTGATTTACAGCGGAGCGCTTAGCGCCGGCGACAGGACGGCCGTCGAGGGTTGGATCGGTGCCGCCTACGTCCCCGAACCGGGCACCCTAACCATGTTGCTTTTGGGCCTTAGCAGTTTCTTTGCGATTCGACGCAGGAAAGGCTAGACCTTGAAGCCGGTTTTTTAGTTGTATTTGAGTCTACCATTCAGGGGCCTTGATGCTTTTCAAGGCGCCTGAATTTCTTTGTAGTGGTGGCTTGCAGCCACGCGCGACGTGGCACAGGCTGAGATGTCGGTTCGCTAACCCGGGTGAAGTACGCAACGAGTGACAGTACTTCCCAGTCTAGCAGTTTGCTGTTGACCCGCGAAATCAGCAAAAGTTTTTCGCGGTACGCGGATGTCGCAATTGCGGCGAGATTTTACGAACTGTGTACGACCTCCGCCGCGACACAAATGTGTTCGCGAGGGTTTGCAATAAGCGAAATTTACGTTCTTTTCGGCGTTCGACGCCAGACTGCCGAACTGGGAACTACTGAGTGACGTTGTGTATCGGCCTCGCCGGCCCCTCACCCTAACCCTCTCTCCACGTCTGGGGAGAGGGGACTTACGCGCGGCTAGAAGCCGCCGCTACCATCATGGCGATTGCCATGCGCCTGATGCGCCAGCCCGTCGATGTCGTAGGAAAGCCCGTGCACGGATCCATCACAGGAAACCATGTGCCATCCACCCGGGTGGGCACTTCCGAATCGCAGTTTGGCCGGCGAAGCGTAAGCTCGGTTTAAATAATGCTGGTTGGTGAGCAAGCGCTGATCTTGCCAGGGTACCCATAACGGACTGGCAAGACGGTGCTGGTTCGGTTCGTAACAGTAGAGACCGTGATGGTCATTCTGGGCACTAAACCCGTTGATCCCCTCATAGAAGTCCGGGTCCATGAACTTCTCGCCCACCATATACGTCTTGCTTGTTCCATCGGTGATTTCGGTCAGCTTGATCGTACTGCGTTGAAAACAAACTCCGCTGGGCGGCCTCGTATGGTTGTTCTTGGCGTCGTCCTCTGCGAGGGCCAAGGCACCGTCAGCTCGCCTACGCGAAACGAGACCCACTCGTTGCCCGCGCAGGCGGCATAGTCGGTTTTCGCGATCAGCTGGGTATTGGTCGCGTTTCTTGGCCCGCTGGTGGGCGATTCCAGTTTCCAGTAGCCCGGGTAATTTTTCGCGGACCGGCGGCTGGGGCAGTGAAACACGGCCAGGGGCATGGTGGTCGCCAGCGCGGCTCCTCGCTTTTGCCCAGCGGTGATAACGTCCGGCTGCCCGTCGGAGCCCATGTCATGCAGCGCCTGCTGTTCGATATATGGCAAGAGGTTATAGGGCCAGCTGCCCGTTTGCTCTTCGCCAAAGCCACGATCCGGATCCCCGGCCCAGGCATAGCTCCAGCCGCCGGTCGGAAAGTGTCCGTGGGTGGAATCGTGATTCAAAAACGCCAGACCAATCTGCTTGAGGTGATTGATGCATTGGGTGCGACGAGCGGCCTCGCGGGCGGCATTCACCGCCGGCAGCAACATGGCTACCAGGATGCCGATGATGGCAATGGCGACCAATAGTTCAACTAGTGTGAAAGCGGGGTGTTTTCGCCTCAGGTTCCGTGCAGGCAGTTTGACCCGCGTGACGTGGTCCCTGAGGCCGCCACGGTCCACGTCGGACTGTGAATGATGTTGAAGCAGCCGTTTCACTCAATAGCTCCTCATGCGATTAACGCTCGTAGGATTAGCGTCCCCGCTTGTCCGATCTTTGCGTTGATATTCGGACAAGCACCACGACCTGCGATTATTTGCGGTGGGGGCGTGTATGAGTAATCTACAACGATTTACGCCACTCTGTTCTCGCCACAATGACATGAAATCTCGCTCCCTCAGAATGACATGTATTCTAGGCGCAACCCACCGCCAAAGAATTCCCCTTTCATCGCCAAAACCTTTGGCGGTTTTGACGTCCGGCATTATAATCAGAACACCTGCCCGCCGGAACATACACGCCTGCCGACGCCCTCTGGCCAGCGCCTGTTAAAACACAGCGAACCCCCCGTCCTTGGCACGAAACGCGAGACCAGGAATGAGATCGCCATGAACAAGCCCCTTACCGTTTGCTTAACCCTGTTGATCATGATGCTGGTGACGGTTGCCGCACACGCTCAGGCTTTCTTTTTCGACGGCGGCGGTGGAGACGACCTGTGGACGACGCCGACGAACTGGGAGATCGGCCAGGGTGGTCCCGACCCCGACCCCACGAGATATCCCGGTGATGGCTCCGACCCAACCGACGTCCTGGTGGCGCGGACAGCAAATGGAAAGCGAGCCCAGATTACCAACGGGATGTCACTTACGCTGAATTTAATCACCGCGTGGAGCGCCATCGGGTCTCAGACGCTCGCTGACGGCTTTGATATGACGGGCGGAACGGTCGAGTTGGTCGGTGCAATTGGCGGGCTCGAATTGGGAAGTAACACCAGCAATATTCCGATCGACGTCAATATGAGTGCCGGGATGTTCACAGGCAAAAACTTCGTCCTGGGGGGAAGAAACAATCCGTCTCAGGATCTGGTCGATAGCGACGCGGTCTGGAACCTGTCGGGCACCGCAGTCGCTGACTTTGCACAAGGTACTGGTACGATTGGCTTCGAAGACCCCAGGGCCCTGCCGTCGATGGGCACGCTAAATCTGTCCGGCGACGCCATGCTGACAGTGGATAATCTTGATATCAGTAACCGGGGTAATGCGCTGGTGACCATTGCCGACAATGCGAAGATTATTTTGCGTGGCGACCACCAGCAGCAGATGTTCGACGACATTCTTGACGGCTTCATCACCGGTACGGGGGTGGTAGCTACTTACGATGGCAACTTGGATGAGACAGTCGTCCAGCTGGACCCGAACTTCGTACCTCCGAGCGACTTTACCTGGGATGCCGAGTCCGGAGATTGGAATGTCCCGGGCAATTGGGATCCCTTTGGCACGCCAGGGGACGCGAACCACATCGTGACCTTCGGCGACTCGATTGGCGGCAGTGCGGAGACCGTGTTTACCAAATCGGCGGTCACGGTCAACAGCGTCGCCTTCGACAACGCGCTGGGGGGTACCTACGCGATCATGGGCCCGGGAAGTGTAACTTTGGAAAGTGGCTCCGAACCGGGTCTGCCAGCGACGGGGATTTCGGTCTCCGCGGGAAGCCACGAGTTCCAGGCCGAAGTCGCGTTGCTGGATGACGCGGTCGTCGACGTCGCGACGGGTGCCACATTGGAATTCGTGAATGATCTGATCCTCAACGGCCACACGCTGACCAAAACGGGAGAAGGAATGCTGATCATCAGCAACACACTCAACACCGGCGGCGGAAGTGTGATCGGGCTCGAAGGAGTGATCAGTGGTAGCGGAGCGATTGGTGGGGACCTGGTTAACTCAGGTGGCACGCTCTCTCCGGGAGACGTATTGGGCGGCGGGGGTTCCGAAGGAGTCCCGGAGCCATCGGCGCTGGTGTTGGTGGCGTTGGGAATGTCGGCACCCGTTTATCGCCGCCGCCGCGCGGCGCGTTCATACAGTGCAGGAGCGGGAAGATGATGTTGAAAAACGTGTTAGCTTGCGTGTTCGTATTGTGTCTGCCTACCCTTGTGTTGGCGCAAAACAGAACCGCCTGGGACGGTAGTGAAAGCACGGACTTTTTTGATAACGCTAACTGGGACTCCGGCGCGCCGATAGCCGGTGATGGAGCCAAGCTGACAGATAGTTTTCTCGGCCCCGGTAATAACCCGATTTTCTTTCATCCTACGCTGCAAAACGGATCCGCAGAAGCCGCATGGTTTGAGGTAACCCACGGGGTTGAATTGACAATCGGTACGAATGGTGTATTGACGATCACTGGTCTTAGTGATGCGTCATCTATGGCTCAAGCAACGGGAAGTCTTGGCACACTCAACCTGGTCGATAACGGACATCTTCATACCCAAAGTATGTATGCCGCCTGGGAAGGCAATGCCTTCATTAACATGAGCGGTAATTCTAACTGGTTAGCAGATGGGAGCAACCAACCATTCACGCTCGGTCATTGGGACGATAGCCCTAGACAAGGTGTTGCGACGATGACGATGTCGGACGATACATTGTTAACCGTTGCCAGTGGTGATTTTCGGATCCGGGGAAATCTTCCTTGTTGCCCCGTCCAGAGTTCTTTGACGCTGAACGATAATGCCACCGTCATTCTGGGAGGTGACCAATCAACGAAGATACAGGGCTACATTGATGACGGTCTGCTGATCAATGGCGAGTTTACCTTTGATGGCACGAACACGATCATCACGGCCATCGGCGGCATCTTCAATCCGCCGGATGAATTCATCTGGACCTCGAACTCGGGAGATTGGAAAACGGGCAACAACTGGAGTCCGCCTGGCCCGCCTGGGGATCTGAACCACGTCGTGAGCTTCGGCGACTCGATCGGCGACGGTTCGGAGGCCGTGTTTACCAACTCGGACGTAACCGTCAACAACATCGCCATCGACAACACGATGGGCGGTACCTACACCATTGGCGGCCTGGGAAGCGTGAATTTGGAAAGCGGCACCGAGCCGAACCTGCCCGCCACGGGAATTTCGGTCTCGGCTGGCAGCCACGAGTTCACGGTGGATGTGATTTTGCAGAGTGACGCGGTCGTCGATGTCGCCACGGGTGCCACGTTGGAATTAGCGAATGATCTGGTCCTCAACGGCAATACACTGACCAAGATGGGAGACGGAATGCTGATCATTAGCAACACTCTCAACACCGGCGGTGGAACCGTGATCGGCCTTGCCGGGGTGATCAGCGGTGGCGGTTCGGTTGGTGGGGACGTGGATCTTACGGGCGGCACGATCTCTCCCGGAGGCATTTCGGGCGGCGGCGGCGGTTCGGAGGGAGTCCCGGAGCCATCGGCGATGGTGTTGTTGGCATTGGGGATGTTGGCGAGCGTATGTCGCCGAAGCGGCGTGGTTATCTAGGTGCGCGTTTCTGGAAAGCGATCTGCTGCGAAGCTGCGCGCGTGTCCCCTCTACCACCGCGAGACGCCGACAACGCAACCGCCACCAATTTCCCGCCAACCGCAGATTGAAATCACTGCTCCAACCCCATACCTCCCATGCGCGTTTATTACACAAACGTACCGATTGAATACAAGGCACCGGGGGTTGGATTTGATAGGGTTCGGGAATCAAACTCGCCCATCCTAAACGTAACCTGATTCATACACAGCACTTACGAATCACGATCCGGCGCGTCTTCGGTTCGCCACAAGATTACCAATTACCGCCCAACTCGTCCCCCACCGTTGTTTTTCCACTGTTTTTCCACATTTTTAATGTTAGACTAATCGTTCGAAAGAAGTCAAATCACCGTTTAGAATGGATTGCTGTTATACAAAGAGGTAGGTGTAGAGTCGTTTGTCTGTCCGGTGTGTCTAAGCACCGAACCCGTGCACAGGAGTGAAATCGCGATGAACAAGCTCATTACCGTTTGCATGGCGCTGTTGATCATGCTGATAGTGTCAGTTGAGGCACATGCACAGTTACCAACGCATTGGTTTTTTAGCGGGGCTGGCGGTGACAGTCTGTGGACCAATGAGGCTAACTGGGATAAAGATAGACAGGGTACCCCGGTTGATCCCGGAACGGGTTATCCCGGTGATTTCGACAACCAAGGAGCGCTTTTGAATGTGATTGCGCGGACATTTAATGGTAAACGAGCCCTGATTACCGACGGAATGTCAGTCACACTTAAATATCTCGGCGCGTGGAGCAATCTTGACCCTAAGCCGCTCGCCGACGGCTTTGATATGACAGGCGGAATGCTCCAGTTGGTCGGTCAGCCGGCGCATTTCGAGATTGCAAGTAACGCGAGCAATTGGCCGATCACAATCAATACAAGTGGCGGGACGATGACCGGCTGGAATTTCGTTCTGGGAGGACGTCCCGGTGAGCAACCGGACATCAATAGCGACGGGACGTGGAACATTTCGGGCACCGCGATGGTGGATTTTTTTTCAAGTGGGCAGATCGGCAACCCAGGTCCTACAGTCCAGAAGTCGTATGGAACGCTCAATATGTCCGGCGATGGCATGCTTACGGTGACAGATCTTATAATTAGTGAAACGGGAAATGGCCTGGTGACCATCGCGGACAACGCGAAGATCATCACGCTTGGTAACGACGAGCAGCAATTGACCGACGATATCAGCTCCGGTTGGATTACGAGTTTGGCCGCGGGCATGGTACCGATGGCCATGTACGATGAGGGTTTGGATCAAACGACAGTCGAGCTGGTGATTGACCCCAACGTCGGCAGCCTGACAGGCGACTACGACGCCAGCGGCGAGGTAGAGGTCGGAGACCTCAATCTGGTGTTATTCAATTGGGATCAGCCAGGGGCTGGTTTGCCGCCTGAATGGGTCAACGAAGTTCCCACCGGGAACGTAGGCGTGGACGAACTCAATGGCGTGCTGTTCAACTGGGGCAATACGGCCGCGGTCGCCACAGTGCCGGAGCCAACCACGGCAATTCTATCGCTAGTTGCGATCGGCTTGTTCGGACGTTTCATCCGCCGCAGCTGGCGGTAACAAAATGTGGGTCCTGCCAACTTTTGGAAACATCCATCCACCGCATGTCATTCTGGTCAAATTTGGCCATCGGTCTCAGGCCGGCTGCATTGTGAAGTTCACGCGGGTCTGAGCGAAGATTATACATCTCGAATTCTTGCAGGTTGCCATCAGCCAGCAGCGCTTCGCTTTTCAGCAGGGGAGGCTAGTGCTGCGTCACAGCTAAGATTTAGGGTTGGGTGGCTGGGGTCGAGCGCAGCGAGCCCCCAGCTTGGACCACCCTAATATTAAGCCGTGGCAAAGCACTAGTGCTTTGTCGCACCTAAGAATTCGGGTTCTAAAATCAGCCGGCACGCGTTAGCGTTCGGGCCACTATAATGGGCCGCATCATTTGGGCGGCGTGTTGGGAGCTTCAGACGCGCTACTTATCGGGGCGAGATAGGCAAGTTGATAAGGTTAATATATTCATTCCGTAGATTGTGCAGACCTCCTAGACAAGCAGCGAGTCTGTGGAGTTTGGGCTGAAAAGTTGCGCGCCTGTCGGCTGCGCAACAATCGCGCAGGCAGGCTACTAAAAGACGCTACGGGTCTTTTTGGTACTGCAATCGCGACGGTGCCTACCGATGATCACTCCTACGATAGCACTACATGCCAGGCCAAGGCCTACCGGCTCTGACACCGCGATCGGGACCAAAGCCACGTCGACACAAAAGCCGTCGAAACTCGGCGACGAAAAGCTGAGCGTGTGACTGTTGATGCCTGGCAAGAAAATAAGTCCACCTTCCCTGGAGGTAGTCCCGACCTTTGTCCCGTCGGTCCAAATGTCCCCCGAGATCACCATCGGTACGATGCCGAAGTCGAGTATGTCCATGTTCGGGACCAATTCATGTTGGGCCATATGAAGGTAAAGACCAGATATCTCTTGTCCGAACTCAAAGGTTCCCGAATACCAGATATGAATTCGATCGGAGGTTGCCAGTGGCGGATCATGGTGAGCTGGGTCCGCGAACCCAGTAAATGAATTATCGGTGGTTACTCCTGGCGGCCAATTCGGACCTCGGTAACTGAACGGAATCCCATTTGCTATGCCGAGCGCGCTCGACTCGGTCCATTCAGTAACGTCAAAAACCTGGCTGTGCGCCGTCGAGCCAATAAAACAGCAGCAAGCTAACAGAATGCAGGGGATTTGGTGCATCGGCAAGTACCTCTTCAGCGCGACATTCATGAACAGCAGGACACAGACGAAACAGTGAGGCTCTGTTTCCTTCTCTTCAAAATAAGGCCGGCCAAGTGATGGGGATTTGGCAAAAGCCTTTCTAGCCGTACTGCCTGGCATCCTCCCGGCATTCTAACGCATATCGGCATGAATTCCATCGTACTGGTCACCTTATTGATAATCAAAAGCCAGAGGATCGCCCACCTTAAGCTTACAGGCCCCATCCGTTTTACTCAGAGATCTATTTCTCAAGAACAATCATCATTGCATCTTTTACCGCAGATTGATGCGTTGTCATCGTACCGTCAGGCCAACGGACTTCGATTTCGATGTTGCGGGCCGTTTCACCCAAGCCGAAGGTCAGCGTCGAGCTGGATTGCGACAGATACCCGCCCCCGGCGTGAACTTCCGCTGTCTGTTTCGTGCCATCGTCAACTGTGACGGTCACCCGGCTACCAATGGCCGTTGGATTGCCCGGCGGCCCGCGGAGCGCGATGTTGGTCACACGGTTTTTGGACGAACCTCGATTTTCGAAGGCACGAATTCTGTCGTTGTTTACGGCCACGACAAAGTCTGGCCATCCATCCCCGTTCAAGTCGGTTGTTGTGAGACCCTTGGCGTCGCCGGGGACCACCAGGCCGCTGCGATGAGGGGCGATCGGCGCAAAGGTCCCGTCGCCGTGACCCAGCAGCAGCTGGCTCACGCCACCGTCCATGTGTCCTGTCTCGCGTTGGGGACTGTGGAAGTTTTGGACAAGATAAATGTCTGCGTTCCCGTCGCCGTCCACCTCCGTCAACACGACGCCGAAACTCGGCGCAATTTGCGACAGGCGGGGTAACGGATGAAAGTCAAAACGCCCGGTGCCGTCGTTAATCAGCACGCCCGATTCGAGCGTGTTGGCGGTAAGCTTCACGGCGTCGTCGAGACACTGGGGTGTATAGATGTCTTCAAGTCCAGCGAGCGCGAATTCGTGGAATGTCTTGAACTTGTCGGCAAGCGACGGCATGGCAGCGGTGGAGCAGCTCTTGCCACGGACTGGAAATAGCTCGTCGTGCTCGTAGCCTGCTTCGACCAATTGCCGCTCGCCGTTTCCCTCGAAGTCGCCGTAGTACAAAATCGCTGGCGATTCGGCGCTGGCGTGATACTTGGTGTTGAGGCCGAAATTGGTCACTACGTAATCCATGTCACCATCCCCATCGAGGTCGCGGGCAGCAATGCCATTGAACCAGCCGAGACGATCGGAAAGCTGCGCACCAGTTGTGCCGTCGACAAGCTTTCCTTGCTCGTTGCGCCATAGCTTGACGGGCCCCCATGCGTGCGTGACCAGCAGATCAAGCCAACCGTCGTTGTCGCAGTCCGACCAGATGGCGCTGGTGACCAGCCCGGTTTCGCCCAGTCCCGGCGCGACTGCGTCCGTCATATCACGAAACTTGCCTGTTTCATTGACCAGCAAGTGGCTGCTGGGCGTCACTGGATATTGACCAGGTACTGCGCGCCCGCCGATGAACAGGTCCACGTCGCCGTCTCGATCAAAGTCTGCTGCCGTCACGACGCCGCCACTATCGTGGAGGATCGGCAGCGCGTCTTTTGGCGCTTCACTGAATTGGCCCTGTCCGTCATTCAAATACAGCCGATCACGCAACTGGGTGGCATCCGCCTCGCACTCGACACCACCACTAACAACGTAGAGGTCCAAATCCCCGTCGCTGTCGGCATCCAGAAAGAGGGGGGCCATCTCTTCGGAGTCGATGGCGTCCCCCTGGCCCGTCAGCTGCTTCTCCTCGAACCGGTCGTCAGTCTGACGGATATACAGTGATCCGGGTTGCCCTGACGCGCCACTGACATAGAGGTCGTCATCGCCATCACCATCGATATCGCCCCAGGCGAGTCCGGGACCCAGCTGCGACAACTTGTGCGGAAGCAACGGCTGTCGCTCGAAGTCGTCGTAGGAATGTTCGATGTGCTGCGCGTCTCGCAACTTCATCGAGGACACAAACATGGCAGAATCAGACGGGTCCGTGGTGTCTGGCTGCGCTGGATCGGGCTGACCGTCATAGTTTGGTTCAGTGACCGTGTAGTGCCGATCAGCTTCTAGATCAGAAAACGTCTGCACAATCCCGCTAGGCCACGCGACTGTCAGACCGTCGATCTGAGTCTCCTCACCCAGCCCGAAGTGAACCTGCGGGTCGTCGGCCGACATGAATCCGCGAGACAGCGTGAGGTACCGAACCTGGAGGCCTGCTCTGGTCGTGATCTTTACGGTTGCCCCGATGCCGTTTCGGTTACTGGCGATGCCTTCTAGTCGGATGACCACGCGATGTCCTTTCGCCACTTCATTTCGGTAGACGCCAGCCGGCTCCTCAAAATTGTTTGTCACGAGATCGAGATCGCCGTCGCCGTCCAAATCACCCAGCGCGGCGCCAAAGGTGACCTCTTCGTCGGCGAGCCCCCACGATTCACCCACGCTTTCCATCCTCAGGTCGCCCTGGTTTTTGTACGCGACGTTGGCGACGCGCATGACGGGTTGGTCGCGCCAGATGCGCTCAAAACTTTCCGAAAACGAGCTGCTGTTTTGCTGGCGGAGGTCGCTGTTCCACCAGTTGCGGGTCATCCCGTTGGAGACGAACAAATCGATCCAGCCGTCCTGGTCGAAGTCGGCAAACTTGATCGACCAGGTCCAATCGGTGCTGTCCACTCCGGCCATGAAGGCCGCCTCCAGGAAACGCTCGGTGCCACTGTTGACGTACAGCGCGTTGCGCATGTATTGGCGCGGGACCGGATACTCCAGGAACCATCCCTGCCGGTCCATGTCGCCCATGTTGATCTTGGATTTGTAATGGCCGCGCGACGACATGTCGGACGCCATCAGATCCAACCGCCCATCGTTGTTGACGTCGGCCACGTCGGCACCCATGGAAAACCAGGGCGTGTGTGGCAATGCGGCCTGGCTGACATCCGTGAACGTGCCGTCACGATTGTTGCGATAGAGCTTGTCGGGTCCCCAAAAGTCGTTGGCGACGTAGAGGTCGGGCCAGCCATCCCCGTTGGCATCCCACCACGTTGCCGAAAGCCCCAGATCGAAACCCGTCATGCCCGCCTGGGAGCTGACGTCGGCGAACTTCGGCGCGCCAGGCCGACTATCGTTGCGGAACAGCAAATCGGCCTGGCCTGCCTGGATGCGGGTCACTCGATGGTCCTGTGGTCGGGGCAGGATGTCGATGAACTCTTGCAGCCGCTCGGGGACGACGAACCGTCCGTCGCGCATGGGCGCCTTCCCCGCGGCACACGCTTCGAAGAATTCTTGCTGTTGTGCCTTGAGGGTATCGGGCATCATGCGGGAATTCGTGATCAGATAGCCATCCAAATCACCATCGCGATCGTAGTCGGCGAATGCCATCATGACGCTGGCGCCTCGGTAGTCGAGGCCGTAGGCGGTGGCCTCATCGATGAACGTGCCGTCTCCCTGGTTCACATAGAGGCGGTTGGCACATTCGTAGCCGCAAGCGTATAGATCCAGATCACCGTCGTTGTCGATATCGACGAAGGTTGCCCCAGTGCCCCAGATCGGACCGGACCCGTCGTCGTTTAAACCCACGTCGTTAATTGAAAGCTGTCGAGTGTTAAAACCAGCTTGCTCTGTCACATCCTCGAAGCGAAAGCCACCCAAATTGCGGTACAGACGGTTGCCGCCGAACGGTCGCGTTAAATAGACGTCCGGTCGGCCATCGGAATCGTAATCGCCCAGTGCCACCCCACCGCCGACCAGCGCGTTGGTGATTTGGGCCTGGTATTTTTCCTCGTCTGGTGGCGTCCACAGCGGCACGAAGTCGATGCCCGTGTGTTCGGGACTGAGGCGAACGAACTGTGGTTTTTGCATTTCGTCGTCCGACGAACCGACTGCCGAAGTCTCGTCGAACGGTACGGATTCGAGCAACCCGGTCCTTGAACTCGTCGATGATAAGTCGCTTGGTCGGCACCCGACGAATGACATTCCCAACAGGATAGATGTTGGTAGCACGAGCCGGCGAATGCAAAAGACGTGCAGAAAATCAGCGGCTGGAACGATCATCGTAAGAACATTCTAACTTGAAGTGACCTCGCAACCAATGACTTCGAGTGTGTACCTTCTTGAGCGTCAAGTACTCGCCGACAGAACCTGCATTTTTAATGCGAGCTTCGATCGTCTTTCATAGTGTATGGCAAGTCGATCTTGGCACGGATAGGCCTCGTGTGTTTACAACGTACCCGGAGTAAGTGATGGCTGAATTTAAGCTATATAAAGATGCAATTCTTACGGTTGATTTACCTGACGACGGGCTGCGCGCCGGAGACATTGGCACGGTCGTCGAGCGCCACGAATCCTCCGCTGACAATTACCTGGACGTGAGTAAAGCGTGCTGTTTGCGGTACTCAGACGGCGTCACATTCATCAAGCGGCGAAAGCTGCGGCTTAGGTGGGCATGATCGTGGAAGCCCGTGGCGTGGGCGATGGCCGCAACGGTCCGACTTGTATCGGCGAGCAGGCGACTGGCCGCTTCGACCCGGATGCGGAGCAGATACTGACGCGGTGATGCGCCAAAGGCATGACAAAAGCGACGCTCGAACTGGCTGACCGACAATTTGGCCATTCTTGCCATCTGCACTGTGGTAATCGGCTGGTGATATTCAGCGTGAAGAAAAGTCACCACTTGGACAAATGTGTCCACCGAATTGATGGACCGTTGCAACTGGTCGATCCGATGCGAAAAGCCCGCCACGCCAATCACCTGGCCGCGCTTGTCGCGCAGCGGCAGCTTGCTAGTCACGACCAGGCGCGGGGAGCCTTCGCTTTCCGGTGCGCTCTCTAACCGGTTGTAGATAGGCTCGCCAGAATCCATGCACGCTAGGTCGCCCGCGACATACAAGTCGGCTCGTTGCTTTGGAAAAAAATCATGATCGGTCATGCCCAGGGCGTCGGCTTCGGCCGCCACGCCGCAATACTCATAACCTTGTCGATTTAGCGCCATAAACCGCCCCTGGCGATCCTTAATAAAAAAGGAAACGTCCGGCAGCAGTTCGAACAACTGCAACCACTGGTGGTCATGCGTTATCTGGCGAAGAAAGCGATCTCGCAATCGTGTATCTTTCATACACGCTTTTTACACGAAATTGCTGGTTGTTTTCAAGACTTCAATGGCAGGCAGTGGGAAGTTTCGTTCTTGATCGTTTTTCGCGTACCTTGAAGGCGAAAAAACAATTTAGCTCAAATCACTGGAAGTGCTTGACATTGGCGGGGGGGGGGGTGCGACAATAAGCGGCTGGTCCTAGGACAGCTGATTAGGAAAGCCAATCCACAAACGCCACTCGGAAACAATCAGACTTGCTGCCTAGCAGCAGGGTCGGGCTGTTTCCAAGCGGCGTTTTTTTGTTGTGTCATGTTAGTTGAATCTCTTCTCGGGGGGAATGTAATGATGCGATTCAAAGGATGTGTTTTGGGGCGGCTTGCTGTTGGCCGGCAGTGCTTCGGCGGCGGATTTTTACTTTTTCAACGGCGCCGGTGGTGACAGCCTGTGGACCAACGAGGGGAACTGGGGGGATAATGGCGGCACTCCGTTCGCGCCCGGAATGGGCTATCCCGGTCAGACGAACGCAAGTGACGTCATTATTGCCAGAAGTAGAGACAATGGAAAACGAGCCCAGGTTGGCACTGGAGATATTATCAACGCTGAATTCTTGACCATGTGGGGAGGCTCGCTTCCGGGCAACGATGGCTTTGATATGAGCGGTGGTATGATCGATCTTAACAACTTATTCGAAATGGGCAGCAATGGGGTCAACGTTCCCATCGAAGTGAACGTTAGTGGCGGCGTCATTAACGCAGCTGTTTCTACCTTGGGAGGAGTTCCCTGTTGTGGGACTCCATTCGAGAGCGACGGGACCTTGAATGTGTCGGGAACCGGACAGGTGAACATAAGTGGTTCCTTGTCCATCGGCAACGATAGCGCTGAGACCGCACCTTCAGACGGCATTTTGAACCTGTCCGGCAATGGTATGGTGTCGGTCGGCACCCTTAACATCGGCACTGTTAACAATAACGGTTTCGTTAACATCTCCGAAAACGCGCTGCTTAAGATCGACGGTGACGTGACGGCGGATATCGATGCCCACATCGCGTCCGGTCGCATCGTTGGAGTCAACCTAGGGTTCGATGGGCAACAGACAATTGTTGGTGTTCCTGAACCTTCAGCACTCGTGTTGATTGCCCTCGGCCTGCTTGTCCGACGCTACCGATAGGAAGGAAAACTCGAGTAGATTTATACGGCGAAGCGGTCCCCCGGTATTCCGGGGGGATCGGCCTGTTGGCGCTGAGAGTTTGGGTGCCCATTTTCGCCGCCGGCGGCTGGCTTGGCCATGTGGTTAAGAAAGCGCCCCATGGATCGTGTATCTTTGGTGCGCATAACTTGCACGAACTTGGTGCTCCGCTCCAAGACTTTTGTCTGGAGCGGGGTTAGACTGGCCAGTTGAAAACTTGGTGTTGCGTCGAATTTGGCTTCTTCCTGTTTTTGTGTCGCACCTGGATGACCCGAAATCAGCGTTTTGTTCAATGTGGTTGCGTGCGACAGCAGGAGTGTGGCGAGCTGTTCATCGCACAAAACTAACCGGGTTTAACACCGAGAATTCAACGCGTCAACCCCACATTTTCAACTGGCCAGGGTTAGACTAAGGTTGCTTCCTCGACCAATATTCGCACCGTCGCGAAACTTTTGATACAATCCGTATTGGCGTTGCGTCATGTCGTACCTTGTGATTCACGCTCACAATAACGTTGATAGACAATCGTTTGGAATTATTTCCAGCTCATTCGCGGTGATGTCCGTCTTTGCTCACGTTGTCGGGATCGAGCCTATTTAGCCAAAGACGTGCATACCGCACTTCGCACCAAGCGTGCGAACCGCCATAGCAATGAGGTCGCCATGAAAAAACTAGTTAGCGTTAGTGTCACTCTGTGCATCATGTTGCTCACGACTGTTGCGGGGCACGCGGCGGATTTTTATTTTTTCGATGGCGGTGGCGGGGACAGTTTGTGGACGACACCCGATAACTGGGACTTATCGGGGTTTTCCGAACCGCCTGGTTATCCCGGTCAGTCGTTTCCAAACGACGTCGTCATTGTGAGGACGGAAGGTAACAAACGAGCTCAGATTACCGATGGAATGAATATCGCGTTGGATTTCCTGACCCAATGGAGCACCCCTGGATCTCAGAGTCTCGATGATGGCTTTGATATGACGGGCGGTAGGATCGATCTGGTCGGTGGGAGCGCCAAGCTCGAGATGGGAAGCAATACCCCTAATATCCCCATCACGGTCGATGTCAGTGGTGGCACGATAACTGGCAGAAACTTTACGCTTGGGGGAGTTGCCACTTGTCCTGCTTCGGAGGCTATTTGCCAAGAAGTTGACAGTGACGGAACGTGGAATTTGTCGGGCAACGCAATCGCGGACTTTGCGCAAGGTGGTGGTTCCATCGGCAGTGAAAACCCTCGCTACCTGCTATCCACGGGCACACTCAACATGTCTGACAATGCCATGCTGACAGTTGATAATCTTACGTTCAGTTCCGCGGGCAATGCCCTGCTCACACTGGCGGACGATGCGAAGCTCATCTTGCTTGGTAACGACGAGCAGCAAATGACCGACGAGATTAGCTCCGGCTGGATCACCAGTTTGGCCGCGGGCATGGTACCGGTGGCCATGTACGATGAGGGGTTGGATCAAACGACCGTCATGCTGGACGTAGGCGGCGACGACCCGCTGGCAGGCGACTACGATGACAGCGGCGAAGTTGAGGTTGGCGACCTCAATCTAGTGTTGTTCAATTGGGATCAGCCGGGGCCTGGCTTGCCGGCTGAATGGGTCAACCAGCGTCCCGCCGGGAACGTAGCGGTGGACGAACTCAATGGCGTGCTGTTCAATTGGGGTAATACTGCGGCGGTCGCCACGGTGCCGGAGCCTACGACGGGAGTTTTGGCGTTTGTCGTGATCGCTTTGATCGGATCAACAATCCGCCGAAATCGTCGTTAACAAGATTGAATAACGGGCCTTGCGGTGCGGCAGGCCGCTGAGAGCTCGAAAAAAGGAGACTGAGCGACCCACAGGCTCATCGATAAGTCAGCGGGCAGGATGTCCCATGTACCGCATCACAGCTTTAACCGGATTGATTCTTCTCCTGTTTGTGGGATGGGCGTTCTACCATTGGAACAGCAGCCGGTCGGCGCCTAGCGCCGACACCGTCGATTCGTCGGCGCGTCCCCTGATGGCGGAATTCACTTTGACCGAGCGGAGCGGCGAGACGTTTCAGTCGCGGGATTTGCAGGGGCGTGTGTGGGTGGGGAGTTTCTTCTTCACCGAGTGCGCATCCAATTGCCGCTTGCTGAATATGCATATGTCGGGGCTGATGAGAGAATATGGCCCCCAGGGAGTTCAATTCGTCAGCATCAGTTGTGACCCCGAAAACGATACGCTCGAGGTGTTGTCGCACTATGCCGACATGTTTAACGCGGACAAGCGACAGTGGCTTTTCCTGAGGGGAGAGTTGGAATACGTACAGAAGATAGGACGCGACATGATGGGGGTCGCGGTGGACAAGCAGACTCATTTTGACCAATTCATCCTGTTTAATGCGGCGGGCGAGCGACTTGGCATCTACCGTTCGAACGTACCGAGTGAACTGGCGCGTATGAAGAAGGTGCTCGACCGGCTTTTGGCGGAATCCCTCGCAGATGAGGTCGCTCAGACTCAGGGATGAAATTGACTTAGCTTGACAGATGTGCCGTCTCGGCCGCACAACAAGGTCGAGCGCGCACAACATGAGGACAAAGAAAGTGCATCGGAAAACTAGCCATCATCGAGAGTCGAACGCGGAACACGGGCTTCCATCGGACGGCATCCAGCCATCTTCATTGTGCAGGGAGTCCCAGTCGAAATGTCGAGGCTTCACACTCGTCGAATTGCTGGTGGTCATTGCTATTATTGCCATCCTGATCGGGCTGTTGCTGCCAGCGGTCAACTCGGCACGAGAGGCGGCCCGACGAGCGCAGTGCATTAACCATCTCAAGCAGATTGGGTTGGCGTTCATAAATCACGAGTCCGCGCACGGACACTTGCCGACCGGTGGCTGGAGCTGGGCCTGGGCCGGCGATCCAGATCGCGGCTTTGGCGAAGCGCAGACGGGCAGTTGGCCCTATAACATTCTGCCCTACATCGAGCAGCAAGATCTGCATGGTCTGGGCTCGGACGGCCAGCCGGATGTGGTGACTCCGCAGCAAAGAGAGCAGGCAAAGATAACCGTTACCACGCCGCTGACGGTCTATCACTGCCCCAGTCGACGGGACGCGAAGCTATACGCGAGTTACTGGCGACTGGAGTCGCCGACCTCCGGGCCAAGGAATGCCACGAACACCGAGATGATTGCCAAGATCGACTATGCCACCTGCGCGGGCACCACGGTCGTCGAGTTTGGGGTGGGGGACAGCCTGACTACGCCTTGGCCCTCGGCGGACGAATTGGCCAAGCAGCGCGGATGGGAGCCGATTAGCGGAGTTTGCTACCAGCGCAGCACGATCAAGCTAACGGAAATCACCGACGGCACCAGCAAAACGTACATGGTGGGTGAGAAGTTCATGGATCCGGATTTCTACGAGAGCGTCAATGGATTTGCCCACCAAAATGAACACCACGGCCTCTATTGTTACGGCTGGGACCAAACTCGCGTTGCCCATAAAACCGGCTGGCGGCCGTGGCAGGATGTGCGCTTGCTCGAGAACCAGCATTTTTTGAATCGCGCCTATGCGTCGGCCGCAAAATTGCGATTTGGAAGTGCCCACCCGGGCTCGATGAATATGGTCTTCTGCGACGGTTCGGTTCACAGGATTCCTTATGAGATCGATGGACGGGTCCATGAGTACCACGGCAATCGCCACGACGGAAGGGTTGACGAGAGTTGAGCGAAGGCTCTCAAGCGTGACGTTGCTACTATCACGACAAATCGACTTGCTCCCTCCATGCGTATCTTTTACGCGGATTCGCCGCTCGGCTACACGGGGCTTACCTCATCCGACGCTTAGAACTGTTAGAATTCAGATCTGGGATGACCGTACTAAAATCTCGACGCTCAAAGGATCAACGCCACGAATGGTGTTGAGTCTAGAAGAGTCTGTGTTTCCAGACGTAGCTTAAATCGTGCGACTAGGGCGGCAGTGGCAAGAAGCTTAGGTTCTTACCCTGTGTGATACCGCGCTTGACAGCGGTATAATTCGGCAACATGACCAACGGGAACGCGAATCGCATGAGGAGCCAAAAAGTGAATCGGCTACTATGCCATCATCGAGAGTCAAACGTAGAACGTGGCGGCCCATCTGATGGCTTCACGCTGGTCGATCTGCCTGTGGGCAGCAAGCACCATAATCGAGGCTTCACGCTGGTCGAGTTATTGGTGGTCATCGCCATTATTGCCATTCTTATCGGGTTGTTGCTGCCAGCGGTCAACTCGGCACGAGAGGCTGCCCGACGAACACAGTGTATTAACCACCTCAAGCAATTCGGGTTGGCGTTCTTGAATCACGAGTCGGCGCACGGGCACCTGCCGACCGGTGGCTGGACCTGGGCCTGGTCCGGAGATCCAGATCGCGGCTTCGGCGAAGAACAGCCGGGTAGCTGGTGCTATAACATCCTGCCTTATATGGAGCAGCAGGCGATCCATGAGATGGGCTCCGACGGGCAGCCAGGCGTCGTGACCGCCCAGCAAAAGCAGGAGACCGGCATCGCGACCACCACGCCGCTGGCCGTGTTTCACTGCCCCAGCCGCAGGGAGGCGAAACTTTACCCGAGTTACTGGAAGCTGGAATCACCAACTTCCGGACCACACAACGCGACGAATACCGAGTTGATCGCCAAGACCGACTATGCGGCTTGCGGGGGTAACTCAACTACGCAGTTCCCGGTCGGAGGCCTGGAAATGAATTGGCCTTCACTCGACGAGGTGGCCCGAGAAAAAAATCTTTCTGGGCCAGAGGGAGTTTGTTATCAACGTAGCACGATCAAGCTGAATGAAATCACCGATGGCACCAGCAAGACATACATGGTGGGTGAGAAGTTCATGGACCCCGATTTCTATGAGGGCGTCAATGGTTTTGCGGCCCAGAGCGACCATCACGGTTTGTATTGTTTCAACTGGGATCAGGGTCGATCGGCCAATCGAGTCAACGTTCCCTGGCAAGATCGACGATTGCTGGAAAACCAACATTATTTAAACCGAGCCTATGCATCGTCGGCAAAAGACAGGTTTGGCAGCGCCCATCCGGGCGGAATGCAAATGGTTTATTGCGATGGAGCAGTTCACCGTATATCGTACAATATCGATGGGTTTACGCATCAGTTTCTCGCCAATCGCCACGACGGCCGGGTCATGGAAGACGATAGCGGACTCTGAGTTTCTCGAGGGGAGGATTCGGCCAGGGGACGGAGTCGCCGATGAAAGCGATGGCTTTGACACTTTCGATGCATGCTCCACGCTCGTTTCTTTGCACAAACGTTGCGACCATTTACGGACGCGCGGGCGACGCCGTGGGCGTGAGCCCATGTGAGCGACGTTGGCAATGCCAACGCGGTTCTTTTGGCTCTCACGGAGTTGAACTGCGTGTGAATTCCGTGACTTCCTCAACTCATCGTCGACGGCCGGCCCATTCAGTGCGTCAAAGCTGTTGCGCAAGAACGGCCTCTTTGTCGATTTTGCGGTCGCTCATATGGACTAATGCACGGCTCGCCTACCGCGAGCGGCAACGATCGAAATTTCACACCGATTGACCTGGACCCAAGCAAAGACACACTCATGTTCCATGCAGCGCAGGCAGAGCGACTCGCTCGGCTCAATCAGACGACGATCGCGCCTCGCGCCCTCCCCTAACCCCTCCCAGCGTCATGATGGACGGCACATTGGCAGTCAACTGAGGATCACCGCGATG
>Ga0310121_10001190_pt1 | contig 27210 bp, 27 predicted proteins | sample CB27_Tmax_986_MG_FD_203504 | JGI IMG/M metagenome (GOLD analysis project Ga0310121, IMG submission 203504) | Marine microbial communities from Western Arctic Ocean, Canada - CB27_Tmax_986 | ecosystem: Environmental > Aquatic > Marine > Oceanic | place: Canada: Western Arctic Ocean | collected... | reverse complement strand
TCAGACGTCATAGTTTTCCGGGCTTCCGGCTCCTTCATCGCGTAGTTTTTGGCGGCCCCCGACCAGAAGATCATAAGTAGCCAACTGCGCCGCGGATAGTTCCGGCGGGAGTCCCACCACGAGCGCGCGGCCTCTCGTGCCTTGGGGTATGTGGAGCACCATTCGATCGGCGGGCGTGGGCGGCGCGTATGGGAGCCTGCGCCCGGTCGCATCAACCTCTATGGGCGTTCCGGCGACCGTCAGCTCAGCCACGCGGCATCCGAAGCGCTGCCAAGCCGTCAAGGGGTCGTCGCCGGCCTCGGCAATCGAGGGTGCGATATCGTTCTCGTAATACGCTACCGCCTCACCGTAGGCTTCCGGGTTGTCCGCCTTCATCTCACGAAGGCGCTTCCGATAGAACTCCCTCGGGTCCTTCGCGCCCGTCTGCACCAGCGCCTCTTCGAAGATCTGCTCAGCCCGGTCTTGCATTGCTTGATCCATGGCTCCAGAGTCGCCGTCTGCGGCAGGAGGGTCAACTGCGATCCTCCAGGTGTCGTGCCTCCTCGACCATGCGCACGAACTCTCTCCGGCATCCCTCTAGGTATGGGCCCACCGAACTACGGGCCGAGCGGAGAACCGCCGCCAGGTCTACGGAGCCGCAGTACTTCGAGTCGCGTAGTACCATGCCGAACGCCGCCACCTCAGTCGGTTCTTTGTAGCGCAATTTGACGAAGAGCATCTCCGGGCTGCCACGGAGCGAATCCTGCGCGCCGGTGCGCTGGTAGCGCGACTCGTCGAGGCCCCGAATGGGTGTGCTGGTGTCCACCCCCGTTGGAATGATCTCGTACAATGCGGTTACGGTGTGCCCCGCCCCCAGGTCTCCAGAGTCCTTCAGGTCGTCGTTGAAGTCCTCCGCTGCCAGAATACGATTTTCGTATCCGATCAAACGATATGCCTGGACACGGGCTGGATTGAATTCCACCTGAAGCTTCACGTCCTTCGCGATTATGTGAAGCGTGCCCCCGAATTCCTTGACCAGCACCTTCTGGGCTTCGTGCGCACTGTCTATGTAGGCGAAGTTGCCGTTTCCATGGTCCGCGATCTGCTCCATCTTCGCGTCCTGGAGGTTGCCGGTCCCGAAACTGAGCACCGTCAGGAAGGTCCCTTCATCCCGGCGTTGTTCGATCAAGCGTATCATCTCAGCGTCACTCGACGCTCCGACGTTGAAGTCGCCGTCGCTCGCCAGGATCACACGGTTGTTTCCGCCGTCCATGTGATGTCGCCGCGCCACGCCGTACGCCAGGCGTAGGCCGGTGCCCCCGGCCGTGACAGTGCTTCGAGGATGGTCTCCTTGTGCTCGCCGGATGTGGGATCGAGGACGAGCCCGCCGGCGCCGGCGTATACGACGATCGCCACGCGGTCTTGAGGCCGCATCTGGTTTACGAGCATGCGGAGGGCCGACTTCAGCAGCGGCAATTTGTTCGCGGGCTGCATGGAGCCGGGGACGTCCACGAGGAAAACGAGGTTGCTCGGGGAAGGTCCTCGGTATCGACCCGCCGGCCTTGAATCCCAATGCGCACGAGACGGTGGACGGGATTCCACGGGGCGGGTCCGACCTCCGTGTGAACCGAAAACGGATCGGGTCCATCGGGGTCGGGCATGTCGTAGCTGAAGTAGTTGATCAACTCCTCGATACGAACGGCGTCCGCCGGCGGAAGCTGCCCGTCACGGATGAAGCGGCGAACGTTGGAGTAGGACGCGCGGTCCACGTCGATTCCGAACGTGGAGAGCGGGTTGGCCCCCATAGCCATGAACTCGTTGTAGATCCGGTCGTAACCCTCACGCTGAAAATCTCCGTTGTACCGTCCGCGAAGCCTCTGTCCCGCTGGTAGCAGGCCGCGATTGGCCGGTCCCGACTGTCGCTGTTGGGCCTCAATGCGGCGCGAACTCTGGTAAAGCGCCCGTGGCAGGCCGGGGGCCACGGAAGCGTCGTCCGTTCTTACCTTCAACCGTTCAGCGTCCGCCCCTGCGGCACCGCCGATGACCTCAGCCGTGTCCCTCGCGTCCCTGTCGTCGGGTGATTCGGAGGGCGCCGGCAACTGGAGAGCGAAGTCCAGGGCAAGCGATTGGGCGCCCAGACTCACCCGCTTCGTCATCGGAGCGTACCCGATCAGATCGGTTCGAATTTCGACCTCCGACCCTGCGGACGCCGGAATCGTGAGTCGATACCGCCCGTCGTTCGCAGCCAGCGCGCTGAGGGTGAGGCCCTCCACGTAGATCTGTGCCCCCCCGAGCGGGGCTCCGGAGACGGCGTCGGTGATCGTACCCGACACCACCGTTGAATATGTGCCCACTCGGGCGGTGGCCGTCGAGTTGGTCGTCCGCGGCCCGTCTGAGATCAAGCCGGTGAGCATCGCCAAGAGAAGAAGGAAGGCGCGCATGGTGGTTCCTCTGAGTCGTGTCCTGTTGCAGGATCGAAGAAATCGGTCCCGTCAACCTAGAGGACGAACGGAGGCCTCACGTTTGCACATAGCTTCACATCGACAGCATCGATTCACACGACGGCATGCTGATTCACACCGAGTCGGCCTTGTCAGGCGCCCTCGGTCATGGAGTCCAAGAACTCCTGATTGGTCTCAGTCCGCGACATGCGCTCCAACAGAAACTCGATGGCTTCCGTGGGCGGGTTGTCGGACAGGAAGTTCCGGAGGAGGTGCACGCGGTTGAGTTCGTTGGAGGACAAGAGGAGCTCCTCTTTGCGGGTTCCCGACTTGTTGATGTCGATGGCCGGGAAGATTCGCTTGTCCGAGATGTGCCGGTCCAGGATCAACTCCATGTTTCCGGTGCCCTTGAACTCTTCGAAAATGACCTCGTCCATGCGGCTACCGGTGTCGACCAGAGCCGTGGCGATGATCGTCAAGGAGCCGCCTCCGTCGATGTTCCTCGCGGCTCCGAAAAATCGCTTGGGCTTGTGAAGTGCGTTCGCGTCCACGCCTCCGGAGAGAATTTTCCCCGAATGCGGCATCGTGGTGTTGTATGCGCGGGCGAGGCGGGTGATGGAGTCGAGCAGGATGACCACATCCTTCCCCGTCTCTACGAGACGCTTGGCCTTTTCCAACACCATATCGGCGACCTGCACATGCCGGCCTGCGGGTTCATCGAACGTTGACGAGATCACCTCCCCATCGACTTGCTCCTCCATGTCGGTAACCTCCTCAGGCCGCTCGTCGATGAGCAGCACAATGAGGTGCGTATCGGGGTGGTTCGTCGTGATGGCGTTCGCCATCCTCTGCAGCAACACCGTCTTTCCGGCCTTCGGTGGTGACACGATCAGACCGCGTTGGCCCATGCCGACCGGTGCGACGAGGTCCACGACCCGCATCGACAGGTCGGTGTCAACAATCTCCAACTTGAGCCGGTGTTCCGGATAGCAAGGACGCAAGTTGTCGAAAACGACCCTTTGCTTGGCGTTCTCCGGTGCGTCTCCGTTGATGATTTCGACCTTCAGCAGTGCGAGGTAGCGCTCTCCCTCCTTCGGGGGCCGGACCTGGCCGAGCACCGTGTCGCCGGTGCGGAGATCGAAGCGTTTGATCTGCGATGGACTGACATAGATGTCGTCCGGCCCGTACAGATAGTTCCAATCCTGTGAGCGCAGGAAACCGTAGCCCTCGGCCAAGATCTCCAAGACACCCTCGCCCCTGAGGACCACCTCGTCGTCGAGCAGGCTCTGTTCGATCCGGAAGATCAGATCCTGTGTGCGGAGCCCGACGTAGTTGGAGATCTTGAGTTCCTCCGCCATGTCGTGGAGGTCTCCAAGACTCTTGCTTCTCAACTGGGCGATATCCACGGACTACTCCAGGGCCTTACCCGCTAACGGTTGGATGGCTGATACGATGGGTCGGTGGCTGGAAGATTCACGGGGAGGGGCACGCCTGCGACCTGCAAGGAAGTGCGGTGAATTCCGCATTGGCGGAATACCTAGAAAGACATATGAAGCTTACGGGGAAGTTGATCCGATTGTAATGAGCGACACCGGGGGGGTCAAGAGTTTTTCTAACTTCCAACCCGAAGATCAGAGGGTTCTGAGAACGTCAATCTTGGCATTTGTCATCGGTCCCACACCGGATCCAAGACGGCTCTGATTTGACGGATTTAGGGGGAGCCTCGTGGGGCGAAAGATGTTTCCCGGAAAGGAGTTTCTCAACTTCCACAACAACAAGAACATTGACATTTTGGGCACCCCGAAAAACATTAGTTTACTTCTGGTTTTTTCGTAATTCTTCGGAGGTTATATGGGGCGGCACAACCGAGAGGGTAAGGGGGTGGACCAGCATGGGTACGAGTACCGGCTCAACTATCAGCCTGATTGGCTGCGGTTAGTCAAGGTCACACGTACCCTCGACAGTGGGCGCCAGTCCACCAAGACGCTCTTCCGAAACCCGACGTCCAGCAGGAGGGAGGAACCCTCCGAAAAGGTCCGCACGAGGATCGTTTCGGAGGGACAGGGACTGGACATGGAAGTTGTCGTGTTGGATCCCGCCGGATGCGTCCACCGGGTCCAGGTCACCTGCATGATCCCAACAGGGGACGGCGGCCTGGAGGAAGTGATCTACACGCTCGAGGACAGCGTACCGGCTCCCTGAGGCCGCAGGCCTTATCTTTGAGTCATGAACGGTTTCGTGTTGACCCCGGTCGAGTACTTGGGACGCTGGTCGATCAATAGCGTTCGATCGCTCGGAAAGGCCGGCTACCTCACCACCGGGGCGCTGCGCGCGCTCAGAAACGTCGAAATTTGGGGCCCGCGCGTGGTGACACAGCTGATCGGCGTGGGTGTGGCGTCCATTCCGATCGCGCTCTTCATCGCGACGTTCACGGGCATTGTGCTGGCGCTCCAAGCGTCGTACACGCTGACTGGCGCCGTCCCCATATACTTGGTGGGGACTATGGTGGGGAAGTCGATGATCCTCGAGTTGGGCCCGGTGCTCACCGGTCTCTCCCTGGCGGGACGGGTAGGCGCCAGCACGGCCGCCGAATTGGGGACCATGCGCGTCACCGAGTAGATCGACGCGCTGGAGACACTCGCGTACGATCCCTTGGCGTATCTGGTCGTGCCGCGCGTACTCGCCGGCGCGCTCATGTTTCCGGTCGTCATCGTGCTGGCCTCGGCGATGGGGATTCTGGCGGGGTGGTTGGCCTCGCTCACTCTACTCGACATGTCGACCGCCGACTTCGTCCGGGGCCTCCGGCTCTTCTTCCAGCCGTGGGACGTCCAGTTCGCGGCCATCAAGAGTCTGAGCTTCGGGATCATCGTGACCGGGGTAGGGTCGTTCTATGGGTTCCACGCGAAGGGTGGAGCGGGGGGCGTCGGGGTGGCCACGACCCGCGCGGTGGTCGTGTCGAGCATGCTGATCCTGGTTCTGGACGCGTTTTGGGCGGTAGTCCTGCTGTGAGCATCGTGCTCAGTGACGTCCGTCGGGCGTTCGGCAAGAACCGAGTCCTCCGGGGATTGGATCTCGCGGTCCAGGACGGGGAAACACTCAGCGTCATCGGGTTCTCCGGAGCCGGCAAGTCCGTGATTCTCAAGCACATTGTCGGCTTGATGCGCCCCGACTCTGGTGAGGTCGTGGTGGACGGCCAGAACCTCAGTGAACTCGACGTTGAGGAGCTCAACCAGCTTCGCCGTGACATCGGCTACGTTTTTCAGTTCGCCGCACTCTTCGACTCCATGAACATTGCCGACAATGTCGCGATGGGGCTTCGGCGCATCCCGGGGATGTATGAAGAGGAGATCGACTCCCGTGTGCGTGAGTGTCTGGGGCTTGTCGATCTGGATGGGATAGGAGACCGGTATCCGCCGGAGTTGTCCGGTGGGATGCTGAAGCGGGCCGGGCTCGCCCGGGCCATCACGACGAAGCCGAAGTATCTGCTTTATGATGAACCGACGACGGGATTGGATCCGGTCACCGTGACGGTAATCGACCGGCTGATCGTTCGGATGAAGGAGAAACTCGGTGTGACGGGTGTCGTCATCACGCACGATATAGAGAGTGCGTACCGGATTTCCGACCGGATTGCGATGCTCCACGACGGCCGTTTCCGGACTAGCGGGACCGTAGACGAGATCAAAGAGTCGAACGACCCCCTTCTCAGGTCGTTCATCGAGGGACGCCCTGAACTAGCGGCGCTTCATGAAGCGCCGCATGGAGTTGCTGGCCGGCGTTGTCGTGCTGCTCGGGATCGTGGTCGCGGTGTTCGGAACACTTTGGCTCCAGGGCAGGCGGTTCGGAAGCGTACAGACGGAAGTCCACGTCTTGATGACAGATGTCGGTCAGCTTTCCGTCGGCAATGTGGTGACGTCCCGAGGTGTGAACATCGGACGCGTCGGCAGCATCTCTCTCGAGGCGGGTGGCGACGCCGTCCGGGTCACGCTGCTGCTGGAAGGGGATGGGCTTGTGGCGGATGATGCGGTCGTGGTGATCGCTCCTGAGTCCCTGTTCGGGGATTGGCAGGCCGAGATCGTTTCGCGGTTCCGGTTTCCTCTGTACGATTACTATGAGATACCTGCCGACGAGCGGCTCCGCGACGGCGTTCGAGTGCTGGGGGGGTACATGCTTCCCGACCTCTCCCGCCTGACCGCCGTTGCTGATGAAGTCGCCCAGAATGTGGCGTCTCTCACGGATCGTTTCGACCGGGCGTTCGGAGAGGAGACCACGGGCCAGATCTCGCAGGCCATCGACAACATGGAGGAGTTCACAGCGACCCTTGCACGCCTGGTCGACGAGCAAAGTGACCAGTTTTTGGGAATCGCCGAAGACGTACGGACTTCGAGCACTGAGATCTCGTTGGTTCTGGGTACGGCCCGCCAGTCGCTGGAGCGGATCGATGCGTTGCTGGCTTCCGGTGACGTCGATTCGATCTTTGTGAACACGAGAGTCATCACCGCCGAGCTCCGCGGCGTCTCGGCGGACATCTCAGCGGCCTCGCAGAGTCTTTCCGGAACCCTGACTCTGGCGGACTCGACATTCCTTTCGCTGAATCGCATCACAAGCAGTCTCGAGGGTGGGGAGGGGTCGCTCGGACGACTGCTTTCCGATACCCTACTGGGGAGTCGCGCTGAGAACCTCGTCGAGGAGTTGAACCTTCTCATGGAGGATCTTCGAGCGAATCCGCAGAAGTACGTGCGCCTTTCGATTTTTTGATTGATACCCCCCGCTCTGTGACCAAACCGAAGGCGAGAATCGAACACAGCTCCGGCGGCGTAGTCGCTCGGCATATGGACGGCACCGTGCACGTGCTGTTGATCTGCGATCCATATGGCAAGTGGGGGCTACCGAAAGGCCATGTCGAGAATGGTGAGAGTTCCCGTGAGGCTGCATTGCGAGAGGTGCGTGAGGAAACCGGGCTGACGAATATCGATGCGGGTCCTTCGCTCGGCACCATCGACTGGTACTTCAAGTTCAAGGGTGACCTCGTGCACAAATTTTGCGACTACTTCCTGATGGCCTCCCCGAACGGAGACACGACCCCGAAAGTGTCGGAGGGGATCACCAAGTGTCTGTGGCTTCCCGTGAAGGAAGCGATCGTGACGGTGGCGTACGATAACGCCCGGGAGGTCGTGGTGCGTGCGGCGGACGTACTGAACTCGGGCGAAGCGGACGCATTGTTGTGACGGAGGGACGACTTCAGGTCTGGCAGGTCCTTCAGGCGGTGGTCGCGCTCCTCGTCTTCGGTGTGTTGCTCGTGAATGTGTGGGGACTGCTGAACCCGTTCGTCTTCTTCTGGATCCTGGTCGTTGTACTGCTTCCCTTTCGGGGAATGCCCGGGCACGGCCTGCTCGTTCTCGTGGCCGCCATCCTCACGCTTTACTGGCTGCTGGTTACCACGGGATTCCTGCTGGCTCCCTTTGTTCTCGGCTTCGGCTTCGCATACGTGCTCGACCCGCTCGTGGACGCGTTGGTGGAGCGCCGCGTGGGGCGGACCGCCGCGATCGTTTTATTGGCGTTGCCGGTGGTGGGGGCGGGAGCGGCGGCCGTTCTGTACGGGATCCCGGCGGCCGTGGGCCAAGTCGACGAGCTCGTCCAGGCCGCCCCCGAGTTGCTTGCGCGAGTTGGAGGATGGTACAGCGGGCTTCGAGAATTCCTCGTGGGCATTCCGGGCCTCGATGAAAATGCCATTCCCGATCTGGCGGCCCTGGATCCTGAGCAGATCGTCGCCCTCCTTCAGGAGCGCCGCGAGCGGTTGGTCAGCGGCGGATGGCGAGGTATTCTGGGGCTGGGCCGTGGTGTCGGGTCCGCCGCCACCGTGGCCGGGTACGTGATCCTGACACCGGTTCTCACGTTCTATCTTCTTCGCGACTATGACCGCATCCTCGCTTGGTTGCGGGGGCTCCTTCCGCGGGGCCGTGAAGCGGGGGTTGTGGAGTTCGCACGCGAGTACGACACGCTGCTCGCAAGGTATCTGCGCGGACAGTTGACGGTGGCGCTCATCCTCGGAGTCATGACCGGCACGCTGCTGTTCGTCGTGCGTTTTCAGTACCCCTTCCTCTTGGGAGCTCTGGCCGGAGTCATGGGGCTCATCCCCTTTCTGGGGCTGGTCCTCAGCATCATTCCTGCGGTGATCGTCGCCCTGGTCAGCGGCAGTGTGCTGGTGTCCCTGGTCAAGGTCGCCGTCGTCTACGGATCGGTTCAGATTTTGGAGGGGGCCGTCATCAGTCCCAGGATCGTCGGCGAGTCGGTAGGACTACATCCAGTTTGGATTGTCCTGGCGCTGTCCGTGGGAGGATTCTTCTTCGGATTCGTGGGACTGCTGATCGGCGTTCCACTGGCTGTGGGTGTCAAATTGTTGGCGGGTCGGGGACTGGAGCGGTACCGGCGCTCGGAGTTGTATGAGAGGACGGAGGAGAGTACCACGGGCTGATCTAGAGGTCCGCTGTACTTCCTCAGCAGGCCTCTCATTCGGTTGGATGTGGTTCGACCGGGGGTTATTCTTGGAGGCCGTTTCACCCGGCCATCTACCAAGCTCGCCCCTTTCAAGGACAGGTAGACTCCGCCCAACCTCAGGAACTACCATGGGTTAGGCAGGTGGAAGCGGGCCCGCCGCTGAGGTGCGGGCCAAAGTAATGCTCACTCTAGGAAAGTCGGACGATGTCTGAGCATCAGCACGAACAAGTCGTCATCATCGGATCAGGGCCGGCAGCTTGGACGGCTGCCATCTACGCGGCCCGTGCCGATCTTTCTCCCCTCGTCGTGGAGGGCGCCGGCAGCCGCACCATGGTTCCCGGAGGTCAACTCATGTTCACGACGGAGGTCGAGAACTACCCCGGCTTTCCGGAGGGCGTGACTGGCATCGACATGATGGCCGATTTCAAGGCGCAAGCAGTGCGCTTCAACACGCGTGTGATAACGGAGGACGTGGCTGAGGTGGACTTTTCGGTGCGCCCCCTCCGGCTGAAGACCCGCGGCGGCACGGATATCGAGAGCGACGCGGTGATCATCGCGACGGGGGCCAACGCCAATTGGATCGGCCTGGAAAACGAGGAGCGCCTCGCACAGAGCGGGGGCGGCGTGTCCGCGTGTGCGGTCTGCGACGGTGCGCTTCCCCACTTCCGGGACCAAGTGATCGCGATCGTCGGGGGGGGTGACAGCGCGATTGAGGACGCTCTCTACATGGCCAAGTTCGGCAAAGAGGTGGTCGTCATTCATCGGCGGGACGAGTTGCGGGCGTCCAAGATCATGCAGGAAAGGGCGTTCGCGGAAGAAAAGATTCGCTTCGAGTGGAACCAGACCGTGGTAGATATTTTGGGAGACGGCGTGATCACCAGTGTGCTACTTCGGGACACCGTTACCGGTGAGGAGCGGCAACTCGAAGTCGGCGGGTTGTTCGTCGCGATCGGGCACGATCCCAACACCGCTTTCTTGAACGGCCAAGTGGCGCTCAAGGAAAACGGCTTCGTCGAGACGGCCACATCATGGAGGACTGCCACGTCCGTTCCAGGGGTATTCGCCGCCGGCGATGTGATGGACGATTTCTTCAAGCAGGCCGTTACGGCGGCGGGGACCGGTTGTATGGCGGCCCTCGAGGCTGAGCGCTGGCTCACACATGGTGGACCGGCGGACGCAGCAGCCGGCTAGGCGCCCCCCCCCGGCTTGGCGGCTCCTCGGCTTGGCGGCCCAAGAAAGCGGTTGCCTAATAGTGCCCCGGTGTCTCGTCGAGTGTCCCGCCGCCGTCCACCACGATGGTCTGACCGGTGATGAACGGCGACTCCACAAGAAAGAGCACGGTGCGCGTCACGTCCTCGGGAGTTCCGGGTCTTTGGAGCGGCGTAGACTGGATTTCCCTCTCCACCGCCGCTTCAGACATGCTCTCCGGGGCGAGCACGAGGCCGGGGGCCACGGCGTTGACCCTCACTTCGGGCGCCAACGCCACGGCCTGGATTCGAGTGAGATGCACGAGCCCCGCTTTGGCGATCGAATGATGCGCGTACCGGACCCAGGGTTTCAGGCCCATGTGGTCCGCGACGTTCACGACCGCGCCCCTCGAGGAGCGAAGAAGGGGCGCGAATTCGCGTACCAGCAGGTGTGGACCCTTGAGGTTGACCCCCATGACGCGGTCCCACTCCTCCGACTCGATTTCGAGGAGCGAAGTGGAAATAAAAGTCGCTGCACTGTTGACGAGAACGTCCAGGCGTCCGAACCGCTCCCGGACGGCCTGCCCAATCCGCTCGACCGCCGAGGCGTCCGAAACGTCGCCCGGTGCCAAGAGGACTTCTCGACCCTGGCTGATGAGTTCCGCCTCGAGAGTTCTGGCGGGCGCCTCGGACGAGTGGTAGTTCACAACCATGTCATAGCCGGCATCGGCCAGGGCGAGCGTGATGGCACGTCCGGCGCGGACCGCACCACCTGTGACGAGAGCGACCGAAGACATGGGCTGGAAGCTACGACACGGTTCATGGTGGGCAAGCGAACTGAGACCCGCATACTGGAGACGAGCAAGATGGATTTGACGGGAAGGGCGTGTCTAGTGACCGGCGCCACCAAGGGCATCGGACGCGCCATAGCTGAGGCTCTTGCCGCGGCAGGAGCGGATGTGGTCGTCAGCGCGCGGACTTCGTCAAACGTCGAGCGCGTAGCCGGGGAAGTGGACGCCGATTCCGCCGGCCGGGTGGTCGGCATCGCCGCCGATGTGTCCCGGACTGAGGATTGCCTCCGCCTTGTCCGGGAGACGGTGGATGCCTTGGGCCGCCTGGACGTTCTGGTGAACAACGCCGGCGTGGGGGTCCTCCAGTCCATCGAGGATCTGTCCATCGAGGACTGGCAGACCCAGATCAATACGAATCTCAGGGGTGTGTACTGTTGTTCGAAGGCGGCTGTGCCGCACCTCAAGGCGACGGCGGGGTGGATCGTAAACATCGGATCTCTCGCTGGCCGAAACCCCTTCGCCGGCGGTAGCGGGTACAACGCGAGCAAGTTCGGGCTGGTAGGAATGACGGAGGCCATGATGCTTGATCTTCGGCACTCTGGAATCCGAGTGAGCATCGTAATGCCAGGGAGCGTGGACACGCGCTTCGGCGGGGACTATCCCGAAGGGGGACGTGCCTGGGCCTTGGGGGCGGACGATGTCGCCTCAGCCGTGCTCCATCTTCTTTCCTACCCGGACAACGCTCACGTCAGTCGGGTGGAGATGCGGCCGAGCCGCCCGCCGAAGAAGTAGGATAGATTTAGATCCACCCATCACGAATGAGGCAGCCATGCCGGACGGCTATCGTATAGAAAAAGACTCTCTCGGCGCGGTCCGCGTACCCACGGACGCGCTATACGGCGCGCAGACCCAGCGGGCGGTCGAGAACTTCCCTATCAGCGGCCAGCGCTTCGGGCGTGGCTTCATCCATGCGCTCGGCCTGCTGAAGAAGGCCGCAGCGATCACCAACAAGGAACTCGGCCACTTGGACGGGGAAATCGCCGAGGCCATCGCCGCGGCAGCGACGGAAGTGGCCGCGGGTGAGTGGGATGATGAGTTCGTTCTGGACATCTACCAGACCGGATCGGGCACTTCGACGAACATGAACGCCAATGAGGTCGTGGCTCACCGCGCCAACCAGATCGTCGGAGGCGACGGGTCGGTGCATCCCAATGATCATGTCAACTTTGGGCAGTCATCGAACGACGTCATTCCCTCTGCCATCCATATCGCGGCGCGTGTTGCGATGGAGCGAGAACTCATCCCGGCGCTTACCCATCTGAGGGACGCGCTCTCGGTGAAGGCCGAGGCGTTCGATCATGTCGTAAAGTCCGGACGGACCCACCTGATGGACGCCACCCCCGTACGGCTTGGCCAGCAGTTCGGTGGTTATGCCCACCAACTCACGAAGGGGATCGAGCGGGTTCATCGCGCCTCGGAGGAGCTGGCTGAGCTCGCGCTTGGCGGAACGGCCGTGGGCACCGGCATCAATACACACGCCGAGTTCGCCGCGCGCACCATCGCGCTGGTTTCAGGGGAGCTCGATGTGGAGTTCCGCGAGGCCGCGAATCACTTCGAAGCACAGGCAGCCAAGGACGCCGCTGTCAGCGCGGCGGGTGCACTGAATACGATTGCGACGAGTTTCTTCAAGATCGCCGATGACGTGAGATGGCTGGCGAGCGGACCGACGTCCGGAATTTCGGAGATCTGGCTTCCCGCGGTTCAGCCCGGCAGCTCCATCATGCCAGGAAAGGTGAATCCGGTGATGTGCGAAGCGATGATGATGGTGGCGGCGCGCGTAATGGGGAATCACGCTACCGTGACCATCGCGGGCCAGCGGGGCAATTTCGAGCTGAACGTGATGATGCCTGTACTCGCTCAAGCGCTGCTTGAGTCCATCACTTTGCTCTCCAACGTGGCGATGACGTTCGCGGATCGGTGTATCGCAGGTATCGAGGCCAATGAGCCGCGAGCGAAGGAGCTTCTCGAAAAGAACCCGTCCATCGCCACCGCGCTCAATCCCTACATCGGTTACGACAAGGCGACTGAGGTGGCCAAGGAGGCTGCTCGGGACGGACTTTCAGTCCGTGATGTGGTGGAAAAGAAGGGGCTGCTCGCGCCAGAGGAGATCGACGGGGCGCTCGACGTCCGGGCCATGACCGAACCGGGACTACCGGGCTCCTAGAAAAGAGTCACCCGACGCGCCGAGTTGGCCATTCGCAACAGCATCCCTTGCCTCGAGGGAGTAGTCACGGTGATGACGCAGCCAACGCGCCGGGCTAAGAGACGCTAAGACCGGCTCAGGCGCTGACGCAGCGCAAGCACTCTTCAAGTTGAAGTGGAGTCGCTTCTTCCCAAGCTCTTTGTTCGCGACTGGAGCAGGCACGCCACCGTGGGGGAGCACCCGCGTGACGGAGCCGTCCAAGTAGAGCGGGAAAGCCCAGGAGGTTCCGTAGCAAACCACTTGTACCAATTTCGGCCGGCTCTAGGCCTTGCCCGGTGCGTTCGGCTCAGTGATGCAGCGCCAAATCCGGTCGACGAGACCCATCCGCTCACTTACAGAGTCGGACCACATCGCGAGCTGAATCTGCTTCCGGTCGGAAACCGTCATGGATCAAACGATTTTTCGATGGCCCGGAAAGGTGTGCGAAAGAAGGAAAGAGAGGGCCTCCGCGTCCGGGGAGGGGTCTACGCGTACCTCGTGATTACCGGGCGTGCGCACCCGACGGCGGTCGGAGATGTCCAGAAAACCATCTGCGTGAACTCGAGTTCTCATGTCGATGAGGCATTTCGATCGAGAAAATTCCGTTGTGGTTAACGATCTGTTTACGACAAGTCCTGTGCCGTTTCGATTCCAAGAGCGCTCGCACATTGGATGTTGGTTGTAAATCGTTGTTTTACAACGTGTTATAGATATTTCACACGAATCGTGTGGCTCGACTACAGCCCCGCACGGTTGGGTAAATTGTGTTGAGTGCGGAAAAATACCCATGGTGAGGCCGGAAAGTTGGAAACAAATGAGGGTTCAATCACTGAGGCTTCGCTGGACAGCCGTGGAGGCGGCGGCCTATATTAAGCAGTGCGTACTGGGGGGCTCGTTTATTGAGCCAACACCCGTGAAGCCGGGACCGGCTCTTTCGTCCTACGTCACGCCCCGAAAGGGGAAGGCGGAATTCGAGAGGAGGTCACCTTAACAGTGTCCCTGGGCTTCAATAATTCCCCCCTGGTGCGTTTTCGAGAGGCCGGGACCCAAACGGTTCCGGCCTCTCGAAACATCTGAGGACCCTTTGATCCGTCCCGAGTGGGGAGGGCAGATGGGTAGCAGATCCACGTGGCTCGCCCTCGGTCTAGCTTTGATGACCGCCAGCTCCGCCTGTGCCCAGGAGGACGAGCACCTCGAAAAGGTGCGGCGGGTCCTGACCTCGACGCCCCTCTTCGACGGGCATAATGATCTTCCGTGGGCCATCCGTGAACAGGAGGGTGAGCCCCACAGCGTGCAGGCGTACGATCTGCGAGGGACCACTCCCGGCCACACCGACATCGCCCGTCTGCGAGCCGGGATGGTTGGGGCCCAATTCTGGTCGGTTTACGTCGACATGGAGTCGGTGGAGGTGGGCCCGGTGAGGGTTCAGCTGGAGCAGATCGACATCGCACGGCAAGTCATCCGTGAGTACCCTGATGTGTTCGAGCAAGCGTACACCGCTTCAGATGTGGAGCGGATTTTCCGATCGGGCAGGATCGGCTCGGTTCTCGGGATGGAGGGCGGCCACGCCATCGAGAACTCTCTCGGTGCGCTTCGGGCCTACTATGACTTGGGGGTGCGGTACATGACCCTCACGCATTCGGGCAACGCCGACTGGGCTGACTCGGCGACCGACGATCCGGAGCACGGGGGACTGACGGATTTCGGGAGGGAGGTGGTGCGGGAGATGAACCGCCTCGGGATGTTGGTGGACCTGTCACATACGTCCACCGAGACGATGAACGACGTCCTCGATATCGCCGAGGCCCCCGTGATCTTCTCCCATTCCGGAGCGCAGGGGCTGACCGCCCATCGAAGGAACGTCCCCGATCAGGTCCTCCAGCGCCTTTCGGAGAACGGGGGCGTGGTCATGGTGGTGTTCTATCCTTGGCACGTGTCGGAGGCGCTACGCACGTATGACGGTCCGGGAGACCCTCCATGGGCTACGCTCCTCGATGTGGCGGGTCATATCGAATACGTCCGCGATGTGGCTGGTCTCGACCACGTGGGTCTCGGTTCCGACTTCGACGGAATGGAGCCGGATCCCCCGCCCGAAGGTCTGGAGGACGTGTCGAAATTTCCCGAGCTCCTCGCTGAGCTGTCCCGACGCGGATGGGGCGAGGACGACCTCGCGAAGCTCGCCGGACGGAACGTCCTCCGTGCTTGGGCGGCGGCGGAGAGCGCGGCGGCGCGAATCCAGGAGCGACGCGGACCGTCCAACGCCACAATCGAGGAACTCGACGGACGGCCTTCAGCCCAGGACTAGTCCATCACAGTCCTCGGCACCCTGGGCAATGGCCGTAGAGCACGATGTCGTGCGAGTCCACCGCAAAACCCTCGGGCGCCAGCCGCTCCACGTCCTCCGGACAGGCAGCGACGTCGAACGCCAGCCCGCACCCCCGACACATGAAGTGGTGATGATGAGGCTTTCCGCACCGCTCGTAACGGGCCGGCTCGCCGGGCAACTCGACGGAGTGGATCCATCCCTCGTCCGCCAGAGAGTTGATGTTGCGGTAAACCGTGGCAATACCGAGGGACGGCACGAGCCTGCGGCCGGCCGCTAGAACTTCGTCGGTGCTCAGCGGTCTGCGTTCACGCGTGAAGATCTCACGTATGGCCCGCCGCTGCTTGGTGTCGCGTTCCACCAGAACCGGTCCTTGTCATTTCCAGAGTCGCACCCTTGGATCGGTGCTTTAGGTACCTCTTGATAATCGGTTATCGTTTAGCCATCATCAAGTGTGTCCCTTTTGGTTCCTCAGGGCGGGCCAGGAACGTGGAATCAGGAACGATCTGGAAAGACGTCCAGAACCCGCCGGATGGCTCGGTCGAGGGTCAGGTCACCGCTTGGTCCGGAGTTCTTCCGGCAATCTGCGCAGTGCACTGCCTGGTGATGCCCATTCTGGCTTCGACCCTTCCGTTCTTTGCGGCCACACACGCGTGGGAGGCTTGGCTTCTGGCTCTTTCGGGCGTGTTGGCGACGGTCGCCCTGGGGACTTCCTGGCGGCTTCCCGGCCGGTGGGTGGTCTGGGGCCTCGCCTCGCTGGGGTTCGCTGTTTGGATCGCCGCGCTCTCCGGATGGCTCGGCACATTGCCGGAGAGTCTCATGTCTCCGGTGGGTGGTGTGCTGGTCGCGAGCTCACTGTTTTGGAACGGACATCTGAGACACCAGGCCGTTTGCGGATCCTGCGCCTGCCCGGTGCACCCAGCGTAGACGCGAATTCCGCAACCGCAGCGGGTCCGATAGCCCAACAAGAGTTTTCAGAAATGTGTCTGCAGGGGGGTGGGTGAACACTTTACTCACTCGTTCTCCTAGTGATCGTGAATGAGATGGGTGCATGAAGAAGCCGAACTTCCCTTCGTTATTGTCCTTGTCCGCCTTGATCGTCGTCTCGACCGGTTGGTCGCCGGTTTCGACGGCGGGCCAGACTGAGTTTTCCTCCGACGCCAGGGAGAACCCGCCAGCGCCGGTGTCGCCGGCCACGATGGCACGCACAGATGATGGGAGAGTCACCGTTCGTGCGATCAGACTCACAGAGCCGCTTGATGTGGACGGGGTCCTCGATGAGGCGGCGTACGATGCGCCGCCGATCACCGGATTTCTCCAGACGGTTCCACTTGAGGGGGAGCCGGCGACGGAGAGGACGGACGCCTGGGTGTTCTTCGATGACGACAACATTTATCTCGTTTGCCGTTGTTGGGATTCGGCGCCGCCGGAGGAGTGGGTCGCTAACGAGATGAGACGCGACGGACAGCAGGTGCGAAATAACGACTTTTTCGGGGCGATCTTCGACACGTTCCACGATCGGCGCAACGGCTTCAACTTCTACACGAACCCGCTTGCTGCACGAGTCGACCAGTGGATCACAGACGAGGGGAGCCCGAACCGTGATTGGAACCCCGTCTGGTCCGTACGCACCGGCCGGTTCGAGGGGGGTTGGACGGCGGAAATGGCCATTCCTTTCAAGTCGCTCCGGTATCTGTCCGGAGAGGATCGGAGCTGGGGAATTCAGATGCGGCGCCAGATTCGGCGCAAAAACGAGGTTTCGCATCTCGCGTTCGTTCCGGCTTCAGCGGGTGGTACGACGGGCATCTTCCGCCTGTCGGCGGCGGCGGACCTAGTCGGCTTGGATCTGCCTCCGGCAGGTAAGAACATCGAAATCAAGCCGTATGCGACTTCGAATCTGACGACTGATCTCACTCAAACACCGGCGGTATCGAACGATACTGACGGGGACTTTGGTGGTGACATCAAGTACGGCATTACATCCAACATTACTGCGGACCTGACGTACAACACCGACTTCGCGCAGGTGGAGGTAGACGAGCGTCAGGTGAACCTGACCCGTTTCAGCTTGTCGTTCCCAGAGAAGAGAGAGTTCTTCCTTGAGGGCCGCGGGACCTTCGACTTTGGCCGGGCAGGTGGCGGCGGCGGGTTCGGCGGCGGTGGCGGTGGTGGTGCGGCGCCCCAAATCTTCTACTCTCGCCGGATTGGGCTGAGCGGCGGTGAGGCCGTTCCGATCCTCGGTGGTGGTCGGGTGACCGGCAAGTCGGGCCGGTTCGGGTTCGGGGCCATGAACCTCCAGACCGATCGCGTCGTGGGCGTTGCACCTGAGACCAATTTCAGCGTCGTGCGGGTCAAGCGGGATATTCTACGACGCAGCACCATCGGTGCGCTCTTCACGAATCGCTCAAAGTTGGTGGAGGTCGACGGTACCAACCAAGTGTACGGCGCCGACGGCAACTTCGCTTTTGGCCAGGACTTCAGCTTCGGCGGGTTCTACGCTCAGTCGCGGACACCGGGTCTGAACGACGCAAATGAGAGCTATGTGGGTCGGGCCAACTACGCGGGAGACCGATATGGGCTGCGTGGTGATTACACTGCCGTGGGTGACAATTTCAATCCCGAAGTCGGTCTGGTCCGCCGCGACAACTTCCGCCGGTATTCCACTTCGGCACGATTCAGCCCACGCCCGCAGTCCATCGAGTCGATACGCCAGTTCAGATTGGACGGCGGCTATCAGCGCATAGAAAACCTAGAGACCGGAGTGCTCGAGACCGAAGTCTGGAACGGTGGCTTCAACGTGGAGTTCGAGAGTAGCGACCAGGTCTCCGTTCGGAGCCACGTCAACTTCGAACGACTCGACGACCCACTACGGGTTTCCAGTGCCGTCTCGGTTCCCGTGGGAGATTACGACTTCAATAGCGTGACGTTTCAGTACTCGCTCGGTGCTCAGCGTAGGGCGTCGGGGTCTCTCTCGCTGGAGGTCGGCGAGTTCTATGACGGCACGATCAGGGCCGTACGGTTCCGCCAAGGGCGCATCGCAGTGCTCGATCAGTTCTCGTTGGAACCGAGCGTTTCGTTCAACGACGTGAAGCTGCCGGCTGGTGATTTCACCACGGCGGTGCTGGGCCTGCGTGCGGACTATGCGTTCACACCGTTGATGTATGTGGGAGGGTTGATCCAGTACGACTCCGACAGCGATTCGTTCAGCAGCAATTTACGGTTCCGCTGGGAGTATGCCCCAGGCAGCGAGTTCTTCGCGGTCTACACCGATGCGCGGACCACCGTGGGAAGCGGCTTCCCGGAGTTGGAGAACAGAGCCTTCGTTCTCAAGATCAACAGGCTCTTCCGGGTCTAGCGGATGAAAAACGCACACCTTCTTTCGTCGTTATTGTCGTTATCCGTCACCGTGGCCCTGTCCCTATCGAATCCGGTGTCGACGGCTGGGCAAGAAGGTTTGTCCTCGGATTCCAATCTCAACCCGCCACCGCCGGTGGCGCCGGCCACCATAGCGCGTACGGAACAGGGACGGGCCACGGTGCGTGCCATCAGGCTCACCGAGCCGCTGAGCATGGACGGGGTTCTGGACGAAGCCGTGTATGAGGCCAACTCGCCGGCTGACGGTTTCATCCAGACCGTTCCCCTGGAGGGTGAGCTCGTGTCGGAGAGGACCGAGGCGTGGGTCATGTATGACGACGAGAACATTTACCTGGCATGCCGTTGCTGGGACACTGCGCCGCCCGAAGAGTGGATCGCCAATGAAATGCGCCGCGACACGAATGGGTTGCGGCAAAACGACTTTTTTGGTGCGCTCTTCGACACGTTCCACGATCGTCGCAATGGCTTCAACTTCTATACGAATCCACTTGGGGCGCGGGCCGACCAGTGGATCACGGATGAGGGAAGTCCGAACACGGACTGGAATCCGGTCTGGTCGGTACGGACGGGCCGGTTCGAGGGTGGTTGGACTGTGGAAATGACCATTCCCTTCAAGTCGCTCCGGTATCTGTCCGGAGACGATCAGACCTGGGGGATCCAGATTCGCCGGTCAATTCGGCGTAAGAACGAGTTCGCGCATGTCACATTCGTTCCGGCCTCGACCGGCGGCGTGGCGAGTATCTTTCGGGTGTCAGCCGCAGCGGATTTGGTCGATCTGGATCTTCCTCCGGCAGGCAAGAACATTGAGATAAAGCCGTATGCGACCTCGAATCTGACGACCGATCTCACTCATACACCGGCCATAGAGAACGATGCGGACGGAGACATCGGTGTCGACTTCAAGTACGGAATCGCGGCCAACATCACTGCGGACCTGACGTACAACACCGACTTCGCGCAGGTGGAGGTGGACGAGCGTCAGGTGAACCTGACCCGTTTCAGCTTGTCGTTCCCCGAGAAGAGGGAGTTCTTTCTCGAGGGCCGCGGGACTTTCGACTTCGGCAGGTCGAGCGGCGGCGGTCGCGGTGGAGGCGGAGGTGGAGGCGGACAAGGGGGGGGCGCTGCGCCCACGGTTTTCTACTCCCGGCGGATCGGATTGAGCGGTGGCGAGGCCGTTCCGATCCTGGGTGGCGGTCGGGTGACGGGTAAGGTGGGTCGGCTCGGTTTCGGACTCATGAACCTCCAGACCGACCGCATCGTGGGTGTTACACCGGAGACCAATTTCAGCGTCGTGCGGGTCAAGCGGGATATTCTACGACGTAGCAGCATCGGTGCGCTCTTCACGAATCGGTCGAAGTCGACGGTGGTGGACGGCACCAACCAGGTGTACGGCGTCGACGGCAATTTCAACTTCGGCCAGGACGTCAGCTTCGGGGGTTTCTACACACAGTCGAGGACTCCCGGGATGAACGCCGACAACGAGAGCTATCTCGGGAGAGCCAACTATGGGGGCGACCGGTATGGGCTGACTGGGGAGCACCTCGTCATAGGAGATGAATTCAATCCAGAAGTCGGTCTCGTACGCCGTAAGAACTTCCGCCGGCATTCTTCTTCGGCGCGGTTCAGCCCGCGCCTCGCTTCGGTCGCGTCGATACGCCAGCTCAGGTTTCAAGGCGGCTATGAGCGAATCGAGAGTTTGGACGCGGGAGTGCTCGAGACGGAAGTCTGGAACGGTAGCTTCAATGTCGAACTCGAGAGCAGCGACCAGATCTCGGTGCAGGGGGCCGTCAACTTTGAGAGCCTCGATTCGCCTCTAAGAGTTTCGAGTGCCGTCTCGGTTCCGGTGGGAGACTACGACTTCAAGAGTGCCACGTTTCAGTACAGCATCGGTGCGCAGCGTCGGGTGTCCGGGTCTCTCTCGCTGGAGGTCGGCGAATTCTACGACGGCACGATCCGGAGCATAGGGTACAACCGAGGGCGCATCGCCGTGCTCGATCAGTTCTCTCTGGAGCCGAGCGTCTCGTTCAACGATGTGAAGCTGTCTGCCGGTGATTTCACGACCACCGTGCTGCGCCTGCGCGCCGACTACGCTTTCACGCCGCTGATGTTCGCGGGAGGGCTGATCCAGTACGACTCAGACAGCGACTCCTTCAGCAGCAATCTCCGTTTCCGTTGGGAGTATGCCCCCGGCAGCGAGTTCTTCGCGGTCTACACCGATGAGCGGACCACCGTGGGAAGCGGCTACCCGGAGCTCGAGAACAGGGCCTTCGTTCTGAAGATCAACAGGCTCCTACGGATCTAGTCCAACGGATATGGTCTGACGCATTTGGTCCAACGGCCTGACCCACTACCAACGGCCCAGAGGACTTGCCCGCTCGCTAAGGGAACCTGTATTCTCAGTGCTTCCCGCGAGGAATCCCGTAGTCGCGCATCCAGTCTGGAGGGCCCTACCTTGAAGGTGAGTGTACCGGTTGCTCTGGGCGCGGCACTAGTCCTGACGGGGGGCGCCGTAACCGGTCTGCGAGCTCAGGCACCCGCGACCTTCGTCGTCGAAAGCCCGACGATGGCGACGGGCAGGTTCATGCCTCGGGACTATTCCCCCGACGGGAGAAACCTCTCTCCGCCCCTCACGTGGAGCGGTCTCCCACTTGGAACGCGCCAGCTCGCCGTGATCTCTCAGGACTACGGCGCAGGACGTCCGCCACCGTGGGTGCATTGGATCATCTATAACATTCCCAGTAGTGCCCAGGGGCTCCCGGAGGGTATTCCATTCGACGCGGATCATCCGATGCCCACGGAGATCGCCGGGGCGGTCCAGGGAAACAATGGGTGGGGTCTGTCCGCCTACCGTGGCCCCGCTCCCCCGGCCGGCAGCGTGCATCACTATCACTTCGCCGTGTTTGCGCTCGATGAGGAGTTCGACTTGCCGCCGGGTCTCGATAGGGGCGAGCTCCTGCAGGCGATCGAGGGGCACGTGATCGGACAGGGGGATATGGTCACGCTGTATGAGCGGCAGCCCATGAGCGAGCGACCCGGATGACGCTACCCCCGAAAGATCCGCGCCCTGCCATCTCACGGAGGGATCTGCTCAAAACCGCTGGAGCGGCTGGAGCGGCAGCGCTGATTCCCGATGCTGTGGGCGCAGTGACGGAGGAAGCGCCGGCGCTGGCACCGTTGCTCGCTGGTCCGATGACGAATTTGACGGCCAGTGAGACCGAGATCCTGAGCGCGATGGTCGATCGACTGATCCCCACCGACGAGTTGGGCTCGGGTGCTCTCGACGCGGGTGTTCTCCAATACATCGATCGCGCCTTGAGCGAAGCTGAGTCCGATGCTGCTGAGGCGTATCGGTCGGGTCTGGCGGCCCTCGACCAGTACAGCCGCTACTCGCGAGGTGGCCCGTTCATCGACCTCTCTACGGTCGATCAGGACTCGGCGCTCATCGACGTCCAGATCGGGGCGGCGACCGGAGCGGGAGCGGGCTTCGTGGGCAGTTCCGCATCTTTCTTCAACATGGTGAAGAGCCACACCTGGCAGGGCATGTTCGGCGACCCCAAATACGGGGGCAACGTGGACTTCGCAGGATGGGACCTGATCAACTATCCGGGCATACGTTTGGCCGTGAGCCCGGAGGACCAGAGGAGCCTCGAAGCCGACCAGTTGGAACGGGCACGGCGATCTGCTTACGACTTTGGATTGTTCGAATGACGGCCACAATGTTGTTCGACCAGGGCTTTAGAGGGCGGTTGAAAGAGTACAGCGTCCCCACGGGAGGAATCTGAGGTCATGCCGACGCAGCTTGGAGAGACCGATGTCGTCATCGTGGGCATGGGTGCCGCAGGTGGTGTCGCCGCCTACCCGTTGGCGGAGGCCGGGCTGAACGTGGTGGGGCTCGAGGCCGGGACGTGGCTTGACCAGCGTGACTTTGCCCCCGACGAGATCCGAAACAACTATCGAGATTGGCCCATGCTGGTGAAGAAAACTGAGCTGGAGCGGCCTACGTCACGGGCGACGTCGGCTACCACGGCGACCCGCGTTGGCAGCCACCCCATGATGAACGCAGTGGGTGGGACCACTCTGCATTACTGGGCCCAGAGTTGGCGGCTCAACCCTTGGGACTTCAGTGTGGTGACCGAGACTGCGAGGCGTTACGGAGCGTCCAGGATTCCGGCCGGCTCCACCGTCGAGGACTGGCCGTTCGGATACGACGAGCTGGAGCCTTACTACGATCGGGTGGAACGTGAAGTGGGTATATCTGGGCAGGCCGGAAACGTTCGCGGGGACATCGACTTACGCGGGAATCGATTCGAGGGACCTCGACAGCGTGAGTTTCCCATGCCGCCGCTGCGCTGGACGGCCTTCCATGATCGCATGGCTGCGGCCGCTCGCACGTTGGGATGGGGTCCGTTCCCCGGCCCAGCCGCCGTCAACAGTGAGGCGTACGATAATCGTCCGGGATGCGGCTACCATGGGTTCTGCAACAAGGGTGGTTGTCCGGTCAACGCCAAGAACGCGACGCATATCACGACCATTCCCAGGGCCGTCGACACGGGCAACCTCAAGGTGGTCACGCGCGCGCACGTCACGACGCTCGAAGTGGGCTCGGACGGACGCGTGAGCGGGGTCAATTACGTCGTGGGAGGCAACGAATACTTCCAGCCGGCGAGGGTCGTGCTGGTTGCCTCCTACACCTATGAAAACGTGCGCCTGTTGCTCTTGTCGAAATCCCGCGCCTATCCCGACGGACTGTCGAACAATCATGGACAGGTGGGGCGGCACTATTTCAGTCATTACACGGGCGGGGGTGTGGGAGCGCTCTTTCCGTATGACCTCAAGGCGTGGTACGGCCTGCCAGCACAAGGCGTCGCAGTGGATGACTGGGCCGACGACAACTTCGACCACTCCGATTACGACTTCATCGGGGGGGGGAACCTCTGGGTCATGTCGGACCGCCGCCCCATTTCGGCAGCGGGAATGAACACGTACGGGCGAAGCCGGAATTGGGGATCCTCCTGGAAGCGATTCATCCGCGAAAACTCTGATCGAAGCCATGGCTCCTACATTCAGAAGACGACCCTGCCCTACGAGGACAACTACCTGGATTTGGACCCCCAGGTGACGGATCCTCTGGGTTTCCCAGTCATCCGCATCACCGGGCGGTACATGGACAACGAGCGTGCCATCGGCGCGTTCACACAGGATCGGATGGAGGAGTGGTATCGGGAGGCCGGGGCCGTCGAAGTCAACCGGGGCGGTCTCGGCAACGCCATGGGTGCTTCCACCCACGCGTACGGGGGTACGCGCATGGGCGACGATGCGGAGACCAACGTTGCCGATCGTTGGGGATTTTCGCACGAAGCGCCCAACCTGGGGGTCTTGGGCGCTTCAGTGATGGGCACCAGCGGAGCGCATAATCCCACCCTGACGAGTCAGGCACTCGCTTGGCGTACGGCGGAGCACCTCGTCGATAACTGGGGCGATATCGCCGAGTAGAACAAGCAGCCCCGTAAGGACAAGAAGAGGACAGGCTTTCTACGGCGTAACGTTGACCCTGACGTAAGCGTTGGTCCAGCAGCACTGGTCCTGCGTACCGCTGTCGGGCGCGGCAAAATTGTCCACCTGCGCTAGCATGACGTACTCACCCGGCGTCGTGAACGTGACGATCACGACGCCGGTGCTCTGCCCCCCCGAGAGCCGGGCAACCTGGGGTCCGGCGGGGGCGCGGGCGGGGTAGCGGGGGGGGGCGGAAGCACCTCCAGCGGCTATCGCCGCAGCAGTCCCAGGGTCCTCCTCCGGCTCGTCAGGGAGCGGGTTAGACTCGTGCCGCGTGTACTCCACCGGTGCGGGGCCCTGCAAAAGGGACCACACGACGCGAAGGGGTACGTCCACACTCCGGCTATCCTCCAGATCCCTCTCCGACGGGTCCATCACGTTGACCGACAGAGTGAGGGGAGATCCTACCGAGGCGGTGTGCCTTCGTTCTGCCATGATACCCGGGGGTCCCCGGCCCACGCCGGACTCCCCGTCGAAGGAAACGCTGGGGGTGACACTGCCATGAGGCCGGGGCATCCAGTCTAATTCATACGCCACCGCGCCGGTCCGGCCGGGCACCCTCGTAGTGTGGCCGTACTGCGTCGTAAGAGTCCACCAGACGCTCGTGTTCTCCATATCCGCCGGGAGAGTAACACTCCAGACTCCCCGGTGGCGTCCGGGAAAAAAGACCGTGGGTTGCACCCCGTCGAACTGTGCCTGGTCGAGGAAATTATTCTCTCCTAGGGGGATGTACAGCGTGTCCAGGTTGGTATTCACGTACCCGAACGAGAGGCTGAACGTCCCATCATCATTCGCGTACCAGCCCTCATTGAAAGGGGCAAGCGTGTTGTTTCCTGGAGTGGTCGGCTGCAGGGGCCAACGTCCATCAGACGCCCCAGGTACTACTACCTGGGCCTCAAGTACCGGCGGACCCATCAAGCCACCCCAAAGAAGCAGCGCGAGGGCCACTCCGCCCACGGTCCTACGAAACGGGTTCATCATGTACTCCTTCCTCAATGCTCAAAGGTCCTATCGGAGGCGGGACTGAAAGAAACGATGGGGATCGAAGGAGCCGCGGCTGCTCCGAAGCGTCCCTCGATCCCCATCAGTAACGATCCAGCATGTAGACCTTCCCGCGCGATTAATCCCTAGCGGCGATCCTTTCAGCTTCCTCCTTCATCTCCCTAGCCTCGACGAGCTCTTCGTAGCCTTCTTCATCGAGATGGGTCACCGCGATCCAAAAATGTGACATCTCGTCAGCGGTCCGCTGTCCGTAGTCGACCCATTGGTCCGGATCCGGGTTGTTTGGGTTGGCCGCCGTGTTGTCAAACCACTGCTTCATGATGAGGACCGCTCCGGCCGGGACGAGGGGCGCGGCGTCATCCTCGAAAATGTGGCTCTGGTGCCAGACGGCGCTCCAGTTGGAGATCATGCCGATGATCTCTGTCCGGTTGGTCTCCGGATAAAAGATTTCCAGGGACGCGGACCGCAACCGTAGATGCCCGTGCGGCTGGAAGCTGTCGATGCGGACCGGATGGTCGAACGAGACCATGCCTTCGGTCATGAACCCCGTGTTCGGCGGCAGGAGGAGCTCACGCTGACCCTCCATGAAGTTATAGCTGACCAAGTCCTGCTTGTACTCGTACTCGTAGTTCGCCGGATGGAGCCAGATGCCCAATTCGACCACATTGCCCTCGACCACGTCGTTCGCGGCAGTTGCCCCGAGCCCACCGGGGTACATGTGGATGCTCCAGGCGATATACGCATCTGCGGGCATCACCCGGCAAACGCCGTCGGGAATGATCTCACCGAGCTTGCCCATGGCGTACTCGGTTGCCCGGTCCCCCGTCCCCTGGAAGCTGCCGTCGTCCTGGAGGAGCTGGAAGGTGGAGTTGGCGTGGTGGACCACCGTCACGGCGTCTCCACGGGGCTTCACCTGAAGGGCCTTGATGCAGCGTTCCTGTCCCTGGCCCTCAGGCAGGCCCTGCATTTCGACGATGGGACTGTGCCACAAGTCGAGGCCGGCGGCCGGTACATCGATCGGTGTCGAGGGGGCGAGGATGTCCGGAGGACCGAACTCAGCCGCCAGCGACCATTCATCCGTGGCATGCAAGTCAGCTGGCGGCGGCATGTCGTCCGGATTGCCGAGCGGCGCTCCCTGGTCCACCCAGGCAACGATGGTGTTGATGTCTTCTTGAGAGAGACGCCAATCGTGCTGGAGCTCCTGGATGCCGACGTCGTTGTCGTAGTAATACGGCGGCATCAGGCGGTTCTCTACTTGGTCCTTGATGCGGCTTGAATACCGCCTGACGTCTTGGTAGGTCACGAGTTCCATCGGCGCGATTCCACCGGCTCGGTGGCAGACCTGGCAGTTCTCCTGGATGATCGACGCCACGTCCGCGGCGTAGGTGACGTCTGCGTCACCTTGCGAAGACGTGAAGTTGGCCTGGGCCTGCGCTGTACTCTGGAAGGCGAAGGTCACGACGAGCGCCAAGATGGCGCCGCCGGTCCAGACCGTCCACGAGCGCGAATGCTGGCTCCGATTCTGCAGGTCCATGGTGGTCCTCTCCTAATGCGGGTGAACTACACATACTGCGCCTTAAGCAACCCAGGTTCCGACCCCTGGGAATTTACCCCTCCGAATTTACGGACTGATTCGAAGGGATACAATAGACGAGATGTCGGATTGAAAAAAGAAACATGTGGGACTGAAAGAAACGATGGGGACCGAAGGCGCCGCGAAGCGTCCTTCGATCCCCATCAAAACGTCAGTACAGATACAGAATCTAAACCAATCCGGGGTGATCAGTCCCTAGCGGCGATCCTCTGCTCTTCGTCCGTT